>ENA-OQBL01000087-OQBL01000087.1-human-gut-metagenome-genome-assembly--contig:-NODE-87-length-54053-cov-31.078051_pt1 | contig 54053 bp, 63 predicted proteins | sample MGYA00242747_ERZ504553 | MGnify/ENA primary metagenome ERZ504553 (study PRJEB26092, sample SAMD00036240) | human gut metagenome | host: Homo sapiens | study: EMG produced TPA metagenomics assembly of...
ATGGGTGTTTGCATAAATGCAACTAAACTTCCAATAATAATAGGTATCGAAACTGATTTTTTGGTCATTCCTATTATATATGGGAAAAGTGATAGAACAGATCCCAAAATCACAGAAATAATCATTTCTTTAATCCCGTAAATTATAAGCTCTAATGTAATAGTACTTGCAGTTACATCAAATATCGCTTCTGCTATTGTCACATAAACAACACATAACGCATAACTAATTGCGATAGAAATTCCCGTAAAGGAACATACCATAGCTAATTTAGTAAGAATTATTTTTTCTCTTTTTATGGGATAGGTAAACATCAGCAAAATAGTTCTATCCTTATATTCGCCAATAATATATTTGGCTGTTAATACTGATGAAAATATCACAAATGTACCTGTTACTAATAAATTAAGCATTCTTATAATACTATCATATGTATCTTTTGTCTGTTTTGGATCTGTCATTGAATCAATAAGAGAAACAGTAATAAATGCAATAATACATACTGTTGCTATAAAAATACCCTTAATATATTTTGTTAACTTATATTTTTTTATCTCTAATTTCATTAGATGTTTCAAGCCAAGCTCCTCCTTGTGGTTTTAAAAAATGAACTCTTCTAAGCTGTTCTGTTTTTTCTGGATACTTTCCACACCTATACCATATTTCATCAAAGCACTGCTGATCTCTTTTCCACTTTTTGATAAATCAAACACCTGAATGATTCCATCTGATATAACTCGAAATTGCTTAATTTGTAAAATTTCATCCAGTATATATCCTGCTTTTTCCGCATTATCTGTTTCAATTTCTATATAAGCCGCATTTTGCTCGTGGATGTCTTTCATAGAGATTTCCTGTATCATATTTCCATCTTTCATAATTCCAACAGTATCTGCTAACAATTCCATCTCGGAAAGAATATGGCTGGAAATAATAACGGTGATCCCATGTTCTTTATTAAGTTCTTGTATTAATCTTCTTATTTCTATAATCCCATCCGGATCCAAACCATTTATAGGTTCATCCAATATTAAAATTTCAGGACGAGTCAGTATTGCACGTGCTATTGCTAACCGTTGTTTCATCCCTATAGAATATTGCGACACATGTTTCCCATCAATGTTTTTTAATGAGACCAAGCCTAAAACTTTATCTATTTCTTCTAAATTAGGATATCCCATATATTCACAATGCAGTTCTAAATTTTCTCTTCCTGTTAACTGTTCATAAAAATACGGATTTTCTATAATTGCTCCAACCTTACGTAATGTCTGATAACCATTTTTTTTGAACAGATACTCCATCAATCGTAAATTCACCCATATCTGGTTTTGTAAGATTAAGCAACATTTTCAACATTGTACTCTTTCCTGCCCCATTTGGCCCTACTAAACCATAGATTTCACCGTTAACCACATGCATACTTACATCGTTAACAACTTTACGATTTTTATATTGTTTCGTCAGATGTTCTCCCACTATTTTGTATTCTTTCATCGCCTCGCCTCCGAACTAATAATAAGTATAAGCTCTGTTTTTCTCTTTTTATTTTTTAAATATCACTTTTTATCACTTTTTTATCTTCCAATTAAAAACAGTTTGTTTATGAGGAATACTTTTTACCAGAATATCACTATTCATACCGTTTGCCAGATTTTTTGATATTGCTAACCCCAAACCGCTACTTTCATAGTTTTTATTCGTATCACTTAATGTATATGATCTATTGAAAATTTTTTCAATTTCAATATTCTCAATTCCCTGACCATGATCCTCGAATAAAACATAAACTTCTTTTTCCTTTTCTTCTACAGTGATACCTAAATACTTTCCATCGTCTCCATATTTAATTGCATTATCAATAATATTTTTAATAATTCTAATAGCAGCTTTCTTATCAATTCGGACAAAGATCGGGTATTCAGGAATATTAATTTCAACATCATACCCTTTTGTATAGAGTAAATCATAATAGCCTAAAACAATTTCTCTACATAATGAAGTGATATTATATTTTTTTATGTCGTATTTAATATCACCCGATTCAATTTGTGCTAAATTAAAAAACTGATTAATCAAACGTACACTGTTTTTTATTTTTATTGAAAGTTTATGAATTATTACAACAATTTCTTCCGGCATATCTATTTTCGATGATTTCTCTTCAAGTATTTCTATATAACCGGAAAGTACTGTCAATGGTGTTCTCAAATCATGTGATATATTTGTCATAACCTGTTGCATTGTCTCTTTCTGCTTCTTACAATTAACTTGTCCGCTATAATATGCATTCAATAAATTATTAATACTTTTTACTAATTCTTTAATAGGTACGCTTTCAGTTGAGGTTAAAATTAAACCTTGTGTTGATTTGATACTATATTCAATTTGTTCCTTAATAGAATTAAGTTCTTTCTCTAATTGATAAATTTTTCGCTTTTGCATTACGCCCCATATAATGACGCAAACCATAATTATAGTGCTTATATATTCCATACTTATTTCTCCATTTTATAACCAATTCCCCATAAAGTTTGAATATAATCCATCTTATTACTATTATCAATATTTAATTTTCCCCTCAGCCTATTCATATGAGAATTAAGGACACGTTCATTTCCATAATATGGTTCATTCCAAATCTTCAAATACATTTCTTCTTTCGAAAAGGCTCGTCCTGGATTTGATGCAAGTAACACCAATATTTCAAATTCAGTATGCGTTAAATTTATTATTTTTCCACCTCTTTCAACCTTATGTTGGTCTGTATATATTTTCAAATCTTTAATTTGAATAATTTCCTCCTCATGTGAGACATTTATATACTTTGTTGTCCTTCGTATATTAGCCTTTATTCTCGCAACAAGTTCTATGATAGAAAAAGGTTTTGTTACATAATCATCAGCTCCCAAATTTAATCCTCTGGTTTTGTCTATATCATTGTCCTTAGCAGTTATTATAATAACAGGCATTACACTTTTCTTTCTGATTGATTTCACTACATCAAAACCACTGCATCCAGGAAGCATTAAATCAATTAAAGCCAGATCATAAGACTCCTGTTCTAATGCTGAGATTGCACTTTCTCCTGTATAAACTGGTAAAACTTCATATCCTTCTCCCGAAAGATAATCTGTTACCATTTCACTAATATTTATATCGTCTTCCACTATTAGAATTTTGTACACATTTCTTCCTCCATTCGTTAATACTATAGCTACTATTATAATTTCATTCCGTTCATCCAGCTAGTACTTATCCTGAATTATTCACGACACTGTGATTTTGCTATTTAACACAGGACCATAGTCTTGAATCCGCTCATAGTACCTCATTCTGCCAGAGAACTGCCTAAAAAAGGGCAGACTATCCCTGTTGCATTGATAAGAGGTCATTTGTGAGGATATCAAGGTTCGTTGATTGTTGTCATTCAAACTGTGGGTGCAGATTCCGGATGTTTTCCAGTGTCTCATAGAATTATTTCTTATATGGGAAACTGCTGCATAGTTTGAAATATTTATATCGTGCTGATTTGACTCCCCTTGCTGTTCAGCTATACACTTTCCACTATCTGGACATGTTCGGGACTTGCACCCGTTAGAGCGCGCCCATGGCGCGCAAACATATAAAAAGGAACCTGTTGGTTCCTTTTTTCATTTACCTGCTCATAAACAAGTGCTCTCTGAATATCTCCCGAAACAGCTTATCGGCACTCCAAAATACATTATCAGGTGTCACGACAGCCTTACATCCGATTGGTTCGATACCTGCCTTCTTATATTCCGCCAGAAAAATATCCATTTGTGATGAATTAATACCTGAAAAGACCAGAAGCTCCGCCGGAAAATCTGCTCCGCTATATCTTGAACCATCCTTTTTGAATCCGGTTATTCCGGCTATCGCACCGAGCTTCTGTCCGTAATCTGATTTTTCCACCTGCTGCACCGATATTCCAAGAGTTTTGCACAGGGCTTTTATTTTTTCCACTTTTTGAGCTGCTACACTAAATAACAGTATTTTTTGCGTAGATTTCTGCTGCATTCTTAATATCTCCTAATTCAAGGCAATTATGTTTGTAACTATATCAGATTTTTTTTCTCAGCGGTTCTGAATAGTTACTAAATTATCTCATATTGTATCAGCTCGTATTTCAGTCTGCTTCCCTCCATTATTTCCGGTGGGAGCAGTGCCCTTGCCACAAGCTTCAGATCGTCTGATTCAATATCGCATCTCTTTAGATTTGCATAGTCTCCGTCTATGGACACTACCTCGTAATACCATGTTTCCATGTGTTTTCCTCCTAAATTTCATTTTCCAAAGCATCTACTGATAATTCCAATTCACTTTGTTCTTTGCTTTACTGTAAGTGGAGCAGGTGTAATTGTCCTGTGCATTGGTGTACTTTCCTGTAGGATTACCGTTTTTGTCCTTCTTTTCATAACCGCCGGTGCTTTGTGTCACCGCTTTGCTCATCATCACGGGATAATCTCTCGTAGAGTGCTGTGATTTTGTTTAGTTCCGGTTGTTTGGTTTTCATAAGATTCTCCTTTTAAAACAAACAACCAGCTTATCTGTGGTTTTATTCTACCACGAATAAGCTGGTTTGTGTAAAAATAATTATTGTCTCACTAATAGGCGATTGATTTACCATATATCTAAACTATCTTCCTAATCCACCCAAGCCTGCATCTCGTTATCCAAGACCAACCGGGCATACTCCATAGGGTTGTCAATGGCAAATAATGTGGAGGATACAACTAGTACACCGAGTAATATTTTCCAGCTAAATGCATTGATAAAATCGTACAAAATGAGTATAATAATAGTACGAAGAAAGGAAGTGGTGATATGTCAATTACAGCAACTGAATTGAAAAATAATCTTGGAAAATATTTATTATTATCTGCAAAAGAAGATGTTTTTATCACAAAGAACGGAAAGGTAGTGGCAAAACTGACAAATCCACATCAGGACAGAGTAGAAGTAGCAAAATCCCTGTTTGGAATCTTACCAAAGGATGCAGACCTGAATGAAGCAAAAGAAGAAAGGCTTGGTGCAAAATAGATGAGGATTCTTGCAGATACAAATGTGATAATAGATGCCCTGACTTCAAGAGAGCCATGGAATAAAAGTGCAGAAGAAATATTTCTTATGGCAGCAAATCATACAATCGAAATGTACATTACTGCAAGTTCAGCAACAGACATCTATTATCTTATAAGGAAACATTTGCATAACATAGAAGCAGCAAAGATGATAATGGGAAAGCTTTATTCATTGACTGGAATATTAGAGGTTACAGCGGATGACTGCATGGATGCACTTGCATCTGCAATCAGTGACTATGAGGATGCAGTTGTTGAAAAGGTGGCATCCAGAAAAGATATGGATTATATTGTCACAAGAAATATAAAAGATTATCAGGCAGGTGGAACAAAGATAATTCTGCCAGATGATTTTGTGAAACTTGTTGAAGAGGAATAATTTTTACCACCAAATCGTCAAATACCGATTTTGTTAAACTCTTTCTATGCTCCATCCTCTGCCTTATTGCAGTCGATTCGTAAAAGCATATTATCATTAGAACGTGAAACACATTACAGCCTCCTGCCGCATTTGGGACAGAATTCGAAGTCCTCTGTAGTTGTATATCCACAATTGCTACATCTTTTTATTGTGTTTCCACTTCCATTTTCAAAGCCGTAACCATACTGCGGATTTACACGCTGCAAATGCTGTGGCAATATCTCCACGTCCTCGCCTCTTGCTATCCTGCGTCCTATTTCCGGATCAAGCTCGTAAAGCGCATTACAGCATGTGGTCTGCACATAGTAGTGCCTGTTCCATTTAAAACACGGAATGAAGAACAGTGACAGCACCATGTATGTCATATACACCTGATACCTGCCATACCTGCCACATTCATCGCAGGTAATGACCTGATTGAAGTCAAAGTCCTTCCTGCCGTCCGTTATTCCCATCATAAAAAACATATATGATGCCTCCGTTTATCTGTGCCACAATCCCCAGAAGTCTCCAAGCGACTCTCTCGTATGAAATCCCCGCTCATCCCCAACTACCGGTATTGATTTGGCATCCATTTTCTCTATATTTACATAAGTACCCTGACTCACCATTGCAAATACCCTGTCTATCTGCTCCTCTGTGCCCTGTATTTCCATAAATACCGAGCCGTCAGGGTCATTTCTCACCCAGCCTGTTGCACCAACGCTTTCTGCCGCGTGCTCTGTTCTGTAGCGGAAACCTACTCCCTGCACAGAGCCGTACACTCTTATCTGCTTTCTGATGATTTTGCTGTCGTAATCACTCATATGCACTCACTTCCCTGATACACATTATTTTCAGTCTACAATAGCCCTGCAAACAACCTCATAATTGACTGCCCCAGCCTTCGTCTTGCACTTCTTCCGGTCCTGTACTTCTCCGTCACCTCCGCAGACTCAGTGAAAAGCCTGATAAAATCATCCCTGATTTCATGCACCACTTCACAATCCGCCATAAAACAGCCATTTTCAAAGTGATGATAAAGGCTTCTGTAGTCAAGATTTATGGTACCGCAGGTTGCCATTATATCGTCTGCCACACTCATCTTTGCATGGCAAAAGCCCGGTGTCCACTCAAAAATCCTCACACCATGCTTCACAAGCTGGTTGTAGAATGAGCGTGTCACGCTGTATATTGGTTTCTTATCAGGTATGCCCGGCGTGATGATGCGCACGTCAACTCCACGCTTGGCGGCAAGTGTCAGCGCATGGCTCATCTCATCGGTAATGATAAGGTAAGGAGTGATAAACCAGCAATAACGCTGTGCCTTGTTTGCCATGCTGATATAGACATCCTCCCCCACCTGCTCGTTATCGAGAGGGCTGTCTGCATATGGCTGGATATATCCACTCTGTTTTGCCTCATAATCATAGTGTAGCAGATATTGCGATACATCCACCTCGCGCGGTACCTTGCGCTCTGATGCATTCCACATCTCGAGAAATGCGATGGTAAACGACTTGACAGCATCTCCCTCGAGCCTGATTCCCGTATCCTTCCAGATTCCGTATGGGTGTGTCACATTGAAGTACTCATTTGCCAGATTATAGCCGCCGGTATATGCGATTTTTCCATCAATTACCGTGATTTTTCTATGGTCACGATTGTTTAAAAACATGTTAAAGGCAGGTGCAACCGGGTTGAACACCCTGCATTTGATGCCAAGCTTCTCCATCTTTTCCGAGAAATCCCTGTCTATGAAAAAGATTGAGCCCATATCATCATAAAACACCCTTACCTCGACTCCTGCCTGCACGCGCTCCGTGAGCACCTTCTGGATACGGTGCCACGATTCCTTGTCCTCTATGGCGTGATACTCCATGAAAATAAATTTCCTGGCCTTTGATAAATCGCTAAGCTGCGCTTCGAGTCCCTTTGACGCCTGATCATAATATGTCACATCCGTGTTCTGATATACCGGATATAATGCATTTTTTGCCAGGTATGTTGAAATTCCCGCTGCCTGTGGCACCTTTTCATACATATCGGATAGTATGTCTGCGTTTTCAGGCAGACATGGAAGAAGCATGGAATCCACCTCTTCAAACCGTGCACGCATCTTATTCGGTGCGCCGTTTAGTCCGACTAACAGGTAAAGTGACACTCCCATTATCGGAAATGCCAGTATCAGTATAATCCACGGTGTAGTCATGGATGCGGTCTGCTCACGATTGTACAGTCCGAGCACAAGTATGATTGCCAGGACGCTTGTGGTCGTGTTTATTGCTGCCGCATATTCATTTAGCCTTGTAAACATATAGACCATGAAAACTGCCTGCAATAATATCGCAAGCACTGAAAAAAACATTCTCTTTAAACCATTCTGTGTTTTTTTAGTTCCCTCGTAGGTTTTTTCCTTCATCTGTTATGCCTCCATTATCTTACTGTCTGTAATACCAAACCTCTCCATAAATTTTTAGCCACCTTCTTATTTAAGAAGCCATTCAATTTCCTCTTTATAAGGAGGAATAGTCTTCTTCGCAGAGCCCTCCTCACAAAGCCATGGTGTTTCCAGAATCTTTGGTACATTTGCAAAGGTCTCATCATGCACCAGTCGGTGCAGTGTATCATAGCCGATGGTTCCCTTGCCTATATTTGCATGCCTGTCATTGTGTGCTCCAAGAGGATTTAAGCTGTCATTCACATGAAATACCGCTATCTGCTCAAGTCCTATCACCCTGTCAAACTCCGCAAAAACATCATCATAATGGTTCACAATATCGTATCCTGCATCATTTACATGGCACGTATCGAAGCAGACACGCAGTCTTTCTTTCCTGTCCACTCCATCATAGATTGCCTTAAGCTCCTCAAAGGAACGGCCTATTTCACTGCCCTTTCCTGCCATCGTCTCAAGTGCGATAAACACATCGTCATCATTCTGATTGAGCACTGTGTTAAGTCCCTTTACAATCTGTGCGATTCCAGCCTGCTCACCGGCATTTACATGACTTCCCGGATGAAGCACCAGTATGCGGCTCTTCATTGCCGCGGTCCTTACTATCTCCTTTTCCAGAAACTCCACTGCCAGCTCGTACGTCTCAGGCTTTACGGTGTTTGCCAGATTTATGATGTATGGCGCGTGGACCACTATCTCATTTATCCCATGCTCATGTGCATATTCCCAGCCTGCGTCTATGTTGAGCTCAAAGATTTCCTTTCTTCTCGTGTTCTGTGGTGCCCCGGTGTAGAGCATAAACACATTCGCGCCATATGACGCTGCTTCCCTGGCTGATGCCAGAAACATATCTTTTCCTGCCATGCCTACGTGACAGCCTAATTTTATATCACTCATATTTTTCCTCTGTTTCATTGAATCTATATATCTATTATTTCTACTATAACACTACATCCCTGATAACTCTATCTAAATATTCTAAATTTTTACTAAACATGGCAAAAGTCATTGACATAGTATCAAAAACTACATATACTATCCTTTGCAACCACATATATTAATGGCATATAATTGCAATGTATGTGATGCATAACTACAGTTAACCAATTATTATAGAAATACGAGGGTAAATATGTTTGAAATAATTGTTGACTCTGCGGCAAACATTCCTGCAGAGCTATGTAAAAAATATAAAATCAAGGTGCTATCATTTGTAAACCTTGTCAACGGAAAGGAAATGACCTGCTTTGAGCCTGACCTCACACCGGAACAGGAGCGGGCAAAGGGTAAGGAATACTATGATGCGATAAGAGAAGGTGCCGAGGTAAAGACCGGACTTATCAGCAGCGGAATCTTTGAGGATACTTTCAGGGAAATCATTGAAGCTGACAAGGATATCCTGTATTTCTCCCTCAGTAAAAACATAAGCGGCAACTACAACTCAGCCCGTGTCGCAGCCGATGCTGTCCTTGATGATTGCAATAACGGCAGAAAAATACGCCTGGTGGATTCATTAAATGCATCCCTCGGACAGGGACTTCTCGCAATATACGCCAGCGAAATGCGTGAGAAGGGCATGAGCTTTGATGAGGTGGCTGACACGATAGAGACCTATCCTGCCAGATTAAACGGTGTGTTTACCGTGGGCAATTTAAAGTATATTGCAAGAACCGGCAGATTAAGCGGAACCACCGCTTTGGTTGGCAACATGCTAAGCATCAAGCCTATCCTAAGGGGCAGCAAGGACGGATATATTGTACAGTTCAGAAAATGTCGTGGCCGAAAAGCCGTATTAAATGAGCTTGTCAATCTGTTATGCGACAACATTACAGACCCTGAAAATCAGATTATCGGAGTGGCACATGCTGACGCATATGAGGATTCGCTCTATGTGATTGAACAGATTAAAAAGCGCATAAAGGTGCGCGATGTGATAAATACCACCTATGATTTCTGCACCGGAAGCCATGTTGGTCCGGAATCTTTAGCAGTATTTTTCATGGGAAAGGACAGAGAATTGGGAGCCTGATATCAGGCTCCCATTATATTTTACTTCTTAAGCTGCAGCTTTCTTGCTTTCTGATTTCTCACAGAGCTTCTTCACACCCTGAATTGCAACAAGCACACCAAGGATGAGCAGTAATACTGCGAATATAAGCTGTAATGAATTTCCAAGGTCAAGTCCTACAGAGAATAATGCCTTTGTAAGCTTGTAGATTGTCATGCCAAGTGCAGTAAATGTAACTGCCATCATGAATACCATTGGAATCCAGAGCATGCAGCCCTGACGCTTTGTCTTCTTTAAGAATACTGCGCAGGCAACAAGTGCAAGTACTGATAAGAGCTGGTTAGCTGAACCAAACAGTGGCCATATCTCTGCATAGCCTACCTTTGTAAGCAGGAATGCAAGTACCAGTGTGATGATTGTTGCAAAGTATTTGTTTGTCATCAGCTTGACAAATGGACTCATATTGTCATCATCTGTGTCTGAATCAAGCCAGAACTCCTGGAATGACAGACGTCCGACTCTGGCTACTGAATCAAGTGATGTCAGAGCGAAGGCTGATACAGCAAGGTTAATCAGTGTGAACACAAGTGAGTGTGGTAAACCGAGTACTGACAGGAAGTTTGCGATAGCTCCTGCGAAAATCTGTGGCTGTGTTGTAAGTCCCTGAGCTGCTGCCTCTCCCTTACCGAATGATGCTACTGCGATAAGTGCAAGGATTGCAAGCATACTCTCCATAAGCATGGCACCGAATGAAACAGGAAGCATGTTCTTCTCATTCTTTATCTGCTTAGATGCAGTACCTGATGATACAAGTGAATGGAAACCTGAAACTGCACCACAGGCGATTGTTACGAATAAGATTGGGAACAGATACTGTGGGTTTCCGTTTGCATCAGGGATTGCAAATGCTGTGAAAGCATCAAGGTTACAAGCAGGATTTGCAACAAATACACCGATTACCGCACCTACGATCATGAAGATTAACAGGTAGCTGTTAAGGTAATCACGTGGCTGAAGCAGTGCCCATACAGGTGTAACACTGGCTATAAGTATATATGCAAATATAATTATGTGCCATACGCTAAGGTTTAAATACATTGGGAAATTGAGTCCCAGTGCTATAGCTACTATAAGTAATACGATTGCAACAAGTGTGTTAATCCATTTGTTGAACTTAGAGTATTTAAGGAAGAAACCAAGTGCAACTGCTTCTATGATGAAAAGCATTGATGTAGTTGCAACTGCTCCGTTGGCTACAACCTTTGTAACCTCGCCTGCTTTATCAGCAGCAAAGCCATTGAAGGTTCCGGCTACGACATCTGCGAAAGCTGCAACAACAAGTATACAGAACAGCCAGCAGAATAACAGGAATAATTTCTTTCCTAATTTACCGATGTACTCCTCGATGATGTAACCGATTGTACGACCCTTGTTCTTAACTGAAGCGTACATAGATGCAAAGTCCTGAACAGCTCCAAAGAATACACCACCAATTAATATCCAAAGCAGAACCGGAAGCCATCCGAAAATAGCTGCCTGAATTGGTCCGTTGATTGGGCCTGCACCTGCTATAGATGCAAACTGATGTCCGAATACTACATTGGTATCGGCTGGTACATAGTCCACTCCGTCCTCCATCTCGTAGGCAGGAGTCTTGGCATTTGGATCAATGCCCCATTTGTTTTGCAGATAACGGCCATATAATAAGTATGCTCCACCGAGCACAACAATGGCTATTACCATCATTAAGATTCCACTCATATTATTACCTCTTTCTTTTGTTTATCTTAATTTTATTTATATATTATGTTTACTCTTTTTTAGCAAATTTCAATAAATATTTTATACATAATTTATTTTTAATTTCTATAATTTTTGTTTAATTTACCAATCGGTTATAATAGGTATTCATTCTCTTTATGCTGTCTTTGTCTCAGCGGCTTCTTCTGCCTTTTTAGCAGCCATTTTGTCCTTTAATGCAAAGGCTCCGGCAAGCAGTGTGCCTGAGATTGAATGCCATGTACATGACACTGCACAGATGATGGCTGATTCAGGTGTTGAAGCAAACTGTGCTGTAGTGGTGGCAAGGTTTGTGGCAAGACCTGCATTCTGCATACCAACCTCGATAGAGATGGTTCTCTTCTTGGCTGTGTTCATGCCTACCAGCTTTCCTGCACCGTATCCGAGCAGATATCCAAGTCCGTTATGTAACAGAACTGCCGCAAAAATTACTACTCCTGATGTAAAGAACTTTGAGCCCTGTGATGATACAACACCACCTACAACGAATGCCAGGCCAAGCACCGCAATACCCGGCATGACCTTCTGAGCCTCGGCAAATGCCTTTTTCTTTCCAAGCAGGTAGTTGAGTAAAAATCCAACCGCTACAGGAAAGATTACAGTCTCAATGATTGACACAAACATCGGAAGCGCCTTGATTGAGACATGTGTTCCGCTTGCAAGAAATGATACCAGAAGCGGTGTCATAAATGGTGAGAGCAATGTGGAAACTGTTGTCATTCCAACTGAGAATGCCACATCACCACCGCAGAGGTATGACATAATGTTTGAAGAAACACCACCGGGACAGCAGCCTACGAGGATAAGTCCAAGTGCGATTCCGTCAGGCAGATTCAATGCCTTTGAGATACCAAATGCGAGAAACGGCATGATAAGATACTGTGCGATTGCACCTACACATATATCAAATGGTCTCTGTGCAAGTATCTTGAAATCCTGTGTCGTAAGTGTAAGTCCCATACTAAACATGATGATTCCGATAATGATTGACTGACATGTGAACTTGTTGGATACCGGATCCACAAACAGCATCTGATTTACCCAGGCCATCAGATTCGGAACCAGAAATGTGACTACGGCGATTGCTATGACAACTATCGATGTGTAGTCTGATAAAAATTTACTTACTTTTTGTAATGCTTTCATTGTAAGCCTCCTTAACATTTTTCTGCTCACTAAAACTCTTTTATGGAATTAAAAAATCCCTTTCCAGATTGACATAATCTGAAAAGGGACGAAATAATCCGCGTTACCACCCTGATTCCACAGTGTATTACTGTGACACTCTGCATACCAGCATATGCTTTCCATATAACGGTGGACACCGGCGAGGTTTACAGACACACTTAATGCTTTCAGCCCGCTTCTTAGAGAGGATATTCCAATCTGACCATTACCTGTTCGCACCGCCCACAGGCTCTCTGAAAATAAATACAAATCGGACCTTGTTCTCATCAACGAATTTTGGTGAACATATTTATTTAAATCTTGTTTTGTATTATAGCCCTCTGACACTATATGTCAAGAGAATGATACAAATTTGTACTATAACATTTATTTATAGTTTTTATTCATGTGCTTTATTCTTATTATTTATTCGTAATCTTTGTTGTTATACTCATCATTCCATGACTGCTGTTGTGATGTACCGTAGGAATTTTGAGCATCCCCGCCCTGTGCTGTGCCATACGGATTCTGACCATACTGCTGGTTTGCTCCGTTTCCGTACATGTTCTGGCCGTACTGCTGATTTGTGCCATTTCCGTACATGTTCTGGCCATACTGCTGATTTGCCCCGTTTCCGTACATGTTCTGGCCGTACTGCTGGTTTGCTCCGTTTCCGTACATGTTCTGACCATACTGCTGACCATATCCGTTTGAACCGTATGGATTATAGTAGTTATTATTACTATTGTATCCATCTCCCACATAAACAATGTTTTTGTTGAAGGCAATAATACAGATAAAAATCACATTGAGGAATATAAGTCCGCAGGCAAATCCTGCTCCCTTGCCAAACGCATGTGCCAGTCCGACACAGCAGAGGATATTCATAACCAATGCCGCAATCATTGCTGCAATAATCAGAATAACCGCAAATATCAGCATGCCCATGTGAGCCCCGATGCGGTTTCCGGCATATCCATAGGTAGAATCATAATACGACCCCATATAACTGGATGTCATAACGGAAAGTCCTGAGGCAATAATCTCATACATCAATAAAATACATCCTGCTATACTTGCGATACTTGCCACAAGATATCCCCAGAACAGCTTCTGTTTCCCTGCAATCCTGAATTTTACATATGAGCTGTAAAACGGTACAATGGCCGCCCAGCCGTGCTCTCCTGCCTTTGCATACATAATCCATGATGCAACAATTGTCAGTACCATAACTGCCAGATTGATAAACGACTCAAAGCCGTCAATCATACTCATAATAGTATAATATGTGCTCATTTTTTCTCCCTTTCATAACCAAAGTTTATTTGTTATTCAAAGTATACATCACCACAGGTCAGAGTGCAATAATTAAAAAGCTTTTCATATTTTTCATACATCGCTTTTGGCACCCTTGACAAACCCCTTCTTAAACAGCTATAATATCGTCAATTGAAGCACAATTACATTTCAACAGGCTTTGATGGGAACAAGTACATTTCTGCAATACTTACAGAGAGCTGCCGGCAGGTGAGAGGCGCAAGGAAACAGATCTGGAATACATCCCGGAGCTTTGCACCGAACGTCATACCGGATGGTTAAATATCCCCGGTTCGATTAATAAGCCGCAACGTATTGGCACACGTTATAGTGCCGGAGTGTTAGCAGAATCGGCTATTTTCACTATATAATATATGTCGAATAATGTGTGACAACTCACGGAGGCATTCCTGTGCGAGCAGGATGCAAATTAAGGTGGTAACGCGAGAAATCCCCCTCGTCCTTAAATGGATGAGGGGGATATTTTATTTTTCAGAATACAAATTCAATCTATCAGGAGGAAAATCATGACAATTTATGACGAATTAGTTGCCCGCGGTCTTATCGCGCAGGTAACAGACGAAAAAGAAATCAAAGAGCTTATAAACAACGGAAAGGCTACCTTCTACATCGGCTTTGATCCTACAGCAGACAGCCTTCACGTTGGACATTTCATGGCTCTTTGCCTTATGAAGAGACTTCAGATGGCCGGAAACAAGCCTATCGTGCTTATCGGTGGAGGTACCGCACAGATTGGTGATCCATCAGGACGTACAGATATGCGCCAGATGATGACAACAGAGACTATCAACCACAATGTAGAGTGCTTCAAGAAACAGATGAGCCGCTTCATCGACTTTGGCGAGGGAAAGGCTATCATGGTAAACAACGCTGACTGGCTGATGGACTTAAACTACGTGGATGTGCTCCGTGAGGTTGGTGCTCATTTCTCAGTAAACCGTATGCTTACAGCTGAGTGCTACAAGCAGCGTATGGAAAAGGGTCTTTCCTTCCTTGAGTTTAACTACATGATCATGCAGAGCTACGATTTCTACACACTTTTCCAGAAATACGGCTGCAACATGGAGTTCGGTGGAGATGACCAGTGGAGCAACATGCTCGGTGGAACAGAACTTATCAGACGTAAGCTTGGAAAAGACGCATACGCTATGACAATCAATCTGCTCCTAAACTCTGAGGGCAAGAAGATGGGTAAGACACAGTCAGGTGCAGTATGGCTTGATCCTAACAAGACTACACCATTCGAGTTCTTCCAGTACTGGAGAAACGTTTCTGATGCCGATGTTCTTAAGTGTATCAGAATGCTCACCTTCCTTCCTCTTGAGGAGATTGACAAGATGGAAAGCTGGGAGGGCGCACAGCTCAATGAAGCCAAGGAAATCCTGGCATTCGAGCTTACAAAGCTTGTTCACGGTGAGGAGGAAGCCGCAAAGGCTAAAGAGGCAAGCCATGCACTTTTCGCAGGCGGAGCCAACAACGCAAATATGCCTACAGTTACCGTCACAGCAGAGGACTTCCCTGACGGAGAGCTTGATATCATCTCTGTTCTCGTAAAAGCAGGACTTTGCGATTCAAGAGGAGACGGCCGCAGAAATATCCAGCAGGGCGGTGTTTCCGTTGCAGATGAGAAGGTAACTGATATCTCTACCAAATACACTCTCGACGATTTCAAGGGTGAGGGTCTCATTATCAGACGTGGTAAAAAGAAATTTGCCAAGGTTGTAGCTGAATAGACAGAGAATCCCCGGTAGTTACTACCGGGGATTTTTACTTTCAGCCATATTTTATTTTGAAAATTCATTTGCAGGAAATTCATATGGCACAAATGTACTGCTACATGTAACTGTATACTCCGTTTCTCCCGAAACCGTTTTTTGTTCTGTGCCAACACCCTCTCCACAAATCCAGTATGAACCATCATTTTTTTCTATTACGGTATTCATCATTTCGGCAGGATATTCCCCACACTAAATTAGCATAGTGTACAATAGCCATATGTTGATAGCTGACAGGTCTTGCTTGGGTAGCTGTAATCCATAAAACCGCTAAAACAGCTCCCCAATCCAGCCCAAAAGATGGAAAAATTCTGGAAAAAAGTAGCTGAAACCGCTGAAATCACTAAAACAGCTCCCCTAACCCAGCGAAACTGCCGGAAAATTCTCCAAAAAAGTAGCTGAAACTGCTGAAATTCCCAAAACAGCTCCCCTAACCCAGCGAAACTGCCGGAAAAATCCATAAAAAAGTAGTTGAAACCGCTGAAATCCATAAAACAGCTCCCTAACCTAGCCCAAAATCCGGAAAAGACCAGGGAAAAAGTAGCTGAAATCACTAAAATCCCCAAAACAGCTCAAAAATATAGCCTGTTATTTATATTTACAAGATGCTATATCGTCCCATAGCTCACTTCCGTCAGAAAAAACTTCTATATTCATTTTTATCATCTGCTTTTTTTTATATCTGCAAAAGCACTGCTTCTATTTTTAACACAAAACTAAATCATCATCACATATCGCTATATTAATTAAAGTGTTTTCTTCCTTTATCATTTTATGATATGAGGGTCAAAAGGTATTTTGCCCCTCATTTATGATTAATCAGATTACTACATGCTACGCATTCCCGTAATCTGACTACACCTCGAAATCCGCTAATTTCCTGCGTTTCCGCAGCAAATTGCTACTTTTTCCTCATCTTCCCTTGACTTCTCATTAATAAGTTAATATAATTTATCTAATTGATACATCAACGCTTTAAAGCGCTGACAAAAGGAGGAATTATCATGAAAAAGAGATCTAAAATTTTAGCTTCACTTGTTCTTGCCGGAACAATGGTTCTTGGACTTGCCGGATGCGGAGATTCCGGTTCAGCAAACGGTGGCACACAGTCAGGTAAGAAATCCGGTGCCAAATATCAGGTAGGTATCTGCCAGCTCGTACAGCACGAGGCTCTCGATGCCGCTACAAAGGGCTTTAAGGACGCATTAAAGGACAAGCTCGGAGACGAGGTATCCTTTGACGAGCAGAATGCCGCAGGAGATGCTTCTACATGCTCTACAATCTGCACCACGTTCGTCACAAACGACTATGACCTTATCCTTGGAAATGCCACAGCAGCTCTTCAGGCCGCTTCAGCAGCTACAGACTCTATTCCAATTCTTGGAACATCTATCACAGACTACGCTACAGCTCTTGATATGTCAGACTGGTCAGGCACTACAGGAAAGAATATTTCAGGTACAACAGACCTCGCTCCACTCGATGAGCAGGCTAAATGCATCAAGGAGCTCTTCCCGGATGCAAAGAACATCGGTATCATCTACTGCTCATCTGAGCCAAACAGTATCTACCAGTCAACAACTATTACCAAATACCTTGAGGACGAGGGATACACTGTAAAAGAGTACACCTTCTCGGATTCAAATGATGTCGCTGCAGTAACACAGAGCGCATGTGATGCATCTGATGCAATCTACATCCCAACTGACAACACTGCTGCTTCATGTACAGAGGCTATCAACAATGTAGCTTCACAGGCTAAGAAACCTATCTTCGCTGGCGAGGAAGGAATCGCTAAGGGCTGTGGTGTGGCAACACTTTCTATCAGCTACTATGACCTTGGATACACAACAGGTGAGATGGCTTACGATATCCTTGTAAATGGTACAGACGTCAAAACTATGGAAGTTAAGAGCGCTCCTAAGTTCACTAAGGAGTACCTTCCGGACCGCGCCAAGGAGCTTGGAATCACAGTTCCGGACGGCTATGAGGAAATCTCAGCTGAATAAACAGCTGCACTATGGAGGTATTTAATAAAATGATTCTAATGAATTATTTTGCAACCTTAAATCCGGTTGCATTCACCAATGCCCTTCCGGGCAATATAGCCCAGGGTCTGATTTGGGGTATCATGGCACTCGGTGTTTATATCACCTTCAGACTGCTGGACTTCGCCGATCTGACGGTTGACGGCTCATTTGCAACAGGTGGTGCCGTAACCGTTATGATGACGATTAACGGCTACAATATCTGGGTTTCACTGCTTTGCGCATGTATTGCCGGTCTGCTCGCAGGACTCTGCACTGGTCTCTTACATACAAAGCTCGGCATTCCTCCGATTCTGGCAGGAATCCTTACACAGATAGCGCTCTACTCTATCAACTTAAATATCATGCAGCGCCACGCCAACCAGGCACTTAGCGCAGATAAATATAATCTGGTGCTTTCATCACGTAATCTGACACATGCGATAATTGTCGGTGTGATTTTCTCGGTTGTAATTATTGCAGTGCTTTACTGGTATTTCGGAACAGAGCAGGGCTCTGCTATCCGTGCCACTGGCTGCAACCCTGCAATGAGCAAGGCTCAGGGTATCAACATCGACAACATGAAGCTCATCGGTCTTGCGCTTTCAAATGCAATTGTAGCGCTTTCAGGCGGCCTGCTTTCACAGTACTCAGGCTTTTCCGATGTAAACATGGGCCGTGGTGGAATCGTCATCGGTCTTGCCGCCGTTATCATCGGTGAGGTGCTCGGCGATGCAATCCTCGGAAAGCACATGAATTTCATGGGAAAGCTTATCTTTGTCATATTTGGTGGAATTGTTTACTACATTGTAATCGGAATCGTTCTGTGGCTGCAGATGCCAAGTGATGACTTAAAGCTCTTCACTGCAATCATCGTGGCAATTTTCCTTGCAGTGCCTTACCTGAAGGGCAAGAGCAAGGCCTCCTTCAAAAAGGCCGGCAAGCGCTCTGCCGCAGCACTTAACACAAAGGAGGGCAAATAAATGCTAGAGATTAGAAACGTACATAAAACCTTCAATCCGGGCACAATCAATGAAAAGCATGCCCTTAATGGTGTAAATCTAAAGCTTGAGGAGGGCGATTTCGTCACTGTTATCGGTGGAAACGGTGCCGGAAAATCGACCATGCTCAATGCCGTTGCAGGCACATGGCCTGTTGATGATGGTTCAATTCTCATTGATGGAGTGGATGTCACAGGACTCCCTGAGTTCAAGCGTGCATCATTTCTGGGACGTGTGTTCCAGGATCCAATGACAGGAACTACCGCAACCATGCAGATTGATGAAAACCTCGCACTTGCAGCGCGCCGCGGAAAGCGCCGTGGTCTTGGCTGGGGCATCACAAAGGCTGAAAAGGAGCACTTCCACGAGCTTTTAAAGGAGCTTGATCTGGGACTCGAGGATCGAATGACCTCAAAGGTTGGTCTGCTCTCAGGTGGACAGCGTCAGGCTGTTACACTGCTCATGGCTTCACTCCAGAAGCCGAAGGTGCTGCTTTTGGATGAGCACACCGCAGCTCTCGACCCAAAGACAGCCTCAAAGGTGCTCGCTCTCACAGACAAAATCATCAAGGAGAACAGCCTGACAGCCATGATGGTCACACACAACATGCGTGATGCCATCGCTCACGGCAACAGACTCATCATGATGAATAACGGACAGGTTGTCCTTAATATCTCAGGCGAGGAAAAGAAAAACCTCACTGTGGAGGATCTGCTCATGAAGTTTGAGGAGGTTTCCGGCGAGGAATTTGCTTCTGATAAGGCTTTGCTTGGATAGACATATCTATATAATAATAAAAAATTTGCAGCTCAATACACGAGCTGCAATTTTTTGTTATATACTTTTTATATGAGTTCTCCCACCGGCTTAATCATATCAGCCTTGATAAAGCCCTTTATGATCAGATACTGCTCTATCGTTTTCACACAGTTTTCCACACCGACACGGTCACTGTTTAATGTCAGGTCGTAGTTCACCGGATTGGTCCAGTAGTTTCCGTGTGTATAGTACTTGTAATAGTCTGCCCTGAACTTATCTGTTCTCTCAATCGTGGCATTTGCCACCTCCGGTGTCACACCCATATTGGCTATGGTACGCTCCACACAGAATGCACGCGGTGCCTCAATATATATGCTCACCACATTGGGGCGGTTCTTTAATACATAGTCGGCACATTTTCCTACTATGACGCAGGATTCCTTGTCTGCAAGCTCGTTGATAATCTGGCTCTGATAATCAAAGAGCCTGTCATCTGATTTGAACTTCTCATTTCTTGATATATATCCCTTTGCTCTTGGAAGCCCTCGCAAAAAGCTCGTAAATCCGCCCTCTTCACGCAGCTTCTCATTTACCTCCTGAAACACATTCTCGTCAAGTCCGCTCAGCTGGCTTGCAAGAGTCAGAATACGGTTCTCATAACAGTGTATTCCAAGCTCTTTTGCCAGCTGTGATGCTATTGCTTTTCCGCCTGTTCCAAATCCTCTGGCAAAGGTTACTACAAAATTATCCATTTATCATTTCCTCCTTCTGAATGCCAATCATATCTAGCCAGCCAGATATCTGCTTAAGAATTCTCTTGTTCTTGGATTCTTAGGATTTGTAAACAGCTCTGACGGTGCTGCATCCTCTGCCACATATCCTGAGTCCATGAAAATAGTTCTTGTAGAAACATCTCTGGCAAATGCCATCTCATGTGTGACGATTATCATCGTAAGTCCTGTCCTCGCGAGGTCCTTCATGACATTTAGCACCTCTCCTACCATCTCAGGGTCAAGCGCCGAGGTCGGCTCATCAAATAAAAGCACCTCCGGGTTCATACAAAGCGACCTGGCAATGGCAACTCGCTGCTTCTGTCCTCCTGATAGCTTCGATGGCTTTGCATTGATATAAGGAGCCATGCCGACTGCCTTCAGATGCGTGATTGCCCTGTCAAAGGCCTCCTGCTTTGGCAGATGAAGCACCCTTCTTGTACAAAGCATACAGTTCTGGAGCACTGTCATATTGTTGAACAAATTGAAGGACTGAAACACCATTCCCACCTTTGAACGGTAATCATTGATATCCTTTTGTACATTTCTGACCTCTTTATCGTGATATAAGATCTTTCCTGAGGTCTGTTTCTCAAGCTTGTTGATGCACCTAAGCAGTGTTGATTTTCCCGAACCTGAGGAGCCCACAATACATATGACCTCGCCGGAATGCACATCAATATCAATCTTTCTAAGTACCTCATGATCACCAAATGATTTGCTTAAATCCTTAATTGAAATTACTGTCTCACTCATATTGTGCCTCCTATTCATTGTCCATGTACTCAACTGCGAGTGCATAGTCTGTCTTGCCCTGCAACTTCTTTTCAATCAGCTTGAAGAGCTTATCAAATACAAAGCAAAGTACAAAGTAAATTACCGCGATGACCAGATATGACTCAAAGTACTTGTAGTAGTTTCCACCGACTGTCTTGGCAGCCATGAAAAGCTCCTGCACAGCTATAACATTGAGCACTGACGTCATCTTCAGATTTAAAAGGAATGTATTTGCCATCTCAGGAATGATGTTCTTGAATGCCTGCGGCAAAACTACATAGAGCATTGTCTTAAACGGTGACATTCCCATGGCCCATGCGCCCTCGCGCTGTCCCATATCTATTGAACCGATTCCTGCTCTGACTGTCTCTCCCATGTAGGCACCTGTATTTAATACAGTTACGAGAATACCTGCAAATACAGGTGTCAGGTTTTCATAGCCCATCTGGCGTATTCCATAGTACACAATCATCGCCTGAACTATCATTGGTGTGTCCCTGAATACTTCAACATAAACTGTAAATATCACCTTTACTATACGGATAAGGACCTTTTTTACGATGTTGTCGCCATCGTTAAGCTTTACATCATTTACTATGCCTACGATATATCCCAATACGAAGCCAAGCAACGTACCAACTACCGATATGTACAGCGTAAGCCAGGTTCCTTTGATAAACATGCTTGAATATTTCTGCGCCAGAAATACCATCCATTCTAACGAATTACTTGGATTACTTATCATCATACTGCTACCTCACTTTTATCTCTCTAATCCCCAGCTTACGCCGGTTTATCAGACTATTGTGGGATGATGCGATATAACATCATCCCACAGTCTTTCATCTTTTCGTGAATCAGATAAATCTCTAACAACTAGTTGGCTGCCGGCTGCTGTGTCAGAACCTGATCCATCAGCTCATCCATCTTTGCCTTGTCATTCCAGCCGATTGCATTCATGGCATCCTGGATTTTATCTCTGAATACTGTATCATCCTTTCTTGTTGCGATACATACATTTACCATTTCATCATCACCTGTGAATGTATCATTCTCATCCAGCTCGATAATCTGTAAATCATCATTTGTCAGTGCTGCTGACTCTGCTGTCGGGACATCGATTACACATACATCTGCGCTGCCGTTTGATATTGCGAGGAAGCACTCTGATGTAGTCTCAAAGTTTCCTGACTGCTCAGCACCCTTTATCTGGTCTAAAAGTGGAATCCAGCCTGTTCCAAGCTGTGTCGTTACTTTGCAGCCTGTATCTGCGAGATCTGAAAGACCCTTTACATTTGAATACTTGCCGCCCTTCTTAACAACGATACAGTTGTTTCTATAGTAATAAGGCTCTGTGAATGCGTATGACGCTTCTCTTTCCTTTGTCTTGCCCATACCGGCGATGATACAGTCATAATCTCCTGCATCGAGTGAGATACCGATTGATGACCACTCAACCTTATGTACCTCAAGGTCCATTCCCATCTGATCTGCAAGCTTCTGTGCCACTGCTACATCGTAGCCGTATGCATAGTAATCAGAGCCTGCTATCTTGACTGCCTTGCTGCCGTCCGGTGTGGTATCTGTATCCTGTGTCCAGTTGAATGGAGCATATGCACATTCCATACCGACCTTTAAAACCTTCTTTGATGAGCTGTCTGCCGCTGAGCTATCTGAGGCAGCTCCTCCTGATGACGAACCACATCCAAACAATGTTGTCACTGCCATTACACCTGTCAATATCAATGCTGCAAATCTCTTACTTCTCTTCATCATAAGCTTTTCCTCCTTGATTATTGAAATACGAAAAGGCGCCGGAGTTTTTCTCCAGCGCCTTTGCTTAGTTCGTATAATAAACTTAATGAAGCAGCTTTGCAATGTTAATTTTGCACAATTTGTTTGTGCATTTTTACAGTAATTAATTAAACATAAGCCTTTTTACAAGAATACAATTAACTACATCCAGATATTCCATCGAGTCATCAAGGCTGATTTCCAGTATTTCTTCTATCTTTTTCAGACGGTATTGCAGGGAATTACGATGAACGTACATCATCTGTGCCGTTTTTTGGACATTAAAGCCACACATATAGTAATTGAGCAGCGTATCTATGAGAAACGAGCCGTTTGCATTATCATACATCTCAAGCCGCTTTAGCTTCTCATTGCAATAATCCATGATTTCCTGCTGATTGCCACTGTTGAACATATACTTGTATATGCCCATGGAGCTGGCACTGATTACCTTCTTGTTGGTCGGATTGGGTAAAATATCCTTTTTGGGGATGAGATTTTTCGCCTCCTGATAGCTCTTGCCAAAATCCGCAGGCTTCCTGTATGCAGCACCGAGTATGCATGTGCTGTGAATGAATCCTGCAAATGGTGCACGACTGTCTAAGTCCCCAAGTATCCTTTCAATCTGATGCTCTGTCTCCATATCCTTTGTCTCCTCAAAAAGAAGCACAAATTTGTTTAAAAACCTCATATACATAGGCGTTTTCTTCATATGGATAACCTCGCGGTTCAGGCAGTCGGTATAGTATGTATATGTGTGCTCGTCCTGCTCCAGATTCACTCCGTATTTGCGGTCTATCACGATGATTCCCACTCTGTACGGCCGGTCAAAGGTCAGACCAAACTGTGCAGAAATCTTCTTGATATACTTATCATTTACCTCATATCCAAAAAGCAGATTGTACAGGTAGTCCCCGGTCCTTTTATTATCCACACTGGTCTCTAAAAGCAGCTCTCCGACGCTCTGCGCAATATCTACAAAAGTAGCTCCCTCCCACCGGATATAAAACAACGGCAGCTTGAGTTCATCAGCCTTGTCCTTCATCCTCTGTGGTGTCTCTTCCCTGTCCTCCACAACCGAAATCGCAAAGCCCGATATTCCCAGCTCATTCAGCTCAACCATGGCATCATATGCCTCGTCCATGGAAAATCTCTTATAATCTACCACAAGCAGCGCAAAGTTGCCCGGATTCATATGATCCTTATAAGGCTTTGTCTGCACCAGATACGTCCATGACACAATCCGGTCAAGCCCTGCTGCTCCCGCCACAAGCTCCATTCCGTCCATTTGTAAATTGTTAACATCCCTGCATGAAATCATCTACGTCTCCCTGATATCATTAAGCTTCGGTAATTATCCCAAGCCGCTTCACATTACTTATATCCACAGCCGCTTCGCCCCGGCATATCCTCTCCGTGCACATACCTGGCATTGAACTCCATATTTATCTCACGAAGCTCCTTCTTTCCGTCAATATAGTCCTGATACATCTCGGCAAGTCCCGACATGCAGCCATCGCAGGTAGCCTCGATATTGCCAAGCGACTCAGCCACAATTGCCTCGCGTTCCTCTTTTGTTGTCTCACTGATTAAATATCCCATTTCTTATGTTTCCTTTCCGGCTATTCACATATTAAAAGCCCAGATTCTCATCCACAAGAATAATCTGGAAACGTCCCCTCACCCTTGAAAAGCGTGTAGTCAGAATCTGACAGCAGATACACTGCGGACTCTTGCAGTCAAAGCAGGTGCCATTCTTGGAGCATGGTGTGTCGATGCCAAAGCGCTGTGCGTTGATAGGCGCTGCCTCATTTCTCGCACGGCTCATAGCGTCTGCCTCGGTCTTTACGACCTTGTTCATGCCTACTATAAGAAGCACATGTTTTGGTCCGTAAGCATATGCAGCCACGCGGTTTGCATTTCCGTCAATATTGATAAATACGCCATCCTCGCTCATCGCATTGACACTTCCAAGGAAATAATCCGATGTAAATGCCTTTAACGCTATCTCCTGCTTCTCCTCCTGCGTAGACACCTTGTCCCTGTCATAAAACTGATATTCTCCGTTTGAGAGTGCCTCATACAGACCACACTCCTTCACCGATGTGGCACCGCCCATATTGATTGAGCTTCCCTTTGGAATCAGCTCCAGTGCCTTCTTAACAGCCTCCTCCTTTGTCTCGACATAATATGCCTCCATGTTGCGCGACTCAAGTGCCGCCACAAGGCGCTTTCCAAGTAATTCGTTTCTCATTTTTCTTACGTCCATAGTGTAAACCTCATTTCATGCTTATTGCCAATTCCAGTTTGTGCAATTAGCTGTATTAATTGTTGTTATTATACTACTTTACAGGGGATGTCTGCAATTTATTCGGGAATAAATAATCGTACTTTTCATTCTAATAGAAAAAAGTGCACAACAAAAAGAGCTCTTTCGAGCTCTTCCTGCTTTGTACAACTTTAAATTGTAGATGATTACTGTAAGAGTGAAAGTACACCCTGGTTTGACTGATTAGCCTGTGCAAGCATAGACTGTCCAGCCTGTGCAAGAATGTTGTTCTTGCTGTAGTTAACCATCTCTTCAGCCATATCTGTATCACGGATACGAGACTCGGCTGTTGTAGTATTCTCAACTACGTTGTCGAGGTTGTTGATTGTGTGCTCAAGACGGTTCTGAACAGCACCGAGTGATGAACGCTGTGAAGATACCTTTGAGATAGCATCTGAAATAGCGTCTACTGCGTATGTTGCAGCGTTTCCTGAATCATCCTTTACATTAAGTCCTTTAATACCAAGGCTTGCAGAATCCATTGCGTCGATATTGACCTGAATCTTGTTTGTCATATCAGCATCTGCACCTACGTGGAGGCTGAATGCTAAACTGTTTGCAACTTCTGCGGAACCAGTCTGAATTTGGAATGTTCCAGTACCATTTGTCAAATCAATAGCTGTTGCTGTATTTCCTACACCAACTTTCGCACTGCCTTTGGTATCACCAATCTGGTTAGCCTTGAGAAGCTCCTTTGAAGCAAGCTCGTATGCTTTCTTCTTAGAGATTACAGTTGTATCTGTATCATCAATTCCATCACTTGCAGTTCCGCCCTTTTTTCCATCGTCTTTCATTAATGTAACCGTTTTCGTACCAACAGTAATTGTGGAACCCGCTGTCGCATTTGTTTTTAATGCAGCCAGATCAGCTGTATCTTTTCCATCTACACCAGTAGCTGTAGCTGCTTTCTGGTCAGCTAATGTTGACGGATCTGCAGAATAATAACCTGCCTTAATAGCTTGACCGTCCTTAGTCTGAACAGTTGCAGCATAGTATTTATAAGTGGTTCCGTTTACAGAAATGTCCTGATGTTTTGTGTCAATATCTAACCCATTTTTTCCAAATGCTGAATCAAGATCATCTGATGTTCCACCGATAGTATAATTCTTTCCACCGATAGAAACTTTGTCACCTGCATTAAGAGTATCCATTACAAATGTAGCAGTTCCATCACCATTATCTGTAAGTGTTCCCTTAAGACCTGCATCATGTGCTTTCATGTTGATTGTCTTTGTTCCTGCTTCACCCTTTAACAGATATGTCTCATTGAACTTTGTTGTCTCTGATACACGGTCTATCTCTGTTGTAAGCTGGTCAATCTCGTCCTGGATTGCCTGACGGTCTGAATCCTTTGAGTTTGTACCATTGGCTGCCTGTGTTGCAAGCTCATTCATACGCTGAAGCATTGAGTGAACCTCTGTAAGAGCACCCTCTGCTGTCTGTACTGATGAAACACCATCCTGTGCATTTGTAGAAGCCTGGTCAAGACCACGAATCTGTTTTCTCATCTTCTCAGAAATTGTAAGTCCGGCTGCATCATCTGCTGCACGGTTGATTCTGTAACCTGATGAAAGCTTCTCTGTGCTCTTTGACTGTGCGCTTGTTGTTACATTGAGCATTCTGTTGGCATTTGCTGCCTGCATGTTGTGTTGTACTACCATAATATAATCCTCCTTGTCCCATATTCATGGGTTATTATGTTTGACCTCTGGAAATCCTTTTCCCGAGGGTGCTTAGTAACTGCTTTGTTTTTGGTATTTGCAGTCACTTTATTGCTTTATAACAAACGGCTTTCCGGGTTGTGGCATCTGCCACGGCCGCCTATTAACTTGATTAGTTGCTTTGCGTCTTTTTCTGACGTTCTTTCTCATTCCAGATGATTTGCTTGATTTGTTTCTTTGCTTCACTGGAAAACTCAGGTTCAGGATAATATGTATCTTTTCGCTTCGCCGGGTCCGGTTCGTTGTTGGATCTTGCGATATTCAGTTCTTTGGGAGCATCTATCAGTAATCGACAGTGCTTTCCTGTTCCGCCCGCGAACACGATTCGGATATCATCTCCGATATTTACATATTGCCCTTCCTTTAATGATAATTTGAGCATTTTCTACCTCCATGCACTAGGGAATAGCTTTGTCCATGCTTTTCCGAATTATGCAACATTTTATAGTGAAATGTTACATTTTTTGCTTTACACCTATTATATCGGACACCATTTACAGACCTTAACCCCAAAGAAAAGAATTTTTTTAAATAATTTTCTTTACCTTTTTCTATCATTTTTAATTAATTTCACGGGATTTAACTATATCAAGTGAAAGATAAAGCCGTTCTTGATGAAATATGACTAAAACGTCATAAATATTTGATGTTATTTAATCAACTTCTGTTTTGCCCCCTTATTAATCTGCGAAAAAATGTAACATTTCACTATAAAATGTTGCATTTTTTGCTTTTTATAATTACTATTATTTTGTTGTGGATTTTGGATATTCCAGGGAAGAGTCTGTCTTGCGGCATGTGCCTGATAATATTTTCTACCGCAAAGGAGTATTCAATGGTAACTACACAGCCAATCCGAAATAAAGATGAACTGGCGGCTTTCAGGATGTACTATAAAGATATCCATCCAAACCGCCGCAATTACTGTTTAATTGTTATGGGATTAAACACAGCACTAAGAATCAGTGACCTGCTTAAATTGAAGTGGGATAACGTATACAATTTCGAGCACCATGTATTTCGCTCTCATTTTCTTATCAACGAGCAAAAGACCGGCAAGAATAACTATGTCACTCTAAACTACAATGCCACCGATGCTCTCCGGGCATATTTCAACGAACGGCATCCGACTGAACATGAGTTTATTTTTACAAAGGCCACCTGCAGGAGGCAGCCACTAAACAGAGTTCAGGCATACCGAATTGTAAGGACTGCTGCCGAGGAGACAGTTCAGGATGAACATATCAGCTGTCACTCTTTGAGAAAGACATTTGGATATCACGCCTGGAAGAACGGCACACCACCTGCTCTGCTGATGGACGTCTACAATCACTCGTCCTATAAAGTCACGCAGCATTATCTGGGTATTGAGCAGGATGAACGTGATGAGATTTATATGAATCTTGAGCTATAGTTTTATGCGTATTGAAATCTAATATAGCTAAAAGCCAGCCGTTTGCAACCGGCTGGCTTTTTTGGGGATATACAAATCATCGAAATCCTCTGTTAAACCAAATGCATTCTGTTCTGAATCGAATTTCAACTCAATCTGTGACATATCTTTCATCTGCCTGGTACTGTTGTATTTTAAAATTAAATTTCATCTTCAGCACCACCTTCTTCCTGTAACCATTCTTTCAATTTATCCTGTAATAGTTTCTTATCCGGCAGATACAGTTTATACTGTGATGCATAAATATTAGAATCCTCCGGCAATGTCAGTTCAACCATCGCATCATTTTTTTCATTGCACAACAATACACCAATGGTAGGATTTTCTTCCTCTGTTTTTTCGTATCTATCATAGTAATTGACATACATCTGCATTTGCCCCAGATCCTGGTGCTTTAATTTGCCAATTTTTAAATCAAATAATACAAAGCATTTCAACAGTCTGTTATAAAAAACAAGATCCACTCTGAAATGATCTTCTTCGAATGAAAATCTTTTCTGTCTTGCCACAAAAGTAAATCCTTTTCCCAATTCCAAAAGAAACTGCTGCAAATTCCGTAAACAGTGTTTCCGAAATTCGATCCTTATATGTTAAATAAAACTTTCTTGCCTTTTCCAGCGTAGATTCTGAAAAGCCTTTTCCAAATTCTTCTGTTAATTTTTTAGAAAGATTTATTATGATTTTTTTACCGTATTCAGCCCTGTGTTTTCCCTGCTGCTGTACTTCTACAATCCACCTGCCAAGAGAATAATAGGTCATTATCTGGACATTATTTACCTGCTTTGCAGTAATGTTTCGTGCATATTTAATTAATTCAATTGAATTCTGACATAACTTATCCATATTGATATCATATACAGATTCATTGATTTCATTCTTCACACATTCAATCCTCCTATTTCAAAGTTTTCCTATTTCAGAAACACTGGCTGTTCTGTTAGTCCGTTGTAAAACTCTACAGCCGCCGCAATATCCTTCTCATCCGGATGCCCCTTTGATACACCGCCAATCAGTTTGAACGGTCCGAACGTATCAAATCCCTTGCATGAAAACCTTCCAACAATGTTGTCATGTTTGTATGCTATCACCTGCTCAATTGACTTAAAGACAGGTCTGCCGCCATATGTGCAGATAAGAAATACATTTTTATTGTCTGTGAGATTGACTGATGCAAACTTAAGCACCGACTGATGAAACTTTCCACCATATACTCCTGATGCAAAACCGATTAAATCATATTCCGACAGGTCTTTCTCTACCGTCTGTGTCGCATCTATCAGCTCGACATCTTTTGTCTTTGCTATCTCGTCAATTATCTTTTTTGTGTTTCCATGATGCACTGATGCATATACTATTGCTGTCTTCATCTTTAATGCTCCAATCCTTTATTAGTCTTCCTTTGATTTTGCCATCAGCATCTGCTCCAGCTTTTTCTTTCCGGTCTCATAGTCTGTAAACACAATTCCCTCCATACCAAGCTTTCTGCCACCTTCGATATTCTCCGGTCTGTCATCTATGAACACACATTCTTTCGGATTCAGATTGTATTTATCAAACAGGCACTGATAAATACCGGCATCAGGCTTTATCATCCCAACCATAGCTGAAATGACTTTGCCGTCAACAAGTGACACAAAACTAAGTTCACTGTGCGTATGAAGCTCGAAGTAGTCCTTTGGATAATTCGATAACAAATACACTTTATAGCCTCTGCTCTTTAACTCCTTAATCCAGTCTGCTGCATAGTCGAATGCCTTTACAACAAAAGCCTTTCCCTCTTTGAAAAATCTCCTGATATCCGCCTCATACTGTGGAGCCACCTTAACCATCTCATCAATTATCTCGTTCTCAGGAATTACACCACGGTCCAGCTCAACCCAGACAGGGTTTTCATATGTTGCATGGGCTAAAGCTGCTATTTTATTTTCTTCAATGCCAATCTCACGCATTGCCTCGTCCGGCTGGAACCTGACAAGCACGTTTCCTATGTCAAATACTATGTTTTTAATCATTTATTTTTCTCCTACAACCCTGCATCTCTTCCTGCAAAAAGCATATCAATCCGCTATTCTAAGCTATAGTATAGCGGATTGATGGACAAAATACAAATATTATTACCGGTCTGTGTTCCTTAGTTCTTCCTTTGATTTTGCCATCAGTATCATTTTCTCAAACGACTGTGCAAACCTCTCATCATCTTCCTCTGTGCACTTTTTCGGTCCTTTGATATGATTCTTATGTGAGCTGCGTCTACAAATATCTGCACTTTTTCCAACCTTTTCAAATAAACGAGATTATTTATCCAGATACCTGAACACCTAATCACTCTCTATTCACAAATTTATTCCATGGTGTGCGCACCTCAATAAGGTTTCCGGACGGATCATAAAATCTTACAAGCTTCTGTCCTCCGTCGAGTTCTGTCAGTGCTGTAGCATATCTGACCTCATACCTTCCTGACTCCAGCTTTTTAACTACACCTTCGATATCATTATCTTCAAAATACAGTTCCGTCATATTGTTATATGGAATAGTCTGTATCTGCATGCTTTCCTTCCATATTCCGGCATCCTGCAATACCAGGCCCTCCGACATTATTACATTACCTTCCTGTCTCGAAATCACATTAAGGCCAAACAGTTCGTTATAGAAGTGGATTGACTCTTCGATATTGTCCACTACTATTAATATGTTCTTTAGCTTCATATGACCACCCCATTACAATGGTCCACCTCATGCTGAATTATCTGTGCTGTCCAGCCTGTGTATTTGCCATGTTTCTTTTTGAAATTCTGGTCTAGATAATCCACTTCAATCTCTTTATATCTTGTGCATGGTCTCACACCCTCCAGCGAAAGACAGCCTTCCTCCGTCTGAAAAGCTCCTGATTTTCCGGTAATCACCGGATTAATCATGGCAAACTGGAATGGTCCGGCCGCAACCACTATGATATTCTTTTTCACACCAATCATGTTAGCTGCCATTCCAACACAATGGTCAAGATTTGCTTTCAATGTGTCAAGTAAATCCGTAACCACCTGTTTATCATCTTCTGTAGCATCCTCTGATTTCTGTGCAAGAAACAGTGGATCACGCATTATCTTCTTTACCATTATTTACTTCCTTCTGTCCAGGTATATTTCCACCATATATGTCTCAATAAGTACATTAATTAATAAAATTTCATTTTTCATATTTAGCCTTTCATCTATCTGTATCCTGATACTTATGATACCATATAAACAGCTTTCTTTGGCAGATATTTTTTTAGATTGCCATGAAAAATTTGAAAATGACAAACCTGCTTTTCTTTCCAATAAGCTTTCCTAAAATAGGAAATTTTTACTATCCTAATACTGTTTAATAGCATCTTAATATACATTACACAAAAAAAGATACAGGCGAACCTATATCTTTTTCGTGTAATAATATGATTAAAGGGGCAAAAGGTATCATCGATGCATGCTTGCAGGCAAGTGAACCTGATACGAATTCCTCTTGTAAATATATTTCTTATTCTTCAATTACAAAGTTGCTTACATTCTTGCGGAGTTCTCCTGCCGAAGCCTCTGCTGTCTTAACACCTTTCATGACTTCTGCCGATTCGCCTGCAATAGAAACGGTTTTTTGCGCAATATTTGTTGTACCTGCAGCACTGTCATTTGATGCGGAGGTAATTCCTTCAATCGCCTCTGTAATATTGGAAATTGATGCTACCAATTCTTCTGAGGTTGCACTAAAATCCGATACCAGATCATTAATTTTAGATGCATCCATATTATAATCATCTGCCATTTTCTCAAAATTGTCAAAACTCTTCACAATATCTGTATCTACAAAATCCAACAGATGATTAGAGTCATTTGCAAGATTTGCTACTGCATTATCCACATTTTCCGTCACGGCCTGAATATTTGCCACGGCATCTTTAGACTGCTCTGCCAATACCCGGATTTCCTCTGCAACAACTGCAAATCCCTTTCCGGCCTCGCCAGCACGTGCTGCCTCAATGGATGCATTCAGTGCAAGCAGATTAGTCTGTCCGGTAATCGCAAGGATAGAATCAGCAAGCACGCCGATCTGTTCCACAACCTTTGCCTCTTCAAGTGCCTGCTCCAGCCTTCCCCTGATTTCTCCGAGCATCGTCTGAACTTTCTGTCGATTCTCCACCGTTGCTTCCTTCGTCTGTGCTGCCCTCTTATGAATTTCTTCTGCTTCCGTAGCCCCATCCTGTGCACGTATCGCAATCTCTTTCGCTGCACCATCAATCTGCTGAGTCATACTGTTGATCTGTTCTGTCGATGCGGCAGTTTCTTCAGTACTTGCAGCAAGCTGCTCGGTTGTCGCAGACACATCCTCAATTTCCCCATTCAGATTTGATATACTGCTATCCATCGCTTCCACAACTGTATCAATATTTGCTGCCTCTATCTTTACCTGGGAAAGCAATCCGCATATTGATTCCCTCATTGTCTCAAGTGTTCCTGCCAGCTGTCCGAAATCATCTTTCCGTTTCATCATATTGTCCTGCATTCTATGCGCAAAATTACCACCTGCAATCACTTCAATCTCTGCTACAACTTTCTTTAGTGACTTTGTAATATCCTGTGCGATCATGAAAACAAGCACTGCAACAACCACAAGCATTGCAACACATGCCCCAATCAGTGTGATTGCCTTTTTCATTGCATAGCTGGAAAATACCTTGTCCTGCTTTTCAATAGCAGTATCAATATAATCGGTATAATTTCCTGTACCGACCACCCAGTCAAATGGTTCAAAATACTCACTGTAGGAACGCTTCGGTGAAGGTTTAGTCTCTCCTTCTTTAGGAAATACATAATCTGTGTATCCTCCACCATCTTCCACTGCTACACGTATGATTTCTTTCACCATCTTGTATCCTTTTGCATCCTCTGTCTCCATACGGTTCGTTCCCTCGGTATCGCTGCCAAGCAGAACTACATTTGTTCCATCTGACTGATCAATCCAAAAGTAACCTGTCTCTCCGTAACGCATCTGCCGAACCTCATCCGCTGCAATTTTCTTGGCTTCATCCAGCGTATAAGTTCCCGCTTTATATGCGTCATTAATCTCCGACAACAGGGAAATAACCACGCCCACCTGCTCTTTAATTGAATCATCATAACTCTGACGGGATGATGCATCCATTGTCTCCAATGCTTTATCTTTCACATCTTCCAAATCCTTGAAGGAAACAACACTCCCAAGAGCCACAAGTAAAATAACCAGAACCAGTATCAGATTTAGCTTGGTTCTTACCTTCATATTCTTCATATTTTTATTCTCCCTTCCTTGGAACTGATCACTTTTGTATATTTTACCCAAAAATACAAAGCATGTTATAAAATCAGTATACACTTTTACTATATTTTCGTCAATAGCGATCCACCTTTTATACGTTTTATCTCTCTCAAATCCATAAACTTTGCTGAGAGAATATGACTTTGCAAATAAAATATAAAAATAAGCGATATTAATCTTCCTACGAAAAAAATCACTCTGATTTTGCCATCTCCCTTGCATGCTGCCTTGAGCAATATTTGCAGTAATATTTGTAAATCAGCTCATATCTGCTAACATTACCTATAAAACAAACTCTTAAATATTAAAATTCTTCATTCTGGTATTCGCAAGTCCTCTTGCCAAAATCGTCTGCATCTTTTCCGCAAGAAGAGTTTCAAGATTATACGACAAAACTTCACTATTCCCGCCAGACATGTTTTTTACTTTGTCTTTAAGTTGTTTCGCTGTATGAATCATACCATTACCTCCACATACATCATCACTTCATCCCTTACTCCAAGTTTAACCGCATACTCAATCAATCTTGATAGATTCTTTTCCTTCGAGGACATATATTCCTTGATTGCTGTCTGATATAACTGAATTTCATATTTCTTTCGATCTTTAATCAAATCACAAATACATCTTTCCTTGTCATATACTTTAACCAAATTACCGCTGCTTGACGGGATTTCACAGGTCCCCATATCAAGAATCTCTGGGTTTGCATAATGAACTTCTTTGTTTTTCTTTTTGATATGTGTAGCATTATATCCGGTAGGAACAGTGAAACAAATATGACTGTATTCTCTGTCGATAAGACCATGCAAATAAAGGGCGGTCTCGCCCGAATAAATAATATTCTTATTTCGTTGCTGAAGTACAAACAACTCATCTGGCCACACATTATCTAAGATATAAATGCCATGTGCCACTTTTTCCATATCATGCTCTCTGACGTATTTTGAGACAGATGGCTTTGATACACCTGATTCAACGGCCTTCGATGTAATCAAATACCCATTGTCTTTTTCAATTAGCGATTCCAAAATATCTGATGTTGACATAGTTGGCCTCCTTATCCTTGATATTTACTTTTGTGCTTAAATTTTATTATATTTAAGTGTAAAAGTAAATATAATCCTTATATGCTTGCAGGAGTAAAAGATAACATAACTTCAAATACCTCGTTTAATATTCCTTCTCTATCTCTCCATCTATTCCATACATTTTCTTGAATGCATCAAGGTCTGCCCGGTTCTTAATCAGCATAACTTCTTCTATCTTACCTGTATGAATGTTCTTAAAGCCTGCAACCTGCTCACCATTACATATGCTCGCTTTGATTACCGGTTTCTTATTTTCTTTATCATATGCCTTTGTAACTGTCTTTTTCTTAAATAATCCCACTCTGACCACCTTCTTTTGAATTTGCCATCATTATCATCCCAACTGTAGCCCTCGCCACAACCGCATCTTACCTGTTTTCCATCATGTGGAAAGTTTCATCTACACCGTATCCATCCTGCGAATCCACCTATGATAGCAAATACTCCAATAGCTACCAGAAACAAAATTACGTTTTCTCCAATAGAATTCTTGTTATTTCTCATAATCACACACTCCCTTATTAGTCGCAAATGATATCAGCTCTTTGATTGTCTTTAGTATATGATTTTACGAGTCCCAAAGTCTGCCCTCATAATTCAAATCTTTGTTCCAAAATACTCAATCAAAACTTTAATCAAAAATCAAAATCATCACTTTCATCTTCCATGTATGATTTTTCCGCAGCTTCGTACACCGATTCAGTATGAGTATCAAACAGCACCCATTCCACCAAATCGAAGCTGTTCAGATTATCCTGCAAGAACCTGTTTACTGTATGTACTGCAATATTTGCTGCCAACTCAACCGGAAAACCATATGCTCCCGTTGATATGGAAGGAAATGCAATAGACCTTATTCCATTATCCATTGCCAGCTTCATGGAATTAAAATAGCAGTTAGCAAGAAGCTCCTCTTCTCTATTACTTCCTCCATTCCATATCGGTCCTACAGTATGAATAACATAATCACATGGTAAATTATAGGCTTTTGTTATCTTTGCTTCTCCTGTTTCACATCCATGAAGTGTCCTGCACTCCACCAGAAGTTCCGGTCCTGCTGCTCTGTGAATAGCACCATCTACACCGCCTCCACCAAGAAGTGAGTTATTTGCTGCATTTACAATTGCCTGCACATCTCTAATTTTTGTAATATCGCCTTTTACTGTCCTTATCATATCCTAATCACTCTCTATTCCCAAATTTATCCCATGGGAAGTGTTTAGGATCGTCTTCTGTTCCTTTGTGCTCTTTATCTATTATCCATTCTCCAACACTATTATTTTCCAATGGTTCTAATAGCCCTATGAGTTTGTCAAATTTTGTATTGGCCATCCTATTCACCTTCTTCCAATTTGCTTCTAAGTTCTTGCAAACTTTCTTCTATTTTATCGACATCAACAAAATGTAAATTTACTGTTGTTCCATCTCCACTCTCAAACCGGATTGGCTTATGATTTCTCATTTCATCATTCACCGGGTATAATAGCCATATTTCAGGTGTATTATATTTCTTCGAGTATGCATACATCTGATACATATCCGCTTGTGAAATACCATAATTTACTCTTTCGTTATCAACAAGGCTTTTCCACTTAGTATCCAGAATTACTGTACGCTCTCCTCTTTTCATAACAATATCCGGCCTTAGCGCAAACTGTCGCCTTGGTTCTGTAAAAAGATAGTGTCCTTTGTCCTGGCTGGATACATCCCAACCTTCCGGACTCATCACCTTTTTTATCTGCTGTGCTACATAACTTTCATATACAGACTCCATTGGGAACAGCAACGCTCTTGATGCTGTGGAGCCGGAGAACGTCGTAAAGCTCTTATTCATCAGAAATACCTTAGACCACTGCATAAGCATCTCATAATCTTTTGTATTTCTATTAATAACCACCTGTGAAAAGTCCTTCGCATAATTTACCGAAGCATCCACCATTTCAAAAGCTGTTAGTAGCTGTCTTATTTCTTTTGAGTTTTCTGCACTTGTCGTCAATTTCTGTAACTTTGCGAGTGTTGCCTTTACAAGCCGGTTTTCTGCCCTATTGGGATGGAATTCTTCATAAGCTACGTAAAAGCGTTCCTTGTGGGCCAAATTCGCCCTCACCTGCTGATTTACAAGCAGTTTTCCTTTGTAATAACGCAAATTATCTTCCTGTCCAACATAATATGACTTTATACCGCGTTTCACCAACTGTCTGACTTCCTGCAGATACATATTGATAAACAGCTCGTATAAATTCATCTGGTCTACTTTTAAAGAAGCATCGTTGAAAACCTTACTTGGAAAATCCTTCATGCTTCGGAGCATTCTAAGGAACACTCTCTTGGTTTGCACATTTCCTTCGTCTTCCGCTCCAAACGATATCTTTGGAAGTACCTGGATCTGGAAACCATTCTTCATTTGAATCAGACCAACGTAGTTCTTTATAGAGACTACTTCTCCAACATTACGTCGGTAGCCAATCTTCATAAAGTCTAACGCATCTGCACTATCCGCATCTCCGGTAAACTCATGGATAAACGCCACCAGATTATCGAATTCTTTCTGATTCAAATATTTGTATTTTTCATCATATTTATAATCCGCATTGCAGATAATGGAGTCAAACTCTTTTACCTCAAACGGTTTACCCATGTTATCACCACGCTTTACAAAATTTCCTTATAACTATTGATATTGCCAAAGGCTACCTTATTGATTGAATATCTCTTTTCCGGAAGATCAATCACGTCTTCAACATTACCTTTGAAAATATTCTTTGCTACTACTTTCTCATCAAGAATAAACTTCAAGCTATCATCACTCTTGGCATTATCGCCCAATACAAGCTGTATCTTCTGATAGTCCTCATAGAAGTATTCCTGTAATAATGGAATTACAGATTTTTCAAATATAGACTGCAGCTTTGAAAGTGATGCGTCATCCTTAAGTCCAGTAAAGAAGGCATGTCCAATTGTGTGCTCTCTATCATATAAGAATGTAATTCTTTCATTGATTTTATCAAGCATTGCTGCAACATCCAAATCCTCTACCTTATCCGCATGAATCTTTCTAAGCACATCTGAATCCGGCATCATTTCAATAAACTGAAACCTTCTACGAAGGGCTGTATCCATCAATGCAATTGATCTGTCTGCTGTATTCATTGTTCCAAGTATGTACACGTTAGATGGCACACTAAATGGCTTTCCTGAATATGGAAGGATAGCAGATGCAGCTTCTTCCATTCCGGCACGCTTGGTCGACTCAATCAGAGTAATCAGTTCTCCGAAAATTTTTGAAATGTTACCTCTGTTGATTTCATCAATGATAAACACATATGGTTTCTCATTCTTCTCTCCTGCATACCCACCATGCTTAGATACCAACTCCAGAAGCTCACTAATTCTAACTCTGTTAAGTTTTGTGATTTCAAAATTTGGCAGGTACTTACCACCATTCAGTTCACGAATATTTTCTACGATATCTGTTACAAGCCATTTTACCTTACGAGTCCATTTAAAGCTGGATCTCTGTTCATCATAAAATGGCTCGCTATCCTCAATGATTCCGATTCCGTCAATATTAACATTTGCGCCATTATAGGAAACAACATAATCCCCAGGGCTCATCATATTAAACCATTTCTTATAACTGTCATCTACATTTTCATTTTCCCAGCTAAATCTTATGGTTCCCTCTTTGAAGCACTCTTCTTTAAGGTCATTTTTTCCTACGCCATTTAATCTTACGAACCATACTTGCGCATTGTGATCAATTTCCATATTTTCCGGTGTTCCGGCAATATCACAAAACTTTTTAAATACGCCTGATTCTATCGTATAGGATATATCTGTTGCCTCATCATCTACTACCGGCTTAATGCCCTCTATGAATTCTTCATAACCATATGACTGGTGGAATGTAGTAAACGCAATTCTTCCGGCTTCTTTTAATTCATTGTATCTTTTCATAACTGCGTCATAATCTGTAAGTTCATCTACAGACTTCTCATCGCAAATTGCGACAGCGTATGTGGCAGAATTATATGTCTTTCCTGTTCCAGGAGGTCCATATAATATTAAATTCTTATCAAACTCTTTATTTGCTTCTTTCATCTCCTGGAACACACCTCTTTCCTCTAATGCTTTGATTGCCTCCATCAAAGGCTCTCTCATTTTATAAGAAAATACACCATCGGCACTGTCTGCCAAATCTCGTCCATAGAACAAAACTGGCCAGTATTGATTTTCTCCTGTATCTCTTGCACATAACGGACAGTTTGTTTCCTTATGTACAGCCTTAGCAACATTGATTGCATTCGTGTTATAATGCGCGGCGCCATTTCCATATTTATTCGCTATCTGCTTGCAGGTTCCTATTCCACCCATCAAATACAAATAATGAAGGGTATCTAACCATGCGCTTTTTACAATATTCTCATCACCCAGAATTCTTTCATATTCTTCTGCAGTAATTCCTGGATCATATTCAGCAAGACTTGGATAATACTCTATCTTTTCAATTCCAAGTACATGGTCATAATATGGCAGTATAGCTGCTATGGCCTTAGTTATTTCTGTATGATAATAAGCGTTTGTTTCATCCGGCTTTCTATCAATGTACTTACATATTTGCACTTTCTTGAGCTTTCCAGATTCAACTTCCTGCTTTATTTCATCTTGCGTCTTATTCAAAATATCTGGAGTTCCCCACTCATTGCTACCAGAAACAGAAACATAAACTAGGCCTGCCGCCACATTAAGAGGAATGTCTAAATGTGAATGGTACTGTTTCATTATGTCTTTGTCATCACCATCATTTTTTATTTCCAAACTTACTCGATAACAAGTATCGCTGTTACGTTTTTCTACAAACACCGATACACTTACTGGATTATCCGCATATTTTCCGTATTTTAATGGTGCCCATAAATAGCGGCGTGTTTTTGTATTTGAACCATCCAGCCAAGACATAGACATGCATTTTTCTAACTTAAATCTAACAGCAAATGCTTCTGCCATCTTTTTCAACTCAGCTATAGCATTCTGTCCTTTTTTCTTTACTTCCAAAAGACGACTTACTTCTTCTGCTGCAAGCCCCGGTGCATCTGGCTTAGAATACGGAACATCTGTGTTATCTCGTAGATAATCCAGAACTCCTATGTAATCAATTTTACTATCATTTCCGATAATCGTTGGATACTGCTCTCTGACAAAATAGAACAGTTCTTCCATTGTTATTTTATTCCCATTCATAGTCAACTCATCCGCCATGTTGAGCCCTTCCGGGTGTGTTTTCTCCGGAAATTCATCCAGAAGACTTAATCTTCTCAATGAACTATTTTCTTCGGAATCTCCCCGGAGATAATTATTAGATGAGTTATCATTATCCGCGCAACACCACTGCGAACAACGAGCATTTGCCACACTGCTTTCCGCCAACTTTTGTGCACGCTGTATGATTGCTGTTTGTTTAAAATACATATCCTTTTTGCTACATACCGGATTACTATCAAACGATTCTGCTGAAAGCAATGCTGTCGCAATCCATACAGCTGTATTTACTGGATATCTATGTTCAAATACACTTATTGATTCTAAATACTGTTTAACCGACTCTGGCATGCGTATTGGCCCTTGTGGTGACCTAAATCCATGTTTCATCAGTTCTTCCCTGGAATATTCATCACCCACGTACTCTTCAAGTAACTCTAATTCCATATAGCGGCCAGCCGTACCATCAAACTGGCCTGAAAGATCATATTCTCGATCATCAATATCCGATTCGTCAAGATCAGCCTTGTTTACTCTACATTTAAATTTAATTGCTTTTACATTTCCTGATACATAAATATAAACTATATCACCAGCCGTCATATTTGCCTTTTGTGCCCAATCCACTCTATGCAAATTATGAAATGCATCTACTACATTATATTGTTCTGGATTGCCTGATATAATCCACTCTGTTACTTTCGTCTGCTTCAAACATATCACCTCTATCCCCAAAAATGTATAAATATTCAATTTTTATTCTATCATATTTGTGCAGATTTTACATCCTGTAGTAATAGGCTCTCCGACATTATTACATTACCTTCCTATCTTGAAATCATATTAAGGCCAAACAGTTCGTTATATTCTTCTTTTTGTCGATATAGATTCTGCTTTAATCGTTTCTAATTCATTGCTCCTATAGTTTGCAATATGAGTTCTGTCACATTCCCATTTGCTTATTGCATCCTCATAATGTAACCTGCCTTTACTTCGATGTATGAGATAATCTAAATGAGAACAAATCTCTTCTCTTGTCAAAATCTCAAAGTCCACCGCTGACTCTAGAATATACCAACGCTTAGAACATAAAAGATTATCTGTTGCACTTACATTATATCCAATTTTATGTAACAGTGACTCCTTATTTAATTCAAAATCGCAGTCATCATAACCGTAATCTTTCACCAATTCTTCCTTTTCATCAATATGGCAAAGTACTACACCTTTTTTCTTCAACATTTCATAATCTTCATCTAGAATATAATATTTATCACATACATAACAATATGCTGCAGGTACTTCTACTCTTCTTACCCCACCTGAGAATAACCCTAACGGAACGCTGCACTTTATATCTTTCAGTCTGTGTCCACCGGAAGTGCACCTATTAGTATTTACTCTTACTATAAAATCATGCGGACTAATTGACACAACTTTATTTGCAGGCTCAATATATGTATAATTATCTGGTAAAGAACTATTAGAATAAAAATCTCTCGGGGAAATAAAATATTTTTTACATCTAAGACATTGCTTTATATTACAAGGATAAATTTTTCCCTTACATGCCAAGACTCTATTTGTCAGACGTACACTTCCTGTCATTTTTCCCAAACAAACATGCTGTTCTGAATTGCCTACATAAATTTGTGCATCTGTTGGGATAACATTATACTCCTCATTCTTTTTATGAATTGTATTTTTTTCAACATTAGAAATACCCATATACTTTGACAATGAACCCTTAATTTGTTTATCTTTTCTTTTTTGAATGATTCCAAGCAATTTATCAACTTCCGGATACTGCCCATTCTTTGATTTGTGTTTATTATGAAAACTATTTTGCATCTGTATCCGCAATTTTATATCATTCACATTCCCATTTCCTATGTCGTTCTTTCTTAGTTGCATTGGGTTAATATGCATTTTACGGTACACTGTATGTATATATTCTATCAATTCAGGTGTTCCATATCCAATATCGCAAGTTTGACATATTTTTAGTGGCAAAAGTACATCTTCTTCTATTAACTCTCCATTACTATATATTTTAGCCATTTTTTTGCCGTTTTTTAATACACTATTACAGACCGGACATTTATTATAATCATCCCAATTAGTTGGGAAAAATGGTACTCTTTTATATACTTCTTCAATTTGTACATTCGAATCATCCATTTAATTTTCCCTCTACACAAAACAATACGCACAGTTCGAACTCTAACGTTCCTATTTTTTTCTTACTCTTCTATTAAATTTACACGTAGGATAATTCTCACATCCCATAAATTTACCAAAAGGACCTTGTATTAATCGCAAACGTCCACCACATTCAGGACATATATTAGGATCATATCTTTGCTTTTGTCTTGCCTAATGTGCCCTCATCCATACCATACCAGACTTCTTCATCTCCGCAATGACCAAATAGACCTACACAAATAACAATATTCCCCCTTTCAAGGTCAATTTTTCTGAGAAACATAGAACTCATCCTTAAATCGAGTACTTCCACATAATGTTATTACTGGATAATTTCCCTGCATTTTGCTCACCCTAATCATGAATCTTTAAGTTATTCCCTGCCAGCCATTCTTCTAAAGTTATATATTTCTTTGGATTCTCAGGATCCTCAACCCAAAATGTCCATTCATCTGAATCCGCATATTGAGTATACGTTAAATAAGGATACATTCCTAGATATTCCTGACAATTGAATCTACTTTTCCCACTTTCCTTAACAATAGGAAGAATACAACACATACCATTGCTTATCCCATCAAACAAGCCAAGTTCCCAAGGGCACCATCTTGACCTTACAATATTTGATGTTGCTATATACGCCAAGCATTTACATCTTTTCAGCCTATTTCTCAATTGTTCACCAGTTGCACTAGTAACATTATCTGGATTCAATTCATTATCCTCATAGTCCAAATATACCTTAAACCCATTTTGAGTAAACAAATCATATACGGCACAAGTTAATTCTTGATCTAAAGAACTATGTGATAAAAAAATATCACAATCTTCACTATACGAGAAATGTTTCATACTATCCATACTCTCAGTAATGGAACTCCTCATCTCTTGTCGTGCATATTTTCTTAAAAATTGTTCATTTAATATCATTCTGTATTTTCATTCCCTTCACAATCATTCGTTATCTTCTCATACTCCCAATCAAGCATATCTATGTCGAAAGACTCTGCATGCTTTCTCATTGCTTCATTAAGTATTTGAAAATCATGCATCAAAATATCAAATTGCGGATATTCCTTTTGAAGCTCTCCTAATGATACAAATGAGTCTTCTTTCTTTTTTTCATAAAATGCAAACCATCTTCTGTAATCTGATTGATGAACTGTAAGAAATCTATTTAACTCCTTGAGCATTGTTTGAATCTCAGAATAATACATACTACTTGTCTTCTTTTTATCTTCAAACTCAAGTAGCTGATTCCTTAGAAAATCATAGATTCCATGATAGGAGTCAAATACTTCACAAAAATTGTCATATTCCGTTTTGATATAAAACAAACTTCTTTTAGTATTCAAATAATTTTTTATATTATTTTTTACTGCCTTATCTGTGTCTTTTAGTGTTATTTCAAAGCCTGCAAATGAAACACCCTTTACTGAAATTGAAAGTGTAAACATCGCCCAAATAATAAACGCTACTACAACTGTTAAAATGAAGAGAGAAGTATACGATTCTATAAGTTGCTCAAGCCAATTAACATTTAATTTAAAGATTCTTAAAAATGTACACTTATCCTCTAAATAATCAAGATCTACAAAAAATAATAGAAAAAAATAATCAAAGCAATAATGATTTGAAAAAACGATTTTCCAATTTTTCTGTTTCTGCTCACTTTCCCACCACTTTCCAGTTAATGAGTAACACCATGCTCATTACATTTCGCATTGTATTTCATCATCTCATTAGAATTATGTATTAAATTTGCTCTTGTCGTTCTAGCATTATATGCATCTTCTATCCAACATCTCAAATCATCCTTCGATGTAGGATATGTATAATATCTTGCATATCCAGATTCTGTTGTGCCATCAGATTCTCTATTGGCTGCAACTCTAGGAGGTAATGCACCTTTCATTCCCATATATGGTAAATTTATCGCAATTAAGCCATTTGGCAGAGACTGCCCCTGCTGTAGAGAAGCCTTCACTTCCCAATCAACATATCTTCGACTGTGCGTACAACTTCCAACCAATACAATTGTAACAGTTGAATCTTCTAATTTCTGTTCTCGTATTTTTCTCATTATGTACTGAGGATCATTGCTATCAAAATCAAAATCCCCATCCTTAACTCCAACGGTTTTGGGGATAAAAACATCCCCAAAATCTCTTACAAATTTATTAACAGCTTCTTGATCCCCGTGATAATAGGAAATGAAAACCTTCCTTTTTTGTACATTTGAATAATAATTATACATTCCTTCTCCCTCCCTAATGTTTATTCAATCCCCAGTGCCTTAAATACAGCATCTTCTGGAGAGTTATAGAATATAATCTGGAATGTTACAAACAAATCGTCCGAAACATCCACTATCTGTTTCTTTGCATTTGACGGTATTAATATCTTATTAGCTCCAGCATCACGTGCAACCTGAAGCACATTTGCCAGTTCTTCAATTGGATTAATAGTTCCACCAATGCTGATTCCACCCAGTACCGCTAGCTGTGTTAGAACTGGCTTCTTAAGCGCTGCAGATGTCATACCAATAAGTGTTGCAAGCGATAAGTCCTCTGCAGCACCTTGCCCCTGAAGATCTCTTATATCCATCATAAAGTCAGTATTATCCATGCTTATCATCGAGCTAATATGCTGTGCATTTGCTTTAAAGTAATTTACAGCATTTGAAATACTATCAGTTGTGGATTTAGATACAGTACCGAATTTGGTAAATTTACCATTACCTGCAATAGCCTCTTCTTCTATTCGATAAACACCAAACATACCACTAGCAGCACGAATAACAGTGTTAACAGTTCCCGGCTTCGGAGTTCCTTCTGGAATCAGCTTATCACTTCCCTGCTCAGGGACTCCAACATATCGTTCCTCAAAGGTTTCATTATCAATGTATGAGAAATTAACAGCATAGAATTCCATACCACCAATTCTCTTTAGCTGCTCTTTAACACGGCGCCGACCTTCAAGCGCATATCTAAGTATTTCTTCAACCTCTTCCTTATTTACTTCTCCATTTGGATATAGAATCTTAATAAGTCCAGATGAGGTACTGCAGCGTCTTAGGGTCCATTCCTGATTTTACCATATTGGAGCAGTAAGTGTGTCGGCATACATGAGGTGTGATGTTTGGCATCTGAACTCGGTAAATATCATTATATCTACCGACCATATGATTGAATCTGTGTTGCCAGTACATTGCCACAAGTGGCATTCCCGTATGAAAGAATAATGTACACCACTTCATAGTATTTGCATATTACCCAACCTTCAACTGCAATCCCTCAAACAAATCCCCAATAGTACAACTCAGATGCTCGTCCGACTCCGGAAGTGCATACTTGGCAATCTCATACTCCGGATTCAGCTCCAGCTTCTTTATCAGTGCTCCGGTATTTACTGCATCGTCCAGTCCGTCATGGAATCTGCCTTCCGGCTCTATCTCTGCACTTTCAAGTGCATCCTCCAAGCTGTAGCACCTGTCTAAATGAAATCGCTTCTTAAACACATACTGATAATCAATCCAGCGGTCTGCTTTCATAAAGTCATCTATCTTTGCGCTCTCTATATTCTTTGCTTTTATCTCACGCAGTATCTGCGTCCTGTCAGAGTCACTCCAGGCATAGACCTTGTACTCCCTGTCTCCAAGCCAGTCTGTCAGATGCTCAAGTGCCTCTGTCAGCTTCGGAGCCTGTTTGATATCGCGGTTTTTTATGCCTGTCATGCTCTCTATGAAATTGTCCAGCACGCCGTATTCAGGATTTACATACTCGCACATTGTGGCTATTCTGTTGAATCCTTCATCTAAGAGAACTGCGCCTATCTGTATTATTTCACTGGCGTATTTATATGTTTTTCTATAGAGCTTCTTTACCCTGCACATTTCCAAATCGATTACCAGATAATTCATATGTACCTCCTCAGTGTCCTGCTTATTATTTTACCACATAGTACTTGAGTCATACAGTCTTTTTAGAGATTTTCATCTTTTACTTTATCTTCCTCTATCATCACCGGCTTGTCCTTACCATCACTGATTACTTTGCAAATCACTCCGCCGTCTGTCACAAACACAATCTTTCCTTTTGCCTTACCACCGATTTTGTCATACAGTCTGCCTGCACTCATTGACTCACCCTTCACGGTGTATGGGCTGTTGGCTACGTAGCCTACTTTGCCAAGTCCTTTAATCTTTACCTGTATTGCTTCGCTGTCATACTCATTGTCCGGCTCCTTGACCAGCTTGACCTTCATGCCTTTTTCCATGAAGTCGCTTCCGTAATAATGATTACATCCTGCTATTGTAAAATACATTTCTTTCATTGTCGTGTCCTCCTGTCTTTTTTACCACTCTTCATAAGCCTCATCCATTGCATCATCTACACCAGCCGCATAGTCATCATCACTGTCGTACCTGTCATAATCATAGTCACCATTCATATAGATATCATCATATCCTTCATCATATGAATCATAAGAACTCGAGCTGCTGTGATATGATGAACTACCTGTTGATCCGCCTGAATAGCTTCCGCTATTGTCATCACCATATACATTTGATGATGAACCTGCAGAGCCTGAGCTGCTATTATATGATTTATCCGAATAAGATGAGCTACTGCTTGATGAACTGTTTCCTAATGAGCTGCTTCTTGATGATATATATCCGCCTGAATACGGCTTATGCAAGTAGCAGTAACTGCTGTTTTGGGTCTGTTCATTATTACATCCCGGCTTTATGCATTTGGGTGTACTCTCTTCCATAGCATTACCAATAAACGCAAATATGGCTATTACAGCAATTACTACAAACACATTCATGCCAAAAGATGAGCCGCTGCTATATGAACTGTGATTAGTATTTGAATTATTATCATTAGTGCAATCCTTGTAAATCATATACTCTAAATAATCGTCCTGCATGTCATTTTTTCCGTTGTGGTTCCAGTCGTACATTGCCATAGGTATTACCTCCTGATATTATACCGGTCCGTCGATTTTACATTCATCATAATACTTGCACAGCATACATAAGCTGTTGCATTGTTTTGAATGATGTAGTGTCCTCTTTATCCAATAAATAAATTTTTCCATTTTGTCCTATCCTCCTGTTTTTCGTAAATTAAATGCTTGTTTCTTTTTTTATGATGGCTATAGCTTAGCATTTTACGAGTCCCAAAGTATGCCCTCGCACATCGAATCTTTGTTCTCTATTGTGATAAAACTACAAAAAAAGGACGCAGGATAATCTCTCCCACGTCCTCAAAACTATCTGGCCTAGGTTATATGCACCAGTGACAGCAATATCACCTCTTGCAATTTTTCCGATATTCACTCTTTCTGCGAGAAGCTTTTCTTTTCCTGCTGCCTTATATATTGCTAAGTCCGTGCCACTTACACATATCGGATTTGGATTAGCAGTATTTACGATTACATCTGCTTTTACTCGTGTAATATCGTTGCGGACAATCTTAAATGGCATTGTGGCACCTCCTTATCCATGCCTGTATTACTTTAACAGCTTCCTTATCTGCTTATCCGTTGCCTCCGGATACATCTCATGCATATAATCTACAATCTGCTTCCATGAATCCTGTGGATTATCCTTGTAGCAGGAAGTCACATAATCGTATCCATAGATATGCTCAATGGATGAATACACTGCCACATCCCATCCATATTCAATACCTCTCTTATTCACTCTCTTCTTAAAATCGCAGTTGCACAGATATGTCTGCATCATAAGATTCGTTATAGCACCATCAAATCCCTTTTCTCCATCCTTACCAAATCCAGCTTGTTTTTTCAATTCATTTGAATAAATCTCTGAATCAGCATTATCTTCCATAAAATTGACCATTATCTTTTTATTCTTATTAGGCGCTTTTCCATCATCATATAATGCATCAAAATCATATCCATCCCGGCGATAATTAGCAAATACAGGAAGCCAATTTTTTGATATAAATCCTGCCTTCTTATCAAAAAACTTTCCATAGACGATATCATGCCGCCTTGCTATAATAGCCCGCCACATCCATGGATCAATCTCCGGATTATCACTCCACCAGTACTCTGGAACAGTTCTTTCTTCAAGTGAAAACCCATCTATTTCATTCTTAAATAATGGCAAAAAGCCAAATTCATTTATATACTTGATTGCTTCATCTACAGAATGGATGCAATCCGGGTTGTCCCACTTCATGCCATGCATAATCCATTCACCTGATTCGTTTCCCATAATACACCTCTATATATGAACACTATTACAGTAATACTACTCCCAACAGCAAGCTTATAAGCATAATAATGTATCCCATTATTAATGTCATTATCCAGCATGTATTGACAAAACTCATATTTTATGTTCCTGCCCCTCGATTTCCTTTTGAATCCATGTCATAATTACATCTACAAGATAATCCTGCTGCACCTGACTTAGTTCCTTGCCCGGCTGCATTTTATGCCACTTTCGGATGCACTCTCTGCAGCATGTAGCTGTTGCATGCTGAGCGATAAATACCGGATGACCCTTCATTGGTGTCTGCTTGCCATCATTTGCTATATATGCCGGAGCTTCTCTCTTTGCAATAAAATCCTTTGCATGTTGTCTGATTGTGTCCAACCCTTTTTCATTTATGTAATCAATATCTTTCTGCTTCAGATGGAAACTGCTTCGGAACCTGGAATTATCCAGCCGCTCAAATAACTGCCTGTACCATTCATCCTTAGTCATTAAAGCTTCACCACTCGTTTCATGAAAATCACCTATTATTACTATCTATCAATAATAGGATTATACCACCATTTACCCCTATTCAACAAACACAATACCATAGATTTTCTCAGACTTAAGATATTTCCCAGACTACAGTACATGTATTCATTTTTGACCTCCCTGAACTAAAAAAACGCCCAGACTAGATTTTTCTTAAATCTAATCTGAGCATTTTATATCTCTCAGGTCTGATTTCTCAGACAAGAAAACCCATTTTACAGATTTTGACAACCCTTTTCCTATATTACGCAATACTTGAAAATACCGGGTGGAAATCATTACCTCTCATTTGGGTGGAAATTTTTAATTTTTAGTGGATGAAATAATCATTTTTTTAATGATTTTCGTTTTTCTTTATCTTAACGCGATAATCCTGGCTTGTCTGTGGGTAAATTATCTCTTATCGTAATATACTTCTGACCAGTTCAATATAGTTCAATTTTACAGTTTCATAAAAAATATTGTCAGAAATCAGTTTCATAGTTGAATCAACATAATCGTCAGCATAAAAATCTTCTTGTATGAGTTCTTCTGCTACAGCCAGCAGATCAACATCCTCCCTTGCGGATGGAGTTATTTTAATATTCATTTCTGCTCTATGCTTTCTAACATCTGTAAAGAGCCTCTTGAAATCATCATCTATTGTAATATAATTTTTCAGTTTAAAGATATCATATAAGTGTCTGGAATTTCTCGTTGCCCTTCCTACCATATAATAATCACATACAGCAAAAATTTTATCTATAATTGTTCTGGATAGTGTCTGTGTCTTCATTTTAAATGGTTCTAATCCATAATCTCTCAAAATCTCAGATTCTTCTGTTTCAAGACAATCAAATATTATACTCGTAATTTCCTTTTCTTCTGTTGGATAAGAATATGACATTAACGCGGTCTCCAGCTTCACATATGGCCGCAGACCCTTTTTATCTTCTGAGCAAACCGAGTCATATACGAAATCATAGTGATTATAATCCTTATCGCTTTCGATAGACTTCCAATTATCAATTTCTAAGTCTAAGTCTTCGCTGATTGGTTGTAGTAACTGATATTTTATTTTCTTCCTTCTGGCTTCTCCCAAATGCTCTTCAAATGTGATATCAATGTCCTCTGAAAAACGGTCTATTACATGATAAGCCTTGGAAAGGGATGTTCCACCCTTAAACACCACATTGGGATTTCTCTGTACCAGTTCTTTTAATATCATTGTCACATAGTAATCTTTTTCAACGATACTTTCATCTATGCCCGTTCTTTCTGATACCGTTACAATAATATCTCTCAACAATTCTTTATCATCTTTATGCAAATACATCGTCCAGCCTCAATTCGTAATAATATCTAAATATTGCAATCGGAAACTCTCTTATATAACTATCCACATCATTTTTTGTGATGCCATGTATCTGCACAAATTGAGATACTTTGTCATGGGCCACATCATAGCTTTCATCCAGATACATATCCAGATTTTTTAATAAGTCAAGTAGCTGCAGCACATAAACATTTTCTTCATTTACCGGAACCACTGGTCTTCTTACAATGAATGTTCTCTTTCCAATTGGAATTTCTCGTATTTTTGCTGCCATGTTATTGCTAACAATCTCAACTTTATTTGGAACCTGTGTTGAAATTCCCAGCTGATTGGCAAATGTATTACCAGAATAGAAACCATCTACTTTTCCACCTCTGGAAACATACTTGTACCTGGCAACCATATCTGCATTTACGCCTACATTTGTTTTTAATCGTGATTTCTTAGGCAAATAATAAATGCCGTTCTCATATTTTTGTAGTTTTCCCTCATCGCACAGCTTTTTTAGCTGCTGGTTTACTGCAGATTTTGTAATTCCCTCAATCACTATATCAGAAAAGAATATAGGCTCTGCTTCCTTATAATTATTTTTCAAGAATTCATATAACATAAACCTCATTCCTTTTCCTAAATTTTTGTAACTATAATGGTTACTTTTGTTAATAATATTCTATCCCTGTTTTTAAAATCTGTCAATGTTATTTTGATTGCTATGGTTAGTATATCCAAAGCAGAATAAAATATAAAAAAGAACTGTCACCCTTAGGATTCCTCCCAAAGCCACCAGATCTTAAATTTTCATAAGACCTGATATCTGATTCCCTGCGCTGATGATCTGATTTGTGTTCGAAGTGATGCCTCGATAATAACTACCAACCTCATAAAATACAGGCAAAAATTGTGCTGTATTTTTCACTTATTTTACATTTGCCTACATTTCATTCATTGCGACTGCAAAAAGAGACCATAAAAAGTGACCTGAAATGATTTCATAATAACCTTCTTTCCTCGGCCTGTCGATCAATGGATTAAGAACTCCATATTTCTTAATACTGTCCTGTAGTTCAATCATCTGACTGTCACCGATCACCTTGAATGGATGATTCGTAAAAGTTCTTAACCGCTCCATTTCAATTTCAACTACTTTTTCATCCGAATCTCTGATATCCGTCTTTTGTAGCACGAAATGGTAGTTCTTCGTTTTCCATAATCAAATCACACGCTGTCCCACCGATGATGACATATTGATTTTCAAAACCTTGAAATCTTTCCTTAAATTTTGTAAATCCACTGACCATTACTCATGCAACCTTCTTTCCTGCAATTCATCTACTGCTTCTTCAATTCTTTCATCATTTGTATCTTTAAAAGATAAAACAAGTGAAATATCATCAGCACTGTTATCCTCTGAAAATTGTTTTGGGTTGTATGCCCATAATTCAAGTCTGACCTGTTTATCCGGGTCTATCAATTCATCAGTCAGCAAGGCTTTATCATAATCTTTCTCACTAATTGCATAGGTAACAACTCGGCTTGGATTTAGCATTGTTTTTTCAGAAAGTGCCGTTTCCCCTGCAAAGACCATATTTTCTGTAACTTGCGTCTTATCTATATATCCTGTTTTTCGAACAGGAGTCGTCAAATATACTTTTGCTTTTTCAAATAATTCATCTCGCTTATATTTTGACTCAATAAACTTATTAACACCGTCTTTTGCTACAAGAAACAAATCTGTCATTTCCAACTGCTTCACTGCTCTGGTCAAGGTCATTGCTGTAAACGGAAGCACTTTTCCGGCTTCTGAAGTATACAATCGTTTTTTCTTACTGTACAGATAAAATAAAAACAACTGCTGCGTGGAGTAAACAAACTTACCAGTCAGCTTTTGGGGTTCTTTTTCATCAGAAAGCATTGTCCCAATGAAAGGAAGAAAGACCTGCTTATCAGTAATAAACGGTATATTATTTTCTATAAGACTTTTTCTTCGATAATTTGATACCGTTGTAAGTTCAAATACGACTGGCACATTATCAATCTGCTGTATTTTTACAATTTGTTTTTTCAATGCCGGAAGTGTGGCAAGTTCTTCTGTTGGAGCAAGCATTATACAGCGTCTGTTTCCAATATATGCTGTATGAAAATCATAACTCCCTGCAATATAAACAGGCAAAGAATCCTGATGATTCCATGCTTCATATTTTATAGAAATCCCGAATACGCTTGTAAGCATATTTCTCATTCTCCTTTTAACTCAATTTGTTTTATTTTAACTTAGTCAATGTTATAAGTCAAGTTTTTGAGTTATTTTGAATTTATATTTCCTTTTTCCGTGACATGCTAAAGTCGCTATCATCAGAAATAAAGGCTTAGTGAATGACTTATTCTACCATACTTTTTCATTTGAGCCGAAGGTAATATCATAAGGTGTAAGCGGTAAATTCTCCTCCGACCACTCCGAAACAAGCTCCGGGTGTACTTCTGCCAAACTGTTATTCATAGTCAAACCGAGGCCTACTTGTGCTTAGAGTATATGAAGTTTTAGCTTTTGTCTTGTAGTTTACGAATATCCGAAAATCAAAAAGCCCTTTGAGAAAAGGATTTCTCCTCTCTCAAAGGGAAAGTTGGCAAACTTGAATTTCATAAATTCACATATTAAGAATTTAATTTACGTCTATTGCCCTGTAAACTACTTTAAATTCCTCACAAAGAATACTTGTTTGTCCATTGAATTCAAGCTCTGTTTCTGCAAATTCTTCTGCAAAGAAATCTTCATGAACATCTCTCCAGTATGCAAGACTTCGGTCTCCTTCCCCTTCCTTGTAAGCGTGTTCCTTTGATACTTCATCAAATGGAACCACTGTAGTCTTAGTGGTTTGAATAACACAAACTGCCTCATCCTTTGAGTTTAAAATAATACTATAATCACCCGACTGTGGTAATGGATCTTCTTCTCCTTCCATAAAATATAGATCATATGCAGATGCAGTTGCAGTCTTAATTCCCGTTAATACAAGGTCTGCCAGCTGATCAGGTGCATCTCCAAATCCCCACGCCTTATAAGGAGTATCAATATCTATATTCTCTTTCTCGCAATATGCTTTCCATAATTCTTCTGCTCTCATAATGCTCCAATCTGTAACTTCCGATTTTAATTTATCTACTCTAAAGTTAGTAACTCATAAGTTACTTCTATATTGATGTAATAAAATAAATAACTTGCAAAGTCAAGTAAACTATCTATAATTTCTTTTCGTTGGCAATATCCCAGCAATATTTCTAAAACTCCAAACTATCCGCATTAAGCAGAAAATACTTCATTCCCATGATTACAAAGCCTTCCTCATTTCTCCAAGGCTTTTTTGTTCCGTTTACTACCACGATCTTTT
>ENA-OQBL01000088-OQBL01000088.1-human-gut-metagenome-genome-assembly--contig:-NODE-88-length-53801-cov-12.459049_pt1 | contig 53801 bp, 48 predicted proteins | sample MGYA00242747_ERZ504553 | MGnify/ENA primary metagenome ERZ504553 (study PRJEB26092, sample SAMD00036240) | human gut metagenome | host: Homo sapiens | study: EMG produced TPA metagenomics assembly of...
TCAAGCGACAACTTTGAAAAAATTTTACGGAGTGGTGATTACGGCTGTTCACACCCCGACCGAGGTTCGAATCCATGCATGGTTGCCATAAAAGAAAAGCCCCCGTGCCGGAGGCTTCAAGTTCGATTGGTGCGGCGTCATAGGATTCCGCGCATCCGCTGCGCGGATCCGCGCCGGCTTCGCCAGCCTGCCGGCGCGCTCGCCCGCGTCGCTACGGACGACTCCGCGTCCGCTTCACGCTCGCGCCTCGACCGAGGTTCGAATCCATGCGTGTTGCCATAAAAGAAAAGCCCCCGTTGCCGGAGGCTTCAAGTTCGATTGGTGCGGCGTATAGGATTCGAACCTATGACGTTCTGATTCGTAGTCAGACCCTCTATCCAGCTGAGGTAACGCCGCAGCGCAAGACATATAAAACCACTTTAGTTAGTTGGAGTCAAGCACAATCTCAAACTTTTTGGAGAATATGTTCCTCACGCAGCTCCGCATGCGCCAATGTCCCCCATACGATCAATCGGTTTTTCAACTACATCGAACCCAGCACCGAGCTCCCCCAGAAGCGACCGCACCCGTTGGGCACAGTCGTAGTCAGCAAACGAGATGCTCAGCATTCGGGCCACCTGATTAGAAGTTCCAACACCATAGAAGTGCTCAAGGACAACAAGCGCCTCATGCGCCACAAACGTCTCGACCACATGCGGCGACTCCTCATAGCACCATTGCGTCAATGGCCCCTCACTCGTCTGCCGAACCACCAAGCCACCCATACCCGACGGCTCGCACGTTACCAGCAGGTGCTCCCCGCCCTCATCGCTCTGGAACAAAACAACCCGCTCGTCGAACAGCTCCATCACATCCCCTTTCTCTTGCTCTTAGCTAGCAAAAGCATAGCAGGTAAATGGCTGTATACAGAACGTTTGTTCGTGTGTTTTCTATCGAGCTGTCCGCACGGCATGGTATAGCCGTACACAAAAAGGGCGCCCCTAAAAGGAGCGCCCTCGCAAATCGCCTATGCAGCTAGCTTACGCGACCGGCTCGATCTTCTCGAGGCCGCCCATGTAGGGACGCAGAACCTCGGGGATCGTGATGGTGCCGTCGGCGTTCTGGTAGTTCTCCAGAATGGCGGCCATGGTGCGGCCAGCCGGCAGGCCGGAACCGTTGAGGGTGTGCAGGTAGCGCGAGCCCTTGAAGTTCTCGGGGTCGCGATACTTGATGTTGGCGCGACGGGCCTGGAAATCGCCGCAGTTAGAGCAGGAGCTGATCTCTTTGTAGGCGTTGTAGCTCGGCAGCCAGACCTCGATGTCGTAGGTCTGACGGGCAGAGAAGCCCAGGTCGCCGGTGCACAGGCTAATCACGCGATACGGAAGGCCCAGCTGCTGAAGCAGGAACTCGGCCTCGGCGGTCATGCTCTCGAGCTCCTCGTCGGACTCCTCCGGCTTGGCAAACTTGACCATCTCGACCTTGTCGAACTCGTGCTGGCGGATGATACCGCGGGTGTCGCGACCAGCGGAGCCGGCCTCCTCGCGGAAGCAGGGGGTGAAGGCGGTGTAGCGGCGCGGCAGGGTATCAGCATCGAGAACCTCGCCGGCGTGCAGGTTGGTAAGCACGACCTCGGCGGTGGGGATCAGGAAGTTGTCGCCCGAGACGTGATAGGCGTCGTCCTCGAACTTAGGCAGCTGACCCGTGCCAAACATGGTCTGACGCTTGACGACGATGGGCGGCCACCACTCCTTAAAGCCACGGCTGGTGTGCGTGTCAAGGAAGAAGTTGATGAGGGCGCGCTCAAGACGGGCGCCGGCGCCACCGAGAACGGTAAAGCGGCTACCGGAGAGCTTGTTGCCGCGCTCGAAATCGAGGATGTCGAGGTCGGTGCCCAGGTCCCAGTGCGGCTTAAAGTCGAAGTCGAACTCGCGCGGGGTGCCCCAACGACGGCGCTCGATGTTCTCGTCCTCGTCCTTGCCGTACGGCGTGGCCTCGCAAGGGATGTTGGGAAGGTGAGCCATAAAGTCGTACTGCTCCTGCTCGAGAGCGGTGCGGCGCTCGGCCAGACCGTCAATCTTCTCGTTGACGGCGCGCACGGCCTCCTTGGCGGCCTCGGCCTCGTCCTTCTTGCCCTCCTTCATCAGGGCGCCGATCTTCTTGGACTCGGCATTACGCGTGGCCTGGAGCTCCTCGACCTCGGTGATGACGGCACGGCGCTCGTCGTCGAGCTCGAAGAACTTCTCTCGATCCCAAGACGTCTGGCGGTTGGCCATGGCGGTATCGATGGCATCGGGGTTCTCGCGAACAAACTTGATATCAAGCATTAGATCCTCCGGCGATATACATTCCATTTAGGTTGCAACCTTGTACATGTATGGGCAAGTATATACTTATGAGCGTTTACGACCCAACCCAACTACGCAAGAAGGCACCCAATGGACGCAGTTTTTTCCTTTTTGTTTGGCACCCGCACCGGTTTTGCCATCCTTTTCGCCGGCGGCATCCTACTGTTTGCGATTCTTGCCTTTGTAATGGAGAAGCGCACCCATAAGATGTATGTCGACCGCGGCCCCAAGGACGAGGACGATCAAGACGGCTTCTGGGACTAGCCTGCCAAAAAGGGACTGGTTTATTTTGGTCGGTTTTATCTGGACAAACGCAAGCGCCCCGCCACTGGAATTGATCCAGTTGCGGGGCGCTTTTTGCTCAAGATACAAAACCGCAGGAAAAACCTGCCAAAATAAACCTGTCCCTAAATGGCAGGTTTTACTGGAGGGTGGCGTCGATGGCCTTGACCAGGGCGCTGCGCATGCCAGCATCCTCGAGCGCGACGACGCCCTTGATGGTGGCGCCGCCGGGTGAGCATACGGCATCCTTCATCGCCGCAGGATGCTGACCAGTCGCAAGCTGCAGCTTTGCCGTGCCCAGCACCATCTGGCTCACAATGCGATAGGCATCGGCGCGCGGGATACCGTGCTTGACGGCCGCGTCGCCCAAGGCCTCAATCGCCATGGCGACAAATGCCGGGGCGCAACCACCCACGGTGCCACCCACAAACAGCAGGCTCGTGTCGAGCTCGACGACAGTGCCAAGCTTACCGAGCAGGTCGAGCACCACGGCACGCTGCTCGCCGTTGAGCGTAGAGGACTTCTCGCAGGCGATGACGCCCTCGCCCACCGAAACCGGCGTGTTGGGCACCGTCGAGATATGCGCGACACCCGGCAGGACCTGCTCCCACTTGACGCTATCCCAAGTCCAGGCGACCGAAAGGACAACCTTGTCGGCTAGAGCGTCCTTGAGCGGAGCGAAGACCTTCTCGATCATGTATGGCTTGACCGCAGCAACCACGATATCGGATGCAGCGACAACCTCCGCCGCATCACGACAGGCAACCATCCCACGCGTCTCACAACGCTCAACCAAGGCGTCGTAGTGGCCCGCGCAGGCGCACATATCGCTCGCAGCCACACCGGCGGCGATCCAGCCATCGGCCATAGCGTTCGCCATATTGCCAAAACCGACAAATCCGATCTTCATATCTCATAGTCCTCTCAGACACGCTCTTCAAAACGAAGGCTATTGTCCCACGGCATTGTTTCGTATTGCCGACCTATTTGTGATACGGCTCGCCACGGCTGATCTTGCAGGCGCGGTAAACCTGCTCCAGCAGCACCACGCGCGCCAGGTTATGCGGCAAGGTAATGCGTCCAAAGCTGAGCATCTCGTCGGCGCGGGCGCGCACGGCATCGTTCACACCGTCCGATCCGCCGATTACAAAGGCGATGTCGCTGTTGCCTCGCAGCATGAGGTCATCGAGACGGGCCGAAAGCTCCTCGCTCGAGCGCTCTTTGCCCTCAATGGCAAGCAGGATCACATGCGCTCGAGGCGGCAGGGCTGCAAGAATCGCCGCCCCCTCCTTGTCGCGCGCGGCATCCACGCCGCCCGCCTTAGCCGGGTCGATATCGGCCACCTCGCGGATATCCACCTTGGCATAGGCACCTAGGCGCTTGGTGTACTCAGCGCACGCGTCCTTCCAAAAGCGCTCCTTGAGCTTACCGACGCAAACGACGGTGTATTTCACGCGCGTCTACTCCTTCGAATCGTTTTGAACTTCGCCAGCGGTCAGCATCTGCTCGAACATCGAGGCCGACTGCGAGAAATCGCTCGGCAGCACGACCGTCGAGGTTTTACCCGTGCGAGCGAACTCTGTCATCATCTCGGACCACTGCGTAAACATGAACAGCTGGTTGGCCTCGTCGTTGCCGACGCCCGTCTCCTGGATAATCTCGAGCGAATCCTTGATGCCCAACGCGATGGCCTTGCGCTGGTTGGCGATGCCCTCGCCCGCCTTTTCCATCGCCTCGGCCTCAGCGGTCGCCTCGGTGACGCGCTTGATGCGGTCGGCCTCGGCGAGCTCCTGCGCAGCAGCGCGCTTGCGCTGGGCGGCGTTGATGTCGTTCATGGAGTTCTCAACCTCGGTCGGCAGCGCGATCTTGGTGATGAGTGTCGACACGAGGGTGAAGCCGTAGGCAGCCATCTGCCCGGACACGGTGGCATTGACGTCCTTGGCGATGTCATCCTTCTTGGCAAAGACCTCATCGAGCGTGTAGACAGGGATGGAAGAGCGCAGGGCATCGGTGATGAAATCGCGCATCTGGTCGACGGGCTCCTGCAGCATGTAGTAGCTCTTGTAGATGCCCGAATCTGCCGGGCCAGCGCCCATGTCATAGCTCACGTGGTACTGAGCAGAGACTTCAAGGCCGATGGTCACGTTGTCCTGGGTCTTAACGTCGATGCCAAAACCGTTTTTCATGGTGCGCAGACTCACCGTGGCGGCCTTACGGTCGATCACGGGCACCTTCATGTGGAAGCCCGCGTTGACGATGCGGTTAAACTTGCCCAGACGCTCGATGATCACGGCATGCTGTTGTTCAACGACATAGCAGGCGTTGGGGAGCAGCAGCAACAAAATGATGATGGGAAGCAGAAGACTCGTAAGGGCGGCAATGATTCCGGACAACAGCATGGTCTCTCCTCTGATAGGCTCACGTTGGCACTAGGATACCCGCACGAAGCAGCCACGTGACATCAACAGGAGGCCCATAACAAAAAAGCTCCCATTGCTGGGAGCTCTTTCATTTAATGGTTCGGGCGAAAGGACGTCCGCGTATCCGCTTCGCGGATCCGCGCCGGCTTCGGCCGCCTGCCGGCGTCCTCGCCAGCTCGCTAAAAACGCTCCGCGTTTTCTTGGCGCTCGCTCCTTCGCAGGTTCAAGTCCCCGCGATGGGCCCATAACAAAAAAGCCCCCATTACTGGGAGCTCTTTCATTTAATGGTGCGGGCGAAAGGACTTGAACCTTCATGGGGTTGCCCCCATACGGACCTGAACCGTACGCGTCTGCCAATTCCGCCACGCCCGCGTGCAGGAATTAGAATAACGGAGCGCTACCGCGAACGCAAGAACTATTTTTGAAAAAGTTTGCAGGCATTTTCCCAAGCTGCTCGCGCGATTGCCTCAGCATCCTCGCCGGTACGATCGACACGGTCGTTGACCAGCGTGTTTGCCGTGATAGAAATCATTGCCGGCTCGCACTCAAGACCGCGAATGGGCTCCGGTGCCATATACGGGCAATCCGTCTCGAACAAAATGCGATCGAGCGGGGTCGCCGCAAATGCCTCGCGCACCTCGTCGTTGCGCTTAAAGGTGGCCGCGCCGCCATAGGCGATATAGCAGCCCAAACCCACAAAGCGCTCCATCGTAGTTCGATCCTCGCCAAAGCAGTGCAGCACGCAACCGGCCTGAGGCACGCCTACCTCGCGCAGCACGTTGTACGCATCAACGTGCGAAGTGCGCTCCCCATCCGAGTCCTCGTGCCGCAGGTGCAGCTCCACCGGCACATTGCGGCGCACAGCAACTTCGAGCTGACGTACCATGCAATCAATCTGCACGCTGTGGGGCGCCGGCGCGATGTCGTCGTCGTAATCCATGTGATAGTCCAGACCGATCTCGCCGATGCCGACGCACAAAGGGTCATCAAGCGCAGCAACAACCTGTGCGTGAATGTCGTCGGTATAATCCGGCGCGCCATAGGGGTGAACGCCAGCGAGATACTTGATCTGCGGAATATCCCGCATCGGCAGAATCTCGCGCACGAGCCAGTCGCTATAGTCCGTCACGCTGCGCTTGTCGGCGATGGGGTCGAGCATCGTCACCAACAGATCGACGCCCGCGGCTTTGGCGCGCACGAGCGTTTCGGGCACTTCTTTGCCCCAAAACGAAAGCAGATGCGCATGCGTGTCGGCAAGCGGTGCCAAGGGCACGGGGCAGGCAACCGTCTTCTTTTTCTTGGTAAACGTCACGCGTTCGGCATTAATCGTCATGGATTAGCTCCTGGGCCAGGCGGACAAAGTCAGCAACATCGAGCGTCTCGGCGCGCGTGGTGGGTGAGATACCGCAAGCCTCAAAGGCGGCATCGAGCACGTCCTTGGCAAAGCCGTTGGCGCTCATGGAATTGCGGATGGTCTTGCGACGCTGAGCAAATGCGGCGTCAATCACGCGGGCCACAAACTCGCGATCGAGTCCTTCGGGCACCACGCCGTCAACACGGTCGATACGCACGACGGCCGAGTCCACGTGCGGTGCCGGCATAAAGCAACGCGGCGGCACCTCAAAGCGACCCGTCACCTGCGCATACAGGCCGAGCTTTGCCGTATAGCCGCCATAGGTCTTATTGCCCGGCACTGCGGCAATGCGATCGGCAACCTCCTTTTGAACCATGACGACGGCGCGCTTGAGCGCGGGCATCGTCTGGAAGAACTGCAGGATGATCGTCGCCGCCACGTTATAGGGCAGGTTCGCGACAAATACCGTCGGCTCACCGCCCGCAACCTGCTCAATCTGCTCCGGCGTCACCCTGAGCGCGTCGCCCATGATAAAGCGGAAGTTGGCATAGTCGGCAGCATGGGCATCGAGCACCGGCTCGAGCTCGGGGTCGGCCTCGATCGACGTGACGCACGCCGCCTCCTGCAGCAGCGCAAGCGTGAGCGTACCAACGCCCGGACCGACCTCGAGCACGCGCTCATCGCCCGCAAGCTCGGAAAGCTCGCAAATGCGCTCAATTACATGGTTGTCGATCAGGAAGTTCTGGCCCAGGCGATGCTTGGTCGCAAGGCCAAACTCCTCCAGCAGCTCCCTTGTTGCCGTGGGGTTTGCCAAAGGCGAAGTTGTCATAGTTGCCTCCTTAGCATGGTGGCGGCGTCTTGAAACAAAAGGGCATGGACCGTTGCGGCCATGCCCTTACATCTAAACAGCAAATTGCCGATATGGCGCGGCGTCTTAGCCCAGACGCGGGAACAGCGGCTCACCCTTCTCGACGGGCTGACCACCGGCAAGCAGGCCCCAAGCGCAAATGCCCTTGAGGTCGTCGCTCGCGGCCTCGCCCTCGCAGGACAGGCGGCGCAGGGCTTCGGCAGAAGTCTGGGGCATGAGCGGCATCAGCAGGTGAGCGGCAATGCGGATGGCCTCGAGCAGGTTGTAGATCACAAACGCCAGCTCGTCAGCCTTGGCCTCATCCTTGGCAAGCGCCCAGGGCTCAGAGTCCTCGATGTAGTGGTTGGCGGCGTGAATGAGCTCCATGACCTCGTCCTTAGCTCCACCGTAATCGAGCACGTCCATCTTGGCCATGTAGCGCTCGACCAGACCATCGGCGATCTTTGCCAGCGGATTGTCAAACGCATCGAACGATGCGGGCTTGGCGGGCGCGCAACCGTCAAAGTACTTGCCGCTCATGTTGAGCGAACGCGAGATGAGGTTGCCCCAGCTGTTGGCCAGGTCGGCATTGTAGACCTGCTCCATGCGATCGAAGCTGATGGCGCCGTCGGTGCCGGGGACGACGTCGGTCATGAAGTAATAGCGATAGCCCTCGACGCCCAGCATGTCGATAACGTCCTGCGGAGCGATAGCGTTGCCGCGGCTCTTGGACATCTTCTCGGCCTTGCCGGTCTCGGCATTGCGCACGGTCAGGAAGCCGTGGGCAAAGACGTGCTCGGGCAGGGCCTCGCCAATGGCCATGAGCATGGCCGGCCAAATAACGCAGTGGAAGCGAATGATGTCCTTGCCCACAATGTGGAACTGCGCGGGCCAGCGATAGGCCAGCTCGGCACGGGCCTCGTCGGTATCGACGCCGTAGCCGACAGCCGTCATATAGTTGAGCAGCGCGTCGAACCACACGTAGGTCACGTGGCCCTCGTCAAAGGGAACCTTGATGCCCCAGTCAAAGCTCGTGCGGCTCACGGAAAGGTCGTTGAGGCCGCCCTCGACAAAGCTACGCACCTCGTTCATGCGGAACGCGGGCTCGACAAAGTCGGGGTGCTCATCATAGAGCTTGAGCAGCTTATCCTGGAAAGCGGAAAGCTTAAAGAAGTAGGACTCCTCCTGCACGCGCTCGAGCGGACGGTGGCAGTCGGGGCACAGGTGCTGGCCGACGCTGCCGTACTCCTCGTCGCCCTTCTGGACCTGCGTATCGGTGAAGTAGGTCTCGTCGGGCACGCAATACCAACCGTCGTAGCTGCCCTTATACAGGTAGCCGGACTCCTTCATGCGCTCCCACAGGTACTGCACGGCATGATGCTGGCGCGGCTCGGTGGTGCGAATGAAGTCATCGTTGGAAATCTCGAGCTTGCTCCAAAGCTCCTTGAAGTGCGGAGCCTGGCTGTCGGTCCACTCCTGCGGCGTCATGTTGTGCTTGGCCGCGGCCTCGGCGACCTTCTCGCCGTGCTCGTCCATACCAGTCAGGAACTTGACGTTATAGCCGGCGGAGCGGCGATAGCGAGCCTGAACGTCGGCAATGATGGTGGAATAAGCCGTGCCCAGGTGCGGATCGGCGTTGACGTAGTAGATAGGCGTCGTGATAAAAAACGAAGGCTTGGATTGATCCATGGGGTCTGTCCTCCAAAAAACGTTGCATACAGGGGATGATTCTAACGCAAGGGCTGGATATCCTCCATCTATTGCATATCGAGCACCATGGCATAGACATCGCGCTTGCGGCGCGAATACTTCTGAGACAGGCGCTTGGCCACCGCAGAGGCGGGCTCCCCCTCCTCGAGCGCAGCACGGATATCCGCGCGCAGGGCCTCGTCGGGATCCACTGCCGCGGCGCCAACCGGCACGATGCCGGCCTCCTCATCCTCGCACGGTGGCGCGATGACCAGCGCAATCTCGCCTTTCACCTCGCCGCGGGCACGCAGCTCCTCGGCAAGCTGGGCGGCAGATCCGCGCAGGACCTCCTCGTGTAACTTGGTGAGCTCGCGGCAGACGGCAACCTCACGCTGGGGAAAAACCTCGGCCACAGCCTCGAGCGTCGCCACGATGCGATGTGGAGACTCGTAGAAGACGAGCGCACCGGGCACCACGGCAAGGCGTTGCAACCGACGCACACGGTCACCATGTTTACGACCCAAAAAGCCCTCGAAGAAGAAGTGCTCGCAGGGAATGCCGGACGACACGAGCGCCGTAACGCACGCAGAGGGACCGGGGATGACCTCAACGGGCACATCGGCCTCGCGCGCCGCCTCGACCAGCGCCTGACCGGGGTCTGACACGCTCGGCATACCGGCATCCGAGGCAAAGGCAAGGGTCTCCCCCGCCAGCAGACGGTCGACCAGGCCGGCGGCACGGCTTGCAATGACATTTTCGTCGCAGCGGACAAGCGGTTTGGAAATACCCAGATGCATCAGCAGCTTTGAGGTCACGCGCGTGTCCTCGCAGCAGATCGCATCGGCGGCGGCAAATGCCTCGCCGACGCGCGGGGACAGGTCGCCCAGGTTACCAATGGGCGTCCCGACCATATAAAGTTTGCCCGTACGGGCGCTGTTTTGCGTCATATCAACCTATTCAATCATGCCGCGCTCGAGCGTGCCGAGCGCCGCGCGGGCATCCCATGCCGCAATGCGCTTCTCGGTCTTCCACGTTTGGAAGAACCAACCGGCAGCCGGTGCAAACGAAGCCAGCTGGTTGGCGATAAACACGCGCTCGTAGGCATTGCGCCCCTCGGGCGTAACCGACGAGTTGGCAAAAATCGCCGCACCCGACCATTCGCCCACCAGCACGGGGAACCCAGTCGAGATCGCTTCTTTAAGCTCGCGCTTGTTACGCGAAATCGCCGTCGTCAGCCCGCGGGGGCTCGTGATGTCGAGCGCATACTCGTCGCGGTAATGGTACAGGTGAAGGTCCATGTAGACGTTCTTATACTTGGCGCCGCGCATAAAATGCTTCCATTCGTTGGGATGCCCCGACGACGAGAAGACGACGATCTTATCCTCGGGCATATACGAACGGACGAGCTCGTAGGCATCGCGATAGAAATTGCGCAGGTAGTGGGCCGGAATGCCATCCGTCATGGTAAAGAGACTCTTGCGGACGCTCATCTGCGGCGTGTCCAGCAGCTCAATGCCCAGCAGGCTCTCGGCCTCGCCGTAGCGATCGGCCAAGCGCTCGAGCACGTCGAGTGCGACATGACGGCCGTTGGTGGACGAATGCCATTCGGCAACAGCCTCCGGCGTGGTGGGCGAATCGTTGGAATCGCCCTGGCCACCGGGCACAGTTGCCAAATCGAGCAGCACGCGGATGTCGTACTTGGCGGCCCACTCAATTGCACGGTCGATGTAGTCGACAACCGAGATGTAGGACGCATCGGACTCCTGCGAGCCAAAGGCATACCAGGGCACCGGCAGACGCACGGCATTGAGACCGATCTGCGCCATGCGGCAAAAATCGTCCTCACTCACAAACGTCTCGTAATGACGGCGCATGCGCTCGTTATAGGCGGCGGTGCCCATGGCCTCCTGCAGCTCGGCCGCATTGGATGCACCGGTCGCCGCGTATAGCGACGGGGTCACCCAAGGCTCGGGAATAAACCAGCCAGAGAGATTAACGCCGAGTATCCTCTCCATCACTGCCCCCTTCGGATCGTGCAGGCTGAGCCTGCATCGTATTGCATAGGAAAAGTATCGTTTTGAGTATACCCGCGCGTGCGGACAGACGACCGAACGGTCTATAAAGTGGCGCAAAAGCGGGAGGAATGTCTGGGGCGAGCGGGCACGAGCTGGTGCGCCGAGATGTGCACGCACGTCGGAAGTAAGCGCCGGAAAGCGCATCCCATTCTTTCGCTCAATAATGGGATGCGCTTTCCGCGGGTCCGCATAAAAGAAAAGGACCCCTTTGCAGAGGTCCTAGTCAATTCAAGGTGGCGGGGAAGGGAATCGCGTCCGCGCGCTGCGCGGACGGACCGCTGCGGCGCTTGCGCGCCTTGCGAGCTACGCTGGAAAACGCTTGCGCGTTTCCTCAGCTCCACGCCCTCACGGGGTTCGATTCCGTGCATGGTCCACATAAAAGAAAAGGACCCCTTTGCAGAGGTCCTAGTCAATTCAAGGTGGCGGGGAAGGGAATCGAACCCCTGACACGAGGATTTTCAGTCCTCTGCTCTACCAACTGAGCTACCCAGCCATTTGAGGTGTGCCTTGTTTCAAGGCTTGATTAGTATAACCAAGGACGCGCTCCGGTCAACCGAGAATTTGAAAAAAGTTTTTGAGCACGGCGCCAGCCACAAGTCCAACCCTATAGAACAGCACGTTAGAGACATCAACCCGCCGCAAGAAGTTTTTCGCTCAGGGCTGCACGGGCAAACTCACTTGGCGTCATCCCTTCAGCCGCCGCCCGACGACGAATCGCCTCCTTCATCCCTAGGGGAATCTTGACCGATAGCGTTGCCGTCCCTTCGCTTGAGAGCGGAGGCCGCCCGTGCACGATCCCCCCAACGGTATGCTCGCCGTCCGGAAACCCGCCATGCTCGTACGACTCGCACCACGCGTCAATCATTTCATCCGTTACAACCTGACCATTGGCAGCCGTATACGCCTTGCTCATCATCGACCCCTCTGCCGAGCTCGCTCGATCTCTTGCCAGAATTTCTTCTGAACCGGAGACAGGGCATGAACAATGAGCCATCCACGAATTAGTTCGACCGCAACAAGTTCCACACTTCGACCATCTGGAAGCCATCCAATGGCAAGCCATCTCGGCGGCTCATCCTCCGACTCGCGGCGAATGCACTCAGTAACCGCGAACCAGGCACCAAGCACCTGCTTTTCCGTCAAGTGTTTTTTGACGTTGGGATGGATCTCAACATCCATGCATCTTCTCGTCCATCTTACCCAATTTCGTATGACGAAAGTCCGCTGTCGCCAATTCCTACGCCGGCACTTGTTGAAGGGCGGGAGGCGTAGCGAGGATTGAAGGGCGTTCCAGTACCGCCCAGGCACCGGGACAGGAACACATGCGCCAGGGACGGACGTTTTCGTAGCACGCGAGGATGCCGCCGTTGCGGTCGATAAAGGCAATGTCGATGGGATAGGCCATAAAGCAGGTGTGAACCGAAGAGCAGCGTGGGAACGCCATGACGAGCGGCAACCCGTTGGCGGCAATCGGAGACCGTCCCAGCATGCCGCGCAGGCGCACGGCAAACGACTCCGCCACCACAAACTCGGCAGGCGTCCAACCCAGCCTGTTGAGCGCCCGCGCGTAGGCAATGTAGGATGAGGCCGCGGTCACATAACCACCCCCGGACGCCACGGATCGACTGTCACTGCGCGCTCGTGCGACAACTGCGCCGGTGCCCCCAGCGAAACGCCGGCGATGCTGAGCGAGCTCGGCCACGGCTCGTAGCGCATGGTGCAGGTATAGGTCCTAAACGTGCCGGAAAGCGAAAGCAGACCGCCATCCGATGTCGTCGCACCCTGTTTGCTTGAGACCTCGATCTGCAAGTCATAGCCTTCCATGGCATGTTGGATCTGAGCCTGAACGGTCGCGGAGGAATCGATGGAGCTGCCATCGCCCTCCCCGCTCGGCGCCACGGCATGCGCTAGCACGATATCGGGCACCACGCGGTCGAAGCGTGCGACCGCACCGGCAAAGACCATGACGTTGTACACGATAAGCGCCAGAACCAGCAGGACGGGCGTGACCACGGCCATCTCGACCGTCGCCTGGGCGCGCTCCTCGCGCAGGCGTTTGCGGATGCCCATTACGGCCCACCGCCCAGGGCACCCGCCAGCGTGGCAACATCGACGGTAAGTGGGATGGAACCGCCGCCGGGCAGCGGAATCTCCGCAAGCGTGAACACCGTGCCGCTGACGGTGCGCTCGACTTGATATTCCAGCGCCTCGCAAAGCGCCTTGGGATCGGTCACGCCCAACGGAATACTTCGTAGCTTGTCCTGCGCATTAGAAAGACCTGTGATGTCAGACCCCGGGCTCTTGATGACGTTGGCGGTGTCGGTCAGCACCGGCTTTCGTAGGCGCAAGTCGCACGGCTCCAAGCCCAGCGCCGCCACGGACGCCGAAACGGTATCGCCGAGCCACGACGCAATGGAACTCAACGCACCGCTGCCCCCTCCCAGGTCATCGATCATCTCGTCCATGAGCTCGTCGGCCGAGCCTTGGATGTCTCCGTATCCCACAAGCAGCCGCCCCCAAACATCCATGACGCCATCGAGTACGCCGACAACGCCACCCGAACGCTCCTCCAGCGTCGAGAAAAACCGCGAGAGAACGTTGTTCTGCGCCGTCGCGTCATCGGGCGCCAGCACCGCAGCAGAGATCGCGCCGCGATCGCCAAGCCTGACTGTCGTGTTAAACGAAGAGTTGAGCTCATCGGGGCTCGAGATGGCACCCGAAACCGCAAGGGCAACCACGCCATTGCGGCCGGGCGGGGCGATACGCGGACGCTCGCCCGAAAGCGCTTTAATGGCCTCGTCAAACGCATTGCCCGCACGGTCAGCCTCGTCCTCGGTCTGGCGCATGAGCTCGAGCTCTTTGTTGCGGCATTCGACGTAGTCTTCCAGAGCGTCTTTGAATCGATCAAAGTGGTACTCGAAGCCGTTTTCGATAGAAGTCGAAGGAGCCGCAACGGCGCCGAGCGACGAAACACCAAAATGGCATCTGTTGCATTTGTCCTGCCCGTCATAAGCAGCGACCGAGGCTAGCCCGCCTGGCGTCCCTTTCTTATAGTTGGGGCAGCTCGTTCCATAATGCAGATACGTTTTGCCATCGTTGGTACTAGTTGGCCACGCCGCATCGGTATAGAGTTCCGTCGCTCGCACCTCGTCAGTGTTGCGCGGCAACAACGGAATATAGGAAGTGGTCCGGTCTCCGTCTTCGGTTATATATGCGCGATTGACCTCTGCGCTCGCATAGGTATAGAACGCCTTGCGCGCCGCCGACTCCGCCTTCGTCTCGACGCTTGAGCCTTGAGGCGCCTCGTTTGCAAGGCGCAAGCGGTAATAGGCCTTCGCGCGATCGAGCGCCACTTGCGGCTCCCATGTGACGCTCGAGGCATAGTGCGGATTCTCAATATCCGAAAGCTTCGCCAAACTCCTCGCGCGTTCCCACATGCATGAGCAACTGCCGACCGAAGCCGGATCCGACCCGCCGCAATCCGCAAGCCAGGCGCGCTCTTTTGCTTTCGCCGTCTCCTCCGAGGCCTTCTGCAGCTCATCTACTGCGCGTTCCAGATCTTTCGATGTGTCTTTAATGACATCGGTCGAGATCTCGGACCCCTCGAGCGCAACGAAATCCGACTCGGACGTCCTGGGCACGGCAAGCGCCGTACCGGTATAGGTCGCACCCTCGGTATCCTGCGCCGACACGGCCTGCGTAGCTCGCGCGGCAACCAGATACGGTAGAGCCGTCTCGATTTTCTGCAGGCCCTTGGAGGCGCTTTTGGCAAACTTATTGCGCGTTTTAATGATCTCGATCCCCGTGTCGACCATATCGCCCGCGGCAAGCTCGGCACCCGGAATAAGGATGGCGACCAAGCCGGTGCCGATCGTGGCAAACCCCGCTAGGCCCAAGCTCAATATGCTCGCATCCACCACTGTCGCAGCCGTATGGTAGGACGCCACCACATTGGCGCCTGCCAGCGCGCCGCTATCGGCAGCCGCCTGGGTGTCCCCGGCACGCGACATGCTCCATATCGCCGCCGTCGACGAAAACAGCAACGTGAGCACCACCAAGATGACCACCGCAGAGGAGAGCGTGGTATAGGCACCGTCTTCGATAAACAGGTCGATCCCGGCTCGACCCATAAAGCCGCCTCGCTTGCAGCGAGCACGCGGTCGGCAACGGCCCGCAAGCCCCCTCGTCACCTTCAACAGGCAGCGCTTAATCCCATGCAGCAATCCATGAATCATAATCTCCCTCCAGCCACTCGGGACGCGATCGATACGAGACGTCGACCTTAAGCTCGACATAGCCGTTATGGCCTGTGCTACCCATAGCCTGCGCAAACGCACCGATCACGGGCAGCGGTTTAACCTCGCCGGTAACGGAAACGGACGAGACGCCGCCCGCATCGGCCCGACCAAGCTCGATATCCCACGACAGGGGCCCGCCGGCATGGAAAATCGAAACGTCGGGAACCGCGGCAAGACGGCGGCGGGCAAACTCCTTAATATCCTCGTCATCCCCCACCGTCGTCGTGGTCATGAGCCGCGCGGTCTCGGCGGCGGCAGACTCCATGACCGCGCGTGTATAGAGCAGGCACACCGGCTGCAGCGCCAACAGGACGAGCGTCAGAAACGTCGGCAGTAGGAATGCCGCCTCGACCGTAGACTGAGCCCGGTCCTCGCGCGCAACATCAATACAGCACGATGTCCTTAGCACCCGCAGCAGCGTCGACAACCGATGTCGAGGTGACGCCGTGAGATGCCGTCCGCTCGACCAGCGCCGCCAAGCGCCCATCGGCACCGGCACGCCAAAGCCCTGCGATCGCCAGCACGATGGAAAGCAGTGCCACCGTGACGATGGCGTATTCGACCGTTGCCTGGGCAGATTCCTCACGCAGGACATCATGCATTTCACGACCCCTCCTTTGAGTTCATTGTCTGCGGGGTCAGGCGGACCACGCGCAGACGACACGAAGTATCACCAGCATCCGCGGCAACCGTCACCATATCGACCCAGCCGCGTCCGTCACGCACGATGGCGCCCCACACGTTGCCCTTGATGTCAAGATAGCCGCTCAGAGCAAGTTGTGCCGTGGGCACCTCGCGATAGGCACGCAGCATATCCGCCGCCGCTTCGGTCATCGGTCGGCACTCGGACCATGCGAGACGAACAGCGACGGCATTGTTTGCAGATGAACCCGTTGCAGCGTCCGCTCGCTCGTCGAGTGCTTGCAAGAACGTTTGCGCCGTGACGGCGGCATTCGCATCGGCCGCGTCTCGCGCATCGTCTATTTGAGACGCCGCAGCCGAACCCGATCCCGCATCCGCGGCAGCCCCTAAACGTTGTTGCCGTGCTGCGTTAAGCCCCCAAACCGCCACTGCCACCGCCACGACCGCACAGGCGAGCACCAGCAACGCGCCGACGGGACGGGCGCCCTCTACAGGCTGTTGATGCCCTCGCTGATAGCGCTCCATAGATCTTGGACCTTGCCCTTAAATGCGACGATGGCAATGATGGCGATCACCACGAGCACACCGACCAGGATGGCGTACTCGGTGGTGCCCTGCGCGCTCTCCTCCCGCAGCAGTTCCTCGGCACGCTGGCGAGCGTGAATTGACTGGCAAAACGCCCAGCTCCAGACCTTGCCAGCAACGTCAGTCATCGTATTCATGTATTCCTCCCTACATCATCCCGCCTGCTCCCAGCAGCGGGCCCAATATGGACAGAAGCAACGCCGGCAAGATGAGCGTGCCGGTGGGAATCAGCAGCTTGACCGGCGCGCGCTCAATCTCGCGCTCGACTGCAGCGCGATGGGCCGCGCGAATCTCGCGACTTTGAGCCGCCAGCGTCTCGGCAAGCGGGGCACCGAGGGCAAGCGCCTGCCCCGCTGTGATGGCAAAGGTCTCGAGCGCCCGCACATCCAGGTCGCGCGCGGCCGCCAGAAGCTCGTCCTCGCGCGTCCCCACGCCCACCTGCCACGCCATGCAGGCTCGCTCAAGGCGGATCGCCAACGTCGATCGGCGATTGGCGCAAAAAACCTCAAGCGCCGCATCGAACGAAAGGCCGGCCGAAAGCCCCAGACGCACCACGTCGATCATCTCGGACACCTCGCCAAGCGACACCTGCGCCGTACCACCCGTGCCGAGCATGCCCTTCAACCGTGTTACCAGGACATCGGTCACCGAGCGGGCAGCCGCGACAACCAGCAGCGCCTCGCATTTGCAGACCTGGGCGATCTTGCATGCGTCCGCACGATTGAGCCCCGTCGCGACAAACACGCTGAGCGCGCACAGGCATGCCGCGACCCCGACCAGGGCGCTCATAGCTCCACCCGCATAATGCGCCGGATAACCACCAGCGCGACGGCGTTGAGGGCAAGTCCCAGTACCACGGCACCGGCACCCGCCGGCGTTGCAAGGCCGCGGCGAAAGTCGGCCGAAAGCAGCGCCAGCACCGCGCACATACCCGCCGGCATCGCCGAGACCATGTGTGCCGACATACGAGCCTGCGATGTCTTGACGTCCAAGCGGCGCTTGAGCTCAATGCGCTCCCCCACCATGCTCGACGCCTCGGACAACAGGTCGGCAAGCGGGGCACCGGTTCGCTGCGACACCTTAAGCGCCAAGGTGACAAGCGAAAGGCCGGGGGCATCGATACGGTCGAGTAGGTCATCCAACGCATCAGTCGCCGAGACGCCGCAGTCGATCGCCGCCGCCACGCGCAAAAACTCGGTATGCACCGGCTCTTGCGCGTGAGTTCCCACAAACCTCATGCCCTGGGCCAGCGAATGACCCGAGGCGAGCGACATAGAGAGCGCCGTAAAGGCCTCTGGCATGGCTTCTTCCACATCGTGTTGCTCGCGGCGACGGTCGAAGGTGTCGCGAGCGGCGCCTACGCCAAACGGTGCGAGCAGCCCCAGGACAAAGCCGATGGGCGACAGCGATACGACAGTCAGGACAATGCCGCAGACACCACTCGATAGCAGCAAGCATGCCAGGCGCGCCTCGTCATCCTCGATAACAAGGCCAAGGCGATGTGCTGGAACCAGCGCCGCCCAGGAGCGGGCAATCTTTTTTAGCAGGTCGTTTTCTACCAACTCGCGCGGCAGCTTCTCGACCACCGACTCAAGCGCATGACTGACCAGTTCCGCCGGCGGCACGCGCGACACACGAGGCTCCGCCCCGCACGCCACCGCGGCAGAAAGCCCTGTCAAGCCCCCTACGACGAGGGGCACAACGATCTCCATTCGTCCACCTCCTCTTGTGTGAGCGTTCCCGAGCGCAGACCCTCCGCGATAAACGGAGGCTCGCGATCGAGCGTCCAGGTGCGCGCGGCGGCATCGAACGTCACGTAGCGCTCAAGCTCCACGCCGCCTGACGTGCCGCGTCGCACCCCCGAATAGGAGGACACGAAACGCCTGCCGTCCGCATGACGCTCGGACATCACGATGCCGTCGAGCGCCATGGCAATCTGCTCCTCGATAAGCTCGCTCGGCAGATCGATGCCATAGCGCGCAAGCAGCGTCAAACGCACCACGGTCTCCTGCTCGGTGCCCGCATGAAGCGTGGTGAGCGATCCGTCGTGCCCGGTGTTCATGGCCTGCAGCATGTCGCAACATTCCGCACCGCGCACCTCACCCACCACAATACGGTCGGGACGCATGCGCAGGGCGTTGGCCACCAGATCGCGGATTGTCACCGCGCCCTCGCCCTCAATTGAAGCCTCGCGCGCCTCCAGGCGAACCACATGCGGGTGATGCGCAAACTTGAGCTCGGCGGAGTCCTCGATCGTCACGATGCGCTCGCCGGTGGATATCTCGCACGACAGCGCGTTGAGCAGCGTGGTCTTGCCCGATCCCGTGCCACCCGCAACCGCCAGATCTTGACGCAGCGACACCGCACACGACAGCAGTTGCGCATACCAAAGCGGCAGCGACCCCAGGCCCACAAGCTCGTCCAACGAACAGATGCGATCTGAGAACTTGCGAATGGTGAGGATTGGTCCATCAATCGCCACGGGCGGGATCACCGCGTTGACGCGATAGCCCGTCTTGAGGCGGGCGTTGACAATGGGGCTGCGCTCGTCGATGCGCCTGCCCAGCGGCGAGATGATGCGGTCGATGAGCACGCGGATCTGCTCGTCATCCTCAAATGCATGCTCGATGGGATATAAGACGCCGCCGCGTTCAAAGAAAGCCGAGCGGCAACCGTTGACCATGATCTCGGTGACGGTGTCGTCCTCGATGAGCGGCTGCAGCGGGCCCAGGCCCACCACGTCGTCCAAGATCTCGTCGATGATGGTCTCGCGCTCGGGCGTCGCCAGGTCGCCCGGCTCCTCCACGTTGAGCGCCGCCTCCACCGCAGGACGCAATTCCGAGCGGGCGCGCGCCGGATCGATGTATGCGCTGATACGCGCCACCTCGTCATAGCCCATGCGGTCCATCACGGCGCGCTTGGTGCGGCGCTTGACGGCACGGTGGCGCCCCGCATCAACAGGCGCCGCCGCCGCGGCCGCACCGGCTTCCTTAATCCTTGTTTGCAAGCTCATCGCGAATCACCCTCGCGCGACCAGGGAAGACGGATACGTGGGCGCTCGGTGCGCGTCGCGCGGTCGGTGACCATGTCACTCCAGGGACCGACGGCGCAGCCCAGCTCCACGAGCATCTCGCGCGTGGCTTCGCGCACGCTGGTGGCAAAAGCGCTGGTCTGGCCCACCGCCTCGTCAGCACGGCCGAATGCCATGAGCGCCGTCAAGTCCTGCCCGCCGTCGGCGATGCGAATCTTGGAGCTCAACGCGCAGGTAATCTCAAAGCGCATGGCGACATCCTCGTCGGCGCCGCGCGCGCCAAACCGGTTGAATACGGCGCTCATGCGCGTACGCGGCACGCCCACACGGCTCGCCAGCTCGATGACGCGCGCCGCGGACGTCGCAGACGACACCGATGGATCGCCCACGACCAGGCAGCGGTCGCTTGCCGCCACTGCGGCCGCCACGGCGTCGCCCCAAAAGACCGAGGTGTCGACAAGCACCACGTCGGATTCACGGCGCAAGACGTCGAGCAGCAGCTCCACCGGGCGCGCCATGAGCTCGGCCTGTTCGGGCGCGGCGACCGGGCCCCAAAGCGTGACGCCCGGGGCAACACGCATCGAGGCGGCCACGATGTCCGATTCGGCAAGTGCACCCGCAGCCGATGGCTCGATAAGCGTCGCCATGTCATGCGGGGCATCGGCACCCAACAGGTCGTAAAGGTTTCCAAACATCAGGTCCAAGTCGAGCACGGCGGCACGCAGGCCCAGCAGCGACGCCGCGTGCGCCATGGCGGCGACGATCGTCGACTTGCCGCAACCGCCCGAACCCGAGACGGCGCAGACAACCGGGGCTCGATGCGCCGGGGCGGCGGCATCCGCCGGCGGCGTGGGGGCAGGCGGCGCCGACACGGGCGGCAACGTTCCCGTCTCCCCGGCAGCGCTCATATGCTGCGCCCAAGCCGGCATGGCAGGTTGATCGGCCCGCGGGGCCGAGTCTGGAGACTTCACGGCCGCATCGGCACGAACATTGTCGTTCCCGGCAAGCCCCTCAACCTCGTCGAGCTCATCGACCAGGCTCACGCCATGCACGTATCCCATATCTACAGTCAGAAGCTCCTCGCCATACGGCACCGGCTCTCCGGCATCATCGTATGCAAGGGGATCCCGGGGGCACCGACCATGCTCGGCTTCCGCTTTTCCACAATCATCAACACGCGGGCCTCTTGTAGCGCGAGGCGCCCCGGGTTCCCTATCAACAAAAGCATCGGGCTCAATCGTCAGACACCGGTCGTAATCAACCGTTCCCTCGCCCGCGCGCCCGTTGCCGCATATGCTGCGCGCAGCGATAACCTCGGTCGCCCCCGCGCGAAACAGCCCCTCGATATCCGAAGGATCGAGCGTCTCTATCAGTACGACCACGCAGCTCACACGGCCCTCGGCCGTCAGGCGTGCAACAGTCTTTCGCACGTCTTCGGCATCGAACAGGGCTGCCGCGATAATCGCCGCCCCGCGACGCGACGGAAACGCCCGCGCCATGGACACCAGCCCATCCAGGTCGCCCACGCGAAGCACCTGCGCGCCCGCATCGCGACCCTCGACTTCCCGCTGCAGCAATCCGTAATCACCACACGCGCAGCATGCAAGCCAGATCGCCTTCATCACTCGTCGCCTCCGCTCTTTTTGCCGCGCACCGTGGCGGGAATCGTCAAACTGACCGTCCCCTTGCCCGAGGCCCCCAGCAATTCCTTAACGTCTTCGGGGTCGGCCGCCAGCGTCACCCATTCGATCTTGCCTTCACGCGTGGCGCCGGCATCTTCGCTGGTATCGATTACGCGCGCGCCGCACAGCCGATCGGTCACGCCGTCCTTTTGCACGTACACGTCCACGTAGCTGCCCACGCCCGTGGCGCCCCCGACCGAATGCTCGGCATCGACCGCCACCGAAACGGCGACCTTGCCTTTGGGCACCTCGAGCGTGTGGGTTTCGGCCTTGGTGTAGACATCGCAAATCACGGCATTTTTAGGGATGCGCGAGGTCGTCACGTCGCCGCGCACCTGGCGCAGCTCGGTCGCCGCATCGCGCGGCAACAGGCTCGCCAGCCATTCCTGGGTTATGACATTGGTCTCGTCGAGGGTCTCGCCCACATCGATATCACGCGCCGCGACGCACACCTCGACGCGATCGCCGCCATACTTGGCCAGCGTCTCGGCCTGGACCTGCTCAGCCTGCGAGCGAATCGACGATGCGTAGACCATGCAGAGCAGCGCGGCGAGCACACCCGCGATTAGACTGATGGCGATGCGCTTGCTCTTGTTCACGGCCGCTCCTCTCAAGGTAGCACCGGGCGGATGCCCGTAGCACCATTGTCCGAGCGGGCAAGCAGCAAAACGGTGCGATCGCGATCTTGGTTTTGAGTGTCAAACCAATTGCCGACCAAAAGCTGACCGGCCCGTCAAGCTCGTGGCAAGGTTTTGGTCAGCACGTCAGCAAAACGCACGTTTAGGGGCGCATCGGCAATAAAAAAGCCGCCTCCCGTACCATTGGGAGACGGCTGTCATAGGTAGATTCAATTACAGATGGACATCGGGATCGAGCATCTGAGCACTCACACGCATGGATGACGCCAGGTTTTGGAACGTCTCCAGGCGCAGGCTGTCGATTTGCCCGGCATCCTCGGCCTCGCGAACGGCGCAGCCCGGTTCGTGGGTATGCGTGCAGTCGCCAAACCGGCACGCACGCGACGCCTCGACGATCTCGGGAAACGCGCGTGCCAAGCCCCGCTCATGCCCCACGAGCGGCAGACTGCGCAGGCCCGGCGCGTCAGCAATAACGCCGGCTTCGCCCGGCAGCGCCACCATCACGCGCGCGACCGTGGTGTGGCGACCCTGGTCATCGCGCTCACGTACGCCGCCGGTCGCCAACGTATCGTGACCCAGCAGCGCATTGAGCAGCGTCGACTTGCCGGCACCCGATTCACCCAGGATCATGGCGCAGCTCCCGGCGGGAACGCAGGCGCGAACCTCGTCCAGGCCACGGCCCTCGGCAGAGGATGTCACGATTACGCGCACGTCCGGACCCACCAAGCGGTGCACGCGGTCCAGATCGCGCTCGAGCTCGGCGGCCTCGCAACGGTCGGCCTTGGTGAGCACCACCACCGGCTCGGCATCGCAGTCGAGTGCCAACACCAGCGAGCGCGCCACGCGGTCGAGCAGTACCTCGCCGGCGCCGAGCGCCTGCACGATCAGCACGCTATCCACGTTGGAGCAAAGCACCTGACGCTCGCCGCGAGCGCGTCCGCGCCAGCGCTCAAAACTCGTGCGGCGTGGCAGCACGCACTCGATCACGCCCATGTCATGCCCGGGCGCACGGCGCACCGCCACGCGGTCGCCCACGGCGGGCAGCAGAACCTCATCCTCGCCACGCGACTTGGCAAACCCCACGGCATGCTCGGCACGAAAGGTGTCATCGGCAGCCGCCACCAGCGGAAACCCACGATCCAGGCGCACCACGGCACCAAGCTGCATCTGCTCGGGCTCCTCGGCCCGAGCACAAAAATCATCGAAGGCAGCCTGCTGAGCCCCATCGATAGGCAGGTCGTCGAACGCCGGAACATCCTGCAGCGCGTCGAGCCCCGGCACGCTTGCCAGCAGTTCCTCGGCAGACGCGGGGGCTTCGGTCGCGAGCTTCCGACGACGATCGCGCTTAGCCCGCGCCCCCGTCGTCTTTTTCTTCGCCTTAGCCTTCGCCTTGCCCACAAGCGCCTCCCAGCACCACAAATCACAACTGAGCAGGTATTTTACCCACAAAAAAGAGCTGGTCGAGCAAACGCTCGACCAGCTCACACTCTTTCCCTTAGCCAATGGTCCCGAGAGGTTATCCGAAGGCCCGCCCGCCGGGAGGGGTTTCTTCTGAGCGATCCCGCAGCGCGAAGCGCGAGGACCAGCGAAGAAGAAACCCCGCAGGCGGTCGGACCGGTGGGAAGGTTGACCTTTCGACCTACTCCTTCTCCACGGCGCGCATGATCGCCTTGTAGATCTCCATCAGCGGGATGATCAGGAAGGCAAGGCCCAGCGCGGCGATAACGCCCTTGAGCTCAAGCGTCACGGGGCCAAAGAACATCTCGGCAAGCGTCGGCTGCACGGTTACGATCACCGTCAGCACCAGCGCCAGCGCGGCAGAGGCCCACAGCCACTTGTTCTGCTTCTTCATGCTAAACAGCGACGCACGACGGCTGCGCATATTGAAGCAGTGGAAAATCTCGACCATGTTGAGCGTGATGAAAGCCATCATCACGCCTTCCTCGTCGGCATTGCCGGCGATCATATCGGCGATGTGGATGTAGCCCATGTCAAAGTACACGCCCACAAAGAAGCTCGCCAGCACCAGCACAGTGATGATCAAGCCCTGGACCACGCAGTCCAGGCCCATATTGCCGGCAAAGACACCATCCTTGGCGTTGCGCGGCTTGCGCTTCATGATGTCGCCCTCGGCATCCTCCATGCCCAGCGCGAGCGCGGGGAAGCAGTCGGTGACCAGGTTCACCCACAGCAGCTGCACCGGCTGGAAGATGGTGAAGCCGATGAGCGTGGCGATAAACACCGAGAACACCTCGGCAAGGTTAGCCGAAAGCAGGAACTGGATGACCTTACGGATGTTGTCGTAGATGCGGCGACCCTCTTCGCAGGCGCCGATGATGGTGGCGAAGTTGTCGTCGGCAAGCACCATGTCGGCGACGTTCTTGGTGACGTCGGTACCGGTGATGCCCATGCCAACGCCGATGTCGGCGCGCTTGATGGACGGGGCATCGTTGACGCCGTCGCCCGTCATGGCCACGATCTGGTCGCGCGACTTCCAGGCCTCGACGATGCGGGTCTTGTGCTCGGGCTGGACGCGAGCGTACACGCCGTAGTCCTCGATGTGCGCGTCGAGCTCCTCGTCGCTCATGCGATCGAGATCGGCACCGGTGATGGCATGGCTGCGATCGGTGACGATTCCCAGCTGCTTGGCAATGGCCACGGCGGTGTCGATATGGTCGCCCGTGATCATGACGGTGCGAATACCGGCATCATGGGCCTCGCGGATGGCGTCGGCGACCTCGGGGCGGACAGGGTCAATCATGCCGGACAGGCCGCAGAAGACCAGGTCGTGCTCGAGCGCAGCGGGGCTGCAGTCTGCCGGAACCTCGGTGTAGGTGCGGCTTGCCAGCGCCAGCACGCGCAGGGCCTCGTCGGCCATGGCCTTGTTGGCGGCCACGAGCTCGGCACGACGCTCCTCGGTCAGGGGGACGACCTTATCGCCCTCGTAGATGTGGGTGCACAGGCCGATCACCACGTCGGGCGCGCCCTTGGTGTACTGCTCGTACTCGCCGTCCAGGGTCTCGACGACCACGGACATCATCTTGCGGCCCGAGTCGAACGGGGCCTCGCCCACGCGCGGGTGCTCGGCATTCAGGCCAGTGAGACCAGCCTTGCCGGCATCGTTGACGAGCGCGCACTCAGTCGGCTCGCCCACGGCCTCGCCCAGCTCCTCGTCCCACTGGGCATCGGAGCACAGGGCCATACCGGCCAGGAACTTCTCCTTAGGCGCGGCGAGCTCGTGCTTGACGACGGTCATCTTGTTTTGGGTAAGGGTACCGGTCTTGTCGGAGCAGATGGTCTGCGTGCAGCCGAGGGTCTCGACGGCAGAGAGCTTACGGATAATCGCCTGGCGCTTGGCCATCTTGGTCACGCCAAGCGACAGCACGATGGTCACGACGGCGACCAGGCCCTCGGGGATGGCAGCGACGGCGAGTGAGACAGCGACCATAAAGGTGTCGAGCAGGGCGGTCGGGTCGGTAAGGACGTTGCCCACGCCGTGGCGGAGGATGTCAACGCCAAAGATGACGACGCAGATGACGATAACCATGATGGTGAGGATGCGGCTGAGCTCGGCGAGCTTCACTTGCAGCGGCGTGAGCTCTTCCTTGGCCTCGGCCAGGGCGCCGGCAATCTTGCCCATCTCGGTATCCATGCCGGTGCCGACTACGATGGCGCGGCCACGGCCGTACACAACGGTGGAACCCATGTAGCACATGTTCTTGCGGTCGCCGAGCGGCACGTCATCGGTGCCCGCGGCAAGCTCGATCACGTTGGCGTGCTTCTCTACGGGCACGGACTCGCCGGTGAGTGCGGCCTCTTCGATCTTCATCGTGGCGCTCTCGAGGACGCGGCAGTCGGCCGGAACGGAGTCGCCCGCCTCGAGCATGATCACGTCACCGGGCACGAGCTCGGCGCTCGGCAGATGCACGAGCTTGCCGTCGCGCAGCACCTTGGACTGCGCCGCGCTCATCTCCTGCAGGGCCTCGAGGGCCTCCTCGCTCTTGGCTTCCTGGACCACGCCCAGTACCGAGTTGACGATAACGACGAACATGATGATGACGACATCGGCAAAGTCGGGCTCGCCCTTGACCATGCCCGTGAGCGCGCTGATGACGGCGGCAACGATCAGCATGATGACCATGGGATCGGCCATCTGCTCAAAGAAACGCTTCCACAGCGGCGTCTTCTCGGCTTCCTCGAGCTTGTTAGGGCCTGTCTTAGCGAGGCGCGACGACGCCTCGTCGTCGCTCAGGCCGAGGTTCTCATCGACACCCTGGTCGCTGAGCACCTCCGCCGCGGCGGACAGGTATTCCTTTTGCATATAGAGTCCCCTCCTGGGATTCGGGCCACTCAGCAGATTGATGCCCGATCATAATTCCCAGGAGAAGGGCAAGGGCTCATCAAGGCTGCCGTGCTGAGCGGCAGTTGATAGTGGAGCTATGGTACCCCAAAGCAACGCGTCTAGCCAAAACAATCCATTTGGAAATATGGTCCATAAGCAACGGTGCAGGCCGTGTGATGCTCAACATTGATAAAACGTTTTTTCTTCGGCGCATCATCAAATTGAAATATCGCCCAGATAGCAGCGGTTAGAACGGTTGGTAAAGTTTTTGCATATACCGTTTTTCCGCAAAAAATGAACTTCTAATTCGGCATACGGTCGAATTTTTCGGGTATTCGGTCGCCATTTCGTTATAATCAACTCAGTTTTATTTCTTATGGTTTATCTATCAGCGCAAGACGATGTCAGATGGAGGTCTGAATGTACAAGCGCACTAAGATTGTATGCACCATGGGTCCCGCCTGCGATAGCGACGAGACCATCCGCGAGATGATCAAGGCGGGCATGAACGTCGCCCGTTTTAACTTCTCGCACGGCTCCTACGACGAGCACCACGGTCGCATCGAGCGCGTCCGTCGTATTTCCAAGGAGCTCGGTATGCCCGTCGGCATCCTGCTCGACACCAAGGGCCCCGAGGTCCGCACCGGCCTTCTGGTCGACGGCAAGAAGGTTGCCGTCAAGACCGGCGATAAGATCGTCGTCACCGCTCAGCCCACGTCCGAGGATTTCCACGGCACCGCTGAGCACATCTCCCTCGACTACCTGGCTCTGCCCTCCGAGGTCGAGAAGGGCTCCCTCATCCTGATCGATGACGGCCTGGTTGCCCTCGAGGTCGAGTCCGTCGACGGCCAGGACATGACCTGCGTCGTCAAGAACGACGGCCTGATCGGCGAGCGCAAGGGCGTCAACATGCCCAACGTCAACATCTCGCTGCCCGCCATCACCGAGCGCGATCGTCAGGACATCCTCTTTGGCCTGACCGAGAACATCGACTACATCGCCGCTTCCTTCATCCGTGACGGCGAGTCCGTCCGCGGCATCCGCGAGCTTTGCCGCGAGAACGGCGGCGAGCACGTGACGATCTTCCCGAAGATCGAGTGCGCCCTGGGCGTCGAGAACTTCGACGAGATCCTCGAGGCTTCCGATGGCATCATGGTCGCCCGTGGCGACCTGGGCATCGAGATCAAGCCCGAGCTCGTTCCGCACATCCAGAAGGAGATCATCGCCAAGTGCAACGCGGCCTACAAGCCCGTCATCACCGCTACGCAGATGCTCGACTCCATGCAGCAGAACCCGCGCCCGACGCGCGCCGAGGTTGCCGACGTTGCTAACGCCATTTATGACGGCACCGACGCCGTCATGCTGTCCGGCGAGTCCGCTGCCGGTAAGTACCCGGTTGAGGCCGTCAAGATGCAGGCCAGCATTGCTCTCGAGACCGAGAAGTACCTCCCGGCTCACGCTCCGCTCGAGGTTCCGGCTGACGCTCACGGCACCCGCGTCGTCAACAACGTTGTGGGTATGTCCGCTGTGAACATGGCTACCACCGTTGGCGCCAAGTGCATCACCGTGCCGACGACCACCGGTCGTACCGCTCGCCTGATTTCGCACTTCCGTCCCAACATGCCGATCTGCGCGTTCTCCCGCCACGAGTGGGCCGTCCAGCAGATGATCATGTACTGGGGCGTTATCCCGCACCAGGCCGAGATTACCCAGGGCACCGTCAACGGCACGATCGTCAAGGCGATTGAGACCGCTAAGGAGCTCGGCTACGTCAAGACCGGAGACCTGACCGTCGCCACCGCTGGCGATCCCCGCATGAGCGTCCAGCTCGAGGACAAGGTCTCCTCGACCAACGTCGCTTACGTCGCTCAGGTGCGCTAAGTCGTACTTGCAAGCACACTTGCATTGCAAAGGGCCCGGAAGGCAAAGCCTTCCGGGCCCTTTTTCTGTGCCAATGCCGGCGCACAGCAAAACACGCACTCATTTCTTTACCAAAAGTGCGAAATCCACCCTTCGAGGCCCATAAAATAAAGTCCCAAGCGCTAAAAGTGTTCGCCCGGTGGCAAACCCACACCTTAACCGACGCTGATAAATCGTTTTAGCAAGAGCCAGATCAGCCGCGTTTTCGGAAGTGCGGGGAAAATTGCTTACCCCCGAGCACAAACCCTTTTATTTCAACAAAACCCCTGATAAAGTTGGCTTTAATACCGCTTGCGCCTGACCTATTTGTCTTTTTCCCCGCACTTCCGAAACGGATAGCTTTTCTAGCCCAAACAACGCTCAAACGATCGGATCGCTATGTCATTTCTTGCCTGCGGACCCACGGCTTTTCAGTACTATCGCATCCCGCCCCAGATACTGGGACTCTATCCGGCAATCCTGCCGCCCGACCATGACCATCGCTTGGTGCATTACTCAAAACAACCAGTATTTAAAGACTTGCTCGGCACACCAGTTTGGAGATTCGTAGGCGAAAGAAAACAGCGCGCGAACGGAAAGCTATTTCATAGCCGTCTGCTAACCCAAGAGCCGCCTCCTGGGTCGTTTGGGCAGACTGAGCATGGGTTTGATGTCACTTCACCGGAGTTCACGCTGCTCAGCCTTGCCACGCAGGTCTCACGCAGCCAGTTACTCATGGCTTGCTACGAGATGTGCGGCTCCTTTGCAGTGTTTAAGCCCTGCGAGCGAACGCAACAACAACTCGATGAAGCTATTTCGCTTAAGCTCATTCCGCCCAGCTGCGGCTGGGAGCGAGCTAACGACACCAAGGGCAATGACACCAACTTGTGGAAGCGCACGCCGCTTCTTACCGCAGCGGATATCGCCGCGTTCGCCAAGCAGGCCGCAGGCCTGCGCGGCGTTAAGCAGCTCCGCTGGGCCGCCGAACGCATGACAGGACAGACCGCCTCGCCCTTTGAAGTCCAGACGTCAATTCTCATCTCGCTCCCCCGCGATGAGGGCGGTCTGGGCATCGACATCACCAATAACGCGCGCACCCCGCTCAGCGAAGCCGCGCGTTCGCTGTATGACAAAACCTGCTGCTACGCCGATATCCTCATCGAAAGCGCCACCGACAGCATGGGCGTCATCCTTGAATGCCAAGGCCGCTCCGCCCACGACAGCGAAGCCGCGAGCCTCTCCGATGCCGAACGCGCCACCGCACTCACAAGCATGGGCTACGACGTCATCCAAATTACCTATGACCAGATCAAGGAGAAGAAGAGCTTCAACCACATAGCCGAGCTCATCCATAAAAAGGCTGGGCTTCCCTACACCCCAAAGACTAAACAGGAGCGCACTGCCGAAGATGCCCTGCGGCAAGAGCTACTTGTCGATTGGGTTGAGCTATTCACTGCCGGGCCGGCCAGCTAGCAGCTAGCAATCAGGGGCAGCGCAGACACATCGGGCGATTCGACACGGGCGGCAAATCCCGCCTCGGTTAGCTCGACGACCTCGGTAAACGTTGCATCGAAAAACTCCTCGGTTAGCAAGCGATACGGCGGATGATCGGGCTCGCCGGGGTTTTCGCGTACAATCTCGTGCATAACGCCAATGGTCTTGAGCACATACTCCTTATGGATGGGATACTGACCAAAACGGGTCGCCGCAGTATACAGGCGATCGGTCGCACGCGGAATCGAAACAATGCCGAGCGTCTTGCCAAACCAGTCAAAGTCGCCTTGCTTTTTAATGCGGAACTCCTCACACGGCTTGCCGCCGTGCGCCTCCAGGTACTGATTCACGCGTGTATTCCATACGGTATCGGCCACCAGATGCGACCAGACGCCCAGTGTTAAATCGAGCAGCGACTGCGCCACATCTTCGGACGCAAGCGAAAACTCACAGGCGCCGGGGCCGGCAACCGGCTCGGCGTCCTTGTAACGTTGGGGATAATGTACCCGATTGAGTCGCTCACGCTCCTCGACAATCGAGGTCGCGGCAGCCGGCGTACCAACAGGCGCCCCTTTAAGCAGCGGCGCCACATAGGTATCCCAGAACTCATGCTCACGAGGCTTAGGGATAGGCTCGGGCTTTGCAAAGTGCGTAATGCGATACGGAATGGGATCAGCGATGCCAGGGACCATATAGCCCACGAAGATATCCGGAACCACGCAGCCAAACAAAAAGGCATTGCGGTCGCGCACGCTATTGGCAAGCGCACCGCTGCGCTCCAGCAAACGCTCCGTCTGAGCGATATGAATGTTCCAGCTTGGCATAGCCACCCCCATAAAAACCTGGATAACTATACCATCACGGCAAAGCCGCGCGGGCGGCTACGCACGCTCTACGCAGCAACTATTCCGCAGCGCCGCTCTCGGTTCCATACGACGACACCGGCGCCTCGACCACATGGTGATATCGATCGATATAGATGGCGCGGGCACCCAGGCGCCGCACCAAATCCTGATGATGTGTACTCATCAAGACCGTCTTGCCGGCAGCAACATAGGCCAGTAGAAAGTTGACCACGATGTCGCACGAGTCCTCGTCAAGTCCGTTGGTAGGCTCGTCGAGCACCAGGATATCCGGGTTCATCGACACCACCGCAGCCAGCGCAACGCGCTTCTTTTGCCCGCCCGAGAGCTGATAGGGAGAGACGTCGGCAAGATCGGCAACCTGGAACAGCTCCATGGCATCGCGCACGCGGCGCTCGAGCTCGTCTGCCGGCAGTCCCATTTGAGCCGGGCCAAACGCGACCTCCTCGCCCACCGTAGCGCAAAAGAGCTGCGCATCGGCGTTTTGGAACACAAAGCCAACGCATTGATGGAACCGCTGGGCCGTCGCGGAATCCTTGAGATATGCCGCATCGACCGCATGCCCGTCGAACAGGTACGCACCCGCGTCCGCGAGCTCAAGGCCGTTAATAAGGCGCATGATCGTCGTCTTGCCGCAGCCGTTGGGACCTAGCAGGGCAACGAGCTCTCCACGGTCCACCTGCAGCGAAACGCCGTCGACCACCGTATGGCCCGCATAGGAAAACACCACGTCACGAAACTCGATGAGCGGCGTTGTTTCGACGCCAGCAGCACCGCTCGCGCCCATCGCGCCATTTGTATCGTTTGTCAAAACGTCGCCCTTCCCTACTCACATCGACGGTTCGACCGCCCGCGCTACAGCACCGCGCACAATACGGCGAGCAGAGCCACAACGGCCGCGTAAACGGCATCGCGCCAGCCAAAGCCGCTACGCGCGGGGGCCGGGTACGCACCGGCAAAGCCGCGGCAGAGCATGGCCTCGTCCATCGCGCGGCTGCATTCCATCGCCTTGATAAACGTCATGCCCATGATACCCGCCAGCGAATCGGTGCGCGAAAAACCCGCAGGCGCGGAACCGACGCTGCGCAGCATGACTGATTCGCACAGATCGTGCGCCGTGCGTCCCAGCACCTCGATATGCTTGAGTGCCATATCAAACGTAAAGATAACCTCATCGGGCAGGTGCAGCATTTTGAGCGCCGCCGACATGCGGCTCCAGGTGAGCGTCCACGAAACACCCAGCACCAGCGACACATTAATAAACGTCTTGAGCGCGATCTTGAGCATGGCGCCCGTGGCAGACGCGCCCAGCAGCAGGGCAGGCAGTGCCAGAACCACCGCGAGCCCCGCAGCGCCAAGCGCCGGCACAAAGGTTGCCCGCAGCCCGCGTACGGGGCGTACGGCAACGAGCACCAACACGATAGCCGCCATCAACATGAGGTACAGCGGGCTTTGCGTCAGACACACGCACAGGACGCAAACGAACATCCCCACCAGACGCACCGGAGCCGAAACGCAAGAAAGGGCGCGGTCGACCATCGACCCGCCCTCGTGCGCACCTCCACCCAGGCGAACCCGCTCAAGCAGGCTCGCCAGGTGCAGGACATTCTTTTGCATCACACGATGCCGAGCCCCCGCGGGCTCGTAACGCTGCTCGACCGCAAGCCAGCTAGGCAGCTCGGCTATTGCCATGAGCACCGCTTTCCTTGACCGTCAGCGAGATCAGGCGGAATGCGATGGTGAGCACCGCCACGCCAATCACACCGGAAAGGATATACATGGCAGCCTGGCCGGCAAAGCCAAGGCCCTGTTCCTCGGAATAGGCCTGCAGGTAATCACCCGTGGGCAGCGCGTCGGCAAAGGTCGGAGTATCGAGGCCGACCGAAGCCTGCAGGCTGTCGTCGCCAGCCTCCTGAACGGCAGTTGCGGCGCCCTCGGCGTCCCACTCACCCCAGGCGTCACCGGTGGCAAGCAATCCCAGCGGCGTGGCCACCACGAGCACGGCGACCAAAATGAGCGTGGGAACCAGCGAGGTCTTCTTGACAGCAGCGCCCTCGGCAGCAAGCTGGCCATCGATGGCCCCGGGCCCGACGATAATGCTCGGCGCCGTCTTCTTGATAAAGCCGTAGATGGCGGCCGTCGCCACGCCCTCGATCACGCCGGCAACCAGCATATGCGGGATCAACATGGCAGGAATAGCCACGGACAGCGGGAAGGGGCAGTACAGCGGAGCGCCCGAAGCATTCGTGAAGAGCATCGGCTGAATACCGAACTCGATTGCCGCGCACAGGGCCGCCAGGCACAGGCCGACCCAGCCGCTTACGATGGCAGAAACCGAGGTGCCCCAGCTCTTGTCGTGCAGACGGCTGTTGAGCGCACGAAACACGATAGCAGCGACAAACGGCAGCACAAAGGCCATGTTAAAGCAGTTGGCGCCAAACGACAGAACGCCGCCGTCGCCAAATAGCAGCGCCTGCAGCGCTAGCGCGACCGAGACGGCAATGGCAGCGGCCTCGGGGCCAAGCAGCAGCGCGATGAGCGCGCCGCCAACGGCGTGACCCGTGGTACCGCCGGGCAGCGGCACGTTGAACATCATGAGCAAGAAGGAGAATGCGGCGCAGATGCCCAGGAACGCCATATGCTCGCGATCGAGCGTGGCGCGCACCTTTTTGATGCAGTGAACCCAAACGGGCACCATCGCCACCGCCATGACGGCATCGGTCTGCGGGGACAGGTAGTTGTCTGGAATGTGCATATACGCCTCCCGGTTATCGGCGCGCGGAATTGCAACGCCGCTAAAATCACCTTGTCAGTGTTACGTAATGTCAGATTCGTAACACGCCGCGGGCTATCATAGCAAAACGGCGCACTGCCGACAAAGCAGCACGCCGTTATGTAATGCGCGTGTCATATATGCAGGCTCAGCAGCGCCTTATATCGAGCATAGCAGTCACGTAGGACTCGGCGGCAGCCACCGCTGGCCTATACCCAGCGCAAATCCTAGCCGCGGACCTCGCCGTTTACGCCCTTGCACACCTTGGTGACGATCTTCTGGTGTGCCTTCTCGACTTCTTCGCTGGTGAGCGTGTGGTCGTCGGAGCGATACGTAAGCGCAAAGGCCATGGACTTCTTGCCCGCTCCGATGCGGATGGGATCGCGGTAGACGTCGAACAGGCGCACGCCCTCGAGCAGCTTGCCACCGGCGCTGGTAATGCGGCGCTCAAGATCCTCGCAGGTCACGGAGTTATCGACCACGATAGCCAGGTCGTGCTCAACAGCCGGATACTGCGAGAACTCGCGGTAGTTCTCCTGGTTGCGAGCGCCCTTGATCAGCTTGTCCAGATCGAGCTCAAAGGCAACAACGACCTCATCGATGCCCATCGCCTCGCGCGCCTCGGGGTGAATCTCGCCGACCCAGCCCAGCACGGTGCCGCCGGACAGGACCTCGGCGGCGCGACCCGGCTGCAGGAAGGCATAGCCCTCGCCCTCGACAGGACGGAAGCGAACCTTCTCAATGCGCAGCTGGGCGAGCAGCTCCTCGACGATGCCCTTGCCAAAGAAGAAACGCAGCTTACGGTACTTCATGGTCCAAGACTGCTCGCTCCACTGGCCCGAGAGCACACCCGCCACGGACTTGGTCTCCTTGGGCAGGCTGGCGTTCTCGCGGCCGTGGAACAGGCTGCCGACCTCGTACAGGTGCACGTTGGGCGTGCCGTGGGCCTCGTTATAGGCCACAGACTGCAGCAGGCCCGGCAGCAGCGAGCGGCGCATCTCGGTCTGCTCGGCCACCAGCGGGTTCATGAGCACCACGGGGCAGCCGCGGCCCTCGGTGGACATGCCGATCTTCTCCAGGTCGCCCGGGGCGGCAAAGCCAAAGGTCGTGGTCTCGTTGAGGCCACAGGCGCGCAGGATCTCGCCGACCTTGCGGGTAAGCTTCTGCTCGCGCGTCAGACCGCCGATGTGGTTCTTGGCAGCCGGGATGGTCGCCGTCACACGGCCCATGCCCCACAGGCGCAGGACCTCCTCGATCAGGTCAATCTCGCGCGGCAGGTCGGGACGGAAGCTCGGCGGGGTGACCATAAAGTCCTCGCCGTCGCGCTCGACGGTGCAGCCCAGGCGGGTGAGTGAGCGCTCGATAAAGTCGGGCTCGATGTCGGCGCCGCAGATGGCGTGCACGCGGGCCAAGCGCAGCTTGATGCTATCGATGGTCTTGGGCGCGGGGAACACGTCGACATAGCCGGGAGCGACCTCGCCGCCGGCGATCTGTTCGATGAGAGCGCAGGTAACGTTGGCGACGTCCACGCAGCCGGTCTCGTCAACCTGGCGCTCAAAGCGAATGGAGGCGTCGGAGATCAGCGACAGGTCGCGGCTGGTGTGCGAGGTGCGACCGGCGTTGAAGCAGGCGCTCTCGACCATCACATCGACGGTGTCGTCCTCGATCTCGGAATCCATACCGCCCATAACACCGGCCAGCGCCACGGGGCGCTCGCCGTCGGTGATGAGGCCCATGCCGGCGTCGAGCACGCGCTCCTCGCCGTCGAGCGTCGTGAACTTCTCATCCTGCTGGGCGGCGCGAACCACCACGCGACGCCTGCCCTCGCGCTCGGCAAAGGTGTCCAGGTCAAAGGCGTGCAGCGGCTGACCGGTGAGCATCATCACGTAGTTGGTGATGTCGACGATGTTGTTGTGCGAACGCACGCCCAGGGCGTTGAGGCGCTTGACCATCCAGTCGGGCGAGGGGCCGACCTTCACGTTGCGCACGATGCGGGCGACATAGCGGTCGCACAGGCCCTCGTCGGCAATCTCGACCGAAAGCTCGTCGTCGGTCGCGCGGCCGGTCTCGGCCTTGATGGCGGGCAGCTCAACGTGGAAATCGCGATCGAAAATGGCGCCGGTCTCGCGGGCCATGCCGATCATGGACAGGCAGTCGGGACGGTTGGGCGTGATCTCGCAGTCGAGCACGGTGTCGCTCGAGCCCACATACTCGGCAAACGGCATGCCGCAGGGCGTGTCCTCGGGCAGGATCATGATGCCGGAGTGGTCGCCGCCCAGGCCGAGCTCGCGCGCAGAGCAGTTCATGCCCATGGACACGACGCCGCGAAGCTTGCTCTTCTTGATCTTGACGTCGCCGGGGAGCACAGCGCCGATCATGGCCGTGACGATGTGGTCACCGGCCTCGAAGTTCTGCGCGCCGCAGACGATCTGCAGCGGAGCGGGGTTGCCGTCGGCGTCGAGGTTCTTGTCGCCCACGTCGACCGAGCACACATACATATGGTCGCTATCGGGGTGCGGGGTCTTGGTGAGCACCTTGGCGGTCACCACGTGGTCGAAGGACTCGCCCACGGTGTCGATCGCCTCGACCTCGGTGCCGGTACGGATATATTCGTCCGAAAGGGTCTTGGGATCCTCCGGAATATCGATCATGGTCTTGAGCCAGTCGTAAGAAACACGCATCTAGCTCTCCTTTCATACTGAAAGCCTGCGAAGAGATGCAGGTGGAAACTTCAACTTTGTGAACATTCCTTACAAAGCGAGGGTTGTCCAAGTGCGGCAGATCGGCCCGAAAGAGGAGCGCCGCGTACTTTGGTACGCAAGCGACGAATGAGCGCCGAGGTGCCGTGCTTGGGCAAGCCGCAGCCTAGAACTGATTCAGGAAACGCATATCGCCTGTCATGAGAGTACGCAGGTCGGGCAGGTCGTAGCGCAGGGCCGCGACGCGCTCGGCGCCAATGCCAAAGGCGAAGCCGGTGTACTTCTCGGGGTCGATGCCGCAGTTGATCAGGACGTTGGGGTCGACCATGCCGCAGCCCAAGATCTCGATCCAGCCGCTGTGCTTGCAGAAGTTGCAGCCCTTGCCGCCGCACACGTGGCAGCTCACGTCCACCTCGCAGGAAGGCTCGGTGAAGGGGAAGAAGTGCGGGCGGTAGCGCGTCTTGCGGTCCTCGCCAAACATGCACTTAACAAAGTAGTCGAGCGTGCCCTTAAGATCGCCAAAGGTGATGCCCTCGTCGACGACCAGGCCCTCGATCTGGTTGAACTGCGGCAGGTGGCAGGCGTCGGCCGTGTCGGGACGGTAGACGGTGCCCGGGCAGATCATGTAGATGGGCGGCTTCTGCGACTCCATAGTGTGGATCTGCACGCCCGAAGTCTGGGTGCGCAGCAGTACGTCGGACTCGCCATGGGCGTGAGCCTCGGGGTGTGCGACGCTGCCAGGGTTGTTGTCGACCACGTAGAAGGTATCGCGGGCCGAGCGGCTCGGGTGATCCATGGGGGCGTTGAGCGCAGTGAAGTTGTAGTAGGAAGTATCGACCATGGGACCGGACTCGACGGTGTAGCCGATGCCGCAGAAGATGTCCTCGGCCTCCTCGATGATCTGCTTGATCAGGTGCTGGTGACCGATCTGCGGACGGATACCCGGCAGGGTAATGTCGACGGCCTCGTGCTCGAGAGCGTGCTTGAGGGCGGCGGCCTTCATCTCGGTGGTGCGCTCGTCGAGCATGCCCTCGATCAGTTGGCGCATCTCGTTGGCACGCTTGCCCATGACGGGGCGATCCTCGGGGGCGAGCTTGCCCATCATGCGCATCAGGCCGGTGATGCGACCCTTGCGACCGAGCAGCTCAACGCGCGCAGCCTCGAGCTTGGCGGCGTCGTCGGCGCCTGCGACGAGCTCCTTGGCCTCTTCCTCGAGTTTGACCAGATCATCAATCAGACTCATGTCTTCCCTTTCGTCTCTCGCGCATTCGCTTGCCAGGGCGACCAATGCCGCTTGGCGTTGCGAAAACGCGGCCCGGTTCGGTAACAAAAAACCGTCCTCGGGCATGTGCATTGCCCAAGGACGGTTGAATTCCGCGGTACCACCTTGTTTGACCCGACGGATGTCTGGCCCGCCGCACCCACTCTTTGCCCCTTGTCGCGAGGCTCACGGCTTCCCTACTGGGGACATCGCCGCCGCTGGCCGCGCGCCCGTTGAGGTCGCTGCTCGGGAGTGAACGCTTGGCCCTTGTCACCGCAGGAAGGCTTGCAGCCCATGACCTTCCCTCTCTTGCCGGCGACGCGGCGGGCAAAACCCTCTCCGTCAACGCATTGGGCTACAGGATACCACATTGTTTGGGTGTATCGCCGCGTTCCGTTTTGTTCGTGCTGGGTACAAGGCAAGTAGCTGTGCAAACTGGCCGCGCCGCCGCGTGCGACGGGCGACCTGCGAGATCAAGGATATGGTATGGGAAAGAAGCACGATAAGAAGGCCGAGCCCGCAGCGGGCAAGACGCCCAAAGGCATGAAGGTCGATAAGGCCGTCAAAAAATTCCGCAAGCTCGAGGGCAAGCTGTGGACCCGCGAGTACCTGCTCAAGATTGCCGAGTTTGACGGCGCGACCATTGCCCCCGCCAACGGCGCCGCAGCGCGCGCCGACGCCATGGGCACCCTTGCCGGCGAGCATCATAAGCTCCTGACCAGCGAAAAGTCTGTCGAACTTGTGCGCTCGCTGGCACGCGAAACCGTCGCCGGCGGCAAGATCGACGACCCGCAGCTGCTCGACGAGATCCGCGTACTCGGCCGCGACCAGCGCGAAGCGAGCGTCATTCCCACCGAGGAGGCCGAGGCCTGGACCAGGCTCACCTGCGAGGCCGACGCCGTGTGGCACAAGGCCAAGACGGCCAATGACTGGGCGAGCTTTGAGCCCTATGTGGATAGAATCGTCGGCCAGCTTAAGCATCAGGCCGAGCTCATGGACCCCAAGCGCGACCCATACGATGTTTGGCTTGACCAGTACGAGCGCGGCCTTTCCGCCAAGAGCTTCGATGCGTTTTGCGATGAGGTCAAGGCGACGGTCGTGCCGCTCGTGCACGCCATCGGCGAGCGCAGCCAGCAGCCCGCTGCCGACTTTTTGCACGCCCGTGTGCCCGAGGCCGCCCAGCGCGCCATGAGCTTCGACCTTATGAAGCTCGTCGGCCTGGACCTAGACGACACCACGCTTGCCTTTACCGAGCACCCGTTTAGCGAGGGCTTTGCCGTGGGCGACGCGCGCATCGCGACGCACATCTATGAGGACGACTGCATCTCCAACGTCTACAGCATCATCCACGAGGCCGGTCACACCATGTATGAGCTGGGCGTGAACCCCGCCTATGCTCGCACCTGCCTGGAGGGCGGCACCTCCATGGGCATCCACGAGAGCCAGAGCCGCTTCTTTGAGAACACCGTGGGTCGCAGCCGCGCCTTTATGGGACCGCTGCTCGAGGTGCTGCGCCGCCACGCGCCCGAGGTCTACGGCAACGTGGACGAGGACACGCTCTACCGCGCCGTGAACATCGCGCAGCCGTCGTTGATCCGCACCGAGGCGGACGAGCTCACCTATCCGCTGCATATTATGGTGCGTTACCAGATTGAGCGCATGCTGTTTGCCGGCGAGGCCACGGCCAAGGATATCCCCGCGCTTTGGAATCGCTTTATGAACGAGTACCTGGGCATTCCCGTTCCCGACGACACGCACGGCTGCCTGCAGGATACGCACTGGAGCGGCGGCTCGTTTGGCTACTTCCCCACCTATGCGCTGGGTAGCGCCTACGACGCCATGTTTGTGCCGGCCATGTGCCGCGACGGCGTCGACCTCAATGGCGCCTGTGCGAGCGGCGATTTGGCGCCCGTTCGCGCCTGGCTGGGCGAGCACATTTGGCAGTGGGGCCGCGCCAAAGACGCGCCGGAGCTCATCAAGGGCGCCTGCGGCATGGACTTTGACGCCCGCTACTACTGCAGCTACCTGCAGGACAAGTTCACCACGCTGTACCAGCTGTAAAGCTTAGGCAACACGTCAACGCAAAGGAGGCGCCGCGGGATCTATCCCGCGGCGCCCCCTTTTTCACCTAGTCATTGGGGACGTTTGCAGCGTCGAGCAGTTACGCGGTTTGGTAAAATCGCGTAACTAAAGGGCTTCCAGAGCACTTGCGATGCGCTTCATGGCGGCGTCGGCGGCGGCTTGGTCGGGGGCTTCGGCCAGCACGCGGATCACTGACTCGGTTCCGCTCTTGCGCACGAGCACGCGGCCCTCACCCGCCAGCGCGGCCTCGGCCTCGGCGATCGCATTCTGCACGCCCATGTTCTCGAGCGCGGCATCTTTGTCGGCCACTCGCACGGCGACCTGAGCCTGCGGCAGCAGCTTGCACGGAGCCGTGAGCTGCGAGAGTGTCTCGCGCTCAGCGCGAATCACTTCCATCACGCGCAGCGAGGTCATAATGCCGTCGCCCGTGCGCTCGATATCGCCAAAGATCGTGTGGCCCGTCTGCTCGCCGCCCAGGCTGTAGCCGCCCTCGCGCATCTTGGCATACACATGACGGTCGCCCACGCCGCTGGTCACGGCACTCAGACCGGCAAGCTCCAGCGACTTGACCAGGCCAAAGTTGCTGGCGATCGTCGGCACCACGGTACCGCCCGAGAGGCGCCCGTGCTTGTTCAGGTACACGCCGCACACGTACAGGATCTGGTCGCCGTCGACCACGCGACCGCGCTCGTCCACGGCCAGGCAGCGGTCGGCATCGCCGTCGTAGGCAAAGCCCACGTCCAGGCCCTGCTCCACCACGTGGCGCTGCAGGCGCTCCATATGCGTGGAGCCGCAGTCGACGTTGATGTTAAAGCCATCGGGCGCGGCGTTAATCACGCGTACGTCGGCACCCAGCGCGTCGAACACCGGCTTGGCCACCGAGGATGCCGAGCCGTTGGCACAGTCGAGACCGATCTTGACGCCCTGCAGCGAAAAGTTCGCACTTGCAATGAGCGAGGCAATATAGCGGTTGCGACCCTGCATGTAGTCCACCGTGGCACCGATGTGGTTGCCCGTGGCCAGCGGCACTTCGCTCTTGCCATCGATGTAATCCTCGATGAGCTCCAGCACGTCCTCGTCCATCTTATAGCCGTCGCTGTTGACGAGCTTAATGCCGTTATCGCAAAACGGGTTGTGGCTCGCACTGATCATGATGCCGCAATCGAAGCAGCCCTCCACGGTCTGATGCGCCACGCCCGGCGTCGGGATCACGTGCAGCATGTAGGCGTCCGCGCCGCTCGCGACCAAGCCGCTCACCAGCGCCGCCTCGAACATATAGCTCGAGCGACGCGTGTCCTTGCCCACGATCACGCGCGCCTTGGTCCCGCGGTTGGCGCCGTAATACCAGCCCACAAAGCGGCCGATCTTATAAGCGTGCTCTACCGTCAGTCCAACGTTGGCCTCGCCGCGAAAGCCGTCGGTGCCAAAGTACTTCATGCGCTCTCCTTACAAAATAGGGGCGAACAGATTGCCCGTCCGCCCCAAAATGGTACTCGATTATCTGCGCTACCAGAAAAACCCTACGCCGACGCGCTGTCGCGAGCCGCCTGGCATGTAGGAGTCTGACGCAGCGTAAGCGGCTTGTCCCCCGCCTCGGCCGACGTGGTCAGCGTATACGTGATCGTCGTCGTCTCGCCAGCATGCAGGTCAACGGTGCCCGAATAGAAGGGGATTCCATGCCACGTAGCGGCGCCAAGACCAAACTGGGTGCCCTCAACCGTAAGGTCACTGATGTTGCCGCCCGTCGGGGCAAACACTGAGACATTCAGGCGTTCGTCGTCACGCGCGGCATCGGATGCGCCCGCCGCAACGTAGTCGGGCAGCTTGCCAGCCTCCTCCTGCGTCATGATGTTCGTCAGGGTAACGGTGATGCGATAGGAGCACGTGCCGTCGCCGTTCTTCACGCCCTGGCCAATCTGCGTGTCGGCGTTCAGATACCAGTCGAGCTTGGAGAAGCTCAGGTTGTTAAAGTAAACGCCGGCAACGGGATCGGCACTCGGATCATCCGGATCGGGCAGCGAAGCGTCAATGCCCGTCTCCTTGATGGCATTCTGCTCGTCATCGTTTCTCATCCAAGCAATCAGACGGCCCTCTTCGGCACCGCGCTCGAATGCACCGACAAGCTTCGTAACGTCGACGTCACCGATGCCACCGAGAATCTTGTCGAAGGCGGCGCTGGCAACAGATGCAAAGATGCCGTCCGATTCTTCGACCGGATAGTTCCAATACACATCGTGCATGAGAACCTTCGCCGCGTTGGTACCGTCGACGACCGTACCATCGGGCAGCGAGACATTACCGACAAGGCCCAGCAGGTACTGCAAGAACACCGGATCGATGCCAACGACGCCATCAACGTCCTGCCCATACTGGGACTTCCACAGCGCGGCAACACGCTGCGAGTTGCGGGGCCAATCGGGCGAATACGCGTTGCCAGAGTTGTACAGGTTGCTGTGGTCACCAAACAGTGCCTCGTCCTCTTCGTCGACGCTCTCAACCGCCTCGTCTTTGCTGAGCGCAATACATGGAACAAAGTCACCGATCGACATCTGGCCATCGGTGACTGAGATCAAACCTTGCGAACCACCAAAACCGCCGCAAGCACGAATCTCGACGTTGTTCATGGCATACACAAGATAGTTGCGCGTCTGGCCGTTGGCGCCGAGCATCTGGGGCAGAACGGGGGCGACTTTCTCCGCCGCGTCGACCGCACCGTTCAGGGTGGCAAAGCCGTCCTTTGCCTTATCGACCAGCTCGGTCACCTGGGCGATATGCGTATCGCCAATACCCTGCACCTTTTTGTTGGCGCCCTTGAACGCCTTCGAGCTATCGGAGAGCGAATCGGCGACCGCCTGCAGCGCGGACACGTTGATTGTCCCGTCCTGGAACAGCTTGCCGGGCGTTGCCTGAGCGAGATTATCGGCCATGGGGACCAGCGCGCCGCTCGAAACATCGGACAGAGCGTCGACCATGGTGCGGGCGGCGTTAATATCGCCGCCGTACACCGGAATGAACGAAGCCATCGTCCACACCGGACTCGAGGTCTCCTTCTTCATGCTGCTGCAGAGCTCGTCAATTTTTTTTCGCATCGTCGGGCAGGGTCGAAAAATCGCCCGACGTGACCTTGTCCTTAAGGCCGCCGACGATCTCGACTGTTTCCTTTGCCTGGCTCTTCACGGTTTTTGCCGAGTTAAACAGCATGAAGCCACTCACGCCAAAAGCGACAAGAACCACCGCGACGATGACAGCAACAACGGCTGCAACGCGGCGCTTCTTGCGCTCACCCTTGCGATGGCGATGGCGAACCAGGCCGTTCGAGGTCGGGCTCGTCGAGGAATCACCGCCGTAGTTCAAGCCAAAATCGTAATAATCTTCTTTAGAGCCCGAGCCCTTAAACTCGGCACCGTCGTCATTGAGACGGGCAAACGTGCCGGTTTCGGAAGCGCCCGTATAGATAGTGCCTAGGTTACCCGTAAGCCCTGCGTCTCCAGCAGAAGAAGCACTATTGGCGGGATTGGCAGAGTTGACGGGGCCGGCGTTGTGGGCGCGATGAGCGTTGTTAGCGGGGTCAGCGGGGCCGGCGACATTTGCACCGCCCGTTGGCGCCGGACGAACCCCGGCCGACGAAGCCGCAGAGCCCGCCCCGCCCGAAAATGTCTGCCTGCCTACGCGACCAGCCTGTTTTGCCTTTTGAGACTGTTCGTACAGAGCGGTAAACATCGCCGTTTCGCCCGGAGACGTACGGTTGCCAGCACCGTTTTGGCTGGATCCACTCGGTACGCCAGCGTTTCCAGTCCCATTTGAACGCGGCGGAACTGCAGGGCGCTCGCCGTCGCCGTTCTTAAAGTGGTTACCAGCCATAGAGGAGTCCTCGCAATACTAAAAGTCAATAACGCTATTAGTTTATGACATATTTGGCATCGTCAGTTAAACTCCAGATGCAGGCACCAATTCGCGGAATTGTGGTGCAACACCGCGTCCGTCTAGGCAGCGGCGTGAGCTATACCGTCAGGAACATCATCACGATGATCATGGCAAAGCCGATAAGGTCGGTCGGCAAAAACACCGTGCCCAGCATAACAGCGCTGGTGATGGTCGCCGAAACCGGCTCCACAGTTCCGATGAGACTCGCACGCACCGAGCCGATGTCCTTAACGCCCTGCATATACAGCATGTAGGCAAAAAACGAGCCAATGACCACAAACACCGCGAGCGCCTCGATACCGGCAGCATCGAGCGCCGGCATATGAGCCCACGGCTGCACGAAGACGCACGAGACCACGCCCGCTGCGAGCATGGCAGAGCCTGTAACGATGGGGCTGCCGTATTCGGGCAGAATCTTGGCGGGAATCACCGCCATGCAGGTGGCGCTGACCGCACACATAAGGCCCGCAACCAGGCCGAGCGGCGAGATGCTCAAGCTGGTGGGGTCACCGCCGGTAGCGATTAAAAAGGTGCCGCCGAGGGCCGGACCAATGCCGATCGTCTCGCGTGCGCGCGGCATGCGGCGATCGACCACGCAGGCGTAACCCATGATGATGACCAGCTGCAGGCACTGAAGGACCGTCGCAGTTCCGGCGTTGGTCAGGCGCACGGCCGAAAGATAGCAGAACTGGTTGAACAGCAGGCCAAAGGCGGTAAAGAGCAACAGCTGCTTGCGGTCGGCCGGCGTCGTCCAAAGCTTGACCAGGCGCGCACGGTCGCGCGCGACCACCACGGCCATAAAGAGCAGGCCGGCGAGAATCTGGCGCACGCTCATGAGCCACAGCGTATCGACATGGTAGGTACCGAACAGGAAGCTCGCGCTGGTGCCCGAAAAACCCCAAAACGAACCGCCCGCCAGCGTGGCCAGAACGCCCGTAATCATCTTGCGCGACGACGCATCGTTGAGGCGCTCGCGCCATGCACGGCGGGTGCTGCGGCTGAGCTCGTCAGTTCCCTCGGGCATGACAAAATCGGACGCCGCCGTCATCGGTACCGAAGCCTTTTCGCGTGCACGCTGCGCTGAGCGCTCCTGCTCCATTCCACTCCCCCGAAATCAATTGGCAACAAAGCGCTCAAACTGTAGCACGAATATTGGCATGAAAAAGCAGACGATTCGGAACATCTACGGGCGTCCAATTTGCAGGGACGAAAGGCACCGAAGAGCTATGCCGATCGGTTGGAATCGTCTAGGGCGCCGGGGTCGGCTTCCGCACTTTCCCCAGTATGCTTGCCGCCGCTCTGCTCCTTGGCGTCGTCCTGACCTTCCTGCTCGCTACGACGCTTTTCGCGAATCTGCTCCACGGCAGCACGCAGGGCGGCCTCGTCCTCGGCGCGTGCCACCTCTTGCGTGGCCTTAACCATATGGCGAATCTCGAGCACCAGCAGCACGATCAGCGGCACCACGATAAACGGAAAGAACAGCAGCGGATTGGTGAGCAGCGACACCACCACGCCAGGCCTGCCGAGACAAAGACCACGCGGCCCACCACATCGGTGGCGGGCACGGGCGCGGCGTCCTCGACCGGATTGGCGTCGCCCTTGGTGTGATAGACCGGCGTGCCGTCGGCTGCATCCTCCACGGCAACGATGCGGTGCGTGTTGAGCGAACCCTCCAGCGTGTCATCGGACGAATGGAAGGTGATGATATCGCCGATCTGGTAGACCTGGCTGTTGTCGGTATCGACGACGATAAACGAATGCACGGGAACTGCCGGCTCCATCGAGCCGGTCAGCGTACGCATAAAGCCATAGCCCATGATGGTGGGAATCTCGCCGGCGGGCGTGAACACCGTGCGCAGCAGCACCACAAAGGCGACCAGGATCACCACGGTCGCCAACACGTTGATCATGCGAAGCACGTGCTTCATCACTTGTCGGCGTCCTTTGCGGAAGTCTCGGGGTCGGCAGCGACCTCGGCCTCGGTGGCATCCGCCGCAGAAGCGCCATCCTCGTCAGGCGCGGAAGTCACGCCCTCGCCAGCCTCGCCGCGCAGGCGGGCCAGCAGATAGCGCGACAGGCTGTTGCCCTCGGCGCGGCGCTCGGCACGGGCGCGATCGCGCTCGGCCTGCTCCAGCTCGTGTGCCAACGAGTCCAAGCGCTGCTGCATCTCCGCGTGGACGGCCTCGAGCTCGCGCTCGTGCGCGGCCTTGGCGGCGGCGAGTTCCCGCTCAATACGCTCCCCCGCCTCGAGCTCGGCCGCGGCGATACGCGCGTCGGCGTCGGCACGGGCCTCCTCGGCGGCACGCGTGGCAGCATCGCGCTCGGCAGCGGCAGCGGCGACCTTCTCGCTGGCGTCCACCGCAGCCTGCTCGACGGCAGAATCGGCGGCCGCACGGGCGGCATCGATCGCGGCATCGGCTGCCTGCTGAGCAGCGGAAACCTTCTCCTCGGCCGCGGCAACGGTGTCGGCAAGCTTCTGCTCCACCTCGGCCACGGCGGCATCGGCCGCCTCAGCCGCGGCACGGGCATCGCGCTCGGCCGCCAACTGCACTTCCTCGATCTGCAGCTGGGAGGCGTCCAGCTTGGCATGCAGCTCGGCGGCATCGGCCGCCGCCTTGGCAGCCAGAGCCGCGGTGGACTCGCTCTTGACCTGCGCGACCTGCTCGGCGGCCGCCTGCTCGGCGGCCGCAATCTTGGCGTCGGCATCGGCGCGAGCGGCCGCGACCTCGGCATCGGCCTCGGCACGCACCTGCTCAAGCTGCGCCGCCGCGGTCGAGCGTGCCTCTGCCGCAGCATCCTCGGCAGCCTTCTTGCCCGCCTCGACATCCTCCAGCGAGCCACGCAGCTCCTCGGCATCGGCCTCGGCCATCTGTGCGCGCTGCGTCAATGCCAGCTCACGCGTCTTGGCCTCGTCCAGCTCGTCGGCTAGGTCGTCGCGCTCGTCGGTCAGCGCATGGGCCTGAACCTTCCAAGACTTGACCTGCCCCTGCAGCTCCTCAATCTGCTCGCGGGCCTCGGCCAGCGCCTGCTCGGCATCGAGCTGAGCCTGCGTGACCTCCTCCACAAACACGCGACGGACCTCGACGTCGGGCAGGTCGGGGCTATCGACCTGCACCTCCTTAATCTCCTTAATAAACTTGGGCGCCACCGGCTCGGGATGCACGCTCTCGAGCTCCTGCAGATTGCGCTCGTCGTCGGTCAGGCTCTTAAAGACGGTGTAGTTGTTGATGAGGTTGGTGTACATCTGCACCATGTACTCGTCATCGAACGCCAGCGCCTGCTGCTGCACGTCGATGTTGTAGCCCACCTTGTCGTAACGCTCCATAAACTGCCACAGCTGGTAGCACTTGCGGTAGTTGGGGTCCTTCATGATGAGGTTGGTGCGCTGGATGGGGCTGCGGACCGCGCTGCAGCCGTTCATGATCTGGCAGAACGACGCACCGCGCAGTGCCATGGCCAGGCGGCGCACGCGGTCGATGCGCATAAAGACGTCCATGTTGTCGGCGTCGTTCTCGGCAAAGCTCTGGCGGTTCTTGACCGTCATCTCGACGTCGTACTCGATCTCCTCGTACGCGTCGTCGATCTTGCTGTGCATCTTAAAACGGTTGCGGATCTCGTTGCCCGTCGACCAAAAGATCACGTCGGTGCGCTTGTCCACAAACGTCAGCAGGCGCTGAATCAGGTGGTAGATAAAGCGGTTCTCGTACAGGTCGTACGTCTCGACGGTACTGACGTTGAGGATGCGCGTGGGGTGGACGCCGCCATCGTCGCTCGGCGCCAAAAACTGCGTGTTCTGGCTCAGATGACGGACGCTGTCGGCGCTGATCTTTTTGGCGAGCGAGACAGGCACCACCTCTTCCTCGGTGGTGATGAAGCGGCGCGGATTTTCGATGATGGTGTTGATGGCGTCGAGCGAGTCCTCGATCATGCTGATCCACTCCTCGTCCACCACTTTGACGAGCTCCTCGCGCTGTTGCTCGATCGTGGTGCCCGAGGCCTGCGCCATCTCAAACAGATAACGGAAGTAGCGGCTGTCCTCCTGGATAGGCTCCATTTGCTCGGAGAAGCTGGTATAGAGGTCCTGAATGGTCTCGGACATGGGTTACTCCATAGGTTGGATCGATCGGTAAGGGGCGTGACGACACCACACTGGGCAAACGCTACTGATTGCCTTGCCCCACGCCCCGCGCTTACGGCATTAGTAGAAGTTCTGGATCCGCTGCAGATACATGACGGAATCGGGCAGGCCGCCCTCGCCAAAGGTCTTCTCGATGTACTCGATCAGGCCCTTCATCTCGTCGCGCACAAAGCTCACGTTCATGGACTCAAACTTCTTGAGCACCTTGCGGGCGATGATGTAGTCCATGCCGCCCAACTCGGTGCCGCCGCACGCCACGTACACGGGGATAAAGTCGTACATCTGCTTGATGATACGGTTACCAAAGGCCAGCTTAAAGCGGGTCTGCAGGTACTGGTCCAGCTTGTGCATCTTCTGGAGCAGCTCGTCATCGATCACATGCTCGACCTTTGCCTTCTGGAACAGATACTGCAGATGCTCGGCCGTCACGTGCACGCGCTCGTGCGGCTCGCATTCAAACGCGTCAGCGCGCTCGTTGAGCTCAATGGGGATCGCGCGGTCGTACACCTTGTCCGTGATGGTAAAGGTGGAGTCGTCGTTGTTGGCCGTGCCGATAAACCACAGGCTGTCGGGAATGGTGAGCTTGCCGTCGTGTAGGCCCTTGGGGTCGGCCGCCCACTGGGTGGGCACCAGGTCGAGCAACCACTCGTCGTGGCTGGGCATCTCGAGCACCGACAGGATCTCGGCAAAGTAGTACTCCACGCGGGCGAGGTTCATCTCGTCGAGCACGATCATGGACGGGTCCTGGCGAAGGCCCGCCTCGTACACGGCACGGAGGAACTCGGTCTCGTTAAAGCGCTTGGAAAACTCGTTGAAGTAGCCCAGCACCTCGGTGCGATCGCGAAAACTCGGCTGCACCGACACGATGGTTGCGGGGTTGTCCAGATAGCGGCTAAAGCTGTATGGCAGCGACGTCTTACCGGTACCCGAAATGCCCTCCAGAATCAGCAGCTTGGAGGCGGCCATGCCGGCCACAAAGCGGCGGATGACCTCGGGCGTGTAGTAGACTTCATCTGGCTGCAGGCGAACGCGCGGAAGCTGTCGACAAAGTCCTCCAGCGAGATGGCATCGTCGTAGACCGGGGGCTCCCAGTCGCGGTACTTAAGGTCCACAAGGGACAGCTTGGGGAAGCGGTTGGCCTGGGCGATCTCTTTTTCCTCGGCAAGGGTCTTGGCCTCGACGGTGGCCTTGGCCATGGCGGCCGCGGCATCCTTGACGCCATCGCCATCGAGCGCGAGCGACGCGTTGCCCGACACCACGGCGGCCGTGGCGCCCTCGCCCGCAGGCGCACCGGCGCCCGTAGCGGCGCCCACCACGTTGCCCACCGTGGGCAGGTGATCGTCGGCCAGGGCCGAGGCGCCCACGTACGGAATCTGCTTGGTGCCGCCCATGGCATTGACCTTGAGCGCCAGCAGCTTGTTTTTCTCGTCCATAAGGTCGAGCACCTGCTTGTTCAGGCGGCCGATCTCGCGATAGAGCGCTTTGTTGGACGTGTCGTCGCGATGCAGGCGACGGTTGATGCGGTAGCGGTGAACCAGAATGGCCACGATCAGCACGGGGACCGCGATGAGCATGGCAAACAGAATGACCGCGCCGATCTTGCCCACCAGGTCAAACGTGGTGAAGTAGGTCATAAAGATGCTGAAGTACTCAACCCAGCCAAACACCAACAGGTTAAGGATGGAGCTCACGACGGCAACGACGTTGTAGACGACCTTTGCCAGCAGCTCCCAGGCAAATCCCAGAAACTCACTCACCGTCGGTATCCTCCTGCTTGGTCGCGTTCATCGCCGCCTCGGCCTCGGCCTTCAGACGACGGGCTTCCTCGAGCTTGGCCTCGGCCTGGGCGAGCTGCTCGGCGGCGTTATCGGCCGTGACGGCAGTGTCGCCCTTGCCCTCGGCGTCCACGATGGCAGCCGCGGCGGCAAGGCGGTCCTCCTCGGCCATAGCGCGCTTGAGGTTCATGCCCACCACGATGAGGTGATACACCTGGTAGATAAAGAACAGCAGCATGGGCAGCACAATCACAATGAGGAAGCCCATGGAGCTGGACAGGAAGTCCATGACCTTGCCCATCTGCGGCAACGCGAACAGGTACTTGCCCACGATGTCGCCGTCGCTGATGATGTGTGTATCGGCCACGTCGTTGTTATCGCCCTTGGTGGTAAAGCTGCGCATGCCGTTGACCTCGTCGATGGCGGCGATGCGGTGCGTGTTGAGCGCGTACTCGTTGTCGATAATGGTATGGAACGTCACGATGTCGCCCACCTCGAGCTTGGAGGTGTCGCACTTTTTGATGAAGATGAGGTCGCCCTTGTTAAACGTGGGCGCCATGGAGTCGGACTGCACGGCGAGCGGGGTGAAGCCGGCGATGTCAGAGACGCTGCCGTCCTCGCGCGTGGCGAGCGTGGTAAACGCATACAGAGCCGCCACCAGGATGATGATCCACATGACGACGCTCAACGCGATGGATGCGGCTTTTTTAACAGATTGCATGATGTCCCTTACTACCGTGTCTGTCTAGGTCGTGCGCGGCCCGGTGGCCGCCGTGCATATCTACTGTTCCTCGATGCCCTCAAAGCGCATCGAAACCGAATAGTTAGCTCCCTTTAGCATATTAGTGCAATTTGGGTCCGTTCCCTCGAGCCATATGCGAACGGTTACCGGCTTATCCGTATCTTTTATCAGGTCGAACATATCGCTGGCCGCGGTGGCAGCGCCCGAGTCGAGCCCAAAGACGGTGGCCGCGCCGGACGAGCCCCAGCCCCCGTTGGGGTTGTAGACCCAAGTGTGGCCGTCAGCGGTAAAGCTCATACGCATGGCGCTTGCCATGCCCTGCGTGTCGGAGCTAAACCGCGTGCCGGACACGTCACCGTCGCCATCCTGCCCGGTCAGGCGAGCGCGCAGGTCCGTACTGCTCATAAAGTGCAGCGTGAACTCCAGGTAGGCGCCGGTGGCGGGATCGGCGGTGGAACCGTCCTCGAAGGTGAAGGTCTGGTAGTCGCTCGTGGTGACGGGCCTGAGCTTGGACACATCGATGTCCACGCCCTTTTCGCTGGCGATACGTGCCGAGATCTGGTCAAAGCCCAGGCTGTGCACGTATTCGTCGAACGCAGCGTGCTCGTCCAGATCAAAGCGCAGCGAGCCGTCGGCGTTGGCGTCGATCATGAGCATGCGGGTCTTGGCGCTATCGGCGATGGAGAACCAGGCGAACGTTGCCATGGCTATCGCCACCAGCGCAAACAGTACCAGCACCACGGTGGTGGTGAGCTTGCGGCGCAGGTCGGTGTCGGTGAGCGCGGCGGCGCTGGGCTGGCGGGTGGCGGGCGTGCAGTTGGCGGCGGGTTGCTTATGCGTCATGGCTACTCACCGTCCAAGGTCGCAAAGAGCGCCAGGTGCAAGGTGCCCGGATCTTGATAGAGATAGTCGGCGCTATCGGGGTCGGTGCCCTCGATGTAGTAATAGATATCCAGACGATAGGTCTGGCCCAGCGCCAGCGTGGCGAGTGTGTTCTGCGGGCGCGTGGCTGTCTCGCTCGTGTCCAGCGTAAAGGCGGCCGGGTCCTGCGTCACGTTGGTACCGCAAGCGAGCTGGCCGTTTTGCCAGCCCAGCAGCATGCCATCGGCGTAGCCGGCAAGGCCAGCCGGGGCGGTCGTGGGATGCTCGCCGCGATGGCCGCTGTCGGAGCTGTCGAGCTCAAAGATGTTGGTGGCAAGCACCTGGTTGCCGCTCGAGATCTTTATGCCCACGCGGGCTGCGCGCAGCAGTTCGGCATCGGCACCCTGCGGGACCAGCGATTCGGCCAGATACAGGTTGACCTTGCCCCTTACTTTGCTGGCGCCCGTTCCGGTAATGGTGGGACGCAGGTCAATCCAGCCGTGGTAGAAGGCGGAGCCGTTGTCTTTTGCCTGCTCAAACACTGTGGCATCGCCGGCAGAGTTGTTTTGCGCACAGGCAGCAAAGCCGTTGAGGTCGAAGGTCGAGACCGGGTAGAGCGTCACGGCGCCGTTCGCGGTGGAGGCCAGAGATGCATCGCCTTGCTGCGACCAGCTGCCGCGATCGGCGTCACCCAGCTCCAGCACCAGCTTGGACGTGTCGCTGTGCACGCTCACCGAGTTGGTGTTGACCTTCATGTTGTTGGTAAACCATGCGTAGGTCGCGGCGCCCAAAGTGGCGGCGAGCGCCACCATAACGAGCGCGATGTAGGCACGCGCGCGGCGGGCGTGGCGGCGGGTGACGACGCCCTCGAGGTGTGAACACTCGGCAGCTGCGCTGGAGGGGCTCGCGGGGCTCTCACTCTGGGTTTTGGCCTTGTGGTTATCTGCTGGCATGTGCTTCTGATCTTTCATGTCGCTCGCCCCCTTATGCCTTGGCCGCGGCAAAGGCAAGCTGCAGCACCACATCGCGGGCCTGGGCCTCGTCGATGCAATTGGCGTCGCAGCCTTCCATGTACACAACGTAGCGAACGCTTGCCACCTCGTTGGCGGCCAGCATGCAGATGGGCGTAGCACCCGCGCGCGCCGTGGGCGTGTCGCCGGTGCCGTCCATGCTGTAGGCGCTTATGGAGCGCGCAGGGTCGGCGGTGTAGGTCCAGCCCGAGGCGCCCGCTGCCACAACCACGCCGTCTTGCGCGGTGGTGCGCCTGCTGGTGGCACCCGCGGTGCTGCCCAGGTCGTCGCAGGTAAAGATATGCGTTTGCGTACCCGACTGGGTCGTAATTACCAGACCCAGGCGCAGCGCGGCCAGCAGCTGCGGGTCGCTCGTCACGCTCATCTGGCCCGGATACAGGTACACGCTGAGCGCGCTGTCGCCGCCCTTAAGGTACAGCGTGCCCGAAAGGGCATAGCCGTCCAGCTGCGCGGTGCAGTCGGCGTAGTCGGTCGTGATGCCCGCGGCGTTTTGGAACGTGCCGCGCCAAAAGCGGGAAAGGTCTGACGTCGAGATGGGATAGAGCGTCTTGTCGGCCGCGGCAAGCGCGGCCGTCGTGTCCCAGGGTCCGTTGGCCGAAAGACCAATCTGCAGATCGGAGCCCTCGTCGCTTACCGTGTGTGCCACGGGCGTCACGTTGGTGTAGCGCGAGTTGCTAAACCAGGCGTAGGTGGCGGCGCTCAGGGCAGCTACCAGCACCAACATCCATGCGGCCGCGGCAACCATGCGACGGCGCGAACCTAGGATATCTTTGGTGTTCGATGCACTCATCCCTAGCCCCCCTTACGAACGTTTGCCGGCAAAGCGCAGCGCCAGCGATTGCAGGCTGGTGGCGGCTAGGTTGAACATTATACTCTCCCTGTGCCAGCAATTCGTAATTTTCCATCTTCTCTTTTGGCAATCCCAGTGCTTCTCTGTACTCTTTATTTTTCACATATTCTTCCAGACCTCTGATCCGCTCCATAGATTTTTTCCTCTACCTTGATATTTTTATTTCTTGAAATCCACTGCTATATTTTACCTTACGTCTCGGTACATCTTTGATATCGGTCAATGGTACCCGTCCGATACATCTTGCGAGCGATTCATTTTCCACATAACCTTAAGTTTCGGGATCGTCTTTTGGGGAAATCTGCGGTCAGATGTATAAATTCTGTGCTTTGCGATTCCAAGTTTTACGCCCATTTCCTTAAGAGTCAGTGAAAACTGATAATCCTCCATGATTGGAAGGTTCGGGAACATTCCCGCCTCAAAGAACAACTCCCTGTCTATGAAGATTCCCTGATCTCCAAACATGACCTTGCGGTCTTTGATCCGGTGATTGGAAATGACACGGCACGTCCACATAAAGAAATGCTTTGAATGAAATGCAATTCCAAAACACCCTGCCAGATGGTCTTTCATCACATAACGAATCTCCGCCAGCGGATGCTTCGGAAGCTCGCTGTCACTATGCAGGAAAAACAAAATATCCCCGGAACTTTCTTTTGCTCCCAGATTCATTTGATTTGCCCGGCCTTTTTCTGAATGAAGTACACGGAACCTGGAATCAATCATTGACAATGTCCGGTCTTTGCTTCCGCCATCTACAAAGAGAATTTCACATTTGTCCAGAAGAGGACTCAACTGTTTTTGCAGTGATTTTATCGTGGATTCTTCATTATAAATCGGAACAATAATAGAAATCTTCTGTTTTTTCAGAAGATAACGTCCAGTCTCACTTTTCTGCAATTCCAGAGTTTTACGCATCCGGTTTCGAAATTTGCTAATATCTTCTTTCTCATCTATATCATGAAGCGTTCTTGCAAAACCAACTGTATAACCAGCCTCAAAAGCTGCTTTTGCTGTATTTTCCAAAACACTTGCATGGCTGTAAGTTTGTTTTTCAAACACCTCTCTCACTGGCTTCTTCATACCTACAAGATAATATCCACCGTCCTGCGTTGGTCCCAGAACAATGTCATGCACATCTAACAGACGAAATGCATAATCTAAATCTGCCTGCTTAATTTCCGGCACATCCGTTCCAAT
>ENA-OQBL01000089-OQBL01000089.1-human-gut-metagenome-genome-assembly--contig:-NODE-89-length-53564-cov-5.298838_pt1 | contig 53564 bp, 52 predicted proteins | sample MGYA00242747_ERZ504553 | MGnify/ENA primary metagenome ERZ504553 (study PRJEB26092, sample SAMD00036240) | human gut metagenome | host: Homo sapiens | study: EMG produced TPA metagenomics assembly of...
CCGGAGGCCTGCATTTCGGAAAAGGGATACAGGATAACGGATACGGTCAGTTCCTTTCCATGCTTGGATATAAGCTGGAAGAACGTGGAAAATATCTGATAAAAGTAGACAGATATTTTGCATCCAGTAAGATATGCAGCGTATGCGGACATAAGAAGAAAGAGCTGGCATTATCAGAACGGATATACCTATGCGAATGTGGAAACCGGATGGACCGGGATGTGAATGCGGCGGTCAATATTCTGAAAGAAGGAAAAAGAATATATAAAAAATGTGCATAATAGCACAGAAAAGATCCGTAACCGGATGAAAAAAAGAACCGCGGGACACGCGGGGATAGCCTGTTTTAGCTTTGCCCTGAAGGGCAATTGAGCAGGAAGCTCCCACTTCAAAATCTGTAAGATTTAAGTGGCGAGAGCATGTCACGTATGATATACTGACCATAAAAGAAAAGCTTTTTGGAGAGGATGGAACCATTTTGATGAATAAAAAAGATACAAAGATCAACCGAAATGATATGCTGGAATTAACCCGCAGGATGACATTATCCAGAAACTGCTTTGTGCGTACAGCAGGAGCATATATAGATGATGAGGGATACATAGATAATACCTTCAATGTAAGCTTCAAAAATATGAGCAAACATGATCAGCAGGTAAATCTGGATCTTGCGAAAACCATTCCTTTTTCCAAAACAAATGAACAGTTAAAATGTTATAAATTCCCTGAAGGGGATATGGCATATGACAGCATCCATAAACTACTGATGGCATTATCACAATACGGATTAAAAGATGATCTTCTGGTTCAGACTCTCTGTGAACAGCTTGCGGAGGGAATCTGCAGTACAAGAGATTCATCAAATAGAACAAACCGTCTGCAGGGACAGGAGTTTGGAATTTATATTTATCATGGAATATATGATATTCCCAAGAAAGGCTCAGACCACAGCGAACAGTGGGAGTCAGAAGAAATATACAGTTTCCTGATCTGTGTGGTGGCTCCGGTAGATAAAGATTACAATGCCGGAACTCCAAAATGCGGCTTTATTTTCCCTGCCTTTGAAGACCGTTCCGCAGAACCTGGAAAAATAGATGTATTCTTTGAAATACCGGAGCATCCGGACGAAGGATTCCTGAACAGGATAATAGAGCAATAATCTGAACAAGGTGATCATTTATGAGGAGTGCGATAGATAAATTTTAATTATACCATATGCAATTCAATTTAGTCATTTTGTGTATAAATGACTAAATTGAATTGCGTGATGACTAAATTAACGATAAGGTGTTAGTTGATTTGTTAATGCAGGAATATTTCGGATAGAAGTTTTCTGTATTTTTAATGTTTTCGTGAAGAATAGGGTGATTATATGACAAAAATGACAGTGTATAGTCTTTCTATTGTACAAATGAAAAAAATTCAGGATGTAATGTTAAAAGCCTGTGCAGAGAATGAAGCTATTTGGAGAAATATATGGAAAGGTGGTATATGAATGAAGTGGGCAGATGGCAAGATACGATGCTGCTGGGCAAATCCGAGAAATGAGCGTTACATCCGTTATCACGATGAGGAGTGGGGTGTTCCGGTGCATGATGACCGGAAGCTCTTTGAAATGCTGATATTGGAGTGCTTTCAGGCGGGTCTGTCCTGGGAATGTGTTCTGAACAAGCGAGATGCTTTCCGCAAGGCTTTTGACAACTTCGATCCGGAGAAAGTCAGTGCTTACACTGAGGACAAGCTGGAAGCACTGCGGAGTAATCCCGGCATCATACGAAACCGCCTGAAAATACAGGCTGCCGTTACCAATGCATGGGCATTCCTGGAAATTCAGAAGGAGTATGGCAGCTTTTCGGACTATATCTGGCATTGGACAGATGGCAAAGTAGTCTGTGAAACTGGACGGACAAGTTCGGAACTGTCTGACCGTATATCAAAAGATTTGAAAAAACGTGGTATGAAGTTCGTGGGGACAACGGTCATCTATGCCTATTTACAGGCAGTAGGAGTTCTCTGTTCTCATGAGCAGGGCTGCTTTTTGGCAAATCAGAAAGCTGAGCATCATAATAGTTATTTATAAGACTTTTATTTCCTGATTTTTATCCATCCTGCATGAAGCAGATATACACCTGCCGGAATCAGGGAAAGCAGATGTATATTTGTGCAGCTGCCTGTTTCTGCATATGTCGGCAGAATGAGTGTATGAAATGCAAGATAAAGGTATGTGCCTGCAGCGATGAGATTACACAGAAAAAAACTCCAGCCGAAGATACCGGAAATAGAAGCTGTAAGAATGATGATCAGCGTCAGGGTATCAGGAACAAAGGGAAGATGAATAAAATCAAATTCAGGTTTCAGGGAGAGAAATGCGAGCACTGCGTAAAGAAAAAGCACTGCATTTAATGAACTCATGATCTTAAACGGTAAACTGTAAAAAGGTGTAACAGGGCAGTTGGGCCATAGTTCAACATCCAGTTTCTGTGCAAGCTGGGTTGCTGACTTTGTAAAGGTTATGTTTGTCATTACAACAGCTTTATCGCAGTCGTAGAAGTTTGCACCTGCATAGGCTTCCTGAACAGCTTTATTTCCAACGGGATGGGTGTAATATTTACATTGTATCCCGTATTTTTTTCGATGTTTGAAAGCAATGATATCGATTCCCTGGTCTCCGGAGCTTTGGGTTACTTTTATTTTAGAAAAATGCTTTCGCTTTAGTATCTTTGCACATTGATATTCAAATTCATATCCATCCATGTGTTGAGTCTCCTGTATTATATAAAATTGTATAGCAGTCCTCGTAAATGATACATTTAAGAGGATTGCTATAGATGTAGTGCATATTGCAATATATTATATCTGCAACATACCATTTATAGAAATTCAGGAAAATACTGTAAGTAATGAAATGGCTGGTGTTACGGTATTTTCCTGAATTACGATAACAGTCTGCAGCAAAATAAGAATACCATGTTTGATGATAAAGAACAAGTGTTTTGCGAAGAAAATAAGAATGGGTTATTGTTTACTGGCTGGTTTACTGGTTGCGTTACTGAGACGTTACCGAGAATGGAATAAACAGTAACGAGAATGGTTACTCTTTGCGGGAATTGTGTTATAATAGTCTTTGATTTATTGCTACTGAAAAAAGTGGACAGTTTATAGCGAGCCTATTAAATGCACTATTTACGAGGATTGCTATAGTAATTATACAAAACCGTAAGAGGGGAGGAACATTTGAAAAATTTTGAAGAAATTATGTCGGAACGAAAAAACCGTATAGAAGCCAGAAAGGACGAGCTGATCCGCAGGAGTCTACTGTCTGAAGAATTTCTGGAAATGATCCAGAAAAATAAAAGGCCCTTTGATCTGCTGATGTCTTACTATCAGTGTGCTGTCATGGAGATTGAGACAAAATTCAGAGTGCTGAATCAGGAGTATTCCTTGGAATATGATAAAAATCCTATCGAGGGTATTAAAACCAGAATTAAATCTTATGACAGCATTGTGCGGAAAATACGCAGAAAAAATATTCCCATGTCTTTAACTGCTATAGAAGAAAATATCAAGGATATCGCAGGTGTCCGGGTAATCTGTTCTTTTCCGGAGGATATCTATGAGCTGGCAGACAGCTTTCTGCGTCAGGATGATATTGTACTGATCGAGAAAAAAGATTATATAAAAAATCCAAAACCCAGTGGTTACAGAAGCCTGCATCTGATCGTGCAGGTGCCTATCTTTCTGCAGAAAAACAAAAAAATGGTAAATGTGGAAGTCCAGTTTCGAACTATTGCCATGGATTTCTGGGCAAGTCTGGAACATAAGCTTCGCTATAAAAAAGATATCCCGGCAGATCAGGCACAGCAATTGCAGGAGGAGCTTCTGGCGTGTGCCACCCAGAGTGCTCAGTTGGATAACCGGATGCAGGAAATTCGTAATCAACTGGTCAGCAGAGCTGATAAGGGGAATCAATCCTGAGAAAGTTCCTTATTTCAGGAACTTCCTCAATAATTTTTCATAAATTTTTCTATATGGCTGGTATCTCATTGGCAAATCCAGCCATGTTTTTTTGTCTACAATACTCTTATAGTGGGAGAAGGTATGAAAACCGTCTTTGCCATGGTAGGAACCCATTCCGCTTTCACCAAAGCCGCCAAATCCCATCTCACTGGTTGCCAGGTGGATGATGGTGTCATTGACACATCCGCCTCCGAATCCACAGCGGGAAGTAACTTTTTCCGCAGCTTCTTTGTCGGAGGTGAAGATATATAGTGCCAGAGGATGTGCCATGGAGTTGACCTTTTCGATGGCCTCATCCAAGGAATCATAGGTCAGCACAGGAAGCACAGGACCGAAGATTTCCTCCTGCATTACTGCATCCCCGAAGGTTACATTATCCATAACAGTAGGAGCGATCTGAAGAGCTCCCGGATTGTTGTCACCGCCGCAGACTACCTTGCTGGGATCGATCAGATTGCAGATACGAGTAAAGTGCTTTTCATTAATAATTTTCCCATAATTCTTATTATTCAGAGGTGTGGAACCAAACTGTTTCCTGATCTGTTTCTGGATCTGTCGGATCAGTTCATCCTTGATTTCTCTGTCGCAGTAAATATAATCAGGTGCTACACAGGTCTGACCACAGTTGAGATATTTTCCAAATACAATTCTTCTGGCTGCAAGTTTCAGGTTGGCACTTTTCTCTACAATGCAGGGGCTTTTACCGCCCAGCTCCAGGGTAACCGGGGTCAGATGTACAGATGCTTTTGCCATTACTTCCCTGCCAACATGCTGGCTTCCTGTAAAGAAAATATAGTCAAAATGTTCATTGAGAAGAGTGTTATTTTCCGCACGTCCGCCGTTTACCACAGCCACATACTGGGGATCAAAACATTCGGTGATAATGGTTTCAATCACCCGGCTGGTGTGAGGAGAGTAGGCACTTGGTTTCAGTACAACTGTATTTCCGGCTGCAATCGCATCGATCAGCGGATCAATGGTGAGCAGGAAAGGATAATTCCATGGGCTCATAACCAGGACAACACCATAAGGAGATGGCTTCTTATAACTTCTGGAAGCGAACTGGGCAAGGGGAGTCAGTACTGTTTTTTCTTTTGCATAGGAAGGTGTATGGCGGATCATGTAGCTGAGTTCTGAGAGCACAAGTCCCACTTCACACATATAGGATTCAAAGTTACTTTTTCCAAGGTCACGTTTCAGTGCTTCATTGATCAGTGGTTCATATTTCTGAATACAGGTCTTTAATTTTTTTAAGGCATCCAGCCTTTTTTCTATCCGGTAAAGTAGCACCTGTGTAAAAAATAGCTGCGTTGTTTCTGAACGATTTCTTTAATTTCTGTTTCTGTCATAATACATTATTTCCTTATATAATATAGATATCAGGTAACTATTGAGAGTCTGCAGGTTCCTGTATTTTGATATTTTTATAAAAAACGCTTTGCAGGATAGAAGAATATTAACAGTTACTTCTCAGCTTCTGAGGTATTTTCCTTGGAAGTCAGAGACATCAGCATGTAATAAAATTTCTCCAGTTCGGAGGCATCCATAAGCTTCGGCACAGGATACAGAGGATTGGCCTCTTTATCTGCATAATGGGCAAGCTTGGGGATATCTGTTTCCTGAATTTCTTTTACAATATTTACGATTCCAAATCGCTCTTTCATCTCTTCAATTGCCCGGATAAAAAGCTCTGCTGCTTCATGGTCCGGCGTATTTTTGTCTGCAAGTCCTGCTGCAATGGCAAGTCTGTGGAGCTTTTTGTCAATGCAGGAGCCATATTCCCGAAGTACCAGCGGCAGCAGAATGGCATTGGCAAGTCCATGGGGAACGTTGTACTGTCCACCCAGAGAGTGAGCGACTGCATGAACATATCCTACATAGGATTTGGTAAAAGCACAGCCTGCGTAGAAGGAGGCGTGGAGCATATTTCGTCTTGCCTGAATATTATCGCCATGCTCATAGGCAATGTCTATATTTTCAAAAATCAGTTTTACCGCTTTTAATGCATCCCTGCGTGTATCAATGGTGGTGGAATTGCCAATGTATGCCTCCACTGCATGAGTCAGGGCATCCATACCTGTAGTTGCGGTGATAAATGGGGGCAGGCTTAAGGTAACCTTGGGATCCAGCACTGCATAGCGGGGAATCAGCGGGAAATCGTTGATTGCGTATTTATATCTGGTGTCTGCATCTGTGATCACAGCGGCGAGAGTGGTCTCACTTCCTGTTCCGGCAGTGGTTGGAACTGCCATGAGAAGGGGAAGCTTCTTATGCACCTTCAGGATTCCCTTCATCTGAGCCAGAGACTGATTGGGTTTGACCGCACAGGCACCGACTGCCTTGGCACAGTCCATGCTGGAACCGCCGCCGAAACCGATGATGGCATCACAGCCTTCTTTATGGTAAAGCTCCAACGCCTCGCGGACATTGACAGTAGTAGGGTTGGCAACTGTTTTATCATAAATGGTATAGGGGATACCGGCCTCCTTTAAAGCTTTTTCCAGTCTTCGGGTAAGTCCAAGCTTCATGATACCGCCATCTGTAATGATTAATACATGAGTACATTTGTGGCGCATGATGATTTCAGGGAGTTCCTTGACGCTTCCTGCGATTTTAGGTTTTCTGTAAGGTAAAAAGGGAATTGCAATGTGAAAAGCTTTCTGAAAAGCCCTGCAATATATTTTTCTGAGAGTGTTCATGGATAATTCCTTTCCTGGGGGCAGCCTGCTACTTTGCAGACTGCCGGACAGCAGTTACTTCAGAAAAAATATAACAAGGTAAAAAAGAAAAGTCAATATATTTTGATGTTCAAAATTTATCTTTGGTAAAAGAGCTTATTCCGAGACATACGAGCCAAAATTCCATTGCCGCAGGCAATCTGGAATGAATTTTGGCTACGTTACTGTGAACGGAGTGAACAGTAACGAACATATCCATAAAATTTTACAAAACTACGAAAATCAGTTGACAATGGAGTAAGTTTATACTAACCTAAAGTTAGCAAAGTATAACAATATTGTAAAACAGCAGTGTTATTATATTAAAGAATTAAAGAAATTTGCTCCACAGGAAGTGGATATGAGGGAGGAATGAAAAAATGTTTCTGCAGATACAGGGAATTCAGAAGTCTTTTGGTGCAGGGGACAGCCGGGTGGATGTGCTGAAAGGGCTGGATTTTGACATTGAGAGAGGAGAGTTTTGTGTGCTTCTGGGGCCGTCTGGTTCCGGTAAGTCTACGCTTCTGAATATTATCGGTGGGATTGACAGTGCAGACGAGGGAAATCTGGTCATAGACGGGGAGCGTCTGGCAGATATGTCGGAGAAGAATCTGTCTTTGTACAGGCGTAAGCATCTGGGATATATTTTTCAGATGTATAATCTGATCCCCAATCTTACAGTGCGGGAGAATATAGAGGTGGGAGCCTATCTCAGTGATAAGCCTCTGGATGTAGATGAACTGCTCCATACGCTGGGAATCTATGAGCACCAGAGAAAGCTTCCCAATCAGCTTTCCGGCGGTCAGCAGCAAAGGACTGCCATTGGCAGAGCCATTGTAAAGAATCCGGATATTCTTCTTTGCGATGAGCCTACAGGAGCCCTGGATTATAATACCTCCAAGGAAATCCTGAAGCTGATCGAGACGGTAAACCAGAAATACGGCAACACCATCGTCATGGTAACGCATAACGATGCCATCAAAGATATGGCTGACCGGGTGGTGAAGCTTCGCGATGGGATGATCCGCAAAAATTACCTCAATGAGCATAAGATCCCGGCAGCAGAGCTTGACTGGTAAGGAGGCATATGATGAAAAATCCTTTACGCAAACGTCTGCCCAGAGAACTGAAGGGAGAACTGGGAAAATATCTGGTTGTATTTATCCTGATGGTTGCATCCATTGGATTTGTGTCAGGCTTTCTGGTTGCAGATAACAGTATGCTTATTGCTTACAATGAAGGTTTTGGGAAGTACAACATAGAAGACGGAAACTTTCGCACAGCAGAGCAAGTCCACAAAACCCAGAGAGAAGAAATAGAGGCGCTGGGTGTGAAGCTGTATGATAATTATTATGTGGAGGAACCTCTGGATAATGGAAGCACCATGCGTTTTTTTAAAAACAGGCAGCAGGTGGACAAGGTCTGCCTGATGAAGGGAGAGCTGCCTGCCGGGACAGGAGAGATTGCCATTGACAGAATGTATGCAGACAACAACAATCTGTCTGTAGGAGATACGCTCCGGAGCGGAAAAAGAACCTGGAAGATTACCGGCCTGGTGGCACTTTCCGACTACAGCTGCCTGTTTCAGAATAACAACGATTCCATGTTTGATGCTGTGAAATTTGGGGTTTCTGTTGTGACTGAGGAGGAGTTTGATTCTTTGGATCAGGAAAAACTGCAGTACAATTATTCCTGGATCTATGACGAAAAACCGAAGACAGAAAAGGAAGAGAAAGAAGTTTCCGAGGATCTGATGGAGGATATGGGAAAGATTGTCACACTGGAGGCTTTTGTACCCCGGTATCTGAATCAGGCCATTACTTTTACAGGGGATGATATGGGTGGAGACAAGGCCATGATGATCATGCTTCTTTATATTATTATGGTGATCATGGCCTTTGTATTCGGAATTACCATCAGCAATACGATACGGAAAGAAGCCGGTGTTATCGGTACCTTACGTGCGTCCGGATATACCAGACAGGAACTGATTCTTCACTATATGACACTTCCGGTGCTGGTTACTTTTGTGGGTGCACTGATCGGAAATATCCTTGGATACACTGTATTAAAGGATGTATGTGCAGATATGTATTATGGAAGCTATAGTCTTCCGACTTATGTGACCGTATGGAATGGGGAGGCATTTGGGCTTACAACTCTGGTTCCGGTAGTTATTATGCTGGTGGTAAATTACGGAGTGCTCAGACATAAGCTGAAGCTGTCACCGTTAAAATTCCTGCGCAGGGATCTGTCGGGAAGAAAGCAGAAGAGGGCAATTTATCTGAGTCCGAAGATGAAAATCTTTTCCAGATTCCGGCTTCGGGTGATTTTTCAGAATATGAGTAATTATATGGTTCTGTTTATCGGGATCCTGTTTGCAAATCTGCTGCTGATGTTCGGATTGCTGCTTCCTTCGGCACTGTCCCATTACCAGGTGGAAATCCAGAACAATATGCTGGCAAAATACCAGTATATGCTTCAGGTTCCGGTCAGCGCAGTAAGTGGAAATAAATTTGACGGTCTGATCTCTCTGCTGGAGTTTTATATGGATTCCAGAACAGACAATGAAGATGCAGAGGAATTTTCTGCTTATTCCCTGAATACACTGCCAGGAAAATATAAGAGTGAGGAAGTACTGCTTTACGGGATCGAACCGGACAGCAGGTATGTAACGATAGATTTTAATAATACAAAAGATAAAAAAGGATGAAGCAGGGAATAAAGAAAAAAGCAGATAACAAGAATACGGCAAATGCAGAAAAAGAAAGCGCAGCAGTTTATATTTCGAGCGCATATGCGGATAAATTCCTGCTTCATGTGGGGGATACCATCACTCTGAAAGAAAAATACGAAAAAGAGAAATATTCGTTTAAAATAGCAGGAGTTTATGATTATACGGCTGCCTTGTGTGTGTTTATGCCCCGCAGTGAACTGAATGATATTTTTGATCTGGGAGAGGATTATTACAGTGGGTATTTCTCAGATACAGAGCTTACAGATATCAAGAGCCAGTATATAGGATCTGTAGTTGACCTTGATGCACTGACAAAGATCTCCAGACAGCTGGATGTATCCATGGGAAGTATGATGGGTATGGTAAACGGATTTGCCATTATGATCTATATGGTACTGATCTATCTTCTTTCCAAGATCATTATCGAAAAAAATGCCCAGTCTATTTCAATGGTAAAAATCCTGGGCTATACAAATGGCGAGATCAGCAAGCTATATATTATGTCCACGTCTTTGGTGGTGGTGTTCTGTCTGCTTTTGAGTCTGCCGCTGGAAACAGTAATCATGAAAGTTCTGTTTCGGGAGATGATGCTGTCCAGTATTTCCGGATGGATCACGCTCTGGATCGACCCGATGATCTATGTGCAGATGTTTGCAGCAGGAATCATTACATACGGAATCGTTGCTTTGCTGGAATTTCGGAGAGTGAAGAAGGTTCCTATGGATGAAGCCTTAAAAAATGTCGAGTAGGACAAAATTTGATAAAAATTTGACATTGTCTGGAATTTGTGGTACGGTTACACAGGAAACTGTTAGAGCGACACGCTCTAGACCAATCAGTTGGAATAGGAGATTATTATGAGAAAAAGAACAACTTCAAGAGCAAAGGAAACTATTAAAGAAGCAACAACAAAGGCCACAGAAGCAGTCAAAGAGACAGTTGAGAAAACAACTGTAAAGGCTTCAGAAGTAATTGAAGAAGCAAAAGACGCTGCAGCTGATATTGCGAAGGCTCCGGTTGTAGAAGAAGCAAAAGAAACTGTAAAGAAAGCAGTAAAAGAAGTGGCTAAAAATATCGACATCAAAAAATTCGCAGAAACAACTATCGAATTACCTGGTTTTGCAGTTACAATGAGCTCCATCGAGGAAGCAATCAAAAAAGACATCAAAGACAAAGGCATCGAAGGAAAAGAAATCAGCGTTTATGTAAATGTTGAGCAGAAAGCCGCTTACTACACAGTAGACGGACAGGGCTCTGACGATTACAGAATCGACCTGAATACATTATAATCTGTAAGCATTTTTTATAAACCGAAAATGGATGTCTGCAGGGATCCGGAAAGAAAATCTGCAGACATAAAAACAGCAGGATTGTTCATAGAATGAACAGACCTGCTGTTTTGCTTATTTATGATAGAACCACACTGCGGCGGATATGGATGATATCTCAGGAAGCTTTCTGCTCAAACAGATCCTCCCTTGTAATATTCTGTGCCCATTTCCCCTGGCGGTAATGATGGAATACCCATGGCCATTTCACAAACTCATCTGTACAGAGCAGGAAGTAGACCCACAATACCGGAAGCTTCAGGACAAAGGCCGCAAAAAATCCCAGAGGTACCGCATATACCCACATATCAATGGTATCGCAGATCAGTCCGAACTTCGTATCACCGCCTGCGCGGAATACCCCGGCGATCAGGGCTGTGTTTACCGCAGAGCCCATAATATAATAGGTATTGATAAGCAGCATGTACTTCAAATAATGCATTGCCCCGTCACTTAAGGATGCAAATCTCAGGACCAGAGGCGTGATGGCAAATACGATCACACCGCCAATGGCACCGGCTGTAATGGTCATCTTCAGCATTCTGGAAGCATACACCTTCGATTTCTCCAGATCCCCTTTTCCCATTACATTTCCAAGAAGAATCGTTCCCGCACTGGCAATTGCAAAGCAGAACACAGAACCGATATTGCGGACAACCGTAACCAGAGAGTTGGCTGCAACGGCATCTGTTCCGAGATGTCCCAGGATCACAGAGTACATGGAGAAAGCAACACTCCAGGAAACGTCATTTCCAAGAGCGGGAAGTGACAGCCGGATGAAGTCGCCAAACAGCACCTTACTGCGGATAAACATAAAGGTCAGGTTCAATTTAACATCTTTGCTCAGGAAAGAAACAATCACGCATGCTGCCAGTTCGATCAGTCTGGAAACAGCAGTTGCAATGGCAACACCTGTAGCTCCCAGCTTCGGTGCGCCGAAAAGCCCGAAGATAAAAGTGGCATTCAGGGATAATATTCAGTATAAAAGCCAGCATATTCAATGCCATACTGATTGTTACGCGTCCGATGCTGCGCAAAATCGCCAGATAAACCTCTGTAATTCCCCAGCAGAGATATGTAATTCCCATAATCCTCAGATAAGAAGAACCGATAGAGATCAGTTCCTGATCAGAAGTAAAAATCTTCATCATAAGCTGAGGAGCGGTAAATGCGATCAGTGCTACGATTCCCGAGATTATGATAGAAAAGCGGAGGGCAATTCCCTCGATCGCATGAATAGCCTGCATATTATTTTTTCCGAAATACTGCGCACACAGAAGAGAGGCACCTGTGCCAAGTCCATAATATACCATAAACAGGATATTGGAGTAATTGGCAGCCAGAGACACCGCAGAAATCGCAGACTGTCCCACATAATTAAGCATAATTACATCTGCGGAGTTAACCGCTGCACTGAGCAGATTCTGGATAATGATCGGAATCGTCAGTTTAAGCATCTGCCGGTAAAAATTATCCTTACCGGCCGATAATGTGTTTATCATATTTACCCCCGTAATAAGTATTTGCCTGATCAGGCAGTTTTATAAGTCTGTTTTCAGCATAATCCTTCCGGCAGAAAAACGCTATCGGTATTTTGACTGATTTCTACGTTATTTTGACTTTTGAGCCCTTAAACAAATCAACTTTGCTTATAATACCTTGCATAAAAGAAGTCGGACTGATATAATTCGTATGTATTTTGAGAGGAATACATACTGTGACTGATAAAAAATATAATGGGAGAAGTTTATGGCGACATTACAGCAATTAGATATGAATATTTTACTGTGGATCCAGGAACATTTAAGGTTGGATGCCCTGACTCCGTTCTGGAGAGCAGTCACCTTCCTCGGAAACGGAGGATGGTTCTGGATCGTATTATGTGTGCTTCTGATCTGTTTCGGGAAAACACGCAAAACAGGAGTGACAGCGGCACTCTCGCTGCTGTCAGGGTTTCTGATCACAAATCTGCTGATAAAAAATGCAGTAGCCCGTCCAAGACCTTTTGATACTTATACACAGATCATTCCGCTGATCACCAGACCGAAAGACTATTCATTTCCATCCGGCCATACCTGCGCTTCCTTTGCCGTTGCACTGGTCTGTCTGCGGATGCTGCCCGGGAAATGGGGAATTTTACCTGTTGTTCTGGCCGGAATGATTGCTTTTTCCAGACTCTATCTGGGCGTACATTATCCGGGGGATGTTCTGGCAGGATTTCTGGTGGCATTGCTCACAAGTACAGTGGCATGCAGGCTGATGCGGAGAACATTTTCACCTCAGAAAAGCTGACCGGTTCAGAAGAAAACTTCCGGGGGGAAATACAAAAAAGATATGCAAAAATCAGCAGAAAAATATTCGAATGTAAAGTGTAAAGGATAATCTTGTAATGAACAAAAATGAAATCTATATAAAGAGCGGAACCAATTACAAAGAAATGACAAAGGAACTGCTGGCACAGTGCGGCCTGGCGTCTGTAATTTCAGATAAAAAGATGCAGATTGGTATCAAGCCTAATCTTGTATCACCTTCCGAGGCTTCATGGGGAGCTACCACACATCCGGAAATTGTGGCGGGAATTATTGAGTATCTGCAGGAAAACGGATATGGAAATATTGCCATTCTGGAAGGCTCCTGGGTGGGAGATAAGACCATAGAAGCATACGAAGTGTGCGGATATCGTGAACTAACAGAAAAATATCAGGTGCCTTTTTGGGATATGCAGAAAGACAAGGGGATTGAAAGAGATTGCAGGGGGATGAAACTGAATGTCTGTGAACGTGCGGCAAATATTGATTTTCTGATCAATGTTCCGGTATTGAAAGGCCATTGTCAGACAAAGATCACATGTGCATTGAAAAATATGAAAGGATTGATCCCCAATACAGAGAAGCGTCATTTTCATGCGATGGGACTGCATGAACCGATTGCACATCTGAATGCGGGGCTCCATCAGGATTTTGTCGTGGTTGATAACATTTGCGGGGATCTGGATTTCGAGGATGGCGGAAATCCGGTAGTGATGAACCGTATCTGGGCGGGGACGGATCCGGTACTGATCGATTCTTATGTATGTCAGATCATGCATTATACAACGAAAGATGTACCGTATATTGAACTGGCAGAGAAGCTTGGGGTTGGAAGTACTGATCTGAAAAATTCCCGCATCGTATACTGTGAGGAAAATGCCCGCAAAGAACTTCCGAAATCAAGAAAAGTGGTAGAACTTCAGGATGCAGTAGAAGAAGTAGAATCCTGCAGTGCCTGCTATGGTTATCTCATCCCGGCTCTGGAAATGCTTAAAAATGACGGCCTTTTCGAGAAACTGGACACGAAAATCTGCATCGGCCAGGGATACCGCGGAAAAACAGGAAAACTGGGTGTAGGTGCATGCACCTGTAAATTTGAACATAACGTAAAGGGATGTCCTCCAACAGAGAATCAGATTTATGATTTCCTGAAGCAGTATATTCTGGGAGAAAATAAATAATATGATATCAGGGGCCCAGGTTCAAAAAGTCGTTCGTGCCTGCATGATAAGACTTTTGAATCTGGAACCCTGTTTGATTTTACAATGCCATCTTTATCATCTGTATAATTTTATCCTGCTCAAATTTACTGCTGTCAAATGCCAGATGATACTGGGAAATATCTTTCCATTTCTTATCTGTAAAGTACTCATAATAAGTACGTCGTTCTTTATCCACTTTCTTAACCAGCTTCTGTGCACTTTTTTCTTCCCGTCCTGTACGCTCGATGACAGTCTGTACACGATACTCAAATGGTGCATGGATAAATACGCTCAGGCATTTATTGTCGAGGATGTGATTGGCGCATCGGCCAACAATCACACAATCTTCTTTCTCAGCAGCATCCAGAATAATCTTTCGCTGAAGATCAAAGAGCACATCATTCATGGGAACAAAGTGAAAATCGCTGTCCATCTGAAGTTCATGGTCAATGGGAAAACGCCACTGGCTGCCACGTTTCTCATCAACCTTGGCAAGCAGATCAAAAGGAATATTTTCTTTCTGAGCTGCAATATCGATCAGCTCTTTGTCATAAAAAGCAAATCCAAGCTCTTCTGCCAGAGCTTTACCGATCAGGCGGCCATTACTGCCGAGCATCCTGTTTATTGTAATCACGCGTTTACTCATAATCAAACCCTCCTTTATGACATCTCTGTTATTGAACGATATAGATTCAGGCGGATATTAGCAAATTGTACCTGTTATCTGCAATTAACAGTGATAAGTCTTTTATTTGTGAACATTATAACATTGATACTTGAAAAAATCCAGTAAAATATATAAAAAGCCAAATATATTACGAAAATATTTGGGTACAGTGCACAAAAACGATTCGCAATGAAACAAATGATACAGTTAATCCGATAATATTTTGAAAAGTGCTTTTTTTGGATAGTTTTATCAATAGACACTTTTGGCTGTCATATGCTAGAATTAGAGTAATATTTACAGCAAGCAGCAAAGCGGATGATATTGTCCGCCTGACCAGGATTACTGCCGAGACATACAAGCCAAAATTCCATTGCCGCAGGCAATCTGGAATGAATTTTGGCTGCGTTACTGAGAACGGAGTGAACAGTAACAAAAATTTATTTATGAAATAGAGGATATTTATAGATTTTTTCTTTAAGCTATGGTATTATATTAAATTGGCTGTCTGACGACAGATCCGAGTCAAAATATTACAAGAGATATGAAAAGTATGTAAGAAAGGGATACGATACATAATGCTGAAAATCAAAAGCTATGTAAAGGTAAACAGTCTGGCGGAAGCTTATGAACTGAACCAGAAGAAAACAGCCCGTATTCTTGGGGGAATGGTCTGGATGAAAATGGGCAACAGAGCAATATCCACAGCGATTGATCTTTCCGGTCTGGGGCTGGATGCGATTTCGGAGAATGATGACGAATTTGTCATCGGATGTATGACTCCGCTTCATGACCTGGAGACAAATGAAGCTCTGAATACCTACACACATGGAGCTATGAAAGAAAGCCTTTGCCACATTGTAGGCGTACAGTTCAGAAACTGTGCCACTGTGGGAGGAAGCATTTATGGAAGATATGGTTTCTCAGATGTTCTGACCATGTTCCTGGGAATGGATACATGGGTAGAATTATATGATGCAGGCCGTATTCCACTGACTGAATTTGTAAATATGAAGAAGGACAATGACATCCTTGTAAATATCATCGTGCGAAAAGAGCCACTTCTTACCTGTTACTTAAGTCAGAGAAACATAAAAACAGATTTCCCGGTGCTGACCTGTGCAGCTTCTGTGATCGGAAATGAGGCAAGGACTGTGATAGGTGCCAGACCTGCACGTGCCATGATCGTGGAAGATAAGAAGCAGATCCTGAAGAATTTCCGGAACATGACAAAAAAGCAGAAGGAAGAGGCAATCGAAGCCTTTGCAGAATATGCGGCAGAGAACGTTCCTACTGCAGGCAATATGCGAGGATCAAAGGAATACAGAACCCTTCTTGTAAAAGTATTGACAAGAAGAGCCTGGGAAGCAGTAGGAGGGATGAAAAATGAATATTAATTTCTGGCTTAACGGAGTGAACCGCCACGCAGAGATCTCCCCGGATACACTGCTGATCGATTTCTTAAGAAAACAGGGCTGTTTCAGCGTGAAAAGAGGCTGCGAAACTGCGAACTGTGGTCTTTGCACAGTTCTTATGGACGGTCGTCCGGTGCTTTCCTGCAGTACACTTGCAGCCCGCATTGAGGGAAAGAAAATCGTTACATTGGAAGGAATGCAGAGAGAAGCGCAGGAGTTTGGAAGCTTTCTGGCGAATGAAGGTGCGGAACAGTGCGGTTTCTGCAATCCGGGATTTATCATGAATGTATTTGCGATGCTCAACGAGATCAAAGACCCCACAGAGGAGCAGATCAAAGAATATCTTGCGGGAAATCTGTGCAGATGTTCCGGTTTTGTTTCCCAGACAAGGAGTATCCTGAAGTTCCTGAAATATAAGAAAGCACAGGAGGAAGCATAAAGATGAAATATGTAAATCAACCTGTACGTAAAACAGATGCAATGTCACTGGTAACCGGAAAGCCTGTCTATACAGATGATCTGGCACCAAGGGACTGCCTGATCGTGAAGATACTGAGAAGTCCCCACGCCAACGCCTGGGTGGAAGATATTAAAACAGGTACTGCCGAGAAGGTGGCCGGAATTGCATGTATCCTTACCTATAAAGATGTGCCTCAGAAACGTTTTACCCTTGCCGGCCAGACTGCACCGGAGATGAGTCCGGATGACAGACTGATCCTTGACCGTCATGTACGTTTTGTGGGAGATGCAGTTGCCATTGTTGCGGGTGAGACAGAAGAGGCGGTAGATAAAGCATTGAAGAGAATCCGCGTAGATTACCGCGTGGAGACACCGGTTCTGGATATCCACAAGGCAAAAGATAATCCGATCCTGGTCCATCCGGAGGATGACTGGAAGCTGAAAATTCCTCTTGGCGGAGACAACAAAAGAAACTTATGTGCATCCGCAGTGGAAGAACATGGAAATGTAGATGAAGTTCTGGCAAAGTGTAAATATACTGTAGAGCGCACTTATCATACAAGAGCAAACCAGCAGACTATGATGGAGACTTTCCGCACAGCCTGCTATATGGATCATTTCGGCAGACTGATCGTTCTGTCCTCAACACAGATCCCATTCCATGTGCGAAGGATCGTTGGAAGGGCACTGGACATTCCTGCTTCCAAAGTACGTGTGATCAAGCCAAGGATCGGTGGCGGCTTTGGTGCAAAGCAGACCTCTGTCAGTGAGATCTATCCGGCGATCGTGACCTGGAAAACAGGCCGCCCGTCCAAGATGATCTTTTCCAGATACGAATCCATGATCTGCTCTTCACCGCGCCATGAGATGGAGATCACAGTACGCGCAGGTGCAGATGAAAATGGTATCATCAAGGCAATTGATCTTTATACTTTGTCCAACACTGGGGCATACGGAGAACACAGTTCTACAACAGTAGGACTCAGCGGTCATTAAATCAATCGCTCTTTACAGACATACAGAAGCCCACAGGATTTGCTTTTGATGTTGTCTATACAAATGTGCAGGCTGCAGGTGCCTATCGTGGTTATGGTGCAACCCAGGGTATTTTTTGCAGTGGAATCTGCAGTAAATGAGCTGGCACATAAGATGGGAATGGATCCTGTTAAGGTAAAAGAAATGAATATGCCTGTAGAGGGCGGTCCTCTTCCGGGATATCCGGATGTTCCTTATGCACAGAGCTGTTCCATGGACCGCTGTATGGCGCGCGCCAAAGAGATGATGGACTGGGATTCCAAATATCCATGCAGAGATATGGGAAATGGCAAGGTCCGCGGAGTCGGTGTTGCCATGGCTATGCAGGGTTCTTCTATTGCAGGAGTTGACGTAGGCGGCGCAGATATTAAGCTGAATGAAGATGGTTCTTATACACTGGCACTTGGATGTACGGACATGGGAACAGGCTGTGATACTGTTATGGCACAGATTGCGGCAGACTGTCTGAATACACCTATGGATAACATCGTAGTATTCAGTGTGGATACGGATATTTCTCCTTATGATTCCGGTTCCTATGCTTCCGCCACAACCTATACCACAGGTGTGGCAGTTATGAAGGCCTGCGAGGAGCTGAAGAAAAAAAATCTGTAAGCTTGGCGCAGAGATGATGGAAGTAGATGAGGGAAAAGTTGATTTTGACGGATCCTGTGTATTCTATGATGAGACACTTGAGATAAGCGATGGGGCAGACGGAAATGCAGCAGGTCATATGACAGATGCAGAAGAGGGCTATAGTGTTGATATGGATGCCATCAGTTCTGAAAATGCCCAGAAGAAAGTTTCATTGGAAGATATCGCATTAAAGAGCACTTTCTTTAACAATATCGAGCTTCAGGTTGTGAAACAGCATTCTTCACCGATCTCGCCGCCGCCGTTTATGGTAGGTATGGCAGAAGTAGAGGTGGATACAGAGACAGGCAGTGTGGATGTTCTGGATTATGTGGCGGTTGTTGACTGCGGTACACCGATCAATCCGAATCTTGCACGTGTACAGACGGAGGGCGGTATTGCACAGGGAATTGGCATGGCTCTCTGGGAAGATGTACAATATACAGATAAAGGTAAGATCCGCAACAACTCTTTTATGCAGTATAAGATCCCAACCAGACAGGATATCGGAAATATCCGCGTGGATTTCGAGTGCAGTTACGAAAAGAGCGGTCCTTTTGGTGCCAAATCCATTGGTGAGCTTGTAATTGATACTCCATGTCCGGCACTGGCTGAGGCAATTTATAATGCAACAGGTGTGCGTCTGACAGAGCTTCCGATGACTCCTGAGAAGATTGCCATGGAGATTTTGAAAAACCGCGAATCCATCCGGTCAGGGACAAAGGTGGAAGAATGAGAGAATTATGCCTTGTCTGTGCAGGTTTTGCCCTGGAGTTTATAGTTTTTTATGCAGCAGGCATTGTTCTGGTCCGGATATTGAAAGTAAAAGGGGATTGTTCCCTGACTTTCATACTGGGATATCTGGTTTACTTTGCAGTGTTTGAACTGGTGATCGTACCGATGACACTGAAATGGGTATCCCTGACAGCTGCGGCTTATATATGGGCAGGAATCATGGCTCTGGTTATCTGCGCAGCTGTGATTTGCACAATAAAAAAACAACGGAGAATACGTGCCGGACAAACGGAAACATGTAGTGGGATTTTTGGAAGCATTTCTGAAATATGGAAAAATCACTCTGTGATGATTATCCTTGCAGGTGCCGTAGTATTGTTGCAGTGTCTGATTGTGATCTTTTACGAGGATACAACAGTAGATGCGGCGTATTATGTAGGTACAGTGAGTACTTCTGTATACACAGATACTCTTGGCAGATATAATCCCTTTAACGGAGCGATCCAGAAGGCATTTCAGGCCAGATATGTTTTTTCCGCATATCCGATGCATAATGCAGTGTGGTGCAGACTTCTGGGAATCCATCCCATTGTGCAGGCAAAGCAGGTAATGTCATGTATGAATGTAGTGACTGCCAATCTGATCATTTATCAGATCGGTAAGAGACTGTTTGACGGAAACAGGAAGAAAGCAGATCTGATGCTTGTCTTTGTCTGTGTTTTACAGCTGTTTTGCGGTACGATTTATTCCTCCGGAACTTTTTTCTTTACCAGAAGCTACGAGGGAAAAGCCATCCTTGCCAACATTGCCATCCCTGCAGTTCTCATGTGTGCCGTCTGGTATCTGCAGGAGAAAAACAGCAGGAATGTCTGGATCATATTGTTTGTCACAGCGGTCAGTGCGCTGACATTTTCCGGTTCTGCTATCATCTTTCCTATCGTGATCGCAGCGGGAATGGCTCCGGCGGCAGTTATGAATAAGAGATTTTCAGGGCTGGTATATTGTGCAGTGTGTATGCTTCCGTCGGCATTATATGCAGCTGTATTTTTTGCATGCAGAATCGGTCTGCTGACGCTGGCTGCATCATAATACAGAAAGGAGAAAAAAATGGCAGGTGTAACAATTCAGGAACTGGGACTGCGCTTTGTTGATGCATGTATGAGGCTGTACTGGGGTTCCTGCTGGTATCCTCTTCTGTTTGCTGTAGGACTGATCTGCACACTGGTCCTGGGGAGAAAAAGAAAGTCCGGGATATTTGTCGGCTATACAGTATTTCTGCTGCTGACAGTATATAATCCGCTGGTTGTAAAATATCTTATCGCAAAGGTGAAGTTTGAGAATGAATATTACCGGTTTATCTGGATTCTTCCTGTGATCCCGGCGGTTGCCTACTATGGAGTCAGACTTGTGACCGCTTTTAGAAAGACCTGGATAAAAGTTCTTATGGCTGCAGCTGTGCTGACAGGTTTTGTGATCCTGGGAAATCCGCTGGACGGGGTAGTGACCAATTTTGCAATGGCAGAGAATATTTATAAGGTGCCCAATGATCTGCGTGCAGTCTGCGACGTGATCCACCAGAACCAGGAGAATGATTTTCCAAGGGTTGTTTTTGACGGCAGTCTTAACAGCATTGTGCGACAGTATGATGCGGGGATCGCCACTGTAATAAGCAGAAATGCAAGTATCTACAGATCAGGCAGTACAGTGGCGGGAAACTATGATGAGAACAGCAGTTTCTATAAAAGACAGAAAGCATTGCTGGATGTGATCGATTATCATATCTATGAAGATAAAGAAGGGTTTCAGGCTGCGTTGAAGAAATCAAAGACAGATTTCGTAGTAACACAGATCGGGCTGGTTGACCATGATTTTCTGACAGAGTGTGGTTGTGAACTGATCGCACAGACGGAATCCTGCTACATTTACAGATTTGATTATAGCAATCCTCGTAAATAATGCATATTGATCCGGCTCATCAGAGCGTGAAATTCTGCCAAGCTGTTTCAAATGCATTAATTAAGAGGCGTGCTATGATCGAAATATCATATATCTTACAAGAGAAGGAGAAAAGAAATGAAAAGTAACATAAAAAGACTTTCACTCTGCCTTTCAGCACTGATGCTGCTGATACTGGCAAGTCCGCTGACTGTACTTGCAGCAGAGGAAGAGGTGGCTGCATCTGCGAAATTTTACGGCACATTCTGGTCGTTGGTTCCGCCGCTTGTTGCCATTGCACTGGCACTGATCACCAAAGAAGTATACAGTTCACTGTTTGTAGGAATACTGGTTGGTGCACTGTTTTACTCTAATTTTAATTTCGAAGGAACAATCCTTCATATTTTTGAAGGCGGAATGATCAGCGTTCTGACAGATTCTTATAATATGGGTATCCTGATCTTCCTTGTTATTCTGGGAACTATGGTATGTCTGATGAACAGGGCAGGCGGTTCTGCAGCATTCGGACGCTGGGCCGGTAAGAGGATTAAAAGCAGAGTTGGTGCGGAACTCTCAACCATCATTCTTGGTGTACTGATCTTTATTGACGATTATTTTAACTGTCTGACAGTAGGAAGCGTTATGCGTCCTGTGACAGATAAGCACAATGTGTCCCGCGCAAAGCTGGCGTACCTGATCGATGCCACAGCAGCACCGGTATGTATCATTGCACCGATTTCTTCATGGGCTGCGGCAGTCAGCGGATTTGTAGAAGGAGAGGATGGAATTACCCTGTTTGTACATGCAATTCCCTATAACTTCTACGCACTGCTTACGATCTTCATGATGGTGGCAATGGTTCTTATGAAAGTAGAATTCGGAACAATGGGTGTTCATGAGACAAATGCTTTAAAAGGTGATATCTATACAACACCTGCACGTCCTTATGCAAACGCGGCTGAAGATGAGAAAAGTAATCCGCGTGGCAAGGTGATCGATCTTCTGATCCCGATCGTAAGCCTTGTAATATGCTGCGTAATCGGTATGATCTATACAGGTGGTTTCTTTAGCGGAACTGATTTTGTAACTGCATTTTCACAGAGTGATGCATCTGTGGGACTGGTGCTTGGAAGCTTCTTCGGACTGGTTATCACGATTGTTTTATATCTGATACGTCGTGTTATGAATTTCAGAGACTGTATGGCGTGTATTCCGGACGGATTCAAGGCAATGGTACCTGCGATCCTGATCCTTACTTTTGCCTGGACATTGAAGGCCATGACAGACAGCCTTGGTGCATCTGTATTTGTATCTGCAATTGTTAAAAGCTCTGCAGGCGGGCTGATGAATTTCCTTCCTGCAATTATCTTTGTGATCGGGGCTGTTATCGCATTTGCGACAGGTACTTCATGGGGAACCTTTGGTATTCTGATCCCGATTGTTGTTAATGTATTCTCAGGAACAAATCATGAACTGATGATCATCTCTATTTCTGCATGTATGGCAGGTGCTGTATGTGGAGATCACTGTTCACCGATTTCCGATACAACCATCATGGCATCAGCAGGTGCGCAGTGTGAACATGTAAATCATGTCAGCACACAGCTTCCCTATGCAATGGTTGCAGCAGCAGTATCTTTCCTGACTTATATTATCGCAGGATTTGTACAGACAGCATGGATCGCACTTCCGGCAGGAATCATTCTTATGGCGATCACCCTGGTGATCATCCGATTAAAATTCGACGATCTGAAAATGTAAATAAAACCGGGCAGTCAGCACAATGCATGACTGCCCATAATTTTTGACTTGTAACAAAATAATGCATCTTTTGTAACAAAATAAAAAACTTTACTTTTTTCGGTAATTATGATAATATAGACCTTGTATTAAATAAATTATATAAATCCTTTGAAAATCAGATTTTCAAGATACGCGCCTGTAGCTCAGTGGATAGAGCAGTGGTTTCCGGTACCCATGAAAAACCGACTTAGAACCTTATAAAACAAGCACTTCTTAAAAACTTCACCCTTATTTCACCCTTATTAAATCGAAAAGAGGTAGTTAAAAAATGGCAAGAGTAAGAAAAGTAGAGCTTACATCAGAAGAAATTAAAGCACAAATTACATCTATAGAAGAACAAATTACTAAGCTTACAGAAGATATCAAAGGCTTGAGAGTGCAGAAAAAGAATCTTTCTAAAGATTTTGTTGCAGCAGAGAAGAAAGAAGCAGCCGTAAAAGAAGAACAGTCTATGAAAGATCTTGCCAAATTACTTCGAGAAAAAGGACTTTCTGTAGAAGACGTTCGGAATATGCTTGATAAAGAATCAAAGTAAAAAAATTGGGTAGCCAAGTATAATGCTTGACTACCCATAAATTATAGTACATTGTCTTTTGTATATCTGACTTCCAGAGATTCAATATCTGGAAGTAATTTCTCATGATAAATATCATTTCCACCAGCCTTTTCATAAAGCTTTCCCATCTCTAGGAATGTCTTTAATCCATCCGGTGTGATGTACCCTTGTGCCATAAAGTCTCTATGCATTCTCCAGAGAGAACTTCTAAATGATGCTACAGTACACTCATCTTGATTAGTTATAAAGTTCTGCATCAAAGTTGTAAGATCAGTAAGCTGTGTGCTCAGAGTATTTTGATTTGTTCTCAGATCATCTCTGATATTAATGGACTGGTCATGATAATTATGTTGAGACTGCTCAAAATCAGCAATTTTCTGTTCCATATCAGACAACTTCTTCTCTAAAGCTTTCTTCTGTAGAGATGCTTTTGTTTCGAGACCAAGAACATCAAGAAGTTTCTCCCATCCAGCTTTTAAAGCTATAACAAGCATTGCACAAAGAAGTAAAGATATGATCACATTGATCTCACCAAACTCATGGATTTTCTGTATCTGTTCAATACCCATGACGTACCTCCTTATGCCTTAATGATATATTTGGCTGATACATAGCCAACATATTCTTTTTTAGTGATTGATACTTTGTACCATCTGTCACCTTTAGTATCTTTTGTAACTCCGAGGACATTAATAAGATTGTCTTTATTTAACATCGGATACTCTGGAAGTAACGGATGTTCAGTACCTGGGTTTTTTGCGAACATTCAATTTACTTGCAGTTACTTTTCCTACAAATGGATATTTTTTTTGTAGTTGTTGCAGCAGGAGTATTAGGATTTTTAATGTTAGATTTTTCTACATACCCTATATATTTTGCAGCGATACGAACCTGATATCTTGTACCAGATTCACCGATGATATCCACAAGATTACCTGCATTAAGTTTAGGATATGTACTTAACTTAGAAGCTCCTGTAGCGCCTGAGAATACATCTGTTCCATTAGCTGTACAAGAACCTACCCATGCAGTATAAGATGGCTGTACAGGTGCAGGAGATGATGTAGAAGAGGTGTTAGAAGTTAAGATGGATGTGACAATAGAATAGTCTGGACGACAAAACTTTGTCCCAGGGAGATTTGAATTATAATAACTCTTAGCATAAACTCCACCACCATTTGGAACAATAGAAGAGCCTCCTGAAGTGTTACCTTCAATAGTATAAAATTTATCTCCTTCGACTTTTGTTACTAATCCAGTATGAGCGAATGTACCATTACGATAGAAGATTACAATGTCTCCTCGCTGTGGATTTGCATACTTTGTGAAGAGATTTCCAAGAGTAGGACAGTATACATAAGGCCAATGTTTAAGGAGTTTTTTAGCTACATCAAGACCGAATGTTTTCATCATGCACCAACTCACAAACGCTGCACACCAAGCCTGTGCCTGATACTGAGGATATACGTCTCTCCAGTATTTAGTGTAGTTATTGTAACCTGCATTTGCAGTTTTATCATCAAGCTGAGAATTAGATTTCTTCTCTAAATATCCAACCTCATTTTTAGCGCAAGCAATAAGAGCATCAATAGCTTTATCTTTATTCATAGTATCACTTCCTTGTGTAGTTGTTGGTTTGAGAGAGTTTGTAGAAGTAGTAGAAGATTTAGAATAGTCTTTATAGAATACACTTCGATCGGTTTTTGTTGGAATACCAGGAATGGTTGCCTTACTAGAATATTGCCATCCAATAACACCAGTAGAAGCAGGAACTCTTAATCTTTCCTGTAATTCACCGGTATCATTATTAGGATATCGAGCAACCCAACAATCATACTTTTTAGCACCTTCTGGTAACTGGTTCTGATACCAAGAATAACCACAATAAATACCAAATTTATATCCAGCTTTGACAATAATAGCTCTAAACGCTTCGATCATTTTCATCATTAAATTGTCAGATAAATTCTCCTGACATTTATCCTCTATATCAAGAAACACTGGATAATCCAGTTTTCTTTTATTCAATGTTTTAATAACTACATTTGCTTCATTTTTAATCTGAGCAATAGTAGTAGCATAGCTGTATTTATAGACTCCAACAGGAATTTTATTCTCAATACAGCCTTTATAATTAGGTTCGAATGTGCTATCAATAATATTTCCTTTTTCTGTGATTCTTAGGATAGCGAAGCCCATTCCATAACTAGCAACAGTTTTCCAGTCAATGCTTCCATTCCATCTGGAAACATCAATTCCTTTAATTTCTGCCATAATATCAAGCCTCCTTTTAGTCAATAAAAAAGAGAGGCTTTTAATCCTCTCTTTCAAGTTCTTTCAACATATTAAGTTCTGATTCAGAAATAATCTCAAGCGCCCATTCATCTGGCACATAGTTTTTCATTCGCTTACTCATATTATTTTTTCTATAATATTTATTCCAGAAATACAGATTCCCAAGAGCACGAGCTTTATGCATAACACATATATAAGTAGCTTTTGAGTCAGGAGTACCATTCACTTGATAATCATAACCAGAACAATTAGAACATCCTGCAGCTATAGGGCAATAGAAACATTCATCTGTACTCTGTGTCCTTCTATCTATTTTTGCCATACAATTAATTCTGCATTTATAACATTCTGTGCATCCTATACCATTATCTACATCACCAATAGAGTACGGTTCTTGCTCTCCATTAAGAGAAGATTCCATATATCTGATACATGGAAATATGCGACCTTGAGGATCGCAAGCAATCATTGAATTACCAACGCCTCCACACCAACTTTGTAAATCATCAGGATCTTTAGGCTGAAAGAAGTCTTCATTATAAAGGGAACAGAAGAAATCACGTTCAAAATCAAAATTCTGTTCCAAGAAATAATCAGATATACGTTTCATTTGATCATAAAGAACAGTTGCATGTACAGGTGTCCAACCCTTTTCATATACACAATTGGCATTGATTTCATCATATCCAAGATCGACCATATGCTTAATAGCATCGTATAGAAAGCTGATATTGCCCGGAGCAATTGTGATCTTGCTTCCCATATGATTTCCACGTTTCATCCAATCTGACGCAGCATCGACAGCTATGTCATAACTTGGACCACCATCTGGAAAAACTCGACAGGAATCATGTAATTCTTTATTCCCATCAATAGTAACTGAGAAAGATAATCTATTGGCCCACTTACGAAGAAATGCTTGTACTTTTTCGTCTCTGTATAAAACACCATTTGAACAAATAGAGAACATAGTTTTCATGGCCCAAGGATGATCCAACTCTATGAGTTTATCCATAATATAAGTACAGATTTGATCTATAAGCTCTATCTCAAGAAAGGGTTCTCCTCCAATGAAATCTACAACCAATCCAGGAGATTTCTCTGGATTGATATAAGATTTAAAACCTTTTTCACCTGATACAACTAAATCAAAGAATTTCTTAGCTGTTTCAAACGACATTCGATTTTTTCCTTTGTGTCCTTGGTAACAATATAGACACGCAAGGTTGCAATCATCAGTTACTTGAAAAGTGATACTCTGTGTTAATATTCTTTGTCCGTCATCGGTTTTTACCTTCTTAGATGGATAAAGTCTAGCTATCTGGTCCGAATATTGTTCTGTCCTTTTCATGCTATTCCCTCTAATTCTGGAATCTCACAATTACATTTAATAGTAATAGTCATTTCATCAGAATTATTTGGAATAATCCAACTATACTGATGACCTTCGAGGTATTCTGGGATGTATTCCTTTGCCATCTCATTTGCAAGAGCAGCATACTTTCTCTGTAATTCTGCACCACGTTTATTGTAAGACATAAGAGTATCTCCATTGATGAGTTCTAAATCGCTTGGATGTGATTCAATAACTCTCTGTACAATGTCTTTTACGAAGTTTAATTCAAAATTAACTCTTTCAAGCTCTGTAGCTTTTTCTTTATCAACCTTTACGATTATTTTTCTCATATCCTTATATTCCTTTCATTCTTAATTATTTATCAGAAGCTGTTTCCGTTTTTTCTTAGTTTCTTCTTTAGTTTTTTCTGTTGTTGTTTCAGTGGTCTCAGTAGGAGCTATGGTTTTATCTGTAGCTAATGAGATATTAATAACACTTCTTTCATTGGAGATTTCTTCTGAAATACTTTCAATTTTCATTCCAGTATAATCTTTCTGGGTATTCCCATAAATAATTTTAAAACCTGTTCTATTTTCATCAGTAATCATATCCTTAATAGTGTTTAAAGATTTATCAGAATTGAAGATAGAAATAGTAGCCACGATATTTCTATTCATATCATTTCCCAACCCATCTTTATATCCTTCATATGAATATGTATCGTTAGCACGAGTAATAATTAGTTCTTGTCCATCTTTTAAAATAAGTTTCATAACAATTCCTCCTGTAATTTAAACATGGACCAAAGCATTACACTTTGATCCATGATCCGTTTTGTTTTACAAATATTTTTCCTGATTTACGGGTGATTCGACAGAAACCATTTCCGGTATGGCCTGTTTCATTTGTTCCATCAGGTGATTTAAATGATTGATTTCCTGCTATAGTTTGCGCATTGGTAAGGTAGTAAGAAGAATTTACATAATTACCACTTGGATAATTAGCAGCAGTAGCTGAAGTGTAAACATATCCTGAACCTCCGCCATTATAGCCTTGGTAGTTAGTGCTATCACTATAATCAGAACATGCACCACCGCCATACCATCCACCTCCGCCACCGCCGGAACCATAATTATAATTAGCTCCAGAAGTTGTTGCAGAACCACCTTGACCAAACGAACCATTTGTACCTGCAGCAGTTTGTGTAGCTCCATATCCAGAAGCAGAAGAACCACCAGTAGTTCCACCGCCATATTTTGTTGTAAGCGAATTTTCTGATGATGAACCTCCACCGCCACCAGCGACAATAACTCTAGCATAAAGATCATTTTTTTCTATACGAACATCGGTTGCACCGCCGCCGCCTTGTCCATAACTACTATAATTATAAGTTCTTGAACAACCTTTTCCTCCTCCGTTAAATCCACCAGGTGTTTCACCTGTTGAAGTTGTAGCTTCTGGTTGTCCACCAACATAAATATATAAATCCGTAGAATTTTTAGTTAGAGTTATGGTTCCGACAGAATATCCTCCAGCACCACCATAATAACTACTATATGAACCTCCTTGAGCACCCCAGCATTCTATTGTATATTTTCCTCTTGGAAGTGATATAGCTTGAGCTGTTCCTGTATAAGCAAAATCCATTACGGCATTAGCGCCAGCATCATAAATTTTATTGTTCATCTTCATAAATACTGGAGCTGCTTTTTTAATTTCATTGTTCATTTTACAATGTAGAGTTTTCTTTTTGATATAACAGGTAATCCTACAATAGCCATTATCAGAATGACCAGTTTCTGTAGTGCCAGAAGGAGATTTAAAAGATTCATTGCCAGATAAATTAGAAGCATCAGAAAGATAGTAAGATGAATTTAGAAGACAGCCTTGAGGATAGTTAGAAGCAGAAGAGGAAGTATAAACGTAACCAGAACCACCTCCGCCACCGCCATCATCATCTCCAGAACCATCAGGATAAGTACCTTGTCCACCGTACCATCCTCCGCCACCGGCTCCACCATAACCTGAAGCGTAATAACATCCAAAACCACCGAAACCAAAACCAGCAGCACAATTAGAAGAAGAGTTTGTAGTACCTTGTGAATTAATAGCACTTAAAGATGAATATGAAGCAGTTTGAGATCCACCATATCCATATGAACCACATCCAAAATTTCCCCTAGTACCAGATACACCACCTGCATACCCGCCACTATAATTAGGACTACCATCAGAACCACCGCCACCTGCAACGATAACACGGGCGTATAAAGAAGCACTTCCAATACGAATATCAGTAGCGCCACCACCACCTTTATAATTGTATCTATATCCACCACCATTGAAACCTCCGGGATAGATTGAATTTGATGCTGATGTAACAGAATTTCCAGATCCACCAACATATATGTATATAGTAGTTTTTTGAGTCAATGTTAAAGTTCCTGTAGAATAGCCACCTTTTCCACCATAACTAGAATTAGAACGATAACCTCCCTGTGCTCCCCAACATTCAAGAACATATTTTCCGGGTTCGAGGGTTACAGATTGAGCTTTACCTGTATAAGCAAAATTCAATACACTCTTTTCCGAGTTTCCACCGTACACAGAAGATACAGAACAAATAGCAGTACAATTGTTATCACATGAAGCTTCACAAGAAAAGCCGCATGAGTTATCACAAGAACCACCACATCCACCTGTACAGGTTCCTTTACACCCGCCAGTGCAGTCATTGGCGCAAGTGGTAGTGCAAGTAGTATTACAAGTGCCAGAACAACCACCAGAACAGGTAGAATCACAACCATAACAACCAGTATAACAACCGGAATCACAATTTCCTGAGCAATTACTTGAGCAAGATCCACCACAACTGGTGCAGTCGTTGGCACAAGAAGCAGTGCAAGTATGTTCGCAATCATAAGCACAAGTAGCAGTACATGCAGCATTGCAATCATTAGAGCACCTTTGAGCACAGGCGCTTGTACAGTCTCCATCACAGTTGTTCCCACAGCCAGTGCATCCGGTTACACAAGCATTTGTACAAGCTCCGGTACAGTCATTAGCACATTTGGCAGTACAGTCAGAACAAGTACTTCCTGAACCTCCCTTACAAGTTCCATCACAATATCCAGAACATCCACCAGTACAGTTAGTAGAGCAAGAACCACCACAAGAACCACCACATCCACCAGATGATGAATGAGTGCAGTCAGTAGAACAAGAAGTTCCACATCCATTACTACAAGCCATAAGCCTCACCTTCCTTTCAGTCTTTTATTCATAAGTAATCCAAATATCTCCATTTTTTCCGTCACTAGCTGCAGGTTCCGTTGTTGAAAGATGAATACCTATTTCAGCTAACGACCAACTTACGTTTCCAGATCCATTTACAGATTTACTTGTATTTCCTACAGTAACGGTTCTTGTTGTTCCCCAATTAGCAGTAGTAATATTAGCTGTACCATCAAAATTCGTACCATTAATAGTTCGTGCGGTTTTTAGTTTTTTAGCAGAGCCGCCACTACCTGTTCCGTGAAATATAATCGGCATAGTTAAGCCCTCCTTTTATAAATCTATGTGTTTCCAACCAGAGTTCGTTTTTACGTATAATCCATATTGTGTTGGGTTCAAATTTGTAATTCTGCAGAATCCATTGCCTGTGTGACCAGTTTCTGCTGATCCTGTAGGAGAAGTAAAAGAAGTGTCTCCTGCGATAGTCTGAGCATTTGTGAGATAATGAGTAGAATTTAGTAGACATCCGTTAGGGTAATTTTTAGCTGTAGAAGAGGTATAAACATAGCCTGAGCCTCCTCCACCCCAACGTCCATCAGAGTCAGAATCACTGTCATAGGCTCCGCCGCCACCGTACCAGCCGCCTCCTCCGCCACCACAAGAGTAGCCGGAAGCATTCCCGCCTTGACCAAAAGTAGCCTGAGTGCCTGTACTCCAAGTTATACCACCTGCAGTTTGAGAAGCGCTACCACCACATCTGTTTTGACCGGCAGTATAAGAACCAGAGGTGTCATTGTAATAGCCATCTCCACCATATTCTCCACCGCCACAACCACAAGGATTAGCATTGGCACTTGTTACACCAGCGCCTCCACCTCCTCCGGCTACGATAACTCTTGAATATAGAGAATTTTGACCTATACGAACATCTGTAGCTCCTCCACCACCTCTACCAGAAGAAATACCAGTTCCTCCACCATTGAATCCTGCAGCAGTAGAAGAGGAAGATCCAGCTCCACCAACAGATACATAAACAGTAGTCGTTTTAGTAAGAGTAATTGTGCCTTTGGAGTAACCACCATATCCGCCAATGCAACCACTATAAGTTCCTCCTTGACCACCCCAGCATTCTATTGTATACGTACCTGGTTTTAGAGTTTTAGATTGTACTGAACCTGTATAATTAAAATCCATTATGTCGTTCTTAGCATGAGTAAGATATATTATATTTGTTAATTTAGTGATTCTTACATAGCCATTACCTGAATGGCCTGTTTCTGTACCACCTGTTGGCGAAGGGAATGATTGGTTGCCAGCAATGGTTTGAGCATTAGAAAGGTAATATGAAGAATTTAATAAACAACCTGATGGATAGTTTTTAGCAGTAGAAGAAGTATAGACATATCCAGATCCACCAGCACCAGCGGTTCCATAGTTACCGGCACCACCTCCATACCAGCCACCGCCGCCACCGCCACCAGATTCGTTGCCTCCGCCTTGATAAGTACCACCTTTACCAAAACTTCCACCAGTTAAACCTGTATTAGTAGCAGAACTCATACCTGCGGTTGTTTGTGTTCCACCTGAGACAGTATCATATGCGCTATGGGATATAGAAACTCCACCGCCAACTTCTCCGCCGCCATATGCACCATTATATCCAGAGCCACTAGCACCTGCGCCGCCGCCACCACCACCTGCAACAATTAAACGACTATAAAAGTGGTTTGTGCTATCCCAAGAATCTTTTTTCAACGAAATATCAGTAGCTCCGCCGCCGGAGCCTGAATTGTAACCGGAACTAGCTTCAGCTAAACCTCCTCCGTTAAAAACAACAGTTTCTACTTTAGAATATCCTTTTGACCCTATATACATATACAAAGTTAAATTTTGAGTTACTAATAATTCACCTTTAGAATATCCTCCTAAACCTCCAGTGCCTCCATTGCCGATTCCGCCTTCTGCTCCCCAGCATTCAAGTTTATATGTACCAGGAGTCAATGTAGTAGTCTGAACCGAACCAGTATAATCAAAATTCATAACAGAACTATTAGAATTAGCAGAACCAACACCGTACATTTTGTTGTTATTTAATTTGAAATAGAAAGCAGTAGCTTTTTTCATTGAATTATTTATTCTGGTATATAGCGCAACGTTCTTACATTCAATAACAGTAATTCGACAATACCCGTTACCAGAGTGTCCGGTTTCAGATGAGCCTGTGGGAGATGTAAAAGAAGTGTTACCTGCTATGGTTTTAGCAGCAGACAAGTAATAAGAAGAGTTTAATAAACAACCTGACGGGTAATTAGAGGCTGTAGCAGAAGTATAAACGTAACCAGATCCTCCAGGAGAGCCAGATGTGTCACTTCCACTGCTACCGGTAGCTGGAGTTGTTTGACCACCGGCTGGATAAGCACCATACCATCCACCGCCACCACCTCCACCATCATAGGAAGTATGACCGCCGATTCCAAAATATCCACTTGGAGCAGTTTGACTACCAGGTGTTCCAGAACCTGAAGTTCCGCCAGTTTCACCGCCACCATATCCGCCAGTTTCGTTGTCTTCTCCGCCACCTCCGCCACCTCCAGCTACGATAACACGAGCATACAATGAATCGGTACCAATACGGATATCGGATGATCCGCCGCCTCCACCAGCACCTTCGCTTGTGCTGGAAGCCCAAGATGAACCACCATTGGGAAATCCACCATCTGCTTTACCGTTGCCACTTATGCTACCAACTCCACCAGCATAAATATATATGGGTGTTTTTTTGGTTTAGTGTAATAGTTCCAGCGGAGTATCCACCTTTTCCGCCCATACCAACTTCTATTCCTGAATTAGAAGAACTGTACCCACCTTGAGCACCCCAGCACTCCAATTTATAAGTTCCTTTAGGCAATGTTACACTCTGAACAGCACCAGTATAATCAAAATTTAAAATATCACCAGTTTTAATATTACTCATCGCCATACACCACCCACATATCACCAGGTTTACCATCAGTTGTCTTAGGTTCTTCAGTAGAGAACGTCACATTCCTTAACTGAGATTTCATAATATCTGACTGATAAGCAGTTACAGCCCCATTAACGACCGGTTTATTCTGTAATCCATTATAATCAGTTGTACCCGGATCACCTTTATCTCCATAAACACCTATAACTGTTGGAGTAGTGTACAAATGATTATTGTTTGTCAAAACAAATTCATGATAACACCACAAATATTTGTTTGTAGATGTCATAACCTGAGCAGAAGTCGCCCACCCAGTAGTTTCCTTAGTAACACTTTGAGATTGAGAACTAGCAAGATAATGAGGGATAACACTTGATATGCCGATTCCCTGATCACCTTTAGGTAATGTAAAATTCAATATAGCATCTGTATCGGTGCCAGAATTAGTTACTGCAGCTGAAGAACCAGTTTCGGCAGTACCAATTTTAATAGTTGCATTCTTACCAACTCCGGCAAGACATTGTTCACCTTTATAAATTGCCATGTTATCGCCTCCTTTTATAAATCATTTCTTATAACAATAGTAATGGGAATATCTACAGTTGGTTTCTCGGTTGCTTTTATAGTAATTTGATTTGTAGTCTGTCCTCCGTCAGCTAACATTGCATTTTGGTAAGCTTCAATAGCAGCAGATGAAGCATTAGAAGCATAATCTATTTCTACAATATTTGAAGAAGTTACTCCAGATACGGATAATACATAACTATATGGGGCAGAAGATCCAGTCCATTTACTTGCTGTGAGAGTAGTATTAACAAGTGTACTTTTCTTTGCATATGTTTTTTCCTGATTTAGTACTTGAAAATCGTACTGTTGGCTGTTACAGATGAGTCGTTAATAACATTTACAGAATCATATTCATCAATAACATTGTAATAGGTATTTGCGTTTAAAGTTCCAGCTTTCTTTTTTGCAAGATAATCAGCCTTTGTAATTTCAACAGGAACATTAAGTCCCATCTGAGATAAAGTAATGTCGGCAGTGCCATCGAATGAAGCACTACCAATCTTTCTTGCAGTAGCTAATTTTACAGCTGCGTTCGCATTTCCACCAACTGAAGATGATCCAGCATAATTATGAGAATGTGAAGCAGGCGTAAAAGTAGATGGTTTTCCAGTAATTTCTCCCCAACTATAACTTGGTTTGCTGCTTGCCTTCGCCCATGCATATACATCACTTGCAGGCATAGAAGACGGTCTTCCTGTTACGTTAGCCCATGCTACAGAACCCGCACTATTTGCATAAGATGCTGTACCGGTGTCTGTACCAGAAATTGTAGAGCTGTATGCCTGATTATGAAGTTTTGTGGCGGCTGCTGCAATACTAACATAACATTCAGTGGATGTTTTTGGATCGGATGTGGTAGTTCCATTCGTTTCAGAAGAGCTAACCATTACCCAAGTCCTGCTAGCTCCTCCACGTGCACCACTTGCAATCGCACGGAAATATGTACCTGCGTAACTACCATTAGTTTTAAAGAATGCATCTGCATATGTCTTTCCATATACGTTATACAGTCCAACTTGTACACTGTCTGCATTTAATCCGCTTCGTACGAGCCATTTTACTTCAACAGAAGATACCGTTTTACTATCATTCGTACGTAATGTAATTCGTACAATACCGAATCCACCACCACTGTAATCTTGTGAAATAAAGAACGTGGTTGATTTGTCGACATAACTTCCAGTGATCGTATCAAGTTTTGCAAATCGATGGAATGGATAGTTATTTGTATTACCAACACTCGCAGACGAACTATAAAATCCGATGTTTGCAGAGGAGTTACCACTACCATCGTAGTTAAAACTTAATGTAACATCAGTTCCACCAGATACAGTTCTAGCGGTAGCCAGTTTATTTGCAGATGTAGCAGCACCACCAGCAGAACTTGAACCAGCATAATTATGTGTGTGTCCAGTAGCAGATTTTCCATTTAGAGCAGTTGTAATAGCATTTTGAGTCATGGTACCATCTGTAGCCGACCCAGTTTCAGTATAAAGCTTAGTTATTCCTAAGTAACTTGATGTACCTACAGAATATGTCGTATTTGTAGGGATTACCCATGCACCATCTGCACGAAGAAACTTTAATTGTTCTCCTATATTAGGTGCAGGAACAAGACCAGCACTTCCGGCAGAAGAAGAAGTAGCACCCTTCATGTTTCCATAAGTATGATCGGTAAATAATGCATCTGCAGGCACTGACTTACCAAGTGTATATGAACAAGCTACTGGTTTACCACCTGAGAAATATACTGGCTGAGTTGATGATCCAGCATTAGAAGTAAGAGCAGCGGCAGATGATGCGCTACCTGCAGAAATAGCATATTTAACACTTTTTGTGGCATCAGCAGTATTGTCAACGTTGCCTAATCCGACTTCACTTTTAGTATGCGTATGTACTTTTGTAGCTTTTTCAGCTAATTTACTATTCATCTCAGTCTCGGTATAATAACGTTCATCATGATTATGAGATGCTGGTGGATAGCTGCTAGGCTTTTCAGTAACTCCAGACCATGGTACAGAAGTAGCAGTTCCGGCAGTATATACTGAATAACCAGCCTCAGAAGATAATTTGCTCTCATCAACAACATAATACATTTTTTCAGTCTTAGTTACTTTTACGGTATCACCAAGCTGAATATTAGCAGTAGTAAGTTTAAAACGTGCAGTATCATCTTCAACAATAATCAGACGTTCTAATGCTCCATGGGGAAGCCTTGCAATATCAATTGTTCCAAAGAGTTTACTTGCGTTGAGAGAAGTAATAGTTGAATCATTATGATTATGCGCAGAAGGAGCATAGGTAGAAGGTTTCTCTGTAATGTTACCCCATGCGACACTACTTGCAGTCGCAGCATTTCCTGTAACATTTACCGTCAGATTATTAGTAACAGGATTATATTTAAACTTATCGCTGTATGCTCGCTTTGTCTCTGTAGTAGAGTCAGAAAACCAAACATGTCTAGCTGCATCAGCAGTACCTTCTCCAGCGGATACATTTGTAGCTGTTCCTGCAGTAGTTGCACTATCAGCAGTAGTTGCATGTTTTACACTCTTATTTGCATCGGCAGTATTATCTACATTGCCAAGCCCTACCTGAGCTTTTGTATGAGTATGCCCGGCAGGAGAGTAAGCACTTGAATTTGTATATGCAGCAGATCCTAATCCATGAATAGAACAGTAGTTTATTACATCTACAGTGAGTGTGATTTTTCCGTTTTCAGTAGCTTCTGAAATAGCAACAGACTTTACGGCTTTTGCTAGAGTAATATAAGTTTTGCTTGAGCTATCCCAACGATAAATAGTATTCGTAGCAGTATTTATATAAATAGTATTTATATCTCCAACAGACGGAAATAACTTATTGGAAGCATATGGAAGTATTTCTTTATGATTAGCTATACTTGTCTTTCAAATAACCAACCAGTTCTGTTAATCCAGTGAGTTAAGAAATTGTTCTTTCATTTGCATTAGTCACATCCTTCCATTTTTATTTTTAAAATAGAAGGAGTAAGCATTGCAGCTCTCCTCCCTAATAAAATCAATTGTATTTTTACGCAGTAAATAAACCTTTGATAGACGCACTTGGAATTGCTTCATATCCATCTCCAATAAGCCCTTAAGAGCGGTGATATCAGATGTGTTCTTAGCAATCTTCGGTTTTTTCAGTAGTCAAGATCTTTTTCTACAGCAGTAATTTTGCCTTCTGCTGTATCCATTCTGCCTTTAACAGCAGTAATATCTTCTGCATTCTTTTTATCAGCAGCTTCTAATGTAGGTAATTTCTTTTCAAGAGCATCAATTCTACCTACAGCAGCTTCAAGATCAGCAGCTTTTGCATACTGAGAAAGATCAGAGTCTGCGAGAGCTTTAGATACATACTCAGCAATATAGCTTACAATATCTTTGGATGTAGCAGATTCTGGAAGAGTACCGATAAGAGTCTTCAACTTTGTGATATCCTCTTTATTTGTTTTGATCTGAGAATTCATTGTAGCAGCATCAGATGTATGTGTAGAAATCCAATCAGAAATCTCTTTCAGTGTATCATATGCTTCTGGAGCATCTGCAACGATTTTAGCGACTGCATCTGCAACAGCTTTCTTTACTGATCCGTCACCAGTGCCATTCAGTGTTCCAATAGCTGCTGTATTAGCTGCAACGCTTGCTTTTAATGCAGAATCATCATACTGACCAGTAGTAACAGCTTCTTTGATATAAGCAACTACATTTTTAGCTTTTGCATCAGCAGGAATGGTACCAACATAAGACATTACTTCTGTTTTTGCTGTGTTAGCAGCGCCAGCAGCATCGAAATCTGCAACAGTCTTTCCAGAATCTACCAGATTACCATTTTCATCTAATCCTGCAAGATGACCTTTTACTGAACCTTTTACTTTGTCAGCTTTTCCTGTTGGCTGAGGAATAGTAATAGTAAATGCTGCTTCATCAATAGTTACTGGAGCAGTTTTTGTGTAGAAATAAAGTGTGTATCCGTCTTCTGACTGAGATACTGTTTTAATTGAGTTTTTGACAGCCTCACTGATTTTAGAGTCGATCTGTACGTTATGCAGATTTAAAAACTCCTGAAGATTAGAAAGTGTAGCGAACTGTAATTTTGCCATAATTAATTTCCTCCTTGAAATATATTTGTTAAATCTTTAGAATCAATACCACCAAGTTTTCTATCTAAAGCAGCGTCAATATGATCATCTAAAACATCCAGAACAGTTTCTTCAATGATATTTGAAACATATTCTTTTACAGAATCAGCACTTGCAAAATTCTGTTCATTAATCCAGCTTTCAGTGACATAACGATCAGTCGTATATTCACCATCTTGCTGAATGAAATACAATGTAATAGAGTTTCCTTGCATTTTTGTGATTGTTGTGCTGGAAGTATCAGCATCATGAGACACAAGATACAGAACATCGTCTGCAGAAGATTGAACAGTAGTATTGTTTCCGCCAATGATACATTGGCCTTTTACTTTATAAATACCATCATCGAGTGATGATATCTTCACAGGAACAGTAAGTGTACCTATAAGATTTACAATAGGTACGTCAAATAATTTGTTATAAGATAAGCTGTTGATATAGTCTACAACAGTGGACTTATCTTCAAGATTACCGATTATATTATCTAAAAGAGTAGAAAGCTCAGAAGATTTGACATAATTATCCAATCCGATTGTTTTCTTGACCTCTTCAATAATATGATCTTTATCTTCATCAGTCATAGATATGTCATAAGAGAAAAGCAGTTTATCTCCAGAGAAAAACATAAGATTTGATCCGATGCATTTTACATCTGTAATCTGTTTATCTCCTTTGACATATTCTAATGTGTTGTCGATGGTCACCCACGCTATACTCTTACTGTCTTGGATGTAACAAAGTCCTGGGTATTTTAGCACCCCTCTTTGTAAAGCCTTTTCTGCAATTTGCTTAGTTGATGCAGAATACCAGGTTGGAATTAACGCCATGCTGTGATCACCTCTTCAATTTGTCATATTCATATTTTGAAATTTCTTTTATTGCATAAATGTCATTATCAGGCGGAAAATTATAGAGACCTTCAATGTGCCATCCATATTTTCCGTCTGAACTTAAAATAGCCTGTGCTTCTGTGATATCACATAGAAGCAACAGACTATGTTTTTCCTGATATTTGATATACAGGATATGATTAAGGACATCTACGACTTCATCATTTTTGATTACTTTATAATACATGTGATATCCTCCTTATAAGAGGGGAATAGTTACCCCTCGCATGAAATTGAGAACATAAGTAAAATTCCAGAATTCTGTCCTGGATAAGAGAATCCATATGTTGCACCAGATTCATTAACCGTATACAACCAGTTTGCAACTGTAGCATTTGGAGATCTGGTCCAATAAGATTTATACTCTGCAGGAATAGAAGGTTTTGCTTTCTTTCTGGTATCATCATCTGTGAAATAAGCAATAGGAGCATTTGTTTCAGAAATATATGGTTCAGAAGTAGCAGTAGGATCAACTTCGTACAGAGATGGAACATAGAATCTGCAATTAGATACAGAAGTGTCATTAGATTTATTACCAATAGAAGAGTATACTTTTACAGGTTTGATCAGAGCTTTCCATAAAGGAGAGATTGCCTTAACCATACGAGTATTCAACCATGTATTTAATGTAGAATCAGCCCATCCACCTGCATTTGTGCTCTTATTATTATAAGGTTTTTCTGTACCAAGGAGATTAGAAGCAACAAATGTAATGTTAGCTCTCTTTGAAGCAACGTCAGACAGATAATATCCTTTAAACTTAGCCACTTCCATAGGGATTACTTCGTGGATCCATGCAGCAATATCCATACATTGTTCTTCACCAAGATCTGCGTACCAGACTTTAGCCCAATGTATAGTGCCTTTTGCAAAGTTTTCATATGCTCCATCGTCAGCTTTAGAACATCCAAATACGAGAGTGGAACTATGCTCTGGAATCCTGATCGCATTCAGAGTAGTAGAAGATACTTCTTTCCCAGTCATGTTTGAATTGTACACATAAAGCTTCTGACTTCCAGCTTCATGACGAAATACAATAATCTCTCGGTTTGTTCCAGCAGATGGAGTTATACTATCAGTATTCCATGAGAAACGAGGTTCCTGAGAATACCAAAGTCTGAATCCATTTGAACCATCACCTTGAAAACACTGAGCAAGAGTGGAGTTTACACTATTTCCTGAATCAAATTCAAAGTCAATAGCAATTGTAAAGTCTCTGTCTTTTTCCATGATTTTTCAATCCGGTGTCAATATAGTTTGTTCCATCAAATTTAGTCGCAGCTGAAATAACTTCATGCTCTTCAATGTCGCCATAGCTATAATCAACACCAAGTTTGAAATCTAATGTATCTTTTAATGATAATGATTTTGCTTCAAGTCCCATTTTCATAAGAGTATAAAGCTCAACCTGTGTCATATTGGCCAGATCCTTACTATCAAAGTATCCATCTACGTATTCGCATGTTTCATATACTGCATTGATCGTTTTATTTCCATCGACAAATCCTGACTTATCCCATCCTTTAAACAGATTGTACTTATAAGCAGATTCCTCAGCGGTATAAACCGGAGTATCACCTGTATATTTTACATAAGAACCATACGGAGCAGTAGATTCCTGTAGCGTCAATCCTTTAGAAACATATTTTACTGTATATTCACGCACTTTGCTATTGTATACAGCTTTGATAGTTCTGTCAGCGAAGATTCCAGTTAGAGATCCATCCCAGCCTTTGAATGTATAATCAAGTTTGATTGTGCTTTCTTTGGTAGGAGTAGGAATCGGATCAATTTCTCTTGTAATAGGATCAACTGCATTTGCACCTTTATCTACGTACTGGATATCAAGGATAGTATTACTTTCATCATCATTTATAAATGTAACTTTGAATTGAGTAATGATTGAATCGTAAGTAAGAACAAGGTCTGTCCAGATTCCAGGTTCATCTTCAGAACCAACAAATTCTTTATATTCCTGCTGTCTGACTACAGGAACATGAACAGATCCAGTAAGAATTGACTGCTCAGTAGTAGCGCCATTATCATCAATACCGGCAAGTTTTGATAATTTCAGAAGAAGCGTAGTATCATCAAGATTCCATGAGATACCAGTAATTGTTACGGTACGAAGAGTATTAATAGCAGCATTTAAGATAGCAAGAGCATCTACGATAGAATTCTGACATACAAATGTCTGTAAATTATCGTATCCTGCAACCTTAAGATCAGTTAAGTCTTTGAGGTTCTTGAGTGTAAGAGTGTTGATAGAAGATGGGAGAGAAGCATGAGCAATCTTACCATGATTAGCAAATAATACAGATGTTACAATAGTTCCATCAGCATAAAGATTAATAAGATTTTCACATGCAGACAGGTTAACAGATCCTGTAAGATTTGGACAATTACGAATATCCAAAGTCTCAAGAAGAGTATTATTACCCATATTAAGAGATGTCATAAAAGTATTCTGATATCCAGCTGTATTATTACCAATGATAAGAGTTTTCAGCTTAGAAGCCTTTGAGAAATCATTATCATGAATATAACAAGCAGAGAGGTCATTTAGTGCCTCAATTCTTGATGCAGCATAGATAAGAATAGCTGTATCATCCATATTTGTTAAGTCCGTAGTAATCTGATATTCTTGTCCGGCTTTTGCACGTACCTGAGTAGTTTCTGGTGAATTACCATAAAGTACAGAAATATACATATCAGAATAAGGAATGATTTTCAGAGTATAATCTGGTTTAACTACAACTTTCTTAGGTGTATTACATCTGAACATAATCTGATCAGACTTTACATCTGTATGTAAGAATTTCGTTCCCATATAAATATGCTGGTCACGTTCCCATTGTCTGAGATGATATTTTCCACGTCCATTCATCATCTCATTAAGGAATCTTACTGTTCCAGCACGATATGTTCTTATATACAATCTTTCATAGTGGATTCTCCACAGTTCTTCTGGGAACTGATTCTGCCATGCTTCATACTCATTGATTAAGTGGGAGTCTGACCAACAGTTAGAGTCTACAGACTGATACATGTTTCTTAATTCTTGTGTAAATACATCACGTATTCTGCACCACAATACAGATTCAGCAGCATTGAAAACATAACCAGATGAAGGATTTCCTTCTTCTTTATAGTCAGTATCTTCCTTACCATATGGGAATGACAGCTCACCTGAATTATTAATACCAAGCTGAGTGTCCATATCATATGCCCATAGATCAAATCTATAACCATTATGCAGAGCGGCCGCATCATCATCTATAGTATAATATTTAGCTTTATCACCCATAGTTGTAGCTTCTTCCTGAGTGATATAATGTTTTGCCCAATGCGGGAAAACATTCTTGGCTCTATTATCAATCATACTATATCTGAGTGTAACTAAATAGAAATAGAGCATTGCATCCTGAATACACCAATCTTTCAAGCCATCTTTAAATTCTTTATCACTAGACGTAATTACAAACTCATAGAAGTCTCTCCAAATCTGTTTATTATCTGTACGTATTTTCTTTTTTGCTTCATCAGAAGTAAGAGCAGAACCATCCTTAGAATCGCCGCAACAATCATATCTGAATTCAAATGATCCATCCCAGTTATTATACAGAGCATCATATGCTGTATTACCAGTTTTCCATTCAGCTTTACTGATAGGATATTTCATAGTTCCATCTTGGTTTGTTATACCGGTCTGGAATGCAGAGTTTGGAAGAGTATTGTCACTGATTTCAATACAGAATTCTTTCATATCCTCTGGATCATAAGCTCTTGTAATATCAGTCTTCTTTGAATCTCCCATATTACCGAGAGAGTAGAAGTGCCAGTCTGTATCCTGAAATTCTCTATGAGTAGTAATATCAGGATCAGATTCTTTAATAAAGATTACACAGTTGACAAATTCCATAGAGTTTTTAACTTTAGGATCTCTACGTACCGCAGGACTTTCATATGGTAAAAAGTCGTTGAATCTCTTCTGTCCTAATGCATTAGTTGCCATATTTGAAGATGCTACATTTACTTTAAAATTCCACCAATTATTTGGAACAGAGTTTCTTGTAAGACTAATCTTACCAGTTCCGTTCTCATATTTTGTGCCATCACCAAGAACTAACTCTGTCTTATAGTTAGGATCAAGAGGAATCTTACTATTGATCTGATGTACACCATCCGCACAACAAATAACATCAATATTTCTGGCAGCAAAACCATATTCATTACTTGTAGTTCCCTGTCCGGCGTGGAAACAGTTAATAAATTTCCAGTTATCTAATTTAGGATCCCCATTCTTATAAATACATTCCATAGAAGTATTTTTAACAAAATCCTTTTTGTCATTTGTGAAATGCGGCGCTTCAATTTTGATTACTCTTAGATTCGGGCAAGCATTAGCTACAGAATCTGGAGTAAGAGCATTGTTGTCATTGTAGATCTGGTTTCTATTATATCTTGCAATCATTTCATCTGAATCTCTAGCATCTGCAATAAAGTTAGCAAGAATGTCAGAATCTGTGAGAGAAGCAGAATAAGCTTTCATTCTATAAATCAACACATCACAATCCGGAGAACCAATAGAAATTGGGGTAGGAGAATACTGGTGCAGTCTATGAGAATTATCATAAATAAGAGGTCTTCCTCCAACTCCGTCTTCATAAGTCATAATGATAGAAGTTGCAGATGTGTCTTTTGTATCAATTGTATTGATATTATATTCAAATTCAATAATATCCTCTTCGCTATATGGAAAATATAAGCTGTCAGTAGAAGTGTTCACGTATGCTTCATGAACATCCATTTTAATACCTACGTCAGAGCCTTCAGTACCATCAATACATGATAAGAAAGTAGCAGAAGCATTGCGAACATTCTGAGTCTTAAATACAAATTTGAATTCAGAACCAGTCTGTTTCGGGTCTTTTCCGAAGAGATTATAATTAATCTGAGCAGTTGTTCCAGCTTTTACACAGAAATACTGGTTTCCAGAAGAATCAATCTGGTATCCACCATTATCCCAGTCAAAGTTATCTGATACTGAAAGAGTAATAGCAGAGTTATTTTTATCGGTCCAGAGTCTGTCGGTATCTCCATTGGATTTTCCAACAGGGTTAAAATCAAATGCTAAGTTGGCTGTGATTGGTTCAACATCAATATCAAGTTTAGTGATATTAACTGATAAAATCTTAGTCACTTTACGACATGAGATGGTCAGGTTATGATTTTTCCTTCAGTGGATGACTTATAACTCCAGATTTGAGCAGAACGATTTACAGAAAGAGTGCTCTGTACTTTACCATCAATTGATAGTTTTACAGAGGCGGGATTGTGATCAGGATCATATACAACATATTTAATACTTGTTGCTTGGTACTGTTGTGCTGTAAATTCCTGTTGAGCACATCCAATAATAGGAGTTCTATTTGTAGGATCAACACAAATAATATCCTTACAAATAGTATTTGAGGTTATTTCTTTATTGTTAATTGTCGCAGTCATATATACTTTGAGTAAATGGCTGCCATGTTCCTGTTTAGGAATATTATAAGACATAATTCTGCCAGAGGACTGAGTTTCAACAGTGCCTAAGTCTTCACCATCAAGAATAAAATGAAGAGTCTTATTAACGTTTCCATAAGGTGTATATCTAAATACTACATCTGTATTTGTATATAACAAAGTATCATCAAATGTGCTTTCAAGTTTGAATTCTACAATAGTAACAGTCCATGTCTTAGTGGCAAGTGTCCCAAAACTGTCGGTAATAGTTAATCTAATAGTATTTGCACCGACATTAAGATATTCAGTGATATCAAAACTATTGTTTCCTTGCGCAGCCGTATTCGTAGCTACAATAGTATTACCAACTTTCCACACAGCAGTACCGGCTCCAGTTGTATCACCAGTATTATCTACAGATGAAAAACTATATTCAATAATTGCTTTTGAACCAAGTAAGAAAATAGCATCTGCATTTGTGATTCTTTCAATAGTAATAGTAGTAGTATCTGAGGAAGATCCTCCACCACCTTCAATTTTAAAGCTTTTCTGGATTTCTCCATCCTTTAAAATGTAAAAATACTATTTTCGTATGTAACATCGTACTCTGCAGCCGCAGGATTTTTCTTGATTTCTTCAATAGCGGCCTTAACATCTGTAATATCTGTATTATTCTTTCAAACTGAGTATCATAAGAAGTCATATTTTGTTTCAAGATATCTACAGCATTTTTGGCCTCATCAGATTTTGTAGTAGCACTTTCTACTTTCTTCTCAATGTTTGAAATAGTAGTTTTTATCTCTGAGACAGCAGCAGTATTGGCATTTACATTCTTTTCGATTTCAGTTTTAGCTGTTTCAAGTGGACCAATTCGATTAGAGATTACTGTATCTTTCTCGTCCATTTCTGCTTCAAGTTCCTGCTTCAATGCAGCTCTCCACTCAGCAGATGGCTCAATAGAACTAAGTTCTACAGTCTGAATAATAGTTTCTCCATCTTTGAATACTAATGAACCTTTTCCATTGACAACAGAATACTCAACTATAAGGTTTGCAAGACTGTTAATAGTAATAGGTTCTCCAATAGGTTCCGTTCCATCTTTAAACACTAAATTTCCAGTTGTGTTGTCATATTCAACTTTTAAGTTCTTCAAACTGTCAATACCAGAAATAGCAGTGTTTAATTCTTTGACTTTTGTATCAACTTCTGTTTTTGTATAATATGCTTTCAGAGATTCAGTTACTGTTCCATTAAGATCATTCATAACAGATGTTTTTACATCTGCTTTTATATCATCTACATTAATAGAAGCAGCGGAAGCTTTTGCTTCATCTGCGTATTGTTTTGCTTCGGCTACATGACCAAGAATCATATTTACAAAACTTGTATACCAATCTTCAGAAGGTTCAATGATTCCGTCATAATTTAATCCTTGAAGAACAGTAAACTTACCATTTGGTCTGGTTCTCCAAATATAATTGTTTCCTTTTTCATTTACGCCAGTAGCCATAATTTCAAAAATTATATCTCCGGCATTTGCTGTAACAGCAGCATCAATCAACCAACCAAATCGAATATAAGTATTGTTGGAAGCTACATTGATAACTGTCGCTACTTTACCTTTTTTCTCAGCTACAGATTCATATCTTATCTGGATGAGCATATCCATAAGATCCATACCATCCCAATATCTTGGAATCCTAAATGGCATATACTGGCTGTTTTCTTCCTGCATAATATTAATCTGTGTAGCATCAACGGCAATATTTTTTAAGTTATCCACTGTTGAATATGCATTGTCTTGATATTTGGTATATACTTCATAACGACCATCAGTACATAATGTATATTCCTCAGTGTCTACGGCTAACTCAGCACTCAAAGTCATTGCCGAATTAGCCGCAGCAGCAATTTTAGAATCTTTAAATGACATATCATGACTCCTTTACTTTAATAATTTATCCAGATCGACAACCTGATCAAGATGAACAACTCCATCCTGTGTGCCATCAGGATCTTTACCTGTCATATCTTCGGCTACCATAGCAGAAAGATCTTTTACAACGATACCATTTCCGGTATCTTCACCATTTCTGTCTGTTAAAGTGATTTTTCTGTCTTTTGTATTAAGACGAATATCTTTTACCATACCTTCATAAGCTGCTTTATTCTGAGCATTAAGATCTTTAATCATTCCTTCCATAGCCAGGAGTCTCTGATCAATTTCAGTAAACAATTCAGAAGGTTCATATTTATCAAATTGTACAAGTGGAGTAATATGAATAACACCTGATGTGGTTTTTCGAATATAAGAAGTGTACGTTCCATCTTCATTAGCAACAAGTTTTAAGAACGTGAAAGATACTTCGATATCTCCGGCTTCAGCAGTAAGTGCTGCATCGACAGGGATTAAATACTGGATATAATTCTGTTCATATTCAAGATTATTTATAATAAGTTGTGTCATTTTAATTTTGTCTGACACCGGGAGCTTATACTTCATATAAACAGTTGTATCTGACATATCAATCTGTTCCCGGTACATTTTACTTGTTACAATCTGAATCTTATCTACATAATTGCTTCTTTCCACAATTGATTCTTTGACTGTTGTTACAACAGTATTTTCATCTGTAATTTTTAGTGTATACATAACTGCCTCCTTCCTTATTTAGTCTGAGTTTTTTACTAAAGCTTCAATTCTAGTCTGTAGTGACTTAATAGTTTCCTGCAGTGTTGTGACTGATGAATTCGCATTATCAGCACTTTTCTTGATCTCAGCAGTATTCTGAGTCAAAGTAGTAATATTGTTCTGTATTGTTTCGATATTATTGGTCATGCTAAGTAATGATGTATTGATCTGTTCAATTGAAGTGTTAGAAGAAGAATCTGCAGACTGCAGATCAGAGATAGACTTCTGTACGGCAGTCATAGATTCTTTCAATTTATCCACATCAGCTCCCAGCTGAGTAAGTTTTCTTCCAACAACAAGGGCATCAGCGAATGCACCCTGTTTAGATAATGTCATATCTGATTCAGGGAGATTAGCCAGATAATTGTAATCATACTTAACAACACCAACAGAGGTTTGAATTCCCTGAATATATGTTGCCATTATTACTCACCTTTTTCTACAAATTCATATAGTACTGTCATATCAAGCATAGACAGTTTGTCTTCATTAGATTTAAGCATTTTCTTGAGAGATTCCTCTGGGATCATCTCAACATCAAGTTCACATGTTTTATCATAAATTTTCTGCAGACCTTCTTGAATTTCAGGGATGATTTTATCTTTTATGTCATCATTAAGAGCACGATTTCCTGTTTCATTACCGTTTTCGTCAACAATAGAATGTGAGTTTTCCTCTGTAAAATAAGAATCAACTAACTCCTGCTCAACCTCTGAGATTTTATCTACCTGCGCCTTAAGAGTCTTCAGGTTCATTGTATTCGCCCAGAATACATCAACATCTCCTGCGATTAAATCCGCACGACTCTTCATAGAATTTAATGTTTTATACATTGCCATAATGTCTGCATTTACAATAACTTTTTTCATAATCCTTGTACTCCTTTTATATTAATATGTAACTTTATTTTCTCTGACGAGTTCTTCAATAGCATCATTTAGATATGCTTCAAAGTCAGAATATAATGTTTCGATAGCCGCTTTAGAATCTTCTGTAATCAAAGCCTTAGCTTTATCAATAGCCATCTGTTTAGCAGTTTTCTGAGCTTCTGCATCAAACTTACCTTCCTTCTTCAAAGCATCTACATAAGTCTGATTAACTGTGAGCACTGCTTTACTAATAGCATCAGTAGCAGCGTCTATATATTTTACGAGCTGATCATTTTCCAGGTTCTTTTCCTGTTCTTTAATCTTTACTTTTAGGAAGAGGATTCCATAAGTGATTAAAAGTGGAAGAATACCAGTAATGATCAGATATAATACATCCTGAATACCCTGTTTGATGTCCATAGTCATACCTCCATTCATCCTACAGCCTCATCTTCAGATACATGATCGAAGACTGGCTTTTCTTGTGCTTCTAAATTGCACATTGCAGTATCATAGGTAATACCTCCGACCTGGTTTTCTTTACTAGCTTTGGCATAATATCCTAAAATTGTAGGAATCAACGCTGCCGGAATACCTATGAGCGCATACATATAACTCGTATCTCCAGTGAGACTTATCATATGTTCACTAAACCAAAGAATCTGTAAGCAAATAGCAAAGACTACAAACACAATAAGCTTACTTGTATTTGGTTTTTTAAAATTGAATCTTTTAACCTTTGCTGCTTTCAGATTTCGTTTCATTTCAATCTGCCGATTTTTGGCTTTGATTTTCTTTAATTCAAGTTCATATTCTCGACTGGTCAAATATTTCACCTTCTTTGCATAATAAAAGACCACGATTGCTCATGGCCTCTTATTTATTCAGGAATAATTCCATATACGTATGTTTCAAACTCTGTAAAATCTTTCAGGACAGCCTCTTTATTTGTTTTAAATGCTTCACTATCCTGAATAGATTTATTGATATTTACATTTCCATCTTTACTAACAGATGCATTAAGATAAGCAATCTGCTTTGAGTTTTCACCTTCACCGATCATAACCTGACCGGATACATTTCTTGTTTCACTAATTTTTAACATAACTTTTCCTCCATTTTTTGTAGTCGTTGAGTAATGAGAGAGAGCTGTCCCTGAAGCATAAGAATTTCATTCTTAAGGGATTGATTTTCAGATTCGAGAGAGTCAATACGATGATGGGCTTTCTGTGTCATGTGAGTGTTGAGAGCAATAAATTCGCCATATCTTAATGCGTATTCAACAATATTACCTGCTTTATTTGGTTTGAGTAAAATGTCTTTACAAATTAATCCATAATCACTTGTATCTAAATTATTATCATTGAATATTTTTTCAGTTTCTCTTGCTCCAAATCCAAAATGAAATCTATCATGATCTTCTTCTGAATCAAAATTTTTATATTTATATTTTATTGGATTTAATTTCATATAAATAGATTCTATATTTGGAATATCGTTAATTTTTGACATTTGTGTTTTTAACTCTTCATCAGAGCCCGTTATATTTCCATTTTTCCCCCAAATATTTTTCCATTTACAACTTGTGTCTCCTAAATTTAAACTTTGATCATAATTACAACCAAAATTATCTTGCAGACCCATTTGATGTAACTCCTGCATAATATGAAGTATCCGAACTATGATATATTTTTCTTACATATAAATCATTATAATCAACAGAAATAGTAGTTCCGGAAATAGAAATGCCCGAACCAGCATAATAAGTTGTTCCACCACCAGAACCTTTAGGAGCAAAATTATTAGATACCCAACTTGTAGTAGCATATCCATAAAGAGATTGATGCTGAGTTAAATATCCTTTACCAGTCACCCAATCTTGCGTTGCGAGGTTATAATTCGTAAATCCAGAACTACGTGTAGCTCCATCAATTTTAAGACTAATTGAACCACCGCCTGTAGAAATCTTATTTCCATGTTCATCGTAATAATTCTTAGCATATACAGCATTCCAAGGCGCATCTGTGCTTCCGAGGTTACAAGTGCCACCCTTTTCCAATGAATATGTATCAACATCTGTATAGCTAGTTGATGTTTTTAATTTATATGGAGTCAATGCGGGTGTACCATCATTATTAATTGCAATCCACATATTATGATTACTATTCATAATTACGGTATGGCAATGACCAAATCCTGTATAACCTACAGGAGAACTGTTATTTAATTTAGAATGAGAATGTGATCGTGCAGCAATCCCTAAATTAGATAATGTATTATTTCCACTTGCTAATTCAACATTATTAATTTTAGGTTTATTTGTAAGTCCATTATAATTAGTTGTACCACCATTGCCTAAATTAGCCAGTGAGGTATAAGCTTTTTTATCACCAGTAAGATAAATGGCATCTACATAAATACATGCATATGGATTAGCTGTTGCTCCAATGCTTATCTGAGAAGTAGTATCTTTAGTTTTACTTACTGTAATATTACCATATGCATCGGTTTCAGTTGATAACAAATATGGTAATAAACTAATAGATAACATTCCTGTAGTCGTACTTTCCATACCTACTGCAAAATTACCATTCTTATAAGGAAGAATAGTGTGATGATGATTATAACCATTAAAGTCAAATGTGTCTGTTGGTTTCCACATAATTGATTTATATGGCACTCCTTTATACTGTCCGAATGAATCAGTAATATTAAGTTTATTAACATTTAACCATCCATTTGTATTAATATCATCTGCAATTAATGTTAGAACTCTTGCGCCTTGTTCTTTTATCAGAAGCATTCCATGCATTTTTGAAGAGTCTAAAGATGAATCTATCAACCCAAATCCAATTTGAGTTGTATTAGTTCCCCAGTCAAATGCAGTAATTACTTGTACTGAATCAGTTGGTTCACCAGTTCCAACATCGTTATAATAAATAGAATATGATTGCTTTGCAGTAATAGATGTAGCAATAACACTACCTGTAAAACTTCCAGTTGCACCAGAAAGTTCTCCTTTAAAACTACCTGTTGCAGCTTTTAAATCCCCAGAGAATGTGCCAGTAGCAGCTTTTAATTCTCCAGAAAAGCTACCTGTTGCTGCAACTAATTCACCAGAAAAACTTCCGGTAGCAGCTGATAGTTTACCACCAAAAGTTGCATTCCCTTGATTATCTACATTTAACTGATTGCCAAGTTTTAAACCATCAGGATTTAAACTTATGGATCCGTCTCTGTTGCTTAATGAATTTGCAGATATATTCCAACCGCCAATAGTTCCTCCATCAGCGTAAATAGTTCCTGAGAATGTACCAGAGTTAGCATAAAGCTTACCATTTGAATCAACTCTGAAGTTTCCACTACCAAGAGCAATTCCGTCTGTACCAATATATACATTTTTATCCTTTGATACTGATGTTGGTTGTTCAGGAAGGCTATCCATACCAGAATACAATTTTCCCGCTTCAATATGGAAACCGCCAATACCACCAATATAACCTTTATTAGCTATAATGGTTCCCTCAACAGTGCTGTCACCACGAATATAAGCATTACCATTAGAATCAACAGCAAAATTTTTACCTTTAATAGCACCGTTCTCTGATAAATCAAACCAGATACCTTTTAGTGAATAATTAGATGTCAGATCATCTTCAAATATTTTTGATCTGATTGCATCAACTTTAATAGAATCAGCAGTAATAGTATTGGTTTCAATAATACCACCGTCGATTTTAGTTTTACCTGGTCCAGTGTGTGTATTCATTGCAGTGATAATACCATTAATGTCAATGGTGCTGGCATCAATGCTAATATGGTCAGAAATCATCTGAATAAATTTATCAGTAACTGTGAACTCAGACTCTTTGTCACCAGTTACCATAAAACTGATTTTATCTGCATTCTGAGTAATAGAAGAGGTGTTTGCTTTAATTTTTTCTTGAGCTTCAGAAAGATCTGTTTGCATACTGCTTACAGTAGATGTAATCCCAGAAACATTTTGTTTGATATCAGAAAAATCTGTTCGGATAGATTCTTGATCTTTAAGATATTGAGTATTACTAACCTTAGTTTCGATTTGTCCGGTCAGAGTATCTGTAACATTCTTAATCTGCTTTGTGTAGTCATCTGTAATAGTCGTCTTTTCTATTCCCCACCATTGATTTCCTTTGCCATCATAAATATTAGTGATGTCAATACCACCTTGTTCATTTGGTTCTATGATTTGAAATCCAAGTTTGTCTTTGGTAATGGTGGCGTTATTAATCATGTCTCCAAGAATTGTATTATCTGGAATACCTGTCTGGGTAATACCATTTTCATCAAATAAAGCGGCTCTGTCTCCATTTTTAACAATAAAGTTGAAATCCCCTTTACCGTCCATACCAATCTGCACACGAACATTTCCTTTGGAATCATAAAACTGTTGAGTACTTTCTTGAAATGCAATAGTAGGTTTATTGTCTTTAGAGATAAGTACAATTTGATTTGCAAGAGCATTTTGAGCCATTAAATCTCCAACTGCAATTTTCTTTGCGATGAGATTAGTAATAACAGCCTGATCAATTTCTGCATTTTCTACAGTAAGATGAATTGTATGTAATTCTCCAACTCCTGCATGACCTGCAAGAAGATTTTTTACATTAATCATATCAGCATTAATCTGATTAGATTCTATAATCTTAGCTGACAGCTTTTCAATATTTGCCTGTTCCGCTTCGAGAATACGAGTTGTGATCTTATCTGCGGAAATAAGTTTTACATCGAGATATTTCATGAAAGCAGTATCAACAGTAAGCTTATCAAATACACCTTCTTTTGCTTTCACGAGTTCTGCAATAATTGTATCAGCAGTAATGGTTCCACCAGATCCGGTTCCTCCAGTGACAGTTCCACCTAACATTGAATTGAATAGAGGATTTGAAAAGATTTGTTTAATAGCTTCTGATGTGATGACATAATCAGAAGTAGAAGATTTGTTGACTGAATTAACACGACCACCGGTTCTGTCAGAAGTCTGATTTAATGCATTTGTTAAAAATTCGTTATCATTTGTTAATTTTGATTTATATTGGACCATGTTGGAAAAAGTAACTTCCATCGTTTCATCCATATCACAAGGATTATATCTGATTTCTACAACACGAAGTTTTACATATCGTGTATCAGATAGTCCTAATCGAACAAAATCATTTACTGCAAGCTGATCATGATATTCTCTGAATTCTGGAAGAGCATAAATATTTCCAATTTCATCTGTATAAGTATATTGCGGATGAGATTCTACATACAATTCTTCTACAGCATCTTTATATAATGTAATCGCTTTATCAACTGCATCAACTGTGCTATCAAGAGTCGTAATAATAATATTTTCATTTGAATAAGTTGCTTGATTATATAGGCTCTTAATAATATACGTTTCCTTATCTGTAAACGCTGGATATTTTTCCTGTACCTTACCAAAATTTTCCATTAAAACTATCTTGGCAATC
>ENA-OQBL01000091-OQBL01000091.1-human-gut-metagenome-genome-assembly--contig:-NODE-91-length-53293-cov-5.882274_pt1 | contig 53293 bp, 56 predicted proteins | sample MGYA00242747_ERZ504553 | MGnify/ENA primary metagenome ERZ504553 (study PRJEB26092, sample SAMD00036240) | human gut metagenome | host: Homo sapiens | study: EMG produced TPA metagenomics assembly of...
CCATGATCAGCTTACCTGCAATACCCTCCACACGGTCATAAAGTTTGAATTCCTCGGTCATTCCTTTCTCTTCAGCCAGTGCCTGAGCAAAACGTTTCAGATTACTTCACGAGGATCGGAGAGAGTATAAACGGCATGTCCCATGCCATAAATCAGCCCGGCATGATCAAATGCTTCCTTATTTAATACCTTCTTGAGATAATCAACAATCTCATCTTCGTTGTCCCAGTGTTCTACATGAGCTTTCAGATCTGCAAAACATGTTCTGAACTTTCAGATTCGCACCACCATGACGCGGTCCCCTTCAGAGATCCGATGGATGCAGCAGTGGAAGAGTAGGTATCTGTACCTGAAGAAGTTACCACGTGAGTTGTGAAAAGTGGAGTTATTACCACCACCATGCTCAGCATGAAGAATCAGTGCGATATCCAGAACCTTAGCCTCCAGTTCTGTATATTTACCATCCGGACGAAGCATAAGAAGAATATTCTCTGCAAGGGAAAGTCCTTTCTGTGGATTACGGATGAATAGGGTCTCATCTTTACGAAAATGACGATATGCATGGTAAGAATATACCGCAATCTCAGGAAGCTTTGCAATCAGTTCCAGAGACTGACGAAGTACATTTTCAGGAGAAATATCTTCCGGATTGTCATCATATGTATAGAGAGCCAGAACACAACGCTGCATGGCATTCATAATATTGGCATTGGTTCCCTTCATAACAACATCGCGGACAAAACGACCGCCAAGCTCCTCCATATCAGACATCATATCCAGAAATCTGGAAAGTTCTTCCTTATCAGGGAGCTTACCGAAGATCAAAAGATAAATTGTTTCTTCAAATCCAAAACGTCTTCCGTTCAGACCACTGATGATATCCTGTACATTGATTCCCTGATAGTATAAACGTCCATCAGCCGGAATCTGTCTGCCGTTGATCAGATTATAACCATTAACATCAGAAATCTCTGTAAGACCTGTCAGGACACCTTTACCTGCGGAGTCACGAAGACCTCTTTTTACATTATATTCTACATACAGATTTGGATCGATATGATGATTCTTGAGCAGTTCCTGTTCAAAGAATCTTATTTTGTCACGAAGCTGTCCGGAATCTTCCAGACTCATCATTTCATGTTTTTCCATAATATCATTCCTCATTTCCCCGTTATTTATCTACAGCAATATTCGCAAATTCACTTATAGCAATACTCGTAAATAATGCATATTATAGTGAATTTTATTAAAAAACACTGATACAGTGAATTGCAGATGCATCCTTGCGATCAGTGTTTTACTATGGCGAACATTTGTATTTGTACCTATTTAAATATTGTACAGTAAAGTGATGGGAAAGGCAAGATAAAGATTGTATTTTTTTTTCATACAATCATATTAAAGTGATAACGCTTTAAAATTATACAGAAGGAAAATTATGAAAAATATAACACAAAATCATGGAACGTGCTATAATAGCCAACAGAAAGCATGATAAAGGGGAAGTGAGAAAAGAAATGTCAGAAAGAAAAATGAAACGAGTTGAGGACTCCTTAACAGAGCAGTCTCATTTATTAATGCCAAAGTGTCTGAATGCCGCAGGTTATCTGTTTGGCGGACAGCTGCTTGCATGGATTGATGAAACAGCAGGTATTGTTGCCAAGCGTCATGCGGAAATGAATGTGGTAACTGTTGCAGTAGACAATATGTATTTCAAAGCCGGAGCCAGAGTGAACGATACCATCGTTCTCATCGGACGGCTTACACATGTGGGACGTTCTTCCATGGAAGTACGTATTGATACTTACTGTGAAGCCCTTGATGGAACCAGAACCATGATCAACCGCGCATATTTTATTATGGTTGGAACAGATGAACATCAGCATCCTGTGGAAGTACCGGGACTTATCATTGAGGGAGTTACTCAGCAGATAGAGAATGAAGCTGCACAGAAACGTGCAAAACTCTGGAAAGTACGCAGACAGGAAGGATTTTAACAAAACAGCCGCAAATGCGGCTGCTTTTTGTTTATCAGTAACATTTACTGCAAGGTCCGTATCCCATAGCTTCGGCTTCTGATCTGGATACCTGTCTGGCTGTATCCGGGTTCATTCTTCCACAGTTGGGAATGCTGTGATATTTTTCGCCGGTTGCAGGGATCCATACCATTGTTCCTAGATCTGCATTGTTGGATTCTTCCTGTTCAGGTACCGGATCAGAAGTGGTAGTTTCTTCTTGCCAGGAGTTTCCACCAGTGCCACCTGCAGAAGCATTTACAGAGGAGTCTCCGGAAGAATAATCATTGCATGGCTCCTGTGACCAGGAAATATTTGTTCCATCGGAGACCGCAATGATCGTACCCTGTTTATCTGTTCGGAATACAGGGATTCCCATATCTGATAAACGTCCCATTGTATCTGCTGACGGATGATTATACTGATTATTGATTCCGCAGCTTATGACTGCGTAAGATGGAGAAGTCGCCTCAAGGAAATCCCAGGTAGTTGAACTTGCAGACCCATGATGACCAACAGAAAGAACATCGCAATCAAGGTTCATACCAGTACTGATCATATCCTGTTCACTGGTTTCCTCTGCATCTCCGGTAAAAATAAAGCTATTTGAACCATTTTCAAGTTTGATTACAAGAGAGTTATCATTACTGTTCTGGCTGATACCATTCGGTGCAAGAACAGTGAAACTTCCGGTGCCAAAATCAAATGTTTCACCTACAGAAGGATACTGTACGATAATTGCATTTGCAGTGGCAGTATTCATAAAATTATTGAATAAATTTGAAGTATGTACATAGTCTGGTCCGAATATATTACTTACAGAGAAATTGTCTATACATGGAACAAGACCGCCGATATGATCTTCATCATAGTGAGAAGCGATCATATAGTCAATGTTTTCCACATTCTGTTCCTGTAAGTAGGAAATGATCAGATCAGCATGGCTCTGATCCCCGCCATCGTACAAAAGATTTTGTCCTCCGGACTGTACTAAGATGGCATTTCCCTGTCCAACGTCAATAAAATGAACTGCCATCTCACTGTTGCCTTCAGCTTTTACCGTCAGTGCTGATTGCGGAACTAAGGTAAACAGCAGAAGGAACAGAGATAGAATTAGTGATAGTAACCTGTTTTGTTTCTTCATAAAAAGCCTCCTGAATGTTAATAACAGTTTGATTATACCATTTATTGAGAAACAAAAACATAATTATAGTAATTTTCGTAAAATAATACAAATAATCCAGTCTATCTTGGAGCGGGTTTGAAAAAATGCTTTAGCGTGAAGTCCTGCGTCAGATTGATTAATACTCTATCTGCTGGACTTCCTCTCCATTGTCTTCCCATGTATCAGAGTTATCCAGAGAACCATCTGTGCTGTCACCGGAATTGTCATCGCTGGGATAATCAATCTGATCGGAAGAATCATCCCCTGTCTCGTCAGACGATGTCTGATCATTGTTTCCATCATCAGAAGATCCATCTTCTGTATCTGTATTATCATTCTCCTGCCCTGTATCATCCAGAGAACCGTCCTGCGTCGTATCAGTATTGTAAGAAGAGTCATCGTAAGAAGTATCATTATAACTGTTGTCATAATCAGAATCATCATAGTTACTTTCCTGAGTGTAAATGGTAAATCCATCCTCTTCAGCCTGAGCCTCTGCCTGTGCCTGAGCCTCAGCAGCAGTCTCCGGAGCTTCCGTAAAGTTTGTAACAGCTTTTGACACTGTATTACCGGTTGGTGCCACAGCAGAAACTGCAAACATCGCGCCACAAAGCAGGATTGCAGTTCCGGCAATCTGAATTTCATCTATATGTCTCATAGTTTATATTCTCCTTGCTTATCTATGTTTGTTTCTTTCTATTTCTATGCATATCCAGATTATTTACAGCAATATTATATACCTTAAGTGGAATTTTTTTGTAGAGTAAATTTTAAGTTACTGTTCATACATCACTATCCTGAGATATACAAGCCAAAATTGTAAAAAAAACTGGATTCTGTCTGAAAAATCTGTTATTATAAGAATCGTATGAATATAATTTCAACTATAATACAGTTTATCTAATTATTTTCTTTCCTGTATGATATCAGGGTAAAAAAATTCCCCTATAAAACTTGAAATTATAAATTTAAAAATCAGAGGTGTCATTTATGAGCTGGTATAATGAGGCAATTTTCTATCACATCTATCCACTGGGTTTAACCGGTGCGCCGAAGCACAATGACTACAGTGCTCCTGTTTCCCGTCTGAACACATTACTTCCATGGATCGACCACATCAGAGAAATCGGATGTACAGCATTATACATCGGACCTTTATTCGAGAGTGTAGGACATGGCTATGAAACCACAGATTACAAAAAGCTGGATTCCCGTCTCGGAACCAACGAAGACCTTTAAAAACTTCGTGGCAGCCTGTCATGAAAAAGAGATCAAAGTTATTTTCGATGGTGTATTCAATCACACAGGCCGTGATTTCTTTGCATTTAAAGATATTCAGCAAAACCGCGAACATTCCAGATATCTCAACTGGTACTGCAATGTGAACTTCGGAGGGAATACGGAATACAATGACGGCTTCTCCTACGAAAACTGGGGTGGATACAACCTTCTGGTAAAATTAAACCAAAGAAACCCGGAAGTACAGAATTACATCTGTGATGTGATCCGTTTCTGGGTATCAGAATTTGATGTAGATGGAATCCGTCTGGATGCGGCAGATGTCCTTGATTTTGATTTCATGCGTGCCCTGCGCCGTACGGCAGCAGAAGTAAAGGAAGATTTCTGGCTTATGGGCGAAGTGATCCATGGCGATTACAGCAGATGGGTAAATGGAGAAACGCTCCACAGTGTAACAAACTATGCCCTGCATAAAGCACTCTACAGCGGACATAACGATCACAACTATTTCGAAATCGCACATACTGTAAAATATCTCCAGAATATGGGAAATCTTGATCTCTACAACTTTGTGGACAACCATGATGTAGAACGTATTTATACCAAGCTTTCAAATAAAGCACATTTTGCACCTGTTCATGTCTTACTCTATACACTTCCGGGTGTACCAAGTATCTATTACGGTTCTGAGTTCGGTATTGAAGGAAAGAAAGAGAAATTCTCCGATGACAGCCTCAGACCGGCTCTGGATATCAAAGACTATGCAGATGCAGTACAGAAGAATCCATGTACAGCCCTGATTGCAGCTCTTGGAAAGATACGACAGCATACACCTGCATTAAGCTACGGAAGCTACGCTGAACTTCAGCTTACCAACCGCCAGTTTACATTTGCCCGTGACCTTGACGGAATACGTGTGATCGTTACCGTAAATAACGATGATAATGCAGCAGATATGAGCCTTCCGGCAGGAAACTGTGCAGAATATATCGGAACCCTCACAGGCCGTAAAGTACCTGTTCAGGGTGGACATATCAATGTAACAGCAGCCGCAAACAGCGGTGAAATCTGGGTTCCAGCAGGTGAAATGCCAGAATATATACCAGTAAAAGCAGAAACTGCAGATGTCAAAAAAGTACAGGAAGATACAGAAGAAACAACTTCCCCACAAACTGAGTCTTCTGCACAGAAAACAATAACCGCAGCAGAAGAAACCGCAGCAGCAAAAGCAGAAGATATTCAGCCTGAAAAAAATGCCGATACTTCAGCCACATCAGCAGAAAGCAGTTTTTCGGAAAATACGGAGGTCGTTGCTGAACCAGCAAAGACAGTGATTATAGACCTGAATAAATCCCCGGAAGACATGACTGTAGATGAATTACAGCAGGCAATCCTTGCCAAAATGGCAGGCAATGGTCCTGTCACAGACCAGATGAAGAAAACAGTATATGATAATATCTGGCATGATTCTCTGGTAAACTGGCTCAAGAGCTTCCACTGATCAGATTATCGTCAGTATTTTTCATCTTTTCTTTCATTAATAAAAGAGAAATTTTCCATGCGACAACTTTTTTTGCCGTTGACTAAATACTTTTTTTGGTGGTAAGATATGGATACAGATACAGACAATCAATCACACTAAATCGTACGGGAGGAATTTACTCATGAAAACACTTGAAACAAAAAAAGCACCAGCAGCAATCGGACCATATTCTCAGGCAAAAATGACAGGAAACTTCTTATTTGCATCCGGTCAGATTCCGGTAGACCCGGCTACAGGTGAAGTTGCAGGCGATAAAATCGAAACACAGGCAGAGCAGTCCTGCAAGAACGTAGGAGCAATTCTTGAAGAAGCCGGACTTACATTTGACAATGTTATCAAGACTACATGCTTCCTTGCTGATATGGCAGATTTCGCCGCATTCAACGCTGTATACGAGAAATACTTCACAAGCAAACCAGCCCGCTCCTGTGTTGCTGTAAAACAGCTTCCGAAGAACGTACTCTGCGAAGTGGAAGCTATCGCTGTAGCTGAGTAATTCAGCAAAACCACAATATAATAGATAGTTCAAAATAATTTCTGAATCTGATTCAGATGGGGAAAACAGCCAGGGAAAAATCTACCTGGCTGTTTTTGTTTTCAGGCTACCTGCAATTGCTGATATTTGCTATAATAGTATAAAAGAATTCCGGCAAAATGAAAGGTAAAAGTTATGAGATCAATATCCATATATGCACTTACGAGAAATCAGAATAAAGATTCTCTGTCAAAACTGGAACGTCAGTTATCCGGCCGGGAATACTTCCTCAAAATACGGGAATGGGAACTTCAGAGTATGAAAGCACTGGTACGCCAGTTAGAATCGCATATGACTAAAGTCTGTTCCCTGCGCTTTTTCTATTCCTACCAGATTCCAAAACTCGGGAAAGAATTTGATCTTCTCCAGATCAAAGACGACCAGATCATAAACATTGAACTGAAAAGCGGAGCTGTATCTGAGGAGGCAATTCGTAAACAGCTTATGCAGAACCGTTATTACCTTTCCGTTCTTGGACGCTCCATACAGTCTTATACGTATATCAGCAGTCAGAATCGCCTTGTCAGGCTTACCAACCATGATCATATTGCAGAAGCCGACTGGACAGAGATGTGCAGATCACTGCAAAAGGAGAGCAGTGATTATCAGGGGAATATTGACGATTTGTTTCAGGCCGAATTATATCTGATTTCTCCAATCACAGAAACCGGCTCGTTTCCTGAAAAAAAGAATACTTTCTGACTTCCCAGCAGCGGGATATCCAGCGCCAGATTTTAAAGAAACTCCGTATCAGCCGGTTCGGATATTTCTGTTTTACCGGACTTCCAGGAACAGGAAAAACATTGCTTCTCTATGATATCGCTATGAAACTGTCCAGGCGTCAGCAGATATGCATGATTCACTGCGGCAATGCCGGAAAAGAATGGAAAATACTGCATAAACGTTTACAGCGTATTGCTTTTCTTTCGGACAATCAGCTGACCGAAAATACAGAGCTGAAACATTACAGTGCAGTTCTGGTAGACGAAGCACATTTGCTTTCTTCAGAAAAACTGCAGATTCTGTTAACGCAATCGGAGGGGGAGTTTCCCGTAATATTTTCCAGTGATTCCGAAGATGCCATATGTCCTGAAGAGTTAGGGGTAAATACATTAAAACTTATAGAAAACCTGCCGGAAATCCAGATGTTTCACTTAACCAACCGCATCCGTACCAATGCGGAACTTTCCTCATTCATCCAGAATATGATACACCTTACAGACAGAAAAACCTCAAAACCCTATCCGCATGTTTCTGTTGTATATGCAAATAATGAAGAGGAGACTGCTGCCTTACTGGAAGATTATATACATCAGGGTTATGAATATGAGATTACTGCCGTGAGAGACATAAAACGTCTTGTTATCATATTGGACGAACGATATTACTATGATCAGAACAGATATCTGCGTTCAAAACATTTCAAAGAAGGCAGGTCTGATGTCCGTAATTTATTTCACCAGCTGAATCAGGCCAAAGAGGAACTTTCTATAATCGTCAGAGAAAATACATATGTATACGAAACATTACTCACGCTTTTACAGCCTGATACTGTCAGATAAAAACTGCAAACTATCCGACTCTCCCTTGAAATCCCCCACCATTCCGTATATAATAGGAATATTGTGGGGATTTTCCCTGCTTAACACAATGTTGATACAATAACCTCTGAAAGGAATACTATGAGAACTCTAGCTTTAAGCGATGAAATTTTAATGAAAGTTGACAAGGCTGCCCGTTACATCGGTGGTGAAGTCAACTCTGTAATGAAAGATAAGAATGACGTAGATATCCGCTTTGCCATGTGCTTCCCGGATGTTTATGAAATCGGTATGTCCAATCTGGGCATGATGATCCTCTATAACATGTTCAATGAACGTGAGGATGTCTGGTGTGAGCGTGTCTTTTCTCCGTGGATGGATCTGGATAAAATTATGCGTGAGGAACATATTCCTCTCTTTGCCCTGGAATCCCAGGAGCCTGTAAAGGAGTTTGATTTCCTTGGTATTACCCCTTGGATATGAGATGTGCTATACCAATGTGCTTCAGGTACTTGACCTGAGCCATGTTTCACTTCTGGCAAAGGATCGTAAGGAAGATGACCCTATCGTCATCGGCGGCGGTGCATGTGCATATAATCCGGAACCGATCGCAGAATTTTTTGATATGTTTTATATTGGCGAGGGTGAGACTGTCTATGATGCTCTGTTTGATGCATATAAGGCAAACAAGGCAGCAGGCGGTTCCAGAGCAGACTTCCTGTTTGCAGCTTCCCAGATTCCCGGAATTTATGTTCCCTCTTTATACAATGTAACCTACAAAGAAGACGGCACCATTGCTTCCTTTACACCTGCAAAAGAGGGCGTACCTGAGAAAGTCTGTAAACAGCTGATCACCGATGTCACTAAAGACTACCGCGCGATCAAAGCTCCTGTAGTTCCATTTATTAAAGCTACTCAGGATCGTGTTACCCTGGAGATCCAGCGTGGCTGTATCCGCGGATGCCGTTTCTGTCAGGCTGGTATGATCTACCGTCCTACCAGAGAGCGCAATGTGGAGGATTTAAAGGCAAGTGCCAGAGAAATGCTTCAGAATACAGGACATGAGGAGATTTCCTTAAGTTCTCTAAGCTCCAGTGATTATTCTGAGCTGAAGGAACTGGTAAACTTCCTGATCGAAGAATTTCATGGCAATGCTGTCAATATCTCTCTGCCATCCCTGCGTATCGATGCTTTTGCCCTGGATGTTATGAGCAAGGTACAGGATGTAAAGAAGAGTAGCCTTACTTTCGCACCGGAAGCAGGCTCCCAGCGTCTGCGTAATGTTATCAACAAAGGTCTGACTGAAGAGAATATTCTTCATGGTGCAGGTGAAGCATTCAAAGGTGGATGGAATCAGGTAAAGCTTTACTTCATGCTCGGACTTCCAACTGAAACAGAAGATGATATGAAAGGTATTGCTCATCTTGCTCAGAAAATTGCAGAAACTTATTATGAAGAAGTGCCGAAAGAAAAACGTAATGGCAAGGTTCAGGTCAATGTAAGTACCTCTTTCTTTGTACCGAAACCATTTACTCCATTCCAGTGGGCAGGTATGTACAGAGAGGAAGATTTCGTGGAGAAAGCAAAGGTCGTAAAAAGCGAGATCCGCGCACAGTTAAACCAGAGAAGTATCCGCTACAGTTGGCATGAGCCGGATGTCACGATCCTTGAAGGCTTCCTCGCCAGAGGTGACCGCCGTTGTGCGCAGGTTATTCTGAAAGCATACGAAAAAGGTGCAATCTATGATGCCTGGTCAGAGAGTTTTGATTATAACATATGGAAAGAAGCTTTTGCAGAAACCAATACAGACATTGATTTCTATACACTCCGCGAACGTTCTACAGACGAGATCCTTCCATGGGATTTCATTGATGCAGGAGTGACCAAAAAGTTCCTGATCCACGAATGGGAACAGGCAAAGAAAGAAACCGTAACACCCAACTGCCGTCAGAAATGTTCAGGCTGCGGTGCTATGCGTTATGGCGGAGGTGTATGTTATGAAGGTAAGAATTAAATTCAGCAAAGAGGGTCCTGTTAAATTTGTGGGACATCTGGATACCATGCGTTATTTCCAGAAAGCCATCCGCAGGGCAAATCTTCCTGTTGCTTTTTCAGGTGGTTTCAGTCCTCACATGATCATGTCTTTTGCAGCACCACTTGGTGTTGGTACTGAGAGTCTGGGTGAGTACTTTGATCTGGAGCTGGCAGAGACAGTTCCTACCTCAGAGATCACACGACGTCTGGATGCAGTGATGGTAGAAGGGGTACATGTACTGAGTACCCGTCAGGTTGAGGACGGAAAGGCGGGTAAGGCAATGTCACTGGTGGCAGCAGCCGATTATTATGTAGAATTTCGTCCGGGAAAAGAGCCTGAAATTTCCTGGAAAGATAAAATCAGTGATTTCCTGGCGCAGCCGGAGATCACAGTAATGAAAAAGACCAAACGAAGCGAAAAGGAAATTGATATTCGCCCGTTTATCTATAAGATGGAACTTCAGGGAGACAAGATCTTTATGATGCTTGCTTCCGCAAGTGCCAATTACACAAAACCGGAACTGGTAACAGATACATTCTTCTCATGGCTTGGCATAGAACTTCCGGAATTTGCTTATTCCATCAAACGTCTGGAAGTATACGCAGATAAAGGAACAGAGGAAGAACATAAATTTGTAACTCTGGAAGCACTGGGTGAAGAAGTTGAGTAAACTGATTATTACCCAAATGAATATCCGGCAGATTCCATGCTATGTATGTGCGTATGAAGAAGACGGTAAAGTAATGGAACTGCGCTTCGAACCTGTTGGGGAGAAATCTTCTCTTGGAAATATTTATGTTGGACAGATAGAGAATATAGCTGCCAATATCGGTGCTGCATTCGTACAGATTTCTGCCGGGGAAAAATGCTACCTGCAGCTTTCCGATGCTCCAAATGCGATTTATGCTTCTGTAAAAAAAGGTGACCGTCCATTAAAGGCAGGAGATGAAATCCTTGTGCAGATCAGCCGGGAAGCAATGAAGGGAAAACTACCGGCTGTAACCACGAATCTGAATTTTACAGGCAAATATCTGGTTCTTACAACCGGTGATAAGAAATTTGGTCTGTCTTCCAAACTTTCCAATGATGACAGAAGCCGTATCAGTAAGTGGATGGAAGCAGAAGTTAACCGTCCGGATAAAGAGTTTGGTATCATCGTTCGTACAAATGCAGCAGATGCATCAAAAGAAGAAATACTGAAAGAACTGGAATACCTGGAGGGCCTGTATCATAAGGCTGCTGTAGACGGAAGATCCCGTACCTGTTTCAGCTGCGTATATAGAACAGAGCCTTTTTATATCTCTGCAGTCCGCGACGCCAACAGCCGGAACCTGGAAGGGATCATAACAGATATCCCTGAGATATCCCGACAGATTTCTGACTATCTTAACAGTAACAGCCCGGAGGAAAAAGAGAAGCTGCGGTTTTATGATGATAAACTTCTCCCTCTTTACAAACTTTATCGCCTGGAAACTGTCTTAGAAGAAATCCAGCATGAGAAAGTCTGGCTGAACAGTGGTGGATTTCTGGTGATCCAGCAGACAGAAGCCTTCGTATCCATTGATGTAAACAGCGGAAAGTTTACAGGCAAAAAGAAAATGCAGGAAACTTACCGAAAAATCAATTTGGAGGCAGCAAAGGAAATTGCCAGACAGTTGCGTCTCAGAAACCTGTCCGGAATTATTCTGATTGATTTTATTAATATGGAAAATCAGGATCATCAGGATGAACTGTTCCATGTCCTGCAGAAATATCTGCGCAAAGATCCGGTAAAGGCAAAAGCAGTGGACATCACTCCACTGCACATCCTGGAACTTACCAGAAAGAAAGTGCGAAAACCTGTGATTGAGGAAATCAGAGAATTATAGTTTACCATAAAATAATTATGTAAACCAAGCGAGCATCTGCAATTCTCATCGATATTTTTCCGTAACTGAATAACTGCTCTGCAGTTTGTATTTTATCACAGATCCTGACGGATACCGGATTGAAATTGTACCTGTAAAATAAAAGAAAAAAAATTCAAGAAATTGAAAAAAACTTATTGACAAATCGAATTTTGTCCGCTATTATAAATGAGATGCCGCACAGAGAGGTACAAGCACCGAAAGGTCACCATATCTGGCGAGTAAAGATTATAGGAGGTGCCACAGATGTACGCAATTATTGCAACAGGTGGTAAACAGTACAAAGTTGCTGAAGGCGACGTAATCAGAGTTGAGAAACTCGGTGTTGAAGCTGGTGAAACTGTTACTTTTGATAATGTTATTGCAGTAAGCAATGACGGATTAAAAGCTGGTGAAGATGTGAAAGATGCCAGTGTTACCGCTACTGTAGTTGAGAACGGTAAAGCAAAAAAAGTTATCGTTTACAAATACAAGAGAAAAACTGGATATCACAAGAAAAACGGTCACAGACAGCAGTACACTAAAGTAAAAATCGAAAAGATTAACGGTTAATCTGGTGTCATTATGATTACAATTACAGTTAAGAAGAGAAATGGAAATTATCTGGAATTTGTTTCGAAAGGTCACGCCGGATATGCAGAGGAAGGACAGGATATTGTCTGTGCTGCTGTTTCTGTACTGGTGATCAATACTGTAAATTCTCTTGAGACATTTACAGATGATCAGTTTGAAGTGCAGGAAGATGACGGCTATGTATCTTTTCATTTTACGGCTCCGGTTACTGAGAGGGGAACCCTTCTCATGGATTCGCTGATTCTCGGATTAACAGAAATTGAACATAGTTATAACAATCGATATTTGACAGTAAAAGTCAAGGAGGTGTAACAACATGATGAAAATGAACCTTCAGTTATTCGCACATAAAAAAGGAGTTGGTTCTACAAAGAACGGTCGTGATTCCGAATCCAAGAGATTAGGTGCGAAGAGAGCAGACGGACAGTTTGTTAAAGCTGGAAATATTCTTTACAGACAGCGCGGAACTAAGATCCATGCTGGTGAGAACGTAGGTTGCGGTAAAGATTATACTTTATTTGCACTTAAAGATGGTGTCGTAAGATTTACCAGAAAAGGACGCGATAAGAAACAGGTTTCTATCGTTCCAGTAGAAGCAGAATAATCTGGTTAAGCGAAGGCTTCAAATCTAATATGGGTTTGGAGCCTTTCTTTTATAGTAGAATTGCTATAGATTAAAAGAGTTATATGATATAAAAGAAACCATAGCAATCCTTGTAAATAATGCATATTGATCCGACTCATCAGAGCGCGAAATCCTGCTGAACGGTCTCAAATGCATTAATTTAAGAAGATTACTATTACGAAATAATCATTAGTAAAGGACAGAGGTGTGTCATATGTTTGCAGACAGAGCGAAAATCTATATCCGCTCCGGTAAAGGCGGCGACGGCCATGTAAGTTTCCGCAGAGAATTATATGTTCCGAATGGCGGTCCTGACGGCGGCGACGGCGGTCGTGGAGGAGACGTGATATTTGAGGTAGATGAAGGCCAGAACACCCTTGGCGACTACCGACACAGAAGAAAATATAAAGCAGAAGACGGACAGGAAGGCGGCAAAAAACGCTGCCATGGTGCCGATGGAAAAGATGTTGTATTAAAAGTTCCGGAAGGAACGGTTATCATGGATGCAGAATCCGGTAAAGTAATTGCTGATATGTCCGGTGAAAATAAACGCCAGATCGTATTAAGAGGCGGAAGAGGTGGCAAAGGAAACCAGCATTATGCGACTGCAACCATGCAGGTTCCGAAATATGCACAGCCAGGACAGCCTGCGCAGGAACTGGAAGTTCTTCTGGAGCTGAAAGTAATCGCAGACGTAGGTCTGGTTGGATTCCCGAATGTCGGAAAGTCCACATTCCTTTCCCGTGTTACCAACGCACAGCCGAAAATCGCCAACTATCACTTTACAACCCTGAGCCCAAATCTTGGTGTTGTAGATACTGAAAACGGTGGTTTTGTGATCGCTGATATTCCCGGTCTGATCGAAGGTGCTTCCGAAGGTGTGGGACTTGGACATGAGTTCCTCCGACACATTGAACGTACCAGAGTCATTATCCACATTGTAGATGCAGCATCTACAGAGGGACGTGACCCAATCGATGATATTTACAAGATTAATAAAGAACTGGAAGCTTATAATCCGGAAATTGCTGCAAGACCACAGGTAATCGCAGCAAATAAAATCGACTGTATCTATACAGAAGACGGCGAAGAGAGCCCGATTGACAAACTTAAGGCAGAATTTGAGCCAAAAGGAATCCAGGTATATCCGATTTCCGCTGTCAGCGGTCAGGGTGTCAGAGAACTTTTATTCCATGTGAAAGAACTTCTTGACAGCTGCCCACAGGAACCTGTAGTATTTGAACAGGAATTCTTCCCTGAAGATATGTTGATCGGAGAAAACCTTCCATATACAGTAGAGCAGAGTCCTGAAGATCCGACAATTTTTGTTGTCGAGGGACCGAAGATTGAAAAGATGCTTGGCTACACAAATCTTGATTCCGAAAAAGGTTTCGCATTCTTCCAGAAATTCCTGAAAGAGGGAGGCATCCTGGAAGAACTTGAGAAGGCAGGCATTCAGGAAGGCGATACTGTGCGTATGTACGGATTTGATTTTGATTACTATAAATAGATTCAATAATGAAACAGATGTGGTAAAACGGATGATTCTGTCCGTTTGCAGAGAATAACAGAGGAAAATAAAAATGACAAGTAAACAGAGAGCTTATTTAAAAGGTCTTGCAATGACCATGGATCCAATCCTTCAGCTTGGAAAGGGTGGTCTTACTCCTGAGAACACAGCCGCAGTAGATGAGGCGCTTGCAGCCAGAGAACTGATCAAGATCAGTGTTCTTCAGAACTGCCTGGAGGATCCGCGCCAGATGGCTGAGGTTCTGGCAGAACGTACACGTTCCCAGATCGTACAGGTTATCGGCAAGAAAATTGTTTTATACCGTGAAGGCAAAAACGAAAAGAAAAAAAATTGAATTACCCAGAAAATAATACGGAGTTTTTTTATGGCTGACATCAAACACAGAATTGGTATTATGGGCGGTACTTTTGATCCCATCCACATGGGGCATCTGATTCTGGGAGAGAAAGCATACGAACAGTTCCGACTGGAAAAGGTACTGTTCATGCCTTCCGGAAATCCGCCTCACAAGAGAAACCGTCAGGGACGTGCCACAGATGAAGAAAGAGTTGAAATGGTCCGCAGGGCGATTACCGGAAATCCTCACTTTGAACTGTCGCTGACTGAAATGCATGAAAATGGTTATACTTACACTTATCATACACTGGAAATGCTAAAAGAGAAGAATCCGGATACTGATTATTATTTTATAATCGGCGCAGACTCCCTGTATGACTTTGATACATGGCGTGAACCGGAAAGAATCTGCAGAAACTGCATTCTGGTAACTGCTGTAAGAAATCATTCCACAATCGCAGAGCTCGAAGCAGAAATGAACCGTCTTTCGCTTAAATATAATGGCACATTTCTGACACTGAATACCACAAACCTTGATGTATCCAGCGAAATGCTCAGAAACTGGATCAGCGAAGATAAAAGTGTGCGTTACTATATTCCTGATTCGGTGATTGAGTATATCAGAGAAAACCAGATTTACAGTCTGGCCGAAAAGAAAGGATGATCTTCCGATGGCAGAGTATGATTTTATAAAAATGCAGAAAAAATTAGCAAAATATCTGGATGAGGATCGTTATGAACATACGTTGGGAGTCATGTTTACATGTGCAGCACTTGCCATGGTTCATGACTGTGATCTGATCACAGCCCAGACTGCCGGACTGCTCCATGACTGTGCAAAATGTATTCCTAACAAAAAGAAGCTGAAAATGTGCAGCCAGCATCATATTTCGGTATCTGAATTCGAACAGGAGCATCCTTTTTTACTTCATGCCAAGCTTGGAGCTTACGTAGCTAAGGCTAAGTATGATGTTACAGATGAAAATATTCTTTCTGCCATCACCTGGCATACTACCGGAAAGCCGGAGATGACACTGTTGGAAAAAAATCGTCTATATTGCCGATTATATTGAACCAAAACGTGATAAAGCTCCTAATCTTTCAATTGTACGTAAACTGGCTTTTCAGGATCTTGACGAATGTATGTATAAGATTTTGGGTGATACACTGGCTTATCTGGAGGAAAATCCGAAAGATATTGATAATGCTACGAAAGATGCTTTCTTGTATTACAGGGATTTACACATGAAAAGACAGTCCTGAGTATAAATTGTCTCGACTGGCAGAGTTTTACATATAGGGGACAGCACAACAGGGAGAACAGATTACGGATATAAATATTTATTTAGAGAAGATATATGTAGCTATTCAATAGTCTGTTGATCATGAAGATATTGAACAGTTACAAAAGCAGATAGAAAGAGAGGTTGTTTCCATGAACAGAGAACTTGAAATGGCAAAACTTGCCTGCCGCGCACTTGATGAGAAAAAAGGAAAAGATATTAAGGTGATAGATATCCATGAAGTATCTGTAATTGCCGATTATTTTGTAATTGCAAGTGCTTCCAACCAGAATCAGGTTCAGGCTATGGTTGACAATGTAGATGAAACACTTGGCAGAGCCGGATTTGAAGCAAAACAGATTGAGGGAACCAGAAACTCCAGCTGGGTTCTTATGGATTACGGCGATATGATCGTTCACGTATTTGACGAAGAGAATCGTCTTTTCTATGACCTCGAAAGAATCTGGAGAGATGGTAAGGTTCTTGACGTTAATGAATTTCTTGAGAAATAAGTAGAAAAAATTGTTACTGTTCACTCTGTTCACAGCAACACGCTTGCGATGCACAGACTTTATGCTAATCGCATAAAGTCGCGCGGTATGTCTCGGGTTTTCTGTGACCTTCGTTCACAAAAAACACCTCGCGGGATATTACCAGTGAACAGTAACGAAAAATTTACAGTTATTCGGTGTAGAACTGCGTAGCGAGGCGGATGATTTTATCCGCCTGACTTTGTGAAATTTGCAAAATAAAATACAGAGGAAATCAGATATCATCATCAAGAGATACCTGATTTCCTCTGTTGTTTTTTTGAATTGATATAGTATAATTTGCAGTGTATGGGGACTTGCTTGATTCGGTTATGAGCAAGTAGCGAAGCGGATTGCGAATATCTGCCTGACTATTCACGTATCAGTTATATTACTCATACAAACGGAACACACCAAATACTTTGCCAAGAATCTGAAGACCTTCATGTACAAGGATTGGCTCCATTGTATCATTTTCCGGCTGGAGACGATAGTATCCTTTTTCTTTATGGAAAGTCTTAACTGTAGCACCGTCATCGATCAGCGCAACAACAATATCTCCATCCTCTGCTGTGGACTGCTGTTTTACCAGAACCTGATCTCCGTCAAAAATTCCGGCGTTTATCATACTTTCCCCTTTTACTTTCAACAGAAAGCTCTGTGAATTAGGCATAAACTCTGCAGGGATAGGGAAATAGCCTTCAATATTCTCAACTGCCAGAAGTGGCTGTCCGGCTGCCACAGTTCCTATGATGGGAACATTCACAACCTCTCTGCGGACCAGATTAAAATTGTCATCAATAATCTCGATCGCACGTGGTTTCGTTGCATCTCTGCGGATATATCCATTTTTCTCCAGTGCTTCCAGATGTGAATGAACGGAAGAAGTAGATTTCAGGTTGACTGCCTCGCAGATTTCACGAACTGCCGGTGGAAATCCCCGGTTCAAAATCTCATTCTTTATGTAATCAAGAATCTCCTGCTGCTTTGGCGTGATTCTTCCATATGGCATAATTATACCCTCCTTTTTAAGTTATTTTTTGTTCGTACACTCTTCATAACCATTCAGCAGTCTGCTATTCTATGAGATACTGAACAGTTTCTGATTTTTTTATCATATCATAATTCCTGACAAAAATGCAAACTTATATTCTGAAAAATGTGTTCTTACTTATGTGCTCCCGTTACTGTTTACTCCATTCTCAGTAACGGGATTATTAGTTACAGTTAACACACCACTATCCTGCGAGGTGTTTTGGCATGAATATGCCAAAATCCCGAGACATACAAGCCAAAATTCCATTGCCGCAGGCAATCTGGAATGAATTTTGGCTACGTTACTGTGAATTCTTTATGAATAAACTTGTTTTTAAATGTGCAAAGTGTTACAATATTTTGGAAAATGGTGTAACTATTCAGCAGTCACTGTGAAATCGCTGAACAGTTATAGAATGATTATGAACTGCACAAAAAGGAGACATTCCATTGTCTGATAATAAATCAAAAAAAATGCCGGGAATCCTGGCAAGGCTTCGCATGGTCGTGGGGCTGAATATCGGAACGATCATGTTTGGCATCTTATTCATATATATGGCATTCAGTGCCATATTATATTTTACAACTACTCATATTGAGTCCTATCAGGTTACATCAGGACCTTTATCCCGCAACGAAACATATACCGGTCTTGCCATACGTGAAGAAAGTTTATGCAAGGCAGATTCATCAGGCTATATTACTTATTATGCAAGGGAGGGCAGTAAGATCAATGCTTCCGGAGCGGTGTACGGACTTAGTGATACAAAAACAGCTTCTGCTCCGGCATCTCTTGCCCCGGAAGAACTTTCAAAGGTACGGACTGATATGATGAGTTTTTCCAAAGGATTCAGTTCAAGTAAATTTAACAGCACCTACAGCTTTAAATATGAACTGAAGGGAAATATCCTTCAATATGCAGAGTCTGGCAATACCTCATCTGCTCCTCTTACTTCAGATGAGGACGGTGAAGGAAATGACAGTGGTGACAATGACAAAACAGCAGATATTTATCCCGGAAATCAAACTATCTGCCAGTCCCAATCTGATGGTATCGTTTTATATTCCATGGATAATTATGAAGGAAAAACAGTAGATGCTGTAAAGGCAGAAGATTTCGATCAGAATTCTTACCATGAAACAGATTTGAAAACTTCCGACAAGGTAAAAGCAGGAGATGATATTTATACCATTATCACAGATGAACGCTGGAGCCTTCTGATTCCTTTGAGCGACAGACAGGTTGAAAAACTGAAAGACCGTTCTACAATACGTGTCAAATTTTTAAAAGACGATATGACACAAAACGGAGATTTTTCCATTATTACCATAGATGGTGACAAATATGGACAGATTGATTTCAATAAAGGTCTGATTCGTTATGCATCTGACCGTTTTTTGGACATTGAACTTGTAACCAACACAGTTGTAGGTCTGAAAATCCCTCTTACCTCTATTGTAACCAAGGATTTTTATGTGATTCCATCCAGAATGGCCACTACACAGGATAATCAGACAGGTTTTACCCTTTATGAGGGGAAAAATAAAACAACATTTAAAGATGTGAGCATTTACGCAAGCATTGATGATTCATCTGTCTCCAAATTGGCAGTGGACGAAGCAGAACAACCTCAGATTTATTATGTTGACAAGAGTTCATTTAAGGAAGGGGATGCCCTGATCAATACGGATACCGGTGAAAAATATGTGATCGGAGAGACAGATACCCTGGAGGGAGTATACTGTATTAATAAAGGCTATGCGGTTTTTCGCCGTATTGAAATACTTGATGAGAACGAAGAATATGCTATTGTATCTAAAAACACCACCTACGGTCTTTCCAGATATGATCACATTGTTCGAAACGCTGATAAAGTAAAGGAAGAAGACATTTTATACTAATTAAGGAGGCTTAATATGTTAGCTGATAAACTAAACCTTGTGAAAAAGAATATTGAAGAGGCCTGCGATACTGCAGGGCGTTCTCCCCAAGAGGTAACTCTTATTGCGGTCAGTAAGACCAAACCGGTGGAAATGCTGAAAGAAGCATATGATGCGGGTGCAAGAGTGTTTGGGGAGAATAAGGTTCAGGAGATCGTAGATAAATACGATCAGATGCCATCAGATGTACAGTGGCACATGATCGGACATTTACAGAGAAATAAAGTGAAATATATTATTGATAAAGTATCTATGGTACACTCTGTAGATTCTGTCCGCCTGGCAGAGGCCATCGAAAAAGAGGCAGCAAAAAAAGATATCTGCATGCCGGTTCTGATCGAAGTAAATGTAGCAGGAGAGGAAAGTAAGTTTGGCCTTTCAGTCGAAGAGGTATTACCATTTCTGGAAGAAATTTCTTCTTATGAGCATCTTCAGGTAAAAGGACTTATGACAATTGCACCATTTGTAGCAAATCCTGAAGAAAACAGAGAAGTTTTTCAAAAATTAAAGAAATTAAGTGTTGACATTGCGGCCAAAAACATTAATAATGTTAATATGAGCGTCCTGAGTATGGGAATGACAAATGATTATCAGGTCGCAGTTGAGGAAGGGGCCACTATGGTGCGCGTGGGAACGGGTATCTTTGGCGAAAGAGATTACTCAATAAAAGAAGATTAAAATAAGATTGGAGATTAAAATGGGCGTTTTAGATAAATTTTTAGATGCCATCAAATTAAACGATGATTACGATGATGATGGATTCTTAGATGATGATCTGTTAGATGAGGAAGAAGATGATGACTTTCTCGATGACGATTTCGATGAGAAACCAAAGAAGAAATTTTTTGATAAATTCTCTAAGAAAAAAGAATCCGACGATAATGATGACTTCGATGATGTAGAAGAGAAAGCAGTAAAGACAGCTCCTAAACAGGCATCTGCTCCAAAACAGACCGCTTCGGCTCCGTCTAAGGTTACGGTTAAACAGGAACGCGCCGAACGCCAGACACGTCCTGTAGCATCTTCCAAGATTACTCCAATGAGAAGCAGCCGCAAATCAAATCAGGGCCCAAATATGGAAGTCTGTGTGATCAAACCTTCTTCTATGGAAGATACTCGTGAGATTGCTGACACTTTAGTAGATAATTCTACTGTTATTTTGAATCTGGAGGGAATTGATGTGGAACTGGCACAGAGAATCATCGATTTCACGTCCGGTGCATGCTATTCTTTAGGCGGCAGCCTTCAGAAAGTATCCAGCTATATCTTTGTACTTGGACCGTACAATGTAGATATTACCGGTGACCTTCAGAATATTCTGGGAGGCTCTGCTCCGTCTGTAAGAGCAGGATATTGATCCAGGATGGAAAAAGACGAATTTTTTCTTAAGAGAATCCGGGAATTGGCAAATCTCTCCTGGCAGAGAGATATCGTTACATTTTCGGATTTTCTTAATTTAAATGAACAGAATATAGTCAGTAGCCTGAAACATCAGTTTCCCCAGATTGTTATGGAGACGTCCGGAGGCTATGAGAATGCGGAGCGTCAGATGGTTGCATTTCATCCTGATGCTCTTGCTTTTACATGGGAATATCCCATCGACTGTCTGAGGATTGAACCAAAGGCTCTTAAATTCTCTGAAGAGCTTTCTCATCGTGATTATCTCGGTGCACTTCTCAATCTTGGAGTAGACAGAAGTGTGATCGGTGATATTGTTGTTCAGAAAAAAGCTGCCTGGTTTTTCTGCCAGAACAAAATGACGGAATTCTTTCTTGAAAATCTGTGCCGGGTCCGTCATACCAATATTCTGATCACAAAAGTGGAGGATTCTGATGAATTTCCACGCCCTGTCCTTGAATCTGTCAGCGGTACCTGCGCTTCGGTACGTCTGGATTCATTGATCTCGCTTGCTTTTAAGACATCCAGAAGCAGTATGGTATCTTATATTGAAGGCGGGCAGGTTTTTTGTCAACGGAAAACTGATCACCAGCAACGGATATGAGCCGAAAGATGGTGACATTATATCTGTACGTGGGAAAGGACGGTTCATTTTTGACGGTGTTTCTCACCAGACAAAAAAAGGACGCTGCAGTGTGCGTATTATGCGCTATGTATAAATTTTGTAATAAAAGGAGAACAGGAAAATGGCAGAACAGAAATTACTTGTAAAACGGGAAGGAGATTTCCATTATCCTATTTATTTTAAAAATGACTTTCAGGATCTTGCCGGTGCGATCAGAGAAGAAGGACTTGAAAACCGGAAAATCTGTATTGTGACAGACAGTCATGTTGCACCTCTTTATCATGAGGCAGTTAAATCAGCTCTTCAGGAAATTTCCTCTGAAATATTCTCTTTTGTATTTGAAGCTGGTGAAAAGAACAAAAACCTGAATACAGTACAGGAATTATATAAAACTTTGATTGAGAATGAAATGGACAGAAAAGGTCTGCTGGTTGCGCTGGGCGGCGGTGTTGTAGGTGATCTGACAGGTTTCGGAGCTTCCACTTACCTGAGAGGGATTGATTTTATCCAGGTTCCTACTACGCTTCTGGCACAGGTTGACAGCAGCGTAGGAGGTAAAACAGGTGTTGACTTCCTTCAGTACAAAAACATGGTAGGAGCTTTCCATCAGCCCCGCCTTGTATATATGAATATGAGTACCCTGAAGTCTCTTCCGAATCGGGAATTCACCTGTGGAATGGGTGAAATTCTTAAGACAGGACTGATCTGCGATGAAGAGTTCTTCCGTTTTGTATGTAAGAATCAGCCTGAGATCAGTAAATTGGATCTGAGTATGCTTTCCAGAATGATCCGCAGATGCTGCGAGATCAAGGCAGGTGTGGTAGAGCGTGATCCGAAGGAGCAGGGAGAACGTGCACTTTTAAATCTTGGTCACACAGTCGGACATGCAGTCGAAAAAATGAAAAACTTTCAGCTGCTTCATGGACAGTGTGTTGGAGTCGGTCTGATCGCTGCCGCTTATCTTTCCATGCAGAGAGGATTATTAACAGAAGAAGAATACGAAGAGATCAGAAAAGGGTGCCATTCTTATAATCTTCCTCTTTCTGTTGATTCACTGAATGCCGGGGATGTCCTGGCAGCAACAAAAAAAGACAAAAAAATGGAAGCCGGTCATATTAAATTTATCCTTATGGACGGGATTGGTAAAAGTTTTATAGACAAAACTGTCACAGATGAGGAACTGCTCCAGGCAATCCGGGAGATTCTGATATGACAGCTGTTTCCTCCGTATCTTCATGTATGCACTGGATTAGAGGCTGTATTATTATCCTTTTGCTGACAATCCTGGATCAGGGAAGTAAATCTCTTGTTCTGGCACAACTGAAAGATCAGCCTGATATCTCTCTCATTCCAGGAGTTCTTCAATTACGGTATCTCGAAAATCGTGGAATGGCCTTTGGATTGTTTGAAGGTAAAATTCCGGTGTTTGTGATTTTGTGCCTTTTGTTTTTTGGTGTATTTATCTATGTATATGCCAGAATCCCGAAAAACAGATATTATCTGCCGCTGTCAGTAACTGCACTGGTAATGGTTTCCGGTGCTCTTGGAAATTTTATTGACAGAGTATGCAGAGGCTATGTTGTGGATTTTATCTATTTTTCACTGATTGATTTTCCGGTATTTAATATAGCTGATATGTATGTGGTATGCAGTGGCATATTACTTGTTATGCTGGTGTGTTTCAGATACAAAAATGATGAAGATTATGACTTCTTAAGAATAAAAAAGGATTAGTATTATGGAAATTCTTAATTATCAGGTTTCTGACGGTCAGTCCGGTATCCGGATTGACCGCTATCTTTCTGAAATGAACGAAGAACTGTCACGTTCTTATATTCAAAAGCTGCTTAAAGAGCAGAAAATAACCGTCAATGGTTCTGCTGTAAAAGCCAACTACAAAGTTCAGGAAGGAGATGAAATCTCCGTAGCAGTTCCTGACATAAAAGAGCCGGATATACTTCCGGAAGATATCCCTCTGGATATTCTTTATGAAGATGATGATGTACTTATTGTAAATAAACCAAAGGGGATGGTGGTTCATCCCAGTGCCGGACATACTTCCGGAACATTGGTAAATGCTATTATGTTTCACTGTAAGGACAATCTGTCGGGAATCAATGGTGTTCTGCGTCCTGGTATTGTCCACAGAATCGATAAGGATACCACAGGTGCACTTCTTGTATGCAAGAATGATAATGCACACCGCAACCTGGCAGAACAGTTAAAAGAGCATTCTATCAGGCGTAGATACCGGGCAATCGTAGCAGGAGTACTGAAAGAAGACGAAGGGACGATCGAAGGTCCCATCGGGCGCCATCCGATTGACCGCAAAAAGATGGCTGTCAACTATAAAAACGGCAAGGATGCTGTCACACATTATAAAGTTCTGGAACGTTTCAAAAATGCCACTTATGTGGAATGCCGTCTGGAAACAGGCAGAACGCATCAGATTCGTGTGCATATGACAAGTATCGGTCATCCACTTCTGGGTGATGAAGTGTACGGTTCCGGTAAGAATCCTTATCATCTGCAGGGACAGACGCTTCATGCAATGATTCTTGGCTTTGTTCATCCATCAACGGGCGAATATATGGAGTTTACAGCTCCTTTACCTGAATATTTCGTTAAATTATTAGAAAAATTACGAAAGTAGTTTGCAATTTTTTGGAAATATTGTATAATATGTCTATCGAATATGTAACAGAAGGGAGTGCAGACTATGAATAGTACGAGTTCAATTATTACAATTGGTCGTGAGTACGGCAGTGGAGGAAGACAGATAGGTCAGGAAGTTGCCAAATATTTTGGTATTAAATGTTATGATAAAGAACTTCTCGAACACGCAGCAAATGAAAGCGGTATCTGCAAAGAACTTTTTGAGAATCATGATGAAAGACCAACTAACAGCTTTTTATATTCTCTGGTTATGGATACCTACTCATTTGGTTATTCTTCTTCAGGATTTACAGATATGCCTATGAACCACAAAATATTTCTTGCACAGTTTGACGCAATCAAGAAACTGGCCTCCGAAGGTCCATGCGTTATGGTCGGAAGATGTGCAGATTATGCGTTGTCAGAGTATAAAGACTGTTTCAGTGTATTTGTACATGCAGATATAGACTGGAGGATTAACCGTCTTTCACAGAAACATAATAAAACTGCAAAAGAAGCAAAAGACATGATCAATAAGACAGACAAGAGCCGTTCCAGTTACTATAATTACTACACCAATAAGAAATGGGGTGCTGCTTCAAGCTACAATCTCTGCGTAGACAGCAGCAAACTTGGAATTGATGGTGCAGCAAAAGCAATCATTCAGGCAATTGAGATTTTTGATTCAATAAAAAATAAATAGGATTATATTTTTACAGATACTTTACCACATCCTTGGTAAAGTATCTGTTTTTTGGATGAATTTATAACAGTCTTTTCAATTCATTCCAGATTGCCTGCGGCAATGGAATTTTGGCTTGTATGCCTCGGATAGTGGTGTATGAACAGTAACAAGTACTGCTATAATTTTTTTTAATATATATTAAATTTTCATGACATTTGTCAAAATATATGCTATAATCATACCATGTTAAAAAGGAGGACATTATGAAATTTCGTTGGGACAACCGATATTTACACTGGGGTGTAACCGCTTTTCTGGTAATTGCCGCCAGTATGCTGTTTTATTATGGCATATTTCACATGAAAACCCTGATCGTGGGAATCAAAACTTTTCTGGGAATTATGGCGCCTATTATCTATGGTGTAATCCTTGCTTATATTCTCAGTCCGCTGATCAATCTCTTTGAGCAGAAGCTGATCTATCCGCAGCTGGAAAAGCATAATATTAAGTTACAGAAAAAAGGAAAACGGGCTATTCGATGGGGATGTGTCCTTTTTTCCATGTTCCTGTTCTGGATTATCATTTACGCATTACTGATGATGGTGCTTCCTCAGTTGATCCGAAGTATCATGAGTATTATTTACAGTTTTCCGTACTATATAAAAGTTATTGAAAAGTGGCTCAATTCATTTGTTGAGCATGGATGGAAACTGAATCCTGAAATGCTCGATATGATCAACCAGTACTCTGCAAAAGCACAGGAATATCTTACTACCGATATTCTTCCGCAGATGCAGGATATGCTCAAAAATGTTTCAGCAGGTATTTTTGATATCCTGATCTTTATGAAGAATTTTCTAATCGGTGCCATTGTAGCTTTGTATGTACTTGCAGACAAAGAGAAATTTGTTGCCAAAAGCAAAATGATGGTATATGCTATATTGCCTCATAAATGGGCAAATATGCTTATACGCGTTATGCGTTTTACAGACAAGACTTTTGGTGGTTTCATATACGGAAAACTTCTGGATTCTGCTATTATTGGAATTTTGTGTTATTTTGGAATGTTGCTTTTGGATTTGCCGTATCCAATTCTTATCAGTGTAATTATCGGTGTGACAAATGTCATTCCGTTTTTTGGTCCTTACATCGGAGCCATTCCATGTATTTTGCTTATTTTAGTAGTAGATCCCATAAAAGGTCTGTATTTTGCAATTTTTATCCTGCTTCTTCAGCAGTTTGATGGAAATATCCTTGGTCCGAAAATTCTCGGAGACTCTACCGGACTTTCCAGTTTTATGGTTATTGTTGCCATCATGATCGGGGGTGGTCTCTTTGGGGTTCCGGGAATGATCGCAGGAGTTCCTGTATTTGCCGTACTTTATGCTCTGATCTGGAGATTGATCAATCATTCTCTTAATGACAAAAAAATGCCGGCAGAAGAGGAGACATATATAAATATTGACTGTCTGGATGAACAGACAGGTGAAGTACTTCCTCTTTGCAAGGAAGAAAAACACAAGGTTTCACCGGAAGAACTGGAAGCGAGAAAAAATAATTTCTTTATGAAAATATGGAATCCGCTTTCCGGACTGGTCATAACCATATGGAAATATCTCCTGCGGATTTTAAACATAATATGGGGATATATCAAAAAAGCAGGGATTTTCCTGAAGAACAGATATGTTGAATTAAAGAATAAACGAGAGAAAAATAAGTAAACCTTCACAGTTACAAAAAAAGCACACACAGGAGTTACTATGAAGAAAAAAAAGGTTATATTTGACAGCTTTTCTTTTGGTTCTGGCACTGGCTCTGCAGGGGGGAATCTTTTCCGGTTTCTCTGTACCGGTTCAGGCTGCAGCAACTTCCAAAAAGGCAGACAGGATTTGTGAAAAAAAAGCGGAAGCTGGTACTATTACGATAAGAACGGAAAAAAATGCTACCGGCTGGTACAAAAGTGCTGCAGGAAATCAGTACTATTTCGGAAAGACCGGTGCAGCCAAAGCCGGAATTCTGACCATCAGTGGAAAAAAGTACTGTTTTAATGAAAAAGGTAAAATGCTTACTACCTGGCAGACAGTAAATGGAAAAACGTATTTCTTTGATGAAAAAAAGGATATATGCATACCGGATGGGTAACTACAGCTGCAGGGAATAAATACTATTTCTGGAATGACGGGGTGATACGATCCGGTTTCCATAAAGTAAATAATGTATATTACTGCTTTAATGAAAAAGGAAAAATGTATAAAAACTGTTTTCGCAAAAGCGGGAATTCCACCTATTATCTTCAGGCCAATGGCACTATGGCAAAAGGGCGTCTGAAAGTAAAGGGAAGCTGGTATTCCTTTAACAGAAATACCGGTCAGCTGGTCAGAAGCGGATGGTATAAAGAAACAGACGGTTCTTATTATTATGCAGCTTCAAATGGTAAACTTGTCAAAGGCTTCTATAAACCGGATTCCTATTATCGGTATTTCAGGAAATCAGATTGTAAACTGGTTACGGGATGGCAGACGATCAACGGACACAAGTATTATTTTAAGAAAACTAATGGAATCCGTTACGATGATATTATCCTGAAATCGTCATCTGGGAAAAGATATTATTTTGAGTCTGACGGAAAACTTGCCAGCAGTAAGTGGATCACGAAAAAAAGTGCTCATTATTATGCGAAATCAGATGGGGTGCTGGCCTCTGGATGGCTGACAGTAGACGGAAAGAAATATTATATGAATCCTTCTACATGTGAACGTGAAAGTGGGTGGGTTACTGTAGATGGAGAGAAGTATTACCTGAGTTCCTCTACAGGTGCTCTGGTTACAAATCAGTGGATTGATGATAATCATTATGTTGGAGAAGATGGTTCTCTTATTCCTGACTATCAGAACGGAGTTTCTTTCCGGTGGCCTTTAAGCTCCGGTTATTCCTATATCAGCAGTTATTTTGGAAACAGGGAATCTCCGGGAGGAGTCGGTTCTACCAATCATAAAGGAATTGACATTCCTGCTCCTACAGGAACACCGATTTATGCGGCAGCATCAGGAACCATTGTTGCCATGCTTTCACCGGCAGCGTCAGGCGGTGCCGGATATTATACCAAGATCAATCATGATGGAAAGGGACTTATCACAGAATATATGCACCAGTCTAAATTTAACCCAAATCTGAGTGTAGGAGATAAGGTCAAAAAAGGTGATATTATCGGATATGTAGGAAGCACCGGGAACAGCACCGGGCCTCATCTTCATTTTGGGGTTATGGTTAATGGGGTAAATCAGAATCCTCTGAATTATGTGAAGAGACCGTCATAATTAACCGGTTTCAGCTAGAGCGTGTCTGAAAAATCATTCCCGCAATCTGCACGCTCTACTACATCGTTTCGCAGACAAGCGAGTGGTATAGTTATTTTCATTTTATAAATATATAAAAAAAGGATATATGGTATATGAAGGAAGAATCAGAAAAAACATACACTTATTACAGAAAAGCGCAATATCATGAAACAGACCAGATGGGCATTATCCATCACTCTAATTATGTAAAATGGATGGAAGAGGCCAGGATTGGATATATGAGCCGGATGGGTTTCAGCTATAAGAAAGTAGAAGAGTTGGGAGTGATCTCCCCTGTTGTGGAAATTTCAGTTGCATATAGAAAGCAGGTTTTCTTCGATGATGAAATCCGGATCCGCGTTGGCATTAAGCAGTATAATGGAATTTCTCTGGAATTTAATTATGAACTTTTTTAATGCGAGCAGAAATGAAATCTGCACAACCGCTTATTCCAGACATTGTTTTCTAAAAGATGGGAAACTGATCGCTCTCAAAAAGAGCTTCCGGAATTGAATCGCATTATTACAGATTGTCTGTAAAACTATAGTTTTCCGGGAAAACGAAAAGTGGAGGTATTATGTTACAAAAGAGAAAAAAACGTTCCGGAAGACCTTCCAAAAATGACGAAACTTATGGTTGACGAAAAAGCCTTGTATATACATCGGGCAAACTACCAGATTATTGACAAAAAATTGCTGTAGAAAGAATTTAAATTGAACGCTAAGTAATTCAATCAATGTTTTTGATATGAAGGCAGAAAAAAGTTATTATTTGATAAATACAAACAATTAGCACGCAAAAATAAATCCGGAAACAATAAATGGATGTACTGGTTGGCAACAATAAGATAACATAAAAACATACGAAAGTAGTATGTTTTTATGTTATCTACATCTATACGACAAACGCGAGTTTTTCATATAGATGTAGACTGCAGCTGTCTTTGCGCTGTAATCGTTTATTGACAAAGGCATTTTCTCTGCAATTATTAATCATTATCAACTTTGATGATTTATATGTCTTAAATATTCTCAACAATATTCTTAACATTAAGAAGTTATAAAATAATTTTTTTAAGGAGATTTTTTATGGATAAATATATTGATTATTATAATGATAGCAAGAAAGTCACTTACCATGAACAGACCGATATTTCAAATATTTTGAAGCTTCGAGCTGTTTTGAAAACACTGCCTGATTTCTGCAAGGATTATTTTCGTGCTATGGATCCGCTTACTACTACCAAAACACGAATTTCCTATGCGTATGATATCCGAATCTTTTTTCAGTTTCTCCTGGATGAAAATCCTGCCTTTAAGGACTATTCCATGAAAGATTTTACCGTTGATGTTCTGGATCAGCTTAAAGCTATAGATATCGAGGAATATCAGGAATATCTTAAAGTATATAAAAATGGTGATAAAACAGAAACCAATGGTGAACGTGGCCTGAAAAGAAAAATTTCTGCATTGAGAAGTTTTATGCATATTATTATAAACATGAATTTATCCAGACGAACCCAACTGTTCTTGTAGATGTTCCGAAAACTCATGAAAAAAATATTATACGTCTTGATGCTGATGAAGTTGCCATGTTATTGGATCATATAGAGCACTGCGGTGATGAGCTTACCGGACAGAAACGTGTTTATTATGAAAAAACCAAGGAGCGTGATCTTGCCATCGTTACTCTCCTGCTTGGTACCGGGATTCGTGTATCTGAATGTGTAGGACTTGATGTTGAAGATGTTGATTTTAAAAATAATGGGATTAAAGTCACCCGAAAAGGTGGAAATGAAATGGTTGTATATTTTGGACATGAGGTAGAAAAAGCTTTGAAAAAGTACTTGGAAGTTCGTAAGAATATCGTTCCTGTAGCAGGGCATGAACACGCTCTCTTCTACTCTACCCAGCGAAAAAGGATTGGCATCCAGGCTGTTGAAAATCTGGTAAAAAAATTACGCAGGTGCCATTACGACCACAAAAAAAATCACACCACACAAGCTTCGCAGTACTTACGGTACTACTTTGTATCAGGAAACAGGCGATATTTACCTTGTAGCCGATGTATTAGGTCACAGAGATGTAAACACCACAAAGAAACATTATGCAGCTATGGATGATGCAAGACGTCGTAAGGCGGCCACAGCGGTGCATTTACGCGAAGATTAAAAACATAAAAAGATAAGTATGAAAAATGACAGATATGTCTCTGGAGTTTTGTATAAACTTTAAATAACAGACATAAGACATATCTGTCACATACTTGATTCTGTTTGGATTATGATATGTTTTTCAGAATTCTATTTACTAACTGTTAAAGCTATTTTTATTTATCAAAATCAGTTTCAAATACGCCTTCCGGAGTACGTATTGTCAGTAACCCAAGATTGAATTCATCATCCATTACAGTAATATGATATTCAAAAATAACATCATCTTCAACCTTGGAAAGTAAAACGTAAGAGCCATTTTCTTTTCCTTCAATTTGGTCGCAGATATCTCCGTAAACCATTTCACCGGAAATTGCTCTTGGATATCCTGCATCTTTAATTTTTTGCTCAATTATTCTGTATAATTCTTCCATATATCTCTCATCTCCTAATATTTATTGATTTTTCCATGATAACAGGTATGCTTACAAAATGCAATAAAAAGGATATCTGCTGAAAATATCTTAACAGGTATCCATTTTTATTTATGTTATGTAGATTTTTAGTATTAATAATTAAAAGATGGTTATAAAGCTACACTGATCTTACCATGGAGCGCTTCAGGAATCTCTTCTTTGTCTAAAGATACGCTAATTACAAAAGTAACATTAAATTGTTTACCAATCTCATCTAACTGTCCCAGAGTACCTGTAATGTCTTTATCTTCCAATTTTGCTACCTTAAGGAAACTGTCAAGATAAATCTGCTCAAGATCGTGATCCTGAGAAAGGATACCACAGATAAATCCTACAAATTCATCTGCATTCTTAATAGGGAATCCGGATACATCAATAAGACGTACTTTATTGTTGAGTTCATACATATGTTTTGTGCTCTTGTCTAAGTAGACAATACTTCCATTTGCCTCTTTTACCGCACCATTTACCTTATCTAACAGTACTTTTGTTTTGCCCTTGCCTTTCTTTCCTACAATCAGTTCAACCATGCTGTTTTCCTCCTTAGACACATATAATATTAATTTAGACTAAAAACTTTAATTAATATGTTTTATATTATAGTGCATATTATTCAAAAAACACAAGTGGTATTTATATTTTTTTGTGAAATTTTGTTGAAAATATGTTACTGTTCACACACCACTGTCCCGCGAGGTGTTTTGGCATGAATATGCCAAAATCCCGAGACATACAAGCCAAGCTTCATATCTTTTGCAAGTTCCCAGTTTTGCATCAGTTCATCCTGAAAGAAAATCATTGGATACCTGCAAAAGTTCTTCTTCGCGGAAATTTATTTTTTTCAATGGGTAAAAAAGCTATACAATTCCAGGTATTTCTTTTCTGTTTCCTCGAAAGCCCGTACCGTATAATCTATTGTAATATGAATCTCCGGTGCTTCCCTTTCCTGGGGCTCATTTAGCAGGTGTGTAAGGTCAAACCAGAGCATATCATCATCGATTTCCTTTAATAATTGTTTTTCTTTTGCGTTTAATGGGCTCCCAAGATATTTCTGATAGATCAGATCCAGCAGATTTTTCTCCTGCTCTTTATATCCTGAGAGGGTTTTCTTGAATGGTCTTGGCACATCAGATAAATAACATTCGCTGGCATCGTGCAGAAGGCAGGCAAATGCCACACGCCTGGAATATCCTCGCGCAAGGGCTTCATCTGGCACAGTTGATGCAATGCTGACCTACTGAAAAAAAAGTTTTTACCTGTCCGTTTCCGCGGCAGATCAAAGATAAGGCATGTGCAATATCTTCGATACAGATCATATCCGGATCCGGATGTAATGGATCTATATGTCTGCCTGTGTATGTTGTAATACAATTGTTATTCATGATCTTTCACCTCGTTCTTTTATGTAACCGGAATTCTTGTAACAGCAAAGTGGATGGTCTTGTACGACTCCTGTCGGAAGACTTTATTATGTTATAGGTGTTATAAAAACATTGCGGAGAATTTTCTATAACATAAAACGGATACAATTAATGATAACTGTATCCGTTTTATATTAACTAACTGTTGATATTCTGAAGCAGTGAATTCATCTCCTGATACAGAAGTTCTTTCGTAGCAGCTCCCATTACAATTGAAACAAAAGTTTTTCCGTATGCATTCTGTGTAAGGATTGCAAGACAATTGCCGGCTACTTCTGTTGTTCCGGTTTTACCACCGAGAATTGTAACATCTTTTGGGGCTGTTGCCTCTCCGGTAAGATAATGGTCTGTTGCGGTAAGCGTGGTGCTTTTTTCAGTTCCGTCTGAGCCTGTATAGGTTACTGTATAAGACGGCAACTCTGTAATTTCTGTAAATTCAGGGTAGGTGAATGCTTCATTCAGCATCAGATAAATATCATATGGTGTTGTATAGTGATTTTCATCCTGCAGTCCATGTGGATTGGAAAAATGTGTTCCTGTACATCCAAGCTTTGCGGCATAATCATTCATCATCTGTACGAAGTTCTCTGTACTGCCTCCAACATATTCCGCAATGGCAGAAGCTGCATCATTGCCGGAATATACAAGCAGACAGTGGAGAAGCTGATCAAGGGTAACCTGATCGCCGGCCACAAATCCGCAGACCTGTGATCCATCCTCCAGTGTAACATTATCCTGAGTGATCGTGACAGTGTCATTCAGTTTTCCACTTTGTAATGCAAGCATTGCTGTCATGATCTTGGTAATACTTGCAGGATACACCTTATCATAAATGCCGTTTGCATACAGTACTTTATGATTGCTCAGACTGAACAGCAGCCCTTTCTGTCCTTCTTCCAGCTGGGCATTCTTAATACAATCAACATTTCCTTTGGAGGAAACACATAATTTCTGGGCAAAAGATTCTGTTCTCATATTTTCCTTAGCTGCAAGGGCATTTGTGAAAACTTCAGAAGAATCAAAAGCCTGTTCAGGAGTACCAAAATAATTTCCGCTTAATATATTCCATCCGTAAAAAACACCGCCGGCAGCTGCAAGAATCACAAATACACCAACCAGAATCCTGAATATATGTTTTAATCTCTGACGCTTTTTATGATATTTTGTACGCAGCAGAACCTGATGCTCCTCTGTTTGTCTGGATGGCATCTGCGATTTCGGCAGTTTGACTGTCTGAAGCGGTCTGGAAGGTTTGTGTCTGTGCGGAGCTGCAGATTTGTATGGAACAGCAGATTTCTTTTCCGGTATTTTACCGGAAGATTTCTTTTTTGTTCTCATAAGTAATCCTCTCTTCTGTCAATTTCTTTTTGAATAATTTCTTTATTGTATGTGCTGCTCTGAAGTCCTACATTGAGTACAAGCCCCATACCAATATACAGACTTACCAGCGAAGTCAGTCCATAGCTTACAAAAGGAAGGGGAGTTCCCGTATTAGGCGCAAGACCTGTTGCAACACAGATATTAATGAAGCTCTGTAGTGCGATCAGGCCGCCGATTCCACAGCAAAGAACCTTTCCTGACAAATCTTTTGCCCGAAGACTCATCCGGATACATTCAAAGGCAATTGCCAAAAGCAGCAATACAATTATCACGCATCCAATAAATCCGTACTCTTCACCTGCAACAGCAAAAATAAAGTCTGTCTGATTCTCTGCCACGAAGTTTCCCTGATTTACAGAAGTTGTACTGTCATCACCGCTTAATTTCTTACCAACCAGTTCCCCTGAAGCAATTGCAGTTTTAGAGTTATTCTGCTGTTCAATATCATCCGAGTATTCTTCGTTTTCCGGATACAAAAAAGACATGATACGGCTTCTCTGGTAATCCTTGAGCAGTTTCTGATCCGGCTGGACAACAATTGATAAAAAAATAATGGTCAATGGAACAGCAATAAGCAGTGCTCCTCCGATGATCTTATAGCTTAAACCTGCAATATAGATCATAATACAGAAAATTACTACAACAGTAATTGTATTTTTCAGGTCCGGCTGTTCCAGGATCAGGAACAGAGGTACTGCCAGTAACACGCCGGATAATGCCAGCGTTTTAAGTGTATTCAGTGTTTCCTCATGATCCATAAAAAATTTTGCAAAGAATACGATCAGGATAATCTTTGATAATTCTGTCGGCTGAAATCGGAAAGATCCGATACCGATCCATCTGGCAGCACCGTTGGCACTGTCACCCGCAATACGCACAACGATCAGCATGATAATATTAAATCCATACATGATCCACTGAAAGTTCATGATCCATGAGTAATCCAGCAAAGAAAGGATCAGCATGACAATAAGTCCAAGTATTACTCCGGCAAACTGCTTTGATCGCAGGTCCGATGCTGCTGTGCCTACCAGTGTAACTCCTATCAGGCTGATCGCCAGCAGGAAAATGATCAGTCTGAAATTGTAAAATCTTAATTTATATTGCTTTAACATAATTTATCTGTCCTTTTTAGTAACTGTGAAGATACCAAACGGTTATCCTTTTTGTTTAAAACAGGAATATACGCATGGAGTACTGCAGGTTCCTGCGTAATTTGGATTTTTACCTGTTCTTCATCAATAGTAAGGTACTTTTTTACGGTATGTATCATATCATTCCGCAACATTTTCATCATCTGTGGAGAGCAGTCGATACGTTCCGAGATCAGCAGAAGCTTCATGCGGTCTCTTGCATATCCGGCTGAACGCTTCTTTTCTTTAAAAAAAGCTTTCACACAGATTCCCCCTTATAAATACAGGCTACTTTTTGAAAAAACTACCTATTTTTCTTAATAACCCCTGCTTCCTGTTAATGTCTGCAAACGGAATCTCTTCACCTAAAAGGCGTTTACAGATATTCATGTATTCTTCTTCTGCCTGAGAAGATTTTCCGGAAAGAGGCTCCCCCTGATTTGTGGCAATCACAATCTGTTCATCATCCAGAATTGTTCCGATCAGATCAACAGCAAGGATATCCGTTACATCATCTACGGACATCATATCACCTCTTGCAATCATATCCGGCCGCAGGCGATTGATGATCAGACTGATATCTCTGATCTCGTTGGCTTCCAGGAGTCCGATGATCCGATCTGCATCACGTATCGCAGAAACCTCCGGCGTGGTAACTACCAGGGCTTTATCAGCACCTGCGATCGCATTTTTAAATCCCTGTTCAATTCCTGCCGGACAGTCCAGAAGAATATAATCAAACTGTTCTCTCAGATCGTCGGTCAGTTTTATCATCTGTTCCGGAGACACAGCGGATTTGTCTTTTGTCTGCGCAGATGGCAGAAGACATAATTCCGGATGTCTTTTATCTTTGATCAGAGCCTGTCGCAGACGGCAGCTTCCGTTAATGACATCCACCAGATTATAGACAATCCTGTTCTCCAGGCCCAGAACAACATCCAGATTCCGCAGACCGATATCTGTATCAACCACAACAACTTTTTTGCCCAGCATAGCCAGACCTGTTCCGATATTGGCGACAGTTGTGGTTTTTCCTACTCCGCCTTTGCCGGAAGTAATCACAATGACTTCACTCATAGTTACAATTTCCTCCCTGAAAAAATTTCCATTCTTCTGGTATTCTCCTGTATGGTAGTTTTAGTCATTCGAAGTGTCACTGGTATCACTTGCCGCAACACCGGTAAGAATAGACTTTTCATCAGTTAATTCAAAGATATATTTAAAAATATCATCAGCTGCAAGACACGCATTACCGGAAGTATATCCATTCTCAATACGCACTGCAATCGCATATTCAGGGCCTGAAGCCGGGGCATATCCCACAAACATACCATGGTTTGGATGATAAACATTTAGCTCGGCTGTACCGGTTTTACCTGCCACATCCACGCCAAGTCCGTCAAACTGTCTGTGAGTCTGTACTACCCGGTACATTCCGTCGTGAATATCATCCCACACATTCTGTGATACATCAACTGTATTAATGATATCCGGCTCATATTTTTTTAAAGTATTACCCTTGGAATCTGTCTGTCTGTCAAGTAAAGTCAGATCATAAACATTTCCACTGGTAGCGATCGCTGTTGCATAACGTGCCAGCTGACTGGTGGTATAAGCATTGGTACCCTGTCCGATATAAGACGGGACTGCATAGGAATCTGACACATGAGGTGCGGATTCTGTGATCTCGATACCTGTTTTCTTATCCAGACCAATCTCTGAAGCATATTTTTGCAGTACACTCAGGCTTCGGTTTTCTGAAAAGTTTCCGTCTGCATCCTGACCAAGTTTAAAACCAATCATATTGAAATAATAGTTACAGGACTGCTCAATCGCCTCCCTGATCTCGATCTCTCCATGTCCCTGTTTGTTCCAGCAGTTGATTGGAGGTGTTACAAGATCAAAGGATCCGGTACAGTTAATGTATGTTCCGTCATCGATCACTCCTTCAGACATTCCGGCAATTGTAGACAGAATCTTAAATGTAGAACCCGGTGCTGCTGTCTGCTGGGTTGCTTTATTGAAAAACGGACTGGATTTATCTGTAGATAATTTCGCATAATAATCCGTATCCATGTTATTTACCAGACGGTTATTGTCATATCCCGGGTAGGATACACATGCAAGAACATCCCCTGTTTTGACATCTGTGATTACTGCAGAAGCAGAACATGGCTCCAGCGCAAGCTGTGCAGGTTCTATTTCGAGAGTATAAATTTTATTGATCATAAAGTCATAAGCTGTCATGGAGCCGGAGGCCAGTGCCTCGTAACTGCCATCATCTTTTGATAAAACTCCCTGTTCATACAGCACCAGACAGATCTCGCTTCCGGAAATGGTGTCCTCCTGAAGCATATACTTATACAGAAGTTTTGAGAAATTGGTGTCTTTTTTAAGATAATCGATCAGATAATCTGTAAGAGCCTGATATACTTCATCGGAATCCAGATAATCTCCTTCTGTAGAAAATTTGGAAATATCGATCCAGTTCTGACTTGCCGCATATGTCAGATAATCTTTCAGACTGATATCTTTATCGGTTGTCCATTTCTGATAAGTACTGTCAGAGGTATCAATGGCATTCTTTGAGATAATCCCCAGCGTATCTCTGAGAAGATCATCACAGATATAAGTAAGATATTCCTGGATCTGATCATCTTCATCTTTTACGGCCGGTGGATTCTCAGCTGTCAGCCTGTTAGTTATTGTATCAAAAACCTGTTGCTGTTTCTGTTGAAATTTGGCATATAAAATTTTTTTCTGTATCGGAGGCGTTGGCATCACTGAATTTACTGATATCAATGACACTGTTGGCAATCAGGGCATTATATACATCATAGATCGGTATCTTGATCTGTGCAGCATCATTTACACTGAAATCATAGGTTTTGGATGCTTCGATCTTGGATAAAAGGATTCCGGCAACTCTCTGTTTCAGTATCTGGTAGATGGCGGACTGCCAGCTGCTGTCTATGGTAAGATAGGTATCGTTACCTGCGACAGGTTCTACTCTCGTGCTGTCGTCAATCTTAAGTACTTTACCAAGGTTATCGACAGTGACAGTTTCTTCACCGTCTGTTCCCTGAAGAGATGTTTCCATATATTTCTCAATTCCTGATTTACCGATGATCGCATCATTTGAATAATCAGGATTCTTCTGTCTCAGTTCTTCAAGCTCTTCTGAAGAAGCCTGTCCCGTATAACCAAGAATTGGTCCCATGCTTGCATCATCAATGTATTTGCGGACAGAATCCTCTACAATGTCAATTCCCTGAAGCTCCGGCTGATTTTCTCTGATTGCAGCTACAGATTTTTCGCTTATATTTGAAGCGATCGTAACGGCCATGTACTTCTTGAAACTGTTAGTGCTCAGTGCATAGCGGATTTTGGAAAGCTCAAGTACATCCTGCTTTGACAGGTTCTCCGGAAGTCCATGGGATGTCAGTTCTTCTTTGGTATAAGCATTATCGCCGTAAAGAACAATGGAAAATCCCTCTTTTCCGCTCATAAACTCGATCATCTGATCTGCAGTGGCATTTTTCTGTTTTTTTGTCAGGTTATCAATCAACGGTTCTCCGTAAATATCCGCACGAAAACGGTTCAGAGTAAATCCCTCATCAACATCAAAAGCATAATTCCCGCTCTCATCCAAAACAATATGGAAGCCGGTACTGATGGAATCCCCGTTGGACTCAAGGATTTTCAGGACTTTATAGGCAATCCCGTTCAGTGTAAGATTCTTTTCTCTGGTAGAATCATAAGTTCCATTATCCTCAAAGGTAACAGAATAAGCCAGCACATTTGTTGCCAGCTCCTCACCATTTCTGTCATAGATATTGCCACGCGTACTTTTGATCACACGTTTTTTTGTTGTTCTTGATTCAAATTTGCTGATATAAGCCTCTCCCTGGATGATCTGCAGTTCAAAAAGCTGACGGACCAGAGTGGCTGACATAAATACAAAAACCAGTACCAGTACTGTGGTACGTTTATTCGTATCTTTTTAAAAAATCTTTTATTTTAGTACCCAAATAGACTCACTTTCCTTCATTGATGGATTCTTCATGAAATGATAATTAATATAATGAAATACCCGGTAAACAATCAGTGTAAGGATCACTGTATAAAAAAATCTCCGGTAAAATAATCCGGTATAAATAGGTTCCGAGCCCCAGACGTCCCCTGAGCAGAAACTGCAATGCATAGACAGAAAGTCCGTACAGTAAATCCCCGATACCTGCAAGCATAACCGGAACCTTTATGTCATCATCATAGCAGATCCTGTGGGCATATCCGCTTAAAAAGCCAATATACATATAGATCAGAGCGTAGAAACCAAACACAGAGCCATAGAACATGTCTACCAGAAATCCACAGAAAAATCCTGTCCACAGTCCACTTTTTCTTCCGCGCATCAGCCCCATGGATATACACAGGATCAGGATTAGATTCGGCGTGATAGAACCGATGGATATCACATGAAGAAGAGTACACTGAAGAAGAAAACTGATCAGGATCATAAAAAATAACGCTATCTTACTCTTCATTTGCAGTCGCCTCCTGAGCTGCCTGAGCATTGTCATTAACAGAATCCTGTTTATTTACTGTAATGACAAGTACATTTTTCAGATGCTGGAAATCTACAGGTGTGACAATGGTACCTGTTTTGGTCAGATTGTTGCTGTTTTGTTCCACCTCACTGACGTATCCGATAAACAGTCCCTCTACATATTTCTCACTGATATTGGAGGTAACGATGCGTTCCCCCACTGTTACTTTATTATTCTGGTCATACAACTGGCTGAAGCTTAATTTACCCTCATCGATGAGTTCCAGATCTCCTTCCACCACACAGTTATCCTGTGTGCTGACAGTCATGGCACTGACATTGCTGCTGTCATCGATAATGGAACGTACAGTCGCCCAGTGAGTTCCGACCTCTGTCACGATCCCGACCAGACCTTTATCTGCAAGTACATTATTATCCACACGAATGCCGTCTGCAGATCCCCGGTTGATCATAAAGGTATCATACCAGTTGCCCGGATCTTTGGATATGATTTCTGCAGCAATCTTTGGATATTCGGTATACTGCTGGTCAAGATTATACATCTGCTGTAATCTTACATATTCTGTCTGATCCTGGATCAGTTTATTGTTCTGCTCTGTGAGACTGTCTATCTGTGCCTTTAAATTTTCGTTCTCACTGAGGATTTCTTCTTTATCACGCATACGGTCCTGCATTCCTTTCAGAACTGAACTGATCCGATTGATGCTGTTTTCAAATGGAACGATCAGTATCCCGGCGGCATCCTGCAGCGGTGCAGTGGTTACGCCGGATGAAAAAGTGGCAGCAATACAGCTGACGCAGAAAATCGACATAATGACCAGAAGATGTTTACTTTTTAATTTAATCCTAAAATGTACTTTCTTTTTCAGGTTTTTCATTGATGCACCCCTAAAAATTATAGTTTTCTCTGCGTAACCGGTACTGCCCATTCACGCAGTTCTTTATTTCTGATTATTTTCTCCAGACCTGTAACTGCCGAGGTTTCATAAAAATCTGACAGATTAAAGGTGAATCCTGTATAACTGGCAAGGTATTTATCAATATAAGGAAGTCTGGTACTGCCTCCGGTTATGTAAATCCCCTGTTTCGCAATATGGTAGGAAATCTGGGGAGGAATTCGCTCCAGAAATGTTTTCATCTCTGCCGCAATCTCATTCAGACAGTTCATGATACCGTCATTTACCACATAAGAAGAAATGATTTCTTCTCTTGGCAGTCCGGAAATACAGTCAATTCCTACAACCTTACGTACTTCCTTTTTCGGATCACTGAGGCGTCCCATGACCATCTTAAGCCTCTTGGCAGTCCTTGTGCCAATCTGCAGATTATATCTTTTACGTATTTCACTGCAGACAGATTCATTCATCTGTCTGCCGCCAAGCGGTATTTTCCTGCTGATAATGATCTTTCCTCCGGTGATGATCGATACTTCTGTACTCTGTGCACCGATATTTACGATCATATTTCCTTCCGGATCTTCCAGATTGACACCCATGGCAATGGCATCTGCAATGGGTGCCTCTACCATAAATACGCGATTTTTCTTTAACCAGTGACCATTCGCCACATGAAAATATGCCCGTTTCTCAACCGCAGTCATATCCAGAGGAACAGTAAAATACATTGTTGCGCCAAATCCCAGGATATGATCGATCTTTCGGATCATACTGTAAAGAACAATCTCCTGAAGTTCCAGATTAGCGATCATGCCAAATGTCATTGGCGAAGTAACCGTAATATCTGTGGGGGATTTCTCAAACATATCGTATGCTTCATTTCCCATTGCAATGATCGTGTGTCCCTTGGACGCGATTATATTTTTCTCGATATAAGTTTTGTTTCTGAAAAAAGAATAGACTTTTACGGAACTGCTTCCCAAATCTATTCCATATGTTTTCTCAAATAGCATATTCTGCCCCTTTGTTGTTGCCTTATTCTGTACATGTATTCCATAATCCTTCTTCTCTGAAGCTGCAGTATCTCTGATCCCCGATCACAATATGATCCAGCAGATGTATTCCCAGCAGTTCTCCCGCCTGATAAATCCTGGCTGTGATCTGTAAGTCATCCGGACTTGGTGTAGGATCACCACTTGGATGATTGTGGATCAATATCAGACTGACTGCATGGCGGCGCAGGGCTTCCATGAAGATTTCCCTTGGTGTTACCAGCGAACCGGTTGCAGTTCCCCGGGTCAGTATCTTATCTCCCAGAAAATGTCCTTTCACATCTGACATCATACAGATCACCAGTTCCTGCTCTTCATGGCGGAGTTCTTCCATATAATAAGCTGCTATGGAGGAGGGATTGTTCATAACTATCTGCGGTCTGGCAGCAGCCTTGGCAATTCTTTTGGAAAGTTCTCCAATGCATTTTAACTGTACTGCTTTTACCTGTCCGATTCCATGAATTTTCATAAGATCCTGTACAGATACATGCATAAGCCCCATAAGACCGGGATAGGAGGACGACTCCATAAATTTCAGGATTTCCTGCGCAAGTGCCAGTGAATTCTTTCCTGAAGTGCCGCTGCGCAGGATTACTGCCAGCAGTTCAGTGTCATTTAATGAACCCTCACCCTGCATAAAGCATTTCTCATACGGCCGCTGTTCCCTGGGAAGCTGCTTCATAATATTATTTGCATTATTCATAAGTCTGCCTGTGCTCTCTAAAGCCTCTGGGCAAATTGCAAATTATATTCTAGCATAAAAGAGGAGAGATGTACACTCTCCTCTCTGATTTTTATGTGAACTTTATGGTTACTGGGTTACTGTTCACACCCCACTATCCCGAGACATACAAGCCAAAGTTCCATTGCCGCAGGCAATCTGGAATGAATTTTGGCTATGTTACTGTGAACGGAGTGAACAGTAACGTTACCGGTAATATCCCGCTTAAGAGATCAATTGTTTTTTATAGCCGCATATTTTCGGCATACAGTCTCAGCAACTTTGATTCCATCCATGGCAGCACTTGTGATTCCGCCTGCGTAACCTGCACCTTCGCCACATGGATAAATTCCTGCCATATTTGCTGTGAGCTCCTGATCACGTACGATTCTTACAGGAGAAGAAGTACGGCTTTCAATGCCACTGAGCAGTGCATCCTCTCTGTCAAATCCGGAAATTCGTTTTCCGAAGGCTATGACACCTTCTTCAATAGAATCGCCTACTGCTTTTGGCAGAACAGAGCGTACATTTGTCAGTATATATTCTCCCTTCATACAGGGAGTAACCTCTCCTAATGCTTCACTTGCCTGATTTTTGCAAAAATCACCAAACAGCTGAACAGGAATTTTTCCTTCTCCGAGCTCCCATGCTTTTTTCTCCAGATCACGCTGAAATTCTACGCCGCCAAGAACTCCTTTATCCGGGAAATCTTCTGGTGTAACTGTGACGATCATGGCACTGTTTGCATTTCTGGAATCACGTGCCTGATAGCTCATTCCGTTCACTGCGAGACGACCTGGTTCAGAGGAGGCATTTACAACGTATCCGCCCGGACACATACAAAAAGAATAAACACCTCTGCCATTTGCACACTTATGGGTTACTTTATAGCTGGCTGCACCAAGTAATTCATTCTCAGGCTCTCCATAAAGATCCATATTGATCATTTCCTGAGGATGTTCAATACGCAGCCCCACTGCAAATGACTTTGGCTCCATATAAACACCCCGTTTCTGTAACATCTCAAAAGTATCCCTTGCACTGTGTCCGGGTGCCAGTACACAGACCTGTGCAGAGATTCTCTTATCATTGTTGATCTCAATTTCTTTTAATGCATTGTTCTCGAAAATCAGATCTGTCACCTTGGAACGGAAGAAGAATTTTCCTCCCATTTCTTCGATTTCATGACGCATTTTTTCAACGATACCAACCAGCACATCTGTTCCCAGATGCGGCTTCTGCTGATAAATAATTTCTTCAGGTGCTCCGGCAGCTACGAAACGCTTCAGTACCTCATGATTACGTCCGTAAGGATCTTTTACCAGTGTGTTCAGCTTTCCGTCAGAAAAGGTACCGGCACCGCCTTCTCCGAACTGTACATTGGACTCAGGGTCAAGAACACCATTTTTCCAGAAATTCTCTACTGTTTTCTGACGTTTATCAGCCTCTTCTCCACGTTCAAGTATTATCGGACAATATCCGGCCTTCGCAAGATACCATCCGCAGAAAAGTCCTGCAGGACCACTTCCTACAATAACAGGAGAATGTAAGAGAGGTGTCTCACCCGGAGAAGGAAATTCATATGGTTTTTCTTTAGTTAACATAACATTATTACCGTTAACTTTTTTGAGTAGTCTTTGCTCATCTTTGATTTTTACATCTACAGTATATACAAAGATTTTGTCATTTTTGTGTCTGCAGTCCAGAGACTGCTTTTTTATTTCATAGGTAAAACTGTTTCCGGGATTTTTTAATGTTTTTGCAATCTTTTTTTCAAGCTGCGCCTTTGTGTGTGTGACGGGAAGTTTCATCTGTGAAATTCGAATCATTTTTTCTCCTCCTTTGCCGCATTTCTGCCGGCCACTGCACCGCTGCTCCATGCCCATTGCAGATTATATCCGCCACAGGTACCGTCAATATCCAGAAGCTCCCCTGCAAAATACAGACCCTTACAGAGCTTTGACTCCATGGTTTGAGAATTTACCTGGGTGGTATCTACTCCCCCCGGAGCAGACCTGTGCCTGTGAAAATGACATACCATCCTGCACTTCAAGAGGAAATTCCCGTATGGCAGAAATCAGTTGTTTTTGTGATATAAGGATTTTAATAAGCTTTTCCGGGAAAAGTCCCACCAGAAGTTCTTTTTCTTTTTTATAGGGACATGCTTTCTTCCGTGCATACAGAAGTTTCCTTAATTCTTCCTCTGACAACTCCGGCATGAAATTAATGCGGAGCTCTGCTTTATGTCCTTCTCTGACTGCACGTACTGCATAAGTGCTGAGCTGAAACACTGGGATTCCGGAGATTCCGTATTCTGTAAGCTGCAGCTCGCCATGTTCAGATTTACAGAATTTCCCATCTGTAAAAAGAGAAATCTCTCCTTCTGTACGTACGCCTGCCCATGCCTTAAAAGAAGAACCTTTACACTTCAGGGCAGTAAGTGCCGGATAAACCGGGACAATGCGGTGATGAAAGCTCTCTGCCAGCATATATCCACTGCCGTCTGAACCTGAAACAGAAGATGCCCGGGATCCATTGGCAAGTATCAGTGCATCTGCATCATAGTGCCATCCTTTTGTCAGGATTTGGAAATTCTTTCCATTTGTCCCGGGTTTTATTTCTGTAACCTGTTCGTTTGTCTTTATTTTCACACCCAGACTGGCAGCCTCCATGCACAGTACATCTACAACACTCTGCGCCTGATTGCTTCTCGGATAAAGATAGCCGTTTCTGTTTAAAGGATAGATTCCTATCTCTTTGAAAAACTCAATGGTATCCTCGACAGAAAACTCTTTGAGTGCATCTTCGACAAATTCCGGATGTTCACCTCTGTATGCATCATCCGGTTTTACAAGATTTGAAAAATTGCATCTGCCGTTTCCTGTAGCGCAGATCTTCTTTCCAGGTTTCTCATTCTGTTCCAGAACAGTGACTGCTGCCCCGTTTCGGGCTGCCATGATCGCTGCCATCAATCCGCTGGCTCCTGCTCCTGTGATCACTACCTGCCTTTTTTTCATAAAGTTACAAGTCCTTTATCAACCATTTTCTGAAGAGACATCAAAACGCCAAGCTTTGCATGTTCCCAGGTAAGTCCTCCCTGGAAATACACTGCATATGGCGGCTTCATCGGACCATCTGCGGAAAGTTCGATAGAAGAACCCTGCACAAAAGCACCTGCTGCCATGATAACCTGACTGTCATATCCGGGCATGTCCCATGGCTCCGGATCTACATAACTGTCGACCGGTGCTGCTGCCTGAATACCCTTACAGAACGCGATCAGACCTTCCGGTGTGCCAAGGCTTACTGCCTGAATGATGTCCTGACGTGGCTCTGTGGAATTTGGGATTACCGGGAATCCAAGTTTCTCATAAATATTTGCTGCAAAAACAGCACCCTTTAATGCCCCTTGGTAACCATCGGTGCAAGGAAAAATCCCTGGAAGAAAGAACGGTTAACTCCCAGAGTTGCTCCTACCTCACTGCCAAGTCCGGGACAGGTCATTCTGTAAGAAGCATTTTCCACGCACTCCTTAGTACCTGCAATATAACCGCCGATAGGTGCAAGTCCGCCACCCGGATTCTTGATCAGAGAACCAACGATCATATCAGCTCCCACATCACTCGGCTCAATAGTATCTACAAATTCACCGTAGCAGTTATCCACCATACAGATCACATCTGGTTTGATACTCTTTACAAAAGAAATCAGCTCTCCAATCTGCTTTACAGAGAAAGACGGACGTGTCTGGTATCCTTTGGAACGCTGGATCTCCACAAGACGTGTTTTTTCATTGATTGCTTTACGGATGCTGTCATAATCAAAGGTCCCGTCTTCCAACAGTTCTACCTGACGGTAACTTACTCCATATTCTGCGAGAGAACCTTTTGACGGGCGGATGCCGATCACCTCTTCCAGGGTATCGTAGGGCTTTCCGGCAGGTGCCAGAAGCTCGTCACCCGGACGGAGATTACCAAATAAAGCAATTGCCAGTGCGTGAGTTCCGCATGTGATCTGCGGGCGTACCAGACAGGCTTCCGTATGGAAAGTATCTGCATAAACCTTTTCAAGTGTTTCCCGGCCAATATCGTCATATCCATAACCGGAAGAACTTCCGAAGCATTCGGCACTTACCTTATTTTTCTGCATGGCAAGAAGCACCTTCATCTGGTTATATTCTGCCGTTTTATCAAATTTTTCAAATCTTTCTTTTAAAGATTCCTCAATCTTATGACCAAAGTCATAAACCTCTGAAGAAATCCCAAGCTGTGCGTACATTTCTTTCATAATTTGTTTCGTCCTCATTTCTGTTTGCATTATTATCTTTATTTTATCTCTGAATTTCACTTATTCTGTATCAGTGATTTTTAAGAAAAATTCGGTTATAAAATTCCTCTGTCCCTGCATACCTTCAGCATTTCATCAAGGATTCTGTCTTCATTATAGTCAAATTCATCCTTATTCATCCAGATGGTATCCTTCTCCCTGCGAAACCAGGTCAGCTGGCGTTTTGCAAAATGTCTGGTATCTCTTTTCAGGATCCTGACCGCTTCCTCTAACGGATACTCGCCATCCAGATATGCAAGGATTTCTTTATATCCAAGTCCCTGCATGGAAACCATCCCCCTGTGGTATCCCATATCTTTTAACTTCTGCACTTCCTCAAGGAGTCCCTCTTTTAACATCTCATCAATACGGTCATCAATCCGTTTATAAAGAAGTTCCCTTGGTACATTCAGCACAAAATATGCCAGATTATAAGGGGTTTCGTGTTCCTTCTGCTCCTGATTATGTGCGGAGATCGGCGACTGGTTCTGATGATAAAACTCCAGTGCCCTGATCACACGTTTTACATTATTGGCGTGGATTTCCCCGGCACTGACAGGATCAACATCCAAAAGCATCTGATGCAGATATTCATTTCCCTTCTCTGCAGCAAGCTGTTCCAGCTCCTGACGGTATCCGTCTTCCTGCTCTGCCTGAGTAAAATCAATATCCTTTGTAATAGCCTGTATATAAAATCCGGTTCCTCCTACCAGAACAGGAATTTTCCCCTTGGCATAAATTTCTTCCATGGCAGCTTTTGCCATCTGCTGGAATTTCACGATATGAAATTCTTCCTGAGGCAGCAGTTCATCTACCAGATAATGCTTTACTCCCTGCATCTCCTCCGGCCGGATCTTAGCTGATCCAATATCCATATATTTGTAGACCTGCATGGAATCAGCAGAAATGATCTCTCCGTTTACTGCTTTCGCAAGAGCAATGGATAGATGGGTTTTTCCTGCTGCCGTCGGTCCTGTAAGAACGATCAGTGGCTTTTTCATAATAGCTCCTTATATATAAACTATACAATACGTTTAAATTTCTTTTCCAGTTCTGTTTTAGTCATGGAAATAATCGTCGGTCTTCCATGAGGACAGTGATAGGGATTCTCCAGTGTAAGCAGTTCATCGATCAATGCATTTGCCTCCCGGTCGGACATCTGATGATTTCCCTTTACCGCAGCCTTACATGCCATGGTGGCCAGTCTGGAAGCAAAGATTCCAAGTGGATCCTTATCCTTCTCAGAAGCAAGATTGTCAAGCATTTCCAGAAAAAGTTCTTCCTCCGTAAGACCGTACAGATTGGCCGGGACTGCATTGATACAGTATTCCTTACCGCCAAATGGTTCAATCTCAAATCCAAAATCCTCGAAATATTTACGGTTAGCCTTAAGAAGAGCTTCTTCCTGAAGATTCAGGGATACGATCAGCGGCGGACTGAGATACTGGGATTCTACTGTCTGCTCACGAAACCTTTTTACGAAACGCTCATAATAAACCCTTTTCATGTGCCGCATGCTGGTCGATAATAAAAAATTTTCATCCTCAAACTGAACAAGCCAGTAAGTATCAAAAATCTGTCCGATCAGCTGATGACGGCTTCGGGATTCAGGAGCAAGAAGTTTCTCCTCAAATAATTCCAGCTGCTGTGGTCTGATTTCTTCTGATATTACATTTTTGTTTTGTTCTATCTGTTTTCTGTTTCCTTCTGAATCCACAGCAGTCTTCAGATATTCTGCAGTTTTCTGTTCTGCAATTTCCTGCTTTGTCTCTGAAAATACCGGTTGTTCTTCATTCTTTTTATCGCTTAGTGTTCCCTCAAAAAGCTGTTCCTCTGCCTTGGTAAGAGGATCCCTGGTCTGATAGATCTGCTGTTCACGCACTGCCTGTTCTGCCATTGTAACAGTTCCTCGTGGTAGTGCGGTATGCTCAGAAACCCTGGAAGCTGTATTTACAGTCTGTGGACGATACTCCGGAATTTCAGCCCGACGTCTGGTTTCAAATGGCTCCGGTACATCCCCCGGTTTTACCACAGGCTGCTGCTTTTTAATCGGTTCTTCTTTTCCAAAAGGCACTGTCTGGATCATTTCTCTTGTGGTAAGAGCCTTGTGGACTGTCTCGTAAACTGCATCATAAACTTCTGTTCCTCTTGCAAACCGCACCTCCATCTTGCTTGGATGCACATTTACATCCAGATCATTTCCCTCCATCTGAATATGAAGAGAAACAAAGGGAAACTTATGCTGCATGAGAAAACCCTTATAGGCATCCTCTATCCCCTTTGCAATGATCCGGTTCTTTACAAAACGTCCGTTAATATAATAATTCTCAAAGGTACGGTTACCTCTGGAAATCTCCGGTTTTCCCACAAAACCCTCAATCTTCATGAAATCATTCTCGTAGGATACCTCAAGAAGTGCTTTGGTGATATCTCTTCCATATATATTATAGATCACATCTTTTACATTATAATTACCGGATGTGTGAAGCTTCACTTGTTTATTCTGGATATATTTAAAAGAAATCTCAGGATGGGACAATGCCAGCTGTTCCATTAAAGTGCTGACATAATTTCCCTCCGTAGTATCTGATTTCAGGAACTTGCTTCTTGCAGGTGTATTATAAAAAAAGATTTCTCACCAGGAAAGTAGTTCCTTCCGGTGCTCCCATATCCTCTAAAGACTCCTGTACACCACCGTTGATCACATAACGGACGCCGCTTAATGCAGATGGGGTTTTTGTGATCAGTTCCACCTGTGCAACAGCAGCAATACTGGACAAAGCCTCACCGCGAAATCCAAGAGACGCAATGTGTTCCAGATCCTCAACCTTCTCAATCTTACTGGTGGCATGACGCAAAAATGCCAGGGGTACCTGATCTCTTTCCATACCCCCGCCATTATCTGTGATACGTATCATCTTTTTGCCGCCGTCTGTGATCTCCACTGTTACAGCAGTTGCTCCTGCATCAATTGCATTTTCCACAAGCTCCTTCACAATGGAGGACGGACGTTCCACTACCTCACCGGCAGCGATCTTATCTATGGTCTGCTGGTCTAATACTGCAATTTTTCTCAACTTTTATCACCATCTGTTCTTAATCTTGTTCTGCAGGTTATAAAGTGTATTCATTGCCTCGATAGGAGTCATATTCCCCATATCAAGACCTTTTATCTCATCAATGATATCGTTATCCTTAACTGTATCGAACAGAGACATCTGTGCCATATCCATCTGATCGTATACAGGCTTTTTCTTTTTCGCAGATGTCAGGTCTTTTACTGCTGCCGTAATATCCGCATCACTTAGTTCCTCCACCAGTTCCTTTGCTCTCTGGATCACAGAATCCGGAACACCGGCAAGCTTGGCAACCTGGATACCATAACTTTTGTCTGCGCCGCCCTGAACGATCTTACGCAGAAATACAATATCGTCCCCTTTTTCCTTGACAGCAATACAGTAGTTATTAACTCCCGGAATTTTACCCTCCAGTTCAGTAAGCTCATGATAATGGGTGGCAAATAATGTCTTTGCACCACAAAGCTTTGTATTGCTGATATGCTCGATCACAGCCCAGGCAATGGCAAGACCGTCAAATGTACTGGTGCCACGTCCGATCTCGTCAAGAATCAGAAGGCTTCTTGCAGTTGCATTCCTCAAAATATTGGCAACCTCTGTCATCTCTACCATAAAGGTACTCTGACCACTTGCCAGATCATCAGAGGCACCCACACGGGTGAAAATCCTGTCAACAATTCCAATGTTTGCTTTTTTCAGCAGGGACAAAGCTTCCGATCTGTGCCATCAGTACGATCAGGGCAGTCTGTCTCATGTAGGTAGACTTACCTGCCATGTTCGGACCTGTGATAATGGATACCCTTTTCTTATGGTTATCCAGATATGTATCATTCGCAATAAACATATCGTTCTCTATCATCTGTTCCACAACAGGATGACGGCCGTTTTTAATATCTATCACACCTGTTGTATTTGTCTTCGGACGTACAAAATGATTTCTTTCCGCAACCAGTGCAAGAGAAGCAAACACATCCAGTGCAGCCACTGCCTTGGCAGTCTTCTGGATCCGCATAACTTCTTTCCCGACTGCATCTCTCACATCACAGAACAGTTCATATTCCAGAGCATACAGCTTATCCTCTGCCCCAAGGATCAGGTCTTCCAGTTCTTTTAACTCCTGGGTAATGTATCGCTCTGCATTGGTAAGCGTCTGTTTACGGATATAATTATCCGGCACCAGATCTTTAAAAGTATTGGTGATCTCCAGTGAATAACCAAATACGCGATTATATTTGATCTTCATTGTTTTGATGCCTGTACGCTCCCGCTCTTTGGCCTCCAGTTCTGAAAGCCATTTCTTACCATCTGTCCTGGAACGGCGGAATTTATCTACATCTTCATTATAGCCCTCTTTAATAATGCCTCCATCCTTCTGTGCAAGAGGCGGATCTTCCACGATGGCACGTTTGATCAGATCTGTCACATCCTCCAGCGAATCCATATCCTCATAGATTTTCTGAAGCAGAGGTGTTTTAAATTCTTTTAAAACCTGTTTTATATAAGGAAGCATTTCCAGCGAAGAAGCAAATGCGATCAGATCTCTTGGATTCGCAGATTTATAACTGATACGGCTGATCAGTCGTTCCAGGTCATAAACAGGTCCCAGATATTCCCTGATCTCATCCCGGAGCATTCCGTTTTTATTTAACTCTTCCAGTGCTTCCAGACGTTGTTCAATCTCATCTCTGTCGATCAGTGGCTGTTCCACATAACTGCGGAGAGTTCTGGCTCCCATTGCTGTTTTTGTCTTATCCAGTACCCAGAGAAGAGAACCTCTTTTCTGTTTCTCTCTCAGGGTTTCCACAAGTTCCAGATTTCTGCGGCTGGAACTGTCGATAAGCATATATTTCTCTGCTGCATAGGGACGGATAGTTGTCATATGGGACAAGGCTGTCTTCTGGGTTTCTTTTAGATATAAGAAAAGAGCTCCTGCAGCAATGATCCCGCAGTCATAATCACCAACGCCCAATCCCTCCAGAGAACCTACATGAAAATGATCTTTTAGTGTGCGGCGGCACAACTCGTCATCGAAATACCAGGAATCCAATGAAAAAACACAGATCCCAAGACGGTTCTGCAAGTCATCTGTATCTATATTAGACATATAAAAAGAATCATTACAGATAATCTCTGCAGGAACAAATTTATTGATCTCATCAAGAAGTTTCTGAGGTTTGTCCACCTCAGTAAGGAAACAGTCACCTGTTGTAATGTCTGCAATAGCGCATCCGAAATGTTCTTCCATAGACACAATAGACATCAGGTAATTATTCTTTGTCTCATCAAGAGCAGCAGCATCCAGTGTGGTTCCTGGGGTTACGATCCTTACAACCTCACGCTTTACCAGTCCTTTGGCTTTTTTAGGATCCTCTACCTGCTCACAGATTGCTACCTTATGTCCTCTCTCAATCAGACGATTAATATAAGTCTCCGCAGCATGATAAGGGACACCACACATGGGTGCCCTCTCCTCTAATCCGCAGTCCTTTCCTGTAAGGGTAATCTCCAGTTCCCTGGTGACAAGTAATGCATCATCAAAAAACATTTCATAAAAATCTCCCAGACGGTAGAATAAAATGCAGTCTTTATATTGTTCCTTTGTCTTGCAGTATTCCTGCATCATCGGACTCATTGCCATTTAATTGTTATCTCCTATCTTCATAACAGCTCACTACTGTTTTTTATCTCATATATATTGTATTTTTGACATCTTAAGATTTTAACATGAATAAATAGAAGATGCAAGATAGAGTATAAACATTTATTCTATCATGTTGACTATATGTTACTAAACATCCTCCTTCACCATCCCTTTATAATTTATTTCAGCGTAGTCACGATCAGTTTACTTTCCAGGGCAGCTGCGATCATATTATCAGGGATATCTTTGGATACCACACTTCCTGCGCCAATCACTACATTGTTTCCGATTGATTTTTTACTTTTGCAGATGCTATAATTATAGTATTCTCATATATGGAAATCTATCAGAATAGTCTTTGATTTTTATAAAAATCGTACACGAGGTGAGCTTTTTGGATTTAATCAGAACAGAGCTTATGCCGGATTCCTCAGAAGTCGTTTCCTAGTAAGTGCTGCCAGATTTTTAAGCATTATATGCAACAGTCACCGGTTGACTTTCTGAATGCATACAGGTTGAAAATCAGCTGTCAGCTTCTGTGTACCACCCGGAAAAGTATTACGGAAATTTGCCATGCTGTGTGGATTTAATCACCTGAGTTATTTTCCAAATATTTTATGGAGTGTTATGGATGTACACCAAGGGAATACCGTGTACTTCATGATTCACATCATATTTGTTATTGTGATAAAACCACAATATCAGACATATCTGCGTGATAATTTCCTGATGATCCGGGATGGGATGGTAAGATGCAGAAGAACTGGCTTCTTCCCTGTGCAGGTATTATGAGGCTCGTAACCGTGAGGATATGGACAGACTGCCGCGTGTGACTCGAGAAAATGTTCTGATCCTGAAGTATTATTCCTTTGAGAATTATTTCCTGGATCCGAAGATAATGGAAAAAAGTCGG
>ENA-OQBL01000093-OQBL01000093.1-human-gut-metagenome-genome-assembly--contig:-NODE-93-length-52523-cov-3.574968_pt1 | contig 52523 bp, 41 predicted proteins | sample MGYA00242747_ERZ504553 | MGnify/ENA primary metagenome ERZ504553 (study PRJEB26092, sample SAMD00036240) | human gut metagenome | host: Homo sapiens | study: EMG produced TPA metagenomics assembly of...
CTCCGGCGCCCAGAACCAACGGTCGGCCCAGACATCCTTCTTTTGGAGCGCCATGCCCTTATACTTCCAAGTCTGCAAATCATCGGAGGTATAGACTTCAATGCCGTCATCCGCATGGGTGCCGTATGCATAGTAAGTACCCTCGTACAACATGATGAACGGGTCGCCCAAAGGTACCGGTGTTTCAACTCCTTCGACAACAATATCGTCCACATCCTTATAGTCTGAAGAGCAGGACTGACAGGAAGCCAGCGTAGCCGACAGAAACAAATACATACATATAAAATTCTTTTTCATGATTCTCATGGTTTCTATTTCAAAATAAATATTTACATCAAACTCATTTCGTCATCTCCTCGTATAGTGAAGAGGTCTCAGTCATATACTTAGGTTCCCTCAGTCGTATACTTAGATAAGAGTAATTTAAGCACACTGATTACCAACATATTACAGTTTTATCATTCGATGTGCAAATTTCAAGACAAAATGCGGTTCCAACATCCAATCAAGGCTTCACCTGATTGGGAACCTGCCCTATGTGATAATACAGCACTCCCTTATAGGCAGGAGATTCGCCCTCCGAACAGAATCCGATGCGGGACGCAGGGTAGCGGATGTCTAACGTACCCAATTCCCTGCCGTCCACAAACAGATACAGTTTGTCTGCCCGGCGTACTGCACGAAAATTATAGGAGTCTTTCCACAACTCGTGTACGCCTATCTTATAGATATGGCGTTCCAAATCTTCCGCCTCCTTGTTAATGAACCGGATACCTTCTGCCTTCACCGGAGTAAAGGTACAATAATTATACGCAGGATGTTCTGCTACTCCCCCACTTTTGCTCTCTATCGGATACCATTCGCTGCCATTCAGGTACTCTATGTCGAATTTGCCGAACATGTCATCTACAAATTCGGACTTGTTACCTGCTTCATGACGGTTCAGGTAAAGGGTATCCAGCCACGTAGGTACAGCAAAACGATAATCTTTCTCAATGAAGTCGGTATACTTCACATCCGGATAGAATGTTTGCAGGCATCCTAGTGAAAACTCCTTTTTCCAAGCGTTTTTCCCCTTCTTCACAGCTGTCACCTCAAGCATACGGGTAGCACCATTAAACTGAGCCTTCACATAGTTATCCTTATCCACATAAACCGGATAGCTTCCTGCCTTGTCTTGTCCGGACAAGCCGGATAACTGGAAGCTGAATTCATAATCGTTCAGGAAATCGCCTTTCAACAACTCCTCATTCTCCGAAAGCTGAAAATGCACATCATCGAAACCGATGGTATAGGTAGTCCCTTCGAACAAAGCAGACTTTGTCTCATCAAATACTCCGGGAACACCCGCTTCTTCTGCCGGAACAGCCTCTGCAAAGACATGTTTTCCCGGTACGGGAATCTCATCCAGCCAAATCTTCAGACAGCCACCATTACGCTCAATGCGCAGATGATGATACACCCCCCAACGGAAATCTTCCGGCAGGGCATAAGATTCCTTATTTTCTTTACCGCCGACAAGTGTACGCAGGTACCAGCTCCGGTTCTCGGCATCCAAACCTACATAGGCACAGTTATCTGCATCCTTCCACCAAGCAATGACACCGGCTCCACCCTCGGTCTTGACTCCTGTCTCGAACAAGTAAGCCACGGACGGCTGTACTTGCTTCAGCACACCGAACGAAGCAGTTTCGCCTTTACCCGCAAACGTGGGCATCGAAGGTTCGGGATGATAACCCGCCGTACGTGGACCAGTGATACCGTCCACAAACAAAGTCTTGTCGAAGAACTGGACACGGTTGATATATTGTCCCCGATGCTCATCGTTCTTGTTTGCCATATAAATCAGCCACCATTCAAATCCGTTGGGACCTCTCAAAATATTGGGCTGACCGGGAGTCATCAGAATATCATCGGCAATGCCGTCTTTCATATCGAACAGAGAAACGTCGAAGAATTGCGAACGTCCCTTGTTTGTTTCTACGGCAAGCAGATTCGTGCCTTCCTTCAAAGCAGCACGCAGCTTCTTGTCCAGGTTTACGATGCAATAATCACGCCCCTGCTTCTCGTAGATAATTGTTCCGTTCAGATAAATCCGGGTATCTCCATCGTGAGCGACACGCAATGCCAGATTGCCGGTTTCGCTACTGGCAAAGAAAGTCTTTCGCAACCATAAGGAGTGCGTATTCCACAAGGTACCCAGATGCCGGATTGTGGAACCTTTCACTTCACGGGACGAAAAGCCGGTCTCCCCCCTCGCCCAGCCGGAGTCATCGTAGGTCGCTTTTATCCAATCGCTTCCCGGCTTGCTCTCCGTATAAGCAAACAACGGCTCATACGTGCGGCCATACCGCAATAAATCCACTTGCTTCTCCTCCAGTTGTGTCTGATTGCAACCTACAACCGGATAGCTATATTTATTACCATTTTGAAAACCTAAAGGAGAGTCTGCCTCAGCAACTCCCAACTGATAATTGCCCCACTCTGTAGAGGTGTGGTTGGCATTATACATCATATAGTAGCGGTCTCTATACTTCATGACCCACGGTCCCTCCGCTACTCTGTTATCCATCGTTTCCCATGTATCCGGCAATGAGGCGAACTGGCACACCGGTTCGCCGGCAAATTCTGCCGGGTTCTTCATTTTACGTCCCCATATGGTATTTCCATCAGTAAAACGTACCATATACATGTATAGTTGTCCATCATCATCTCTGAATATTTTGGGGTCGATACGGTTATCCATCCATGTCTTCTTGTTCGGTTCTGTATAAGCGCCCAAGACATCTTTGCTCTGCGCATGTACAATGTGAACGGCATGCTTGTCCTTCCCCCAATAATTGACTGACCAGTACAAATGAAAATCTCCATTCAGATAGAACATGTCATTGGCATGAATCTGGTCATCTCCGGCTCCGCTGCCTCTGGTCCAGTCATTGTCCATGGATACAACATGGATAGGTTTCCCCCAATGAACCAGGTCATCAGACACATAGAAATCCCCGTTTGTACGGACCCCGCCAATATAATATTTGCCATTATATTTCATTACGCCGGCATCCGCCACTCCCGGAAGTACCGGATTCTGGATGTTCTGCGCAAACAAGCTACCGCAGCAAGCAAAAGCGAATGATAATAGTAGTTTTTTACAGACAAGCATATGGTATAAGATTTAAGAAAGAAAAGGCTATGCCGGAAGCATCCTGAATAAGAACAGGCTTCCAGGCATAGCCTTCTTTAGTTATTAATAGTTAGGATTCTGAGTAAGATGTACAACACCACCTACTGTGCTGTTTTCCACCTCATCCCTTGGAATAGGCAGACGTCTGTGCTTGCCGACAATAAAGTTGTCAAAGTCCTTATCACGAGCTTTCAGTTCATCAATTCCAGCCTGGGAATCAAGTAACCCCCAACGCTTCAAGTCAGCCCAACGCCAACCTTCGAAACAGAGTTCCAAAGTACGTTCCATCTGCAGACGCTTGATAAAGGCATCTTTAGAGCTCAAACAGTCTTTCCACTGACTGTCTTTCAACTTGGCCAGACCAGCACGTTCTCTTACCTTGTCTACATAAACAGCAGCATCGGCAGGATTAGTACCCGTTTCAACAAGACACTCTGCATAGTTCATCAGGATATCTGCATAACGCATAATACGATAATTATTACGGGCAAAAATAATCTTCTGCAGTACGATAGTACGAAGTATTGTATTTACGGATATAACAGTCTTCCGGATCAGTTCCCCAATTATCATTCCAAATCTGCATTCTCAACACCATAATATTTCTTCGGTTGGTCTGGGAAGTCCTGCGAGAATCCACGATAAAGAAATACTACTATACAAGCGCAAGTCATTCTTTCCATCCACACGTTTCTCTTTCAAGAACTCGTCTACCAACCAACGGCGTGCCTTGCCATCTCCCCAACCTATACCACTTGGAGCATAGAACTGAGTACGCTGGAAACCGAATGCCATACTGGCATCATTACCCGTACCACCCTTGTTCTGGTCATCGAACTGAATTTCAAAGATACCCTCCTTGTTGTTCTCGTCCAAGTCAGTGAAATTATCTTCACGATTGGCGATAAGACCGTATAAAGAGCCCTCTTTATCAATCAACCATTGCAATTGTTCCTTTGCTTTGTCATACTTATGTTGTTGCATATAAGCCTTGCCCAACAATGCCTTGGCAGCACCTTTGGTAGCACGTCCCAGATTGGCAGCATCCCAAGATTCCGGCAGATACTGCATGGCAAAAGTCAAATCTTTCTCTACCTGGTCCCATATTTCCTGCTCGGAAGCATCTTCCGGTATATAAGAAGCATCTTTAGGCTCCAACGGCATAGTTCCTTTGTCCCACAACAGATTTACCTGAAAATACCACAATGCACGCAAGAAAGAAGCTTGTGCCAGTACCTGGTTTTTCGTAGTCTCGTCCATTTCAATAGAAGGAACATGAGCCAACACCTGATTACAACGGAAAATACCTACATAGAAATGTTCCCAATGTATGTTGTTGCCTTCATAAAAATTATAGTTGTTGTAAAGGAAACGAGTCCAGTCGCCCAATTCAATCCAAGGAGAAGAGCTCCATCCTTCGTCCGAAGTTAAATCATAGCGGAAAGAGAGCCAACGCATCCAAGTGCCTTCCTTATAGAAGAAGCTGTAGCAGGCATTAACACCGGCTGTCGCATCTTCCGGCTTATTCCAATAAGTATCATTGGTTACTTCATTGGGATTATCAATATCCAATAAACTCGAACTGCATCCGGTGCACAACGTCAAGGCACCTGCAAGCATTAATCCATAATATATCTTTTTCATAATTTATAAGCTGATTTATAAGTTAAAAGGTCAAATCCAATCCAAACATTACCGAACGGGTATTAGGATATGCAAAGCTGTCCGTGCCACTGTTCCAAACAGAATTCGCACCCTTGAAGTCAGGATCCAAGCCGGAATATCCAGTAATAGTAATTAAATTGCTACCAGTAGCAAACAGACGGAGTTTTTCAACTCCCAAATTCTTCAACCAATCTTGTCTGAAGTTATATCCAATGGAAATGTTTTTCATACGGAAATAAGAGCCATTCTCCAAGAAACGGTCAGCATCACGGGAGTTACGGAAATCACCGTAAATGATACGCGGGGTATTGGAGTTAGGATTTACCTGGTAAGGTTCTTCACCCTTTTCAAAGCGAATATAGTTGGAGTTGTCTGCAAACAGACGTCCTTGCCAGCGGGATACGTTGTATATCTTATTGCCGAACTGACCATTCCACATCATACTGAAATCGAAGTTCTTCCACTCTGCATTGAATACCAATGACATTTGCATCTTGGCCCAAGGACTACCGCAATAATCACGGTCGGCATCAGTAATCTCTCCATCATCATTCAAATCGAGATACTTAACATCTCCCAATTGAGGACGTTTTCCCTCAATCATAATAGGGGTACCCGTAGACGTCACATAATTATCAATCTGTTCTTGTGTCTTGAATATACCGTCTGTCTTTCTCAAATAAAATTCTGCCAAAGATCTACCCGGTTGAGTTCTCGCTTGACCAGAATCAATATAATCTCTGTTAGTACCATCACGGCCCAAGCTCAATACTTCGTTATCCATAGTAGTCACATTCAGCAAAGCGCTATACTTAAAGTCCGAAATTTGATCTTTCCAACCAAGTGTAAATTCGAAGCCCTTATTGCGCAAGCTGGCAGCATTTTTCCATGGAGAACCTCCTTGGTTACCAGTAGAAATGGCAATCGGAGTCTCTGCCAACACATCACTGGTCTTTGAGTTATAATACTCTGCGCTAACAGTTAAGCGCTGGTTAAGAAAGCTGGCATCAAAGCCTACATTCACTGTTTCTTTCGTTTCCCAAACAAGACCTGCATTCACCAATTTCACCTGAGTAGCCCCCGGAACAATAGCACCGCCGAATACAGTTACAATACTCTGATTGATAGTTCCAATATAATCCCAATCTCCAATGGAAGAGTTACCAAGACGACCCCAGTTACCTCTAATCTTCAAATCATTAATCCAAGGCACATCAAAGAATTCTTCTTTTGAAATTCTCCAGGCACCAGAGAATGAGGGGAAATTACCCCAACGATTTTCCTTAGCCAGACGGGAAGTACCGTCACGACGGAAAGTAGCTGTCAAATAGTATTTATCATCATAAATGTAGTTTGCACGTCCCAAATAAGAAATCATTGCATTTTCACTGATGCTGTTTGTATTCTGCTGGTTGCTCTGTCCGGCATTCAATACAGTCAGGTAATCACCGTTACCCAACATCGGGAAGTTCAGACGAGACCCCCACAAACCTTCCCATTCATGATGTTGGTAAGTAGTACCGACTACAGCATCCACATGATGCTTACCAAAATCCTTATTGAAGTTCAAAGTATGTTCAACCAGCATATTGTAAGTATTATCACGTGCCTTCTGGCTTTCTGGATCACGGTGTTCCTGGTTTTGAGTCCAGTTACCTTCTCCACGGAACCATGAATTTTCATAAAAGTAAAGGTCAATACCACCATTGAATTTATAGGAAAGGAATTCAAAAGGCTTGAATTCCAGCCACAGCGAACCATTCAAACGATTCTGGCGGAAATGACGGTATTCCAAATCTTCACGCGCAATCGGGTTTACACCGAACGTATTGTACTTGGCTGCATCACCATAGCCATATCCACCCGGATTATTTTCATCATAGATAGGAATGGTAGGCATCATACGCAAAAAGTCATTGTAAGTATTGGTCTGGTTCGGGTCTGTGTTTGTGAGTGAATAAGCCAAGTTTTCACCAAAAGAGAACCAGCCTTTTTTACCTTGTGTATTGACACGGAAGCTATAACGGTCGAAAGTATTTCCATAAGAAACGCCGTCATTGTTATAGTAACCGGCTGATACAAAATAACTACCGGAATCGCCACCACCGGAAAGCGATACGTTGTAGTCCTGCACCAATGCAGTCTTCAATACTTCATCCTGCCAGTTGGTATCATACTGTGAATGTTTCTGAGTGCTGTTTACAGTGGCAATACCGTCTTTGATGGCTTCATTATAGGCAATATCATTATACTTGATATATTCTGCCGCATTCATCAAATCAAATTTCGGACTCCATTCTAATGTTTCCTTTACGCTTACATTCACTTTCATGGGACCTTTCGTACCTTTCTTAGTAGTAACGATAATCACACCGTTAGCAGCACGCGAACCGTAGATGGCAGCAGCAGAAGCGTCCTTCAGAATCTGGATGGACTCTGCATCCGCAGGATTGAAATCAACACCCGGGTCTGTAATCATACCATCAATAACCCACAACGGAGAGTTATTACTCAAGGAACCGACACCACGAATTTCAATAGAGGCATCTTCGCCTGCCCTACCGCTACTGCGTACGTTAATGCCGGTTGCCAAAACCCTGCATTTGGGCTAACCAGTGTCCCTGCAGCGCTTTTCTTCATTTCCTTGGTATCAACAACGGCAACCGCTCCGGTCAAGTCGGACTTCTTCACGGTCTGATAACCGATGACAACCACTTCTTCCAGTGCTTTTGAATCATCTTTCATCACCACGCGCAAGGCAGTTCCCTTATAGACAACTTCCTGCGTAAGCATACCGATATAAGAGAAAACGAGTGTACTTCCTTTCTTTCCACTCACTGAGAAATTACCGTCAATATCGGTAATGGCACCCGTAGTAGTACCCTTCACCAATACATTCACGCCCACCAAAGGCTCACTATTTGCATCCGTCACTGTTCCCGTTATGGTCACATCTTGTGAATAAGCAGTAACTGCAAACACAACAAAGAATAAGAATAAGATTTTCTTGATCATTTTTTATAGAATTAGATTTTAAAACTATGCGGAAACTAACGCCCGCTTTTTAAATACACCGCAGAAAGTGAATAGTCACTTCTGCCAATCATAGAACATTGATTAGGATTTGTTACGTCATAAGCATAGGGGTCATAGTATTATAAATTGTTGGCTTTCGGATGCAAATATATCCGCATAAAGCTAAAATTAATGCAAATATTGCTTCAATCTATGCAATTATAAATCCAAAAAATTACCCCTGAAATATCTCTCAGGGGCATTTGGTTGGATTGTTGTATTTAGCAAGCATTCCATGCTATCATTTCACGAAGTCTTTGGGCAAAATACCGAATTGCTTCTGAAAGCACTTGGTAAAATAGGAAGGAGTATTGAAACCGGTCATGTAGCAAACCTCATTGATTTTACACTCCCCTTCCTTCAAAAGCTGCGCCGCTTTCTTCAGTCGTTCCAAGCGGATGTAGTCATTGGGAGTCATATCCAATATGCCCTTTATCTTCCGATTCAGGCTCGAACGGCTCATGTTCAGCAGGCTTGCCATATCATCCAGACAGAAATCCGGATTCTGCATATTGGCAACCACCACTTCCTTCAATGTTTTAAGGAAAGATTCATCTGCCTTTGTCATTGCCATACTGCCCGTCTGCACAAAAGGAGAATTGACAAAAGAAGCCCGTAGCTTCTCACGATTGTTCAGCAGATTGGCTACACACACTTTCAGATATTCCACAGAGAAAGGTTTCTCTATATATACGTCAGCCCCCAATTTCATTCCCTCTATTTTGGCTTGAAGGGTTGTCTTCGCTGTAAGCAGAATAATCGGTATATGGCTATAGTCAAGCTTGGACTTCAAGGTGTTCGCACAATTCTAATCCATCCATCTCGGGCATCATTATGTCTGAAATGACAAGATTTACAGTATGCTCTTTCAGCACTTTCAAAGCCTCCACTCCGTTCACGGCAGTCAGCACACGATATTCCGAAGAGAGCTGTTTCACAATAAATGCCTGCATTTCCGGACTGTCTTCCACCACCAAAAGGGTATACCGGTGCTGTTCCAAGGCAGTACCTGCACCACTTTCCTCGGAGGATTCCCCGACCATTACCGGTTCTTTATGCTCTACGACCACCGTCTGCTCGTGCCTTAGTGGAAGTGACAGCAGGAAACAGTTGTTCTCCATCGAATCTTCCATGCACAACGTACCCTCATGGAGTTCGGCCAATGAACGGGCAAGCGCAAGCCCGATACCGGTGCCGGGCACAGAGCGCAACGTACCGGTTTTATACTGGATGAACGGCTTGAAAATCTCCTCGCGCATCTCTACCGGAATGACAAGGCCGTCATTGCATACAGAAAGCAGCAGTCTTTCACCTTCCGAATATAACCTGATGCGTATATAGGTCTCCGAATACTTTATCGCATTGGTCAGCAGATTGCTGATAATCTTGGTAAGCCCTTCCCTATCAACCGAAGCATACAAGCTTTCGGGAGTCTCTATACTCAATGCCAGCCCCCTTTCACGTGCTAAAGGCTTGAAACGCTTATACGTCTTCTGTAAGAGCTCAGATACGTCACATTCCACAAAATTCAATCGGAAGCCTTGTGTCTCTGTCTTCCGGAAGTCCAGCAACTGGTTTACCAAATCGAGCAGTCGGTTGGTGTTCAGTTCCATGGTCTCCAAATCATCCCTGATGTCATCCGAAACAGATTGGGAAGCCAGTACATTCTCAAGCGGGCTCTTTATCAGTGTAAGTGGTGTACGTATCTCATGCGCCACATTTGTAAAGAAGTCTATCTTTGCAGTATACAACTCACGTTCCTTTTCCCGCTCAAACTTGTCCATAGCCTGCTGATGCTTATGCCAGGTCCGTTTTCTGAAATAGATGATTACAGCAGCCAGTGAGCATAACGCCAATATCGTATAACCGGCATATGCCCAGGTGGAGAGATAGAAAGGAGGATGAATATGGATGTCGAGCACACGTTCCGTAGCATTCCACTTGCCATCGCTGTTGGAACCTTTTATACGCAATGTATAGCTTCCATAAGGAAGGTTTGAATAGTTGATGATGGAATTCCGCCCTACCGTATACCAGTCGCGGTCAAAACCTTCCAACTTATATTCAAGTCCATTCATTTCGGGTGCTTGATAACTTAAAGCCGCAACCTGGAAAGAGAAGGAGTTTTGGTCGGCATCCAGTTCTATTTCATCCGCATAGGTAATGCTCTTCTCTAAAGGAGAATCCGGACTATCCACCGAAAGCCGTTTATTGAACAGAAAGAAGTCTGTAATCACCACGGGAGGGAGGAAAGTATTCTCCACAAAAGTTTCCGGATCAAAGGCAATGAATCCGTTGATACTTCCTAAATAGATGCGTCCTTTCTTGTCAATGTAACCGGACTGGAAATTAAACTGGTTGCTCAGCAACCCATTAGCCGTGGTATAAACATGCTTGCTCTCCGTATCGGGATTGAAGCAGACCAGACCATAATTAGAAGTAATCCATAAGTTTCCCCGCTTATCCTCGACCATCTTGTAAATGGTATTGCTCGGAAATCCTTTCGACATGTCATAACGGGTAAAATTATCTGTTTCCGGATTGTAGCGGCAGAAGCCCTCACCCAGCGTCATGAACCACAGACGCTTCTTGCTGTCCTCGTAAATACTGATTACTTTATTGTAGGGAAGAGAGGTCGAATCGTTCTCATTAGGCAGATAATTCCTCCACTGCCGGCTTCTTACATTGTAGCAGAACACTCCATTGGAGAAAGTGGCAAACCACAAATTTCCGTTGAAGTCCTCCAGAATGTCATAAGTAAACATATTCTTCAGCTGAGGAATCCGGGTAAAGTCATCCGTGGGACGATTATACTTCAACAGACCGGACGTGGTGCCTATCCACACGTCTCCCGTAGTGGTCCTGCAAATGGTAAAGGCGTCATTGGCGACCATGGAATTCTCACTCTCACCCTTGGCATAATGTTTCACCCGCCTGGTCCGAAGATTCACCCGGTTCAGACCACCGGAAAACGTACCTACCCACAAATCATCCCCATCCAGACAAAGGCCATGAACATTCTGATAAATGGCCGGATGTTCAAAGGGCACTATCTTTCCGTTTTCCGGATTGTAATTGAACAAGCCTTTGTCTTCGGTACCTATCCACAAAGTGCCGTCATTACTTTCACAGATTTCCCGTACACGACGGCCAAAATGCCTGAGATTGTCTCTCGGATAGAACTTCTCGAAATAAGTCCACTGATAAGGATAATAGTTCACTCCACCGAAATAGGAACCTATCCACATGCCGTTCTCCTTGTCACAGCAGAGCGAATAAATGGCTTTGTCCGACAATGCATACGAATCATCCTGGTCGGGAACGGTCAGATGGGTAATCTTGTCATTCGTCAGATTGTAAATATACAAACCAGACTCTGCACCCACCCACAGCTCGTTGTCAGATTTGAACTGCAAGGCCCTCACATAGGTGTTCAGCAGCTTCCGCGTCTTGCCTGTAGTCTGATTTATCTCTGTCAAACCGTTCAGCGAAGCGATATACACGCAGTTATGGGGTCCGTTGACCTGCCAGTTAATAATATCATTTTTGAAAATTTCATTTCCTTCCGCATCCTTGAAAGGCTGCAGAGGAGTTTCAAAGTCAGCTTTCGCATAGTAAAGATTATCCGCATACAAAGCCAGCCAACACGTATTCCCATTCAGCCAGAAGCGGGTGACATTGGGCAGTCCCGAATCGTGCAGATAGTTCAGCAGGCTCCCTTCATCCGGTTTATAACAGAACAACCCCTGGTTTTCTACCGATATCCAGATATTATCGTCCTCGTCACTTCCAATCATAGTGACGAAATCCCTGATGATACTGCCGTTATCACTGGCCTCATCGAAAGCGGTAAAGGAATCCAACACGGGGTCGTAAATAAAGACTCCTCCATCGGTTCCAATCCAGATATTACCCCGGCGGTCTTCATAGAGTGCGGTTATGAAATTCCTGCCTAAACTGGAATTCTCCTTCTTGTAGACACGGAAAGACAATCCGTCATAACGGTTCAGACCGTCCTTGGTTCCGAACCACATAAAGCCTTTCCTATCCTGCAAAATCTGATACACGGTGTTCTGCGAAAGACCGTTCCGGATATCCATCGTTCTGAAATAGTAATGAACAGCATCCTGTGCACAGACCGGCAATACCGCCCATAGGCACAGACTAAGGAAAAGCTTTATAATCAATCGTTTCATAACAACATTTTTATGTACAATTTACCATTTACAAAGTACAATTTAACTATGCAGATAACAGCGCAGCCAAATTGTACTTTGTAAATGGTAAATTGTAAATGCCCTTATTTCTTAAGTGAATTGCAGATACGCGTATTTATCTCCTTCACGCGTTTCTCATCCAGCTTTATCACCTTGCGGTCGTAAGTCATCAGACCGTTCACTTCCACCTCCACATCCGTGGTCTGTGTATAGACGGCCGCCGAGAAACCTCATTTTTATCATCTGATACAGCATATCGGCATATTTCACGTACTCATCAGTCACTTCTTTGGAAGAGTTAAACTGAACATATCCCCAGTTGCGATTCGGTTCCCAAAGATGGTCTTTCAAGACAAGGCCAATGCCGCCATACTCACCCAAAACCGTAGCGCGCTGTGCATCATACAGATACATTTCCGGTTGGGGATAGTTGTGAAGGTCGAGCATGTCACCGCAAGTATAATGGTTACCGCCGCTTGCCGGATTCACCAGGCGGGTCGGGTCATACTGTTTCGTCCATTCGGCTATCTCTACCGTCTTGAACTGCCCCCAAGCTTCGTTGAACGGTACCCATGTACCGATACACGGATAAGAGTAGAGGCAATCCATTATTTCTTTTCCATTCCTTTCGATAATAAGCTTCGGATTCGGCAGAACGTTTCATTTCTGTCCCGTCGAAATAGCGACGGTTCTGCCATTCCGGATTACGGTCACCGCTCGGCATATCCTGCCATACGATGATACCCAAACGATCACAATGTGTGTACCAACGTGCCGGTTCCACCTTGATATGCTTGCGAATCATATTGAAACCGAAATCTTTCGTCTTCTGTACATCGTACAGCAAAGCCTCGTCTGTGGGAGCTGTATACAGTCCGTCGGGCCACCAGCCCTGGTCCAGCGGTCCAAACTGGAACAAAGCTTCGTTATTCAGTTCCAGACGTACGATACCATCCGCGTCACGACGGGTGGAGTACTTACGCATGGCAGCATAGCTGTCCACCTTATCCACTACCTTTCCTCCGCTTTTCAGCGTCACTTTCAGCGTATAAAGGAAGGGGGAATCCGGACTCCACAACTTGGCATTCCGGGGCATGGACACCTCCACCGGCTCTGCATTGATACTTTTGCCGGTAGCTACCAGTTGATTGCCGTCATACACATTCACTTCCACAAAGTCAGAAGGGTATGCACTATTCAATTCAGCCCTCACTGTCAACAGATTACGGTCAATATCGGGAGTGATACGGAGATTCTCGATATGTTTTCCGGCAACCGGCTCCATCCATACCGTCTGCCAGATACCGCTTACGGGAGTGTACCAGATACCTTCCGGATTGCTGACCTGCTTTCCACGGGGTTGAGGTCCTTTATCCGTTGGGTCCCAAACCTTTACGACCAACTGATTGTTGCCTTTGCCAGAAAGGGCGGCAGTAATATCGAAGGAGAACGGAGTAAATCCCCCCGTATGGCTGCCTACTTTCACATCATTCACCCATACATCCGTTTTCCAGTCGACAGCACCAAAGTGCAACAGCACTTGTTTTCCCTTCCAGGCAGAAGGAATTTCAAAACTGCGCTGGTAGACCAGTTCCTGGTTTTCATTGATTCTTTTTCCAACTCCGGACAAGGAGGATTCAATAGCAAAGGGAACAAGTATCTGCCCTTCGAACTCTGCCGGAAGATGCTCACCTTTATTTATAACGGCATAATTCCACAGTCCGTTCAAGTTCTTCCAGTCACTCCGTTCCATGATGGGACGAGGATATTCGGGCAACACATTCGCGGGATTAATCTGGGATGCCCAGTCCGTTTTGATTTTATCACCTGCCGGCTTCCATTGCGCCGAGCTTCCGATTGCAAACAACGTCAAGAATGACGATATGAGGAAAAGTCTTCTCATAGTATTATAACTTTTTTATTGATTTCTACGAAAGCAAAGATAAGCCGATTCAGAAAAAAAATGAATAGAAATTTCGAGCCAATAAATAGTATTTTGTGAAATATCAAGGTATTATCGTCTCATTTTATCAAAGGAATCCATCAAAGGCATCTTTCTGACAGTTTTGCCAACCTGCTGACAGAAATACCGTACTCAGTACATTCAAGATTGTAAAGTTACCTTCGATATCGGTCACTGCCCCCATAACCAGACAGACAATGATTAACAAGAAGAATTTCTTTCTCATGCTTCTCTTCCTTAAAATTAATCAATCAAAACGCTTTTTAATATTCAATCACTGCAAAGATATGTCTCTTTTTCAAAAAGAAAAGTAATCACACTAAAAAGTTTTATTTTGATTACATTACAGACCAAATACAAGCAATATGTCTCCAGTTAAAGAAATCCAGAAAATAAGTATGATACCGAATGCAGAAATATAAGCAATGCCAAAGAAGATATATCCGGATTTTAAGATATGACACGTCCCGGCATACAACTTTTTTCGTAACTTTGCACAGTTTTAAAATACACTGAACGAATGGAGTTTAAGTATGACGTTATTGTAATAGGTGCCGGACACGCAGGATGCGAGGCCGCTGCCGCTGCCGCAAACCTGGGCTCGAAGACTTGTCTTATCACAATGGATATGAACAAAATCGGACAGATGAGTTGTAACCCGGCAGTGGGAGGCATCGCCAAAGGACAGATAGTACGCGAAATAGACGCCTTGGGAGGATATATGGGATTGGTGACAGACCAGACAGCCATACAGTTCCGTATACTGAACCGTTCCAAAGGTCCCGCTATGTGGAGCCCACGCGCACAGTGCGATCGCAACAAATTCATCTGGGCATGGAGAGAAATCCTGGAAAATATCCCCAACCTGCATATCTGGCAAGATACCGTGCAGGAAATCCTCGTTGAAAACGGTGAGATTACAGGAGTAGTAACACTATGGGGAGTAACGTTCCATGCCAAATGTGTAGTACTCACCGCAGGAACTTTCCTCAACGGACTGATGCACGTGGGACGTACCATGCTTCCGGGTGGACGTATGGCAGAACCTGCATCCTACCAATTAACCGAGTCCATCGCCAAACATGGCATCACATTCCGGACGCATGAAGACAGGAAACCCCCGTACGCATAGACGGACGCAGCGTGCATTATGAGGATATGGAAATTCAAGACGGAGAATGTGACTTCCACAAGTTCTCGTTCATGGATACTCATGTACGCCATTTGAAACAGCTCCCCTTGCTGGACTTGTTTCACCAATGAAGAGGTACACCGGATTCTGCAGGAAGGTCTGCCAGATTCTCCCCTTTTCAACGGACAAATCCAAAGTATTGGCCCACGTTATTGCCCCAGTATAGAGACCAAGATTGTAACTTTCCCCGACAAGCCGCAGCACCAGCTTTTCCTGGAGCCCGAAGGGGAAACAACCCAGGAGCTCTACTTGAATGGATTCTCTTCTTCATTGCCCATGAACATCCAGATTACAGCATTGAAAAAGATACCGGCATTCAGAGATTTGGTCATCTACCGCCCGGGCTATGCCATCGAATACGACTTCTTTGACCCCACCCAACTGAAACATACGCTGGAAACGAAGAATATAAAGAATCTGTTCTTTGCCGGACAAGTAAACGGAACAACCGGTTACGAGGAAGCTGCCGGACAAGGAATCATGGCAGGCATCAACGCCCACATCAATTGCCACGGCGGAGAACCATTCACCCTTGCAAGAGATGAAGCATATATCGGCGTTTTAATCGATGACTTGGTAACAAAAGGTGTGGACGAGCCTTACCGTATGTTTACTTCCCGTGCCGAATATCGCATCCTGCTCCGTATGGATGATGCGGACATGCGACTCACGGAAAAAGCCTGGAAGCTAGGACTCGCCAAGGAAGAGCGGTACAAGCTGCTGACAGAAAAACGTGAAGCCGTGAACCGGATTATAGACTTCACGCGGAATTACTCGATGAAACCGGCATTAATCAATCCGATATTGGAGCAGCTCGGCACTACTCCACTGCGCCAAGGATGCAAATTGATAGATTTGATAAACCGACCGCAAGTAACAATTGAGAACATTGCCGAACATGTCAGCGCCTTTAAACGAGAACTGGATAAAATATCCGATAGAAAAGAAGAAATTGTAGAAGCTGCAGAAATACTCATCAAATACGAAGGATACATCGGACGCGAACGGATTATTGCGGATAAGTTGGCAAGATTGGAAAGCATCAAGATAAAAGGAAAGTTTGACTATAATTCCATCCAATCCCTTTCCACCGAAGCCAGACAGAAGCTGGTAAAGATAGATCCGGAAACAATAGCCCAAGCGAGTCGGATTCCGGGAGTATCTCCGAGCGACATCAACGTACTACTGGTACTTTGCGGACGATAGAGCGCAAAGTTCCACGTGAAACAAAGAATTCAACAAACCTATTAAATAAACTGATTATGAGCAAAGAAACGCTTGCTAAAAGCATTCGGGAAATACCCAACTTCCCCATTCCGGGAATTCTATTCTACGATGTAACTACCTTGTTCAAGGAACCTGCCGCCTTGCAGGAGCTCTCGGACACACTGTACGAGATGTATAAGGACAAAGGAATAACCAAAGTAGTGGGTATAGAATCAAGAGGTTTCATTATGGGCCCCATTCTCGCCACCAGACTGGGAGCAGGCTTCGTACCTATCCGCAAGCCGGGAAAACTTCCTGCAGAAACCATTGAAGAAAGCTATGATAAAGAATATGGCAAAGATACCGTACAGATGCACAAGGATGCCATTAATGAAGACGATGTAGTTTTGCTGCACGACGACTTACTGGCAACCGGTGGAACAATGGAAGCTGCCTGCAAATTGGTGAAGCAGATGAGCCCCAAGAAAGTGTATGTAAACTTCATCATCGAGCTGAAAGAGCTTCATGGCAAGGATGTGTTTGGGGATGATGTAGAAGTGGAATCGGTGCTATCGCTATAAATTTGTCAAACGAAACGACACAGAGGCACAGAGTACTCTTACCTGAGAGTTGATGTTATCCATCATTTTACTCCTCTTATCCTCCACCTTTTCATCATACCATTATGGAAGAACTCAGAACTAACGACTACCTCAAAGGGATTGTATCCAACCTTCCCGAAAGTCCTGGTATTTACCAATATCTGAATACCGAAGGGACCATTATATATGTAGGAAAGGCAAAGAATCTGAAGCGAAGAGTGTCTTCCTACTTCAACCGGGAGCACGAACCGGGAAAGACGAAAGTGCTGGTCAGCAAGATTGCAGATATCCGATATATCGTGGTGAATACGGAAGAAGACGCGCTATTGTTGGAAAACAATCTTATCAAGAAATACAAGCCACGCTACAACGTACTGTTGAAAGACGACAAAACATATCCTAGCATCTGCGTGCAGAACGAATACTTTCCACGCGTATTCAGAACCCGGAAGATAATCCGTAACGGTTCCTCCTATTATGGCCCTTACAGCCATATACCTTCCATGTACGCATTACTCGACCTCATCAAGCATCTGTACCCCTTACGTACATGCCACCTGAACCTCTCTCCAGAGAACATACGTGCCGGAAAGTTCAATGTTTGCCTGGAATATCACATCAAGAACTGTGCAGGGCCTTGCATCGGCAAGCAAAGTCAGGAAGATTACCTGAAAAACATCGCTGAAATCAAGGAAATCCTCAAAGGGAATACCCAAGAGATAGAAAGGATGCTCTTCCAACAAATGCAGGAGTTGGCAGCCGAAATGAAGTTTGAAGAAGCACAGAAGATAAAGGAAAAATACCTGCTGCTGGAAAACTACCGGGCAAAATCGGAAGTGGTAAGCAACGTGCTGCACAATATCGACGTATTCTCCATTGAAGAAGACAGCGATGAAAAGTCCGCTTTCGTCAACTACCTACACATTACGAACGGCGCCATCAACCAGGCTTTCACCTTCGAGTACAAAAAGCGGCTGAACGAAACCAAGGAAGAGCTGCTCTCCCTCGGCATCATCGAAATGCGGGAAAGATACAAAAGTCTTTCACGTGAAATCATCGTACCTTTTGAGCTAGATATGAAGCTGAAAGATGTCGTTTTCACCATCCCGCAACGGGGAGACAAAAAGAAGCTGCTGGAACTCTCCATCCTCAACGTGAAGCAGTACAAAGCCGACCGCCTGAAACAAGCCGAAAAGCTGAATCCGGAGCAACGGACTGTGCGCCTGCTGAAAGAGATACAACAAGAGCTGCACCTGGATCGCCTGCCCATGCAGATAGAATGTTTCGATAACTCCAACATCCAAGGTTCCGACCCCGTGGCCGGGTGCGTAGTCTTCGTCAAGGGGAAACCTTCCAAGAAGGATTACCGCAAGTACAATATCAAGACCGTAGAGGGACCGGATGACTATGCCTCCATGAAAGAAGTCGTAAAACGGCGCTATCAGCGCGCCATGGAAGAGAAAACGCCCTTGCCCGATCTTCTTATCACCGACGGTGGGAAAGGGCAAATGAGCGCCGTAAAAGAGGTGATAGACGAACTTGGCCTGAACATCCCCATCGCCGGGCTTGCCAAGGATGGCAAACACCGCACTTCCGAACTGCTGTACGGTTTCCCTCCCCAGACCATCGGATTGAAACAGAACACCCCCCTCTTCCGATTGCTGACGCAGATTCAAGATGAAGTGCACCGCTTCGCCATTACCTTCCACCGCGACAAGCGCAGCAAACGGCAGATTGCCTCCGCACTGGACGAGATAAAAGGCATCGGTGAAAAGACGAAAAGTGCGTTGCTCAAGGAGTTCAAAAGCGTGAAGCGTATCCGCGAAGCATCTGCCGAGGAGCTTGCCACCGTGGTGGGAGAAGCGAAAGCCAAAATCATCCAGACCTATTTCTCAGAGAAATAATGACTGATAAATCAGCCTGCAAAGCCATGCACACAACGAATTAATTCGTAACTTTGTTCCCTCAAAAAGACAAGAATAACATGAGAGTAGTGATACAACGTGCCGGATACGCTTCCGTCACCATCAACGGAACCTGCAAAGCCTCCATTGGAAAAGGCCTCATGATACTCGTAGGCATCGAAGAATCCGATGGAAAAGAAGATATTGACTGGCTTTGCAAGAAGATAGTCAACCTGCGCATTTTCGACGACGAAAACGGCGTGATGAACAAATCCATTCTTGAGGCAGGCGGCGAAATACTGGTTATCAGCCAGTTCACCCTACATGCCTCCACCAAGAAAGGCAACCGCCCTTCCTACATACGGGCAGCACGACCGGAAATATCCGTCCCGCTGTACGAACAATTCTGCCGGGAAATGAGTTTAGCATTAGGTAAAGAAATAGGTACCGGCGAATTTGGCGCCGATATGAAAGTAGAACTGATGAACGATGGTCCCGTAACCATCTGTATGGATACAAAAAACAAGGAATAATGACGTTAGAAGAAGCACAGAAACAAGTGGATTCCTGGATAAAGGAATACGGAGTACGCTATTTCAGCGAACTCACCAACATGGCCATACTGACCGAAGAAGTGGGCGAAATGGCCCGCGTCATGGCCCGCAAGTACGGAGACCAGTCCTTCAAAGAAGGAGAAAAAGACAACCTCGACGATGAAATGGCAGATATTCTCTGGGTACTTCTCTGTATTGCAAACCAGACCGGAGTGAACCTGACAGAGGCTTTCCGCCGTAACTTCGAGAAGAAAACCAGACGTGACCAGACAAGACATATCAATAATCCTAAATTGAAAGACCATGGAGAAGAATGAGCCTACCCAGAGTAAGTATGACGCCGCCCTGGCAAAGTACAACACCCAACTGGATGATGCAGAAATAGCTGCACAAGTTGCCAGAATCATTGCAGAGAAAGTACCGGCAAACAATACACCGGAGGTAAAGAAATTCCTGTTCAACTGCATTGACCTTACCACCCTGAAGAGTGAAGACAGCGATGAAAGCGTCATGAAATTCACCCAGAAAGTGAATAAATTCGACGAAGAGTTCCCCGACCTGAAGAATGTGGCAGCCATCTGTGTATACCCCAATTTTGCAGAAGTCGTAAAAGATACGCTGGAAGTGGAGGATGTAAAAATAGCTTGTGTATCAGCAGGTTTCCCCTCCTCCCAGACTTTCATTGAAGTGAAAGTGGCAGAAACTGCCATGGCACTGATGGAAGGCGCCGATGAAATAGACATCGTTATTTCGGTGGGCAAGTTCCTGGCTGGAGACTATGAAAGCATGTGCGAGGAGATACAAGAACTCAAAGCAACCTGTAAAGAGCACCACATGAAGGTAATCCTCGAAACCGGAGCTTTGAAGACGGCTTCGAACATCAAAAAAGCATCCATCCTTTCCATGTATTCGGGTGCCGATTTCATCAAGACTTCCACCGGCAAGCAACAGCCTGCCGCCACACCGGAGGCCGCTCTGGTTATGTGCCAGGCCATCAAGGAATATCACGAGCTGACGGGTATCAAGGTAGGCTTTAAGCCCGCAGGAGGAATCAACTGCGTGAACGACGCACTGATTTACTACACCATCGTCAAGGAAGTGCTCGGCGAAGAATGGCTGAACAACGAACTGTTCCGCTTGGGAACCAGCCGTCTTGCTAACCTGCTGCTTTCGGAAATCAAGGGCGAGGAAATGAAATTCTTTTAAGAGGAAGTTGCATTTACCTATAAATAAAGCCTGATGGAATGGATTCCATCAGGCTTTTTCATATTATCAACCGGAAATAGTTCCGTTATTTTTCCCGTTCCACCACATAGTCCAGATACCCGGTAAGCGCTGCTTTTACCTCCGTATCGGGCAAAGAAGCCAGCAAAGAAAGGGCCTTTCTCTTATAATCATGCATCACTTGCGAAGCATACTCTATGCCACCATGCTGCTTGGTAAACTCGATTAAATGGGCTATTTCACTAGGCGTTGCCTCTCCGTTCTTTATCTTCACGGCAATCTCTTCCGCTGTTTTATCCTTCACGGTATTGAGTACATGGAGCACGGGCAGGGTCAACTTCCCTTCCACCATATCATTTCCGGTAGGTTTGCCTATCTCCTTGCTCTCGGAGTAATCGAAAATATCATCCTTTATCTGAAAACAAAGCCCGATATATTCACCGAACAGACGCGCAGATTCCGCCATTTCATCGCTGGCTCCCACCGAGAGCGCGCCCGCCTTCGTACAAGCAGCAAAGAGCACGGCCGTCTTCTTGCGGATGACGTCGAAATACACTTCCTCAGAAAAATGAAGATTACTGACGTTGGAAAGCTGCAGAAGTTCACCATCTGCCAAATCCTGCCCCAGGCAGGAGACAATGTCAATGATGTCATGATTACGGGTCATGCCCACTTGCACCAACGCTGTCGCAAGCAGATAATCGCCTGCCAGCACGGCTACCTTATTATTGAAAATGGCATTAACGGAGAGTTGTCCACGGCGTTCAGTACTTTCATCCACTACATCATCGTGTACAAGGCTTGCATTATGGAGAAGTTCCAGTGCAACCGCAGCATGCAGGGTTGCAGGACATACTTTACCGAAAAGCTTCGCAGCCAGAAGCACCAGAATGGGGCGCATCATCTTCCCGTTCTTCTGCCGGATATGCGCAATCACGCTGTTCAGCAAAAGGTTGGAACTGGAAAGGGTACTTTCAAAAAGTTTCTTGAAGTCCTCCAGTTCCTCAGAAATCGGAGATTTTATCAATGATGAGTTGTCCATGCATCGCTATCTGCCTACAAAATAGTAATAAACGGTTAATACGGTATTTTTTTGTACTTTTACCATGAAAAAAAGGATTAAATGTATGAATTCAATCGATAAACTGTTTTTGCTCGATGCCTACGCACTGATATATCGGGCCTATTACGCGTTCATCAAGAACCCGAGAACCAACTCAAAAGGATTCAACACCTCGGCCATTCTGGGCTTTGTAAACACCCTGGAAGAAGTGCTTAAAAAAGAGAATCCCACACACATAGGAGTAGCCTTCGACCCGTCAGGCCCTACCTTCCGCCACGAGGCCTACGAGCAATACAAGGCACAGCGCGAGGAGACACCCGAGACCATCCGCCTTTCCGTACCTATTATAAAGGATATCATCCGCGCCTACCGCATCCCCATCCTTGAGGTGGCCGGCTATGAAGCGGACGACGTGATAGGCACGCTTGCCACCGAAGCAGGGCGGCAGGGCATCACCACCTATATGATGACACCCGACAAGGACTACGGCCAGCTGGTATCGGACCGCATCTTTATGTACCGCCCCAAGCACACCGGCGGATTCGAAGTGATGGGTACCGAAGAAGTAAAAGCCAAATTCAACATACAAACCACCGAGCAAGTCATCGATATGCTGGGACTGATGGGCGATGCTTCCGACAACATCCCCGGCTGTCCAGGTGTGGGCGAGAAAACCGCACAGAAGCTGATTGCCGAATTCGGCAGCATCGAGAACCTGCTGGAACACACCGACCAACTGAAAGGCGCACTGAAAACGAAGGTGGAGACAAACCGGAGATGATTACCTTCTCCAAATTCCTTGCTACCATCAAACAGATGTCCCATCCGGCTCGATATGAATTCGCTCGTCCGGGAAGAACCGAACGAAGAAGAACTCCGCAAGATTTTCGAAGAGTTGGAATTCCGCACACTCATCGACCGGATACTCAAAAAAGGAAACGGCAACTCTTCCTCCCCCACCCCAACCTCTCCGACACCCGACCTCTTTGCCGGCACTCTGTTTGCCCAGCCGCAAACCTCCAATCCCGAAAACAGCGCCCCCGTTCAAGGCGATTTGTTTGCAAATTTTGCGGGCGAGGGGACGGGAGCTTCTGAAAATTCAAATCTGAAGCGGTTAGAAATGCTCGATGTAGACTATCAACTCATTGATACAGAAGAGAAAAGAAAGGGAATTATTCAAAAGTTGCTTACAAGCGAAATTCTCTCAATAGATACAGAGACTACCGGAACCGAGCCAATGGATGCCGAACTCGTGGGAATGAGCTTCAGTGACGCCGAAAATCGGGCATACTACGTACCCGTACCTGCTGAACGAGAGGAAGCCTTAAAAATTGTAAACGAGTTCCGCCCCCTCTTCGAAAACGAGAAATCCATGAAGGTGGGACAAAATATCAAGTACGATATGATTATCCTCCAGAATTACGGAGTCCGGGTGAAAGGCAAGCTTTTCGACACCATGCTCGCCCATTACGTGCTTCAACCCGAACTGCGACACAACATGGACTATCTGGCGGAAATCTACCTGCACTACCAGACCATCCACATCGATGAGCTGATTGGAGCGCGAGGCAAAAACCAAAAGAACATGCGCGACCTTCCACCCGAAGATGTCTACCGTTATGCCTGCGAGGATGCGGACGTCACCCTCAAACTGAAAAACGTGCTGGAAAAGGAACTGAAGGAGCAAGGTGCCGAACATCTGTTCTACGAAATAGAGATGCCGCTCGTCCCCGTACTTGTCAATATAGAGAGCAACGGAGTGCTGCTCGATACGGAAGCATTGAAGCAGTCGTCCCAGCACTTCACTGTCCGCCTGCAGGAGATTGAAAAGGAAATCTACGAGATGGCTGGCGAGACATTCAATATCAGCTCCGCCAAGCAGGTAGGCGAAGTGCTGTTCGACAAGCTGAAAATCGTGGAGAAAGCGAAAAAGACCAAAACCGGACAATACGTCACCTCCGAAGAGGTGCTGCAAAGCTACCGCAGCAAGCACGACATCATCGGGAAGATACTGGAATACCGCGGACTGAAGAAACTGCTGAGCACCTATATAGATGCCCTGCCCCAGCTCATCAACCCACGTACGGGCCGCATACACACCTCCTTCAACCAGGCGGTAACCGCTACCGGACGCCTCAGCTCCAGCAATCCCAACCTGCAGAACATTCCCCCATCCGCGACGAAGACGGAAAGGAAAATCCGCAAGGCGTTCATCCCCGACACCGACTGCGAGTTCTTCTCTGCCGACTACTCGCAGATAGAGCTGCGCATCATGGCACACCTCAGCGAAGATAAGAACATGATAGACGCCTTCCTCAGCGGACACGACATCCACGCCGCTACCGCTGCCAAGATATATAAGATAGATATAAACGACGTAACCGCCGACATGCGCCGCAAGGCAAAAACGGCAAACTTCGGCATCATCTACGGCATCTCCGTCTTCGGGCTTGCCGAACGCATGGGCGTTTCCCGCCAGGAAGCCAAAGAGCTGATAGACGGCTACTTTGAAACCTACCCACAAGTGAAGGAGTATATGGACAAAAGCATCCAAGTGGCACGCGAGAACGGCTATGTGGAAACCATCTTCCACCGCAAGCGCTTCTTGCCGGACATCAACTCAAGAAACGGGGTGGTACGGGGCTATGCCGAACGGAATGCCATCAACGCTCCCATCCAGGGAAGTGCCGCCGACATCATAAAAGTAGCCATGGCACACATCTATCAGCGCTTCCAAGCTTACAATCTGAAAGCAAAGATGATTTTACAGGTCCATGACGAACTAAATTTCAGCGTTCCAGAGGCAGAAAAAGAGCTTGTACAGAAAATCGTAATCGAAGAGATGGAGCAGGCATATCGCATGTACGTACCCCTGAAAGCCGATTGTGGGTGGGGAAACAACTGGTTGCAGGCACACTAAACAGCCCAATAACTTTATTTAACTTACAATCAGAAAGCAACAGAAGCAATCCTTTCCAAATACAGTTTGCTCATCAGAATATCCGGCAACCTCGCTGCCGGATATTTTTTATTCACCAATCTTGCCAAAAGGAAAGCATACCGGAACCCTCACTACTGACATATTGATAAAATTTAATCCGATATTTATATTTATGTCAATTTAATACGTACCTTTGCAGCGAAATCAATGACATATTGATAGAAAATAGAAAGTTAAACTAAAAAAGACATAAAACCATGAAAGCAAAAGTATCTTTAAAAACAGTGATTGTTTCAGCACTTCTCTTAGTTTGCGGATTAAATGCCTCAGCCGACAATAAGAGCAACCTCATTTACAATTCGGAAGAAGTAAATGGCATGAAGGTGGCAGAGACCGTATACAAGATGGACGGAAACACGCTTGCCAACTATATGAAGTACAATTATAAGTACGACGACCAGAACCGCATGACGGAAAGCGAAGCCCTGAAATGGAACAGCACCAAGAATACATGGGGCAAGGACATGTGCATCCGCTATGCATACCAAGGCAAGACGATGACTACCACATACTACAAATGGAACAACAAGAAAGGCGAATACATACTGGTTCCCGAGATGACAGTAATCATGGACAACCCTAACATGTAATTGACAAACTCTCTCTTAAAGTAAGAAATCTTATTCCTAACAACAATAACCGAAACCTTTCATAAAAGAGCCGGAATGATTCGCACATTCCGGCTCTTTTATTATATCTTCGCCTCCTAAAAAGGAATGCCACATGATACCCGAGACCCTCATTACCTATATCGAGACAGCAATCATTCCCCGGTACAAGGAGTTTGATAAGGCACACAACCTCTCACACGTCCGCACCGTCATCGAAGAAAGCCTTGCCCTCGCCCGGCAATATCCCGAAGCGGACGAACGCCTGGCATACGTCATTGCCGCCTACCATGACACGGGACTGTGCCGCGACCGCGCCACCCACCACCTTGTCTCCGGCGAGATACTGATGGCGGACTCCACCCTGCGGCAATGGTTCTCCGACACGGAAATCCTCCTCATGAAAGAAGCCGTAGAGGACCACCGGGCCTCCACAGACCACGAACCTCGTAGCATCTACGGCAAGATTGTTGCCGAAGCGGACCGTATCATCGACCCGGACATCACCCTGCGCCGCACCGTCCAATACGGCTTGAAACAGAATCCTGCCGCCGACAAGGAGTGGCACTACCAGCGATTCCATCAGCATCTCATGGCAAAATATGCACCCGGCGGTTATCTGAAGCTTTGGTTTCCCGAGGGGAAGAATGCGGAACAGCTGAAGAAGCTCCAAGCCATTATCGCAGACGAAGGACGACTGCGGCAAGTTTTCAACCGAATATTCGAGGAGGAAAAGCAATAGCGGTATCAATGAAGCATATACCCCATTTCATTTCCGACTATGGAAACGGTTTGTTTCCTATAATGGAACAGAGTGTTCTCTATAAGGAAACAAAGTGTTTCCTATAACGGAACAAATCGTTTTATCCCGTCGAAACAAGTCGTTTCATACAAGAGAAACAATCTGTTCCGACGGGGTGTAACAAAGTGTTCTGTACTGTGAACTAATACAATAGCTCTATTTAGAAGGTCTCACAAGATAAGTATCCGCCTCCATAAGTATAAAGACTTATGGGCGTGGCAACATGAGGAAATCATAAAACTCACAGATGGACTGGCCTTCGGTCTCTGATTCGAAGACAAAGAAGAGCGGCTGCTTTCCCTTATGCAGCTTTGCCGGAATAGAGAGCGGAGCATAAAACTCCCTGCAAGTGCTGCCAGCCTTCACATCCACAAGTCCTATCTCTACACCACCTTTTGTTGTCCAAGGGCTACCCAGCATGATGCGGATGCGTCCGTCGGTATCTTCAGCCTTCAACCTTAACTGCATCTGCAAAGGCTTATCTTGCGGAACGGCATTCATATTCAAGTATTTATATCCTACAATCGACCCGCTTGTATTATTCACCACCGGAGCGAACGGGATTTTGTGGTTGTTATCGCCGGCATAGGGATTATTATCCCGGTACACAGGCCGGATGTAAGACCCCGTGTAGACATAATGGGGATAAACCTCTTTGATACCTCCGGGATTGGTGTGCCAACAAGCCAGTCCGGCCGAGATGCGTTGCATAGGATTGAGCCCTTCAAGAAGGAAACCCTCAGAGTTGAATTCCCCGCGTGAAATCACAACTTTCCCGCCTTTTCCTTTTTCCACCTTTACATCAATGGCCGACACCATAGCCTGGCGTGCATAGCAATCAGTACCTATCTGGCGATGATAGAACACGTACCATTGCTTGCCTATCTTACAGATACTGCCATGCGTATTTCCACCGGGCATGGCAGAAGCTATCACATTGCCTTTTTCATCATATTCGCGCGCCCGCGCATCGATGATTGTTCCGCCATAGGTCCAGGGGCCCAAAGGATGCTCGCTGTAGGCATAGGCCAACGTATAATTGCTGGCGTTTGGCAAGCCATCTTCACCCTCAGCGGTAGTACGGCTATAGATAAACACATACTTATCCTCAATCTTGCGGATGGAGGATGCCTCAAAGAAGCGGAATATACCTTCCTGCCGATAGCCTGAAACCATGTTCTCCACCACTTCGGTACCCGGCTTTACCGTGCACATGGTAGCAGGGTCCAACTCCGCGCCATGCGAAATGCCAAATCCCCAATAACCATACACACGTCCATCATCATCGACAAACACTGCGGGGTCGAATCCCAAACAACCGAAAGTCTCGCGAGGACGCTCCTTATGCCAGTTGCATACCGTAAACGGGCCATCGGGACGGTCGCTTTTGGCAATCATGGAATTGCGTCCGCCACCTTGATTGTTCGGAAAAACGGTAATAAGTTTTCTTACCATCGGCATCGGTAGTTACTGTCACGTCAGGAGCAAAAATGCACGTCGTCGGTTCCATCAGCATTCAGTTTATACAGTTCGGGCGACTCATTGACTTTAAATATCACGCCGTCATATCTCCAACGGGTCAAGTCTTCTACGGGTGCCGACCACACCACTTGGTCACGTCCGCAATACATCCACTTGAGATTATCGTGCGAACCATAAATATAAAGACGGTACTTGCCGGGACAGTCAGGATCCTCAAACACATAGGGCTCACCATCAGGAATAAATTCCCAAAGCGGCAGATAAGGATTCTGTGCAGATAATGTAAAAGACAGACCGATGAGACAAGAGAAAATCATCAGAATTTTTCTTACTTTGTTTTTCATAATCGCATTGATTTATAGAATGATACTTAATTTATAATTGCAACAAAACTATCAATTTATCATTTTACTCTCGTGCTTTTAATGCAAAATTAACACACCCACTTTCCCCCGGTAAGTACATATCTTTGCTTAAAAAAGTGAAGATAGGCCGCACCTCAGCATAAAAATGAACGCGTTCATTTCATTCTGCCTTCGGTTTGCACTATCTTGCATCCAATTAACTGAACAATAACTAAAAACGAGATAACACTATGGCATTAAAAGCTGGTATCGTGGGCCTTCCCAACGTAGGAAAATCCACTCTTTTCAACTGCTTGAGCAGCGCAAAGGCACAAGCGGCAAACTTCCCGTTCTGTACAATCGACGCCCAAATGGGGCAAGTGTCCGTACCCGACGAACGACTGACGAAGCTCGCCGAGCTGGTTCACCCGGGGCGTATCGTACCCGCCGTGTGCGACATCGTAGACATTGCCGGACTGGTGAAGGGCGCCAGCAAAGGTGAAGGACTCGGCAACCAATTCCTGGGCAACATCCGCGAGTGTGACGCCATCATCCACGTGCTGCGCTGCTTCGACAATGGCAACATCGTCCACGTGGACGGCTCGGTGAACCCCGTACGCGACAAGGAAATCATCGACACAGAGCTGCAACTGAAAGACCTCGAAACCGTGGAAAACCGCATCAAGCGCGTAGAGAAAATAGCCAAGGTGGGTGGCGACAAGGCGGCAAAGATAGAGTACGAACTCCTGCTCCGCTACAAGGATGCCTTGGAACAAGGGCAAAGCGCCCGCACCGTCATCCCGCAGAACGACGACGAGGAACAATGTGGCAAGCAGATGTTCCTGCTCACCACCAAACCCGTGCTGTACGTCTGCAACGTGGATGATGTCAGCGCCGCCGGCGGCAATCAGTACGTAGAACAGGTGCGCGAAGCCATCAAGGGCGAGGATGCGGAACTCATCATCATCTCCGCACAGACCGAAGCCGATATTGCCGAACTGGAGACATACGAGGAAAAACAGATGTTCCTCGAAGACCTGGGACTGAAAGAAAGCGGTTGTAACCGCTTGATTAAAGCTATCTACAGCCTGCTGAATCTCGAAACCTTCATCACTGCCGGAGAGATGGAAGTAAAGGCATGGACCTATCGCAAGGGATGGAAAGCGCCGCAATGCGCCGGCGTTATCCATACGGATTTCGAGAAAGGGTTTATCCGGGCAGAGGTCATCAAGTATGAGGATTATATCAAGTATGGCAGCGAAGCAGCCGTGCGCGAAGCCGGAAAGTTGGGTGTGGAAGGCAAGGAGTATGTGGTGCAGGATGGGGACATCATGCACTTCAGGTTCAATGTGTAATGATATTCATTCCAGATGGCAATGTACTTTCTTTGTACATTGCCATTTTCTAATAAACTCCATACAATAACAATACTGTGAAACAGATTATCTTCCTTTTATTCTTATTGTCCTGTACTGCCGTTTATGCACAACAGCAAGACTCAGTAACCATTCACGGACGGGTGACTGATTACAACGGACAGCCGATAGACAGTGCCAGCATCTGGTGGCAAAACCCGCAGTTCAATGACATCATAGAAGCCATAACCGACAAAGACGGGCATTACACGGCCCGTATACCCAAAGGGAAATATCAAAGTGCAGCCTCTATTTATCTGCCCTCCTATGCACACATTGCCATGAAAAGCGGGCTGCCCGAGACTGAACACCGCCTGGAATTCTGGGCCTGGGATTTCATCGCCGACCGCGACACTACACTCGACATACGTTATCATCGTATGGAAGCTTATGGCCTGCGTGCTTTCCGCATCCCCGGAGCCATGCCTACTTATCAGATATACGTCCGTCCCATGAGCTTGACACGTACCTACCAATGGATGAAAGAAACAAAGCCCGAGTCATTGGTACACGGTGAAAACCTGAGTGACATTGAGCAACAAGAACAAAACAAAGAAACCAGAGAATGCCAGATGGCTCCCCGCCCCGGGCAACTGAAAGTCACTGTCTGGATAGACGGCGAGAAAGTCCCCGTGCTGATGAAGCAGGAAATAAAAGAATATTTCGACAGCAACGAATATGGTAACGCCTATCTATTGACAGTAGACATGCCCAAGCATCCCAGAAAAGACCTTCCCTACCGTATTTCAAAGTAGAGCTGGAAGACATGGAGAACGGTGACCGGGGCGAAGGGCTTTACTATATGGAAAAGGAAAACTACGTTCAATAAACCATACACAACAAATGGCAAACAGTAATCTGAAATACCTCATAGCAGGTACCGGCGGCGTAGGCGGAAGCATCGCCGCCTTTCTTTCATTATCCGGCAAAGACGTCACTTGCATTGCACGTGGCGAACACCTTGCCGCCATACGCGGGAACGGATTGCAACTGCACTCCGATTTGAAAGGTGAACATTCTCTGAAAGTGGCGGCATTTACCGCAGAAGAATTCCAAGGCAAAGCGGATGTTATCTTTGTCTGCGTCAAAGGTTATTCCGTAGACTCCATTACGGAACTCATCAAACGTGCCTCACACGAGCGTACAGTGGTAATCCCCATCCTAAATGTTTACGGAACCGGTCCCCGTATCCAACGGTTGGTCCCCGGCGTCACGGTGCTCGACGGCTGCATCTACATCGTAGGATTCGTATCCGGACGGGGAGAAATCACGCAGATGGGAAAGATTTTCCGGCTCGTCTACGGAGCACACCGCGGCACGATTGTTTCCCGTGAAACATTGGAAGCCGTGCAACGCGATTTGCAGGAAAGCGGCATCAAAGCCGAAATCTCCGACGACATCAACCGGGACACATTCGTCAAGTGGTCCTTCATTTCTGCTATGGCCGTCACCGGAGCCTATTACGACGTACCTATGGGCGAAGTCCAGAAACCGGGCAAAGTGCGCGACACCTTTATCGGACTGTCACAAGAGAGTACAGCTTTGGGCAGGAAGTTGGGTATAGAATTCAAGGAAGACATCGTGCAGTATAACCTCAAAGTAATAGACAAACTCGCCCCCGAAAGTACCGCCTCCATGCAGAAAGATATGGCCAAAGGGCATCAGAGCGAAGTACAAGGCTTGTTGTTCGACATGATTACGGCTGCAGAGGAACAAGGGATTGAGGTGCCGACGTATAGGATGGTGGCGGAGAAATTCAAATAAACTGCCACAATGAACTGCCAAACGAGATAATTTCATACCTTTGTCCCGAACAACCCCGTAATTCAGTAATTTAATTCTTCATAAATATGCTATCACTACTCACCATCAACTGGAACCCCGACCCCGAACTATTCAACTTCTTCGGCATATCCATCCGCTACTACGGTTTGTTATGGATTATCGGCCTCGCTTTTGCCTACCTTATCGTGCAACACCAGTACCGCGACCGCAAAATAGACGAAAAGAAATTCGAACCTCTTTTCTTCTATTGCTTCTTCGGCATACTGATAGGCGCACGACTGGGCCACTGCATATTTTACGACTGGGCCTACTACCAAGACCACTTCGTTGAAATGATTCTCCCCATCAAGCAGACCGCCGCAGGATGGAAAATGACGGGCTACACCGGCCTTGCCAGCCACGGCGGCACGCTGGGCCTGATTATCGCCCTCTGGATGTACTGCCGCAAGACGAAGATGCACTACATGGACGTGCTCGACATGATAGCCGTTGCCACTCCCATCACCGCCTGCTGCATCCGCCTTGCCAACCTAATGAACTCCGAAATCATCGGCAAACCGACCGACGTGCCCTGGGCATTCATCTTCGAGCGGGAAGACATGTTGCCCCGCCATCCGGCACAGCTCTACGAAGCCATTGCCTACTTCATTTTCTTCTTGGGAATGGTCTGGCTATACAAACGCGGGCAGAAGAAACAAGAGAGCAAACTTGAAACAGATTTCAGCACCACCAAGCGGAAATCAACCACCGTGCAGGCCGAAGCCTCCCTGCCCTATCACCGCGGTTTCTTCTTCGGACTCTGCCTGACGGAGATTTTCACCTTCCGTTTCTTCATCGAGTTCCTGAAAGAAAACCAGGTGAACTTTGAGGACAACATGACGCTGAACATGGGCCAGTGGCTCAGTATCCCGTTTGTGATTATCGGGGTGTATTTCATGTGTTTCTACGGGAAGAAGAATGAAACACGGCCCCTTCTTCTATGCGCTCTACACCGGAGTGGCATGCATCATTATCATGGTGCTGCTACAGCCCTTCGGCATAGACCGGGTGGAGCACTACAAGTACCCCATCATCGTGGGCTATGCCGTATTGTCTGCCATCGCCTATCTGCTGGCGAGCTTGCTGACAACCTACGCGCTGCGAATGCCGCGACGGGAAGAATGGGACTTCAAACGCAACATTGCCGTCGGACTGCTTATCTGCCCCATTATGGGAGCTTTCATCTGTTGCTATTCTGCATGGGCCTACGCCGGAGACATCCGGCAAGGCTGGTTTTATCCCGACGGACGTTTCACGCTGAAAGCGTTCTGGATAAACAGCGGATATACACTCATCATCTCTTTCTTCCTCACTTTGTTCAGCTACTATATGGAACACAGCCGCCAGCTTGCCAAGCGCCTGCAGGAGGTAATGGAGCTGAACGAGGCACTGGCCAAGGAAAAGAAGAAACAGAACCTGCAGATGCCGGAAGAAGCCTCCTCCGAAGCCTGCAGAATTTCCGGTAACCCCACTGCTTCCGGTTCCGCGGAAAGCGCCGCTTCCCCCGAACACATTAAAACAGCCGACAGCCCTCTGCATTTGGAAGGCAACAGCCGGGAGACAGTGGAACTGAAATCGCCTGCAGAACTACTCTTCGTGGAGTCGGACGGGAACTATGCCCTCGTGCACTATCTATATGAGGGAAAAGAAGTACACAAAGCCTTGCGCTGCACCCTGAAGCAGATGGAAGAACAACTGCAAGGAGTGCAAGGCATCATGCGCTGCCACCGAGCCTACATTGTGAATATAGCCCACGTAGAGCATGTATCGGGTAACGGACAAGGTTATCGGCTGACCCTGAAAGCCACCAAAGAGCAAGTCCCCCGTATCGCGCCAATACGCCGCAGCCATCTACCGGAGCATCCGTATTTAAGTCCATTCATCCCTCCATTCGTCCCAAACAGCCGTCACACATCACCTTCAGCCGTCGTCTGTCCCACATTCTTGCCCCTACCGGGATTCATCCATAGCTTTGCCAACGGATTTCAAAACGAAAAACTAAAAAGCAAAGTTATATGAACAGAAGAATCGTACTTATCCTCCTCGCACTGGCAGCAACCATCGCTGCCGCACACGCACAGAAAATGACAGAAACCTATCATCAGGACAGTCTGCTGATAGACGTAGAAACCCAAGAAGTCGTAGTGCAAGCCTCTCCCTGCCTCCGGCGCGGCGACCGGAACATCTATTTCCCTACCGCACAGCAGAAGCAGCTTTCCACCAACGCACTGGGACTGTTGGAGAAGATGCAGCTCAACGGCCTGCAAGTGAACAGTCTATTCAACACTGTAGAAGTATCGGGCGGCGGCACTCCCGTCTTCTGCATCAACGGCCGTCCTGTGGAACTGAAGGACATCCTTGCCCTGAAGCCCGATGAAGTGGCGCGTGTGGAGCACAACGACAATCCCGGCGCACGCTTCAAGGATGCAGCCGTCGTCATCAACTACAAGCTGAAACAGAGCATGCAGGGAGGCGGATTCATGGCAGACCTGATGGAGGCCGTGAACACAGTATATGGCGTGAACCGCGTTTCCGGGAAATACAACCACAAGGCATCGGAGTGGAGCGTAAACTACGACATGCAACATGCCGCTTTCAAAGAGTTCTACAACGAGAACCGCGAAGAATACCTCTTCGACGACAACCGCCACGTGCTGCAGCAAGAAGAAAGGAATCCCCGGCCGCTGCGCTATAACCACCACTGGCTCACCCTGAACTACATTACCTAAAAGCGGACAACCGGAATGCTGAACGTGGCTTGCGCGGCAAGTACCTCAACACGCCCAAGTCCGAACTGGACAGCCGCCATCTACAACCCCGAACTCTCCACTTCCCCCTTGGAATTGCTCAACCACAGCCGCGACCACTCCGCCACAACCGCCCTCGACCTCTACTATCAACACAACCTGCCCCGCCGACAGACGCTCATCCTCGACTTCACCGGCAGCTACACCGACACCGACAGCCGCCTGGACTATCTGATAAGCCAAGGCAATGCCTCTTCTCCCCTGAGTCGCCTCAGCAACAACGTGGACGGCAAGAAGTACGCCCTCATCGCTGAAGCCCTCTACGAGAAGTCCGCCTCCCCCACCGACACGTGGAGCATCGGCCTGAAGCAGACCTACGGCTACGCCAACAACCGCTACTTCGGCACCGAGAACACGGAGAACCGCCTGCACAACTCAGAACTCTACCTCTACACCGAATGGAACCGCAAGATGGAAAAATGGAACCTGTCCGTAGGTATGGGCGGCAGCTACCTCCGGGCAAGCCAAGAAGAGCAGTCTTACCATCGCCTGCTGCTGCGCCCCATCCTCCGTGCCGGATTCACCCCCTCGGACCGCTTCACCATCCGATATCGGGGCAGCGTGGAGAGCATCGCCCCCACCCTGGCCGAGCTGAGCTGCGTGGAGCAGCAACTGGACTACTACCAGCTGCGCCGCGGCAATGCCCTGCTCACCCCTTCCACCGAATACCGCAACCGGCTGACCCTAGACTACCACCGCACCGACTGGAGCACCGCCCTCAACCTCAGCTTCCACTACCGCAACAACCCCATCATGGAGCAGACCCGGCAGGAGCAGAACCTCTTTGTACGCGAGATGGCCAACCAGGACAGCTGGCAGAAATGGAACGCCGAATACGAATTCCGCTACCAGCTGATGCACGGACTGATTTCGCTGCGTGCCGCCCTCGGCATGGACTACTTTGACAGCCGCGCCGCCGACTACCACCACACGCACTGCAACCTCTACGCCGTGGTCAACGCCCAAGCTGCCTACAAGTGCATGGCTCTCACCTTCAACCTGCGCACCCACCGTCCCACCCTCTACGGCGAAACGCTGGCCTTGGGCGAAGACCTGCACGACATCGCTCTGACCTACTTCAAGAAGCGTTTCAGCCTTACCCTTGCCATGAACAATCCCTTCATGGACAACTACCGCATAGGCAGCGAAAACTGGAACCGCCGGGCCGGGAATACCAGCTACCAATACGTCAACGAAACCTCGCGTAGCTGCTGGTGAAAGTGACCTACGGCATGGACTTCGGACGAAAACGCAAGACTGCCGCCAAGCGCATACAGAACGAAGATACGGACACCGGCATCCTTAAAGGAAACAAATAGAAGCAAAATAAACATTTCAGCCCCACATAAGCAACATACCTGCCCCTTTCATCTGTGTGGATTTCTCTACTTTTACGGCATCGAAACAGTAACCGTAAATCATATATTTATCATGAAAGAGAGACAACTGATGAAAGGGGCAGCTTTTATGCTGCTGGCAGCAACTGCCACCCCGCCCGCGCATGCCCAACTGAAAACAAATGCCGGCGTGCAATACCTGCTTTCCCAGTCGAAAGACATGAGCCAGGATTTTCTGGACCTCAGCAACACCTATTTCTTCGCCGACAGTCTGGTATCGTTCGACACCTCCACCGGTAAAGGAACTGTCCAGTGGAAACGCCAGCAACTGATGCCCCGCCAGGCATTCAATGCAAACACTTACCTGCACCAGCCCCTCCAGTCGCTGGACTTCCCGGAGACCGCCTACGACAATAACCCGCAACTGACGTTCACCGTCGAGCCGGTCAGCGAACGTACCCTCCGCATCCGTATGCTCACCTCGCCCATCGTGCCGAAAGAAGATGCTGACGACCCCATGCTCATAGGAAAGCCCGCCGACGGACGCTCCTTCTGGAAAGCCGAGAAGACGGACAAAGGTACGCTGTACACCTCCCGATACGGCAGCCTGCTCATCCAGAACTATCCCTGGCGTCTGGTACTGAAAGACGCCGACGGACGCCTGCTGACACAGACCCGTTGCTGGAGCGACAACGACTCTACGCAGGTCAAGGTACCTCCATTCAGCTTCATCAAGCGCGGCTCGGACAACTCACGCAGCATCAATCCCGTATTCAGCCTCGCGCCGAACGAGAAAATCTACGGTTGCGGCGAGTCCGCCACCGCACTGAACAAGGCCGGGCAGAAGGTCAACCTCTTTGTCACCGACCCGCAGGGCCCCGAAACCCCGGACATGTACAAGCCCATCCCCTTCTTCTTCAGCAACCGTGGCTACGGCATGTTCATGCACACTTCCGCCCCCGTGACCTGCGACTTCGGCTGTTCCTACATCGGAGCCACCAAACTCTTCATGGCAGACGAAGCGATGGACATCTTCATCTTCCTAGGTTCGCCGAAGGAGATGCTGAGCGAATACACCGCACTGGTAGGACGGCCCGAAATGCCCCCTTGTGGAGCTTCGGCACCTGGATGAGCCGCATCACCTACTTCAGCGAAGCAGAGGGCCGCGACGTAGCCCGGAAACTGCGTGAGAACAAGATACCGAGCGATGTCATCCACTTCGATACCGGCTGGTTCAGCGTGGACTGGCAATGCGACTACGCCTTTGCCGCCGACCGCTTCGACAATCCCCGGCAGATGCTCACCGACCTGAGGTCACAAGGTTTCCGCACCTGCCTCTGGCAACTTCCCTACTTCACTCCGAAAAACAAGTTCTTCCCTGAGTTGGTAGAACGCGGTCTGTACGTGCGCAACGGCAAGGGACAGCTCCCCTACGAGGACGTGGTGCTGGACTTCACCAACCCCGAAACCGTGCAGTGGTATCAAAAGAAGCTCGGCAACCTGATTGAAATGGGTGTAGGCGCCATCAAAGTAGACTTCGGCGAAGGTGCCCCACTGGATGCCATCTATGCCAACGGCCGTAGCGGACTATACGAACACAACCTCTATCCCCTGCGCTACAACAAGACCGTGGCCGAGGTAATCAAGAAGATACACGGCGAAAACATTATCTGGGCACGTTCCGCATGGGCAGGCTCACAACGCTACCCGCTGCACTGGGGCGGTGACGCCGCCACTACCGAAACCGGTTTCGAGGGAACCATCCGCAGCGGCCTCTCCATCGGACTGAGCGGATTCTGCTTCTGGAGCAATGACATAGGCGGCTTCGTGACCCAAAGCCCCGAAAGCCTCTACCGCCGCTGGCTGCCCTTCGGCTTCCTCACCAGCCACAGCCGCGTGCACGGAGCACCTCCCACCGAGCCGTGGTACTACGGGAAAGAGTTCACAGACTATTTCCGCCGTTGTGCCGAACTGAAGTACAAACTGATGCCCTACGTATATGCACAATCCAAAGAGTGCACCGAAAACGGCTGGCCGATGCTCCGCGCCCTGCTGCTGGAGTATCCCGACGACCCGGGTGCATGGCTGGTAGAGGACGAGTACATGTTCGGTTCCAATCTCCTCGTGGCACCCATGCTCGAAGAGGGCAGCGGACGGGATGTCTACCTCCCCGGACGGCAGAAATGGATAGACTACCAGACCGGAAAGGTGTATGCTCCGGGATGGAACCATATCGAGTGCGGCACCCTGCCCATCATCATTCTTGTAAAGGACGGTTCGGCCATCCCCCATATCCCCGTGGCACAATGCACAGACCAAATGAAGTGGGACAAGATTACGTGGAAGAAGTATCTGGCAGACGAAAAGAAAGCCGAAGGGTTGCTCTGTCTGCCGCAGGACGGACGGTTGCAACGAATGTCCATCCCATAATCCCCTATCCTTTCATGTACGAGATGCGCATCTCAAGTTGCATGAGATATACATCTCGTACATCATGAGATGCACATCTCGTGCAGACAAAAGGTATAGATTGAGATAACAACCAAGAATGCTTGCTATGACAACTCACTACATTGAATCCATTAAACCCTAATGAACCATGAGAAACAAGTCACTACTCCTCATTTTCTCTCTGCTGCTTTGCCTGCAGACAAGCGCACAACAAACACAAGCCTTCCAAGATACCACGCTCACCGACGAACAGCGCGTAGACCATCTTCTTTCCATCCTGACATTGGATGAAAAGATAAACCTTCTTTCCACCGACCTCGGTGTCCCCCGCCTCAACATTCCCCGTTGCGGACACTACGAAGGACTGCACGGGCTGACCCTCGGCGGGCCTGCCATGTGGGGCGGACGCCAAAGAACGGAAGATGGGAAAGTAGTCCCCACAGACTGCCCCACCACCATATTCCCCCAATCCTACGGTCTGGGCTCCACATGGGACACCGATTTGGTGCAGAAAGTAGCGGAACAAGCCGCTGAAGAAGCCCGCTACTACATGCAGACCACCGGTAACAAGCGTCATGCCCTCGTGATGCGCGCTCCGAATGCCGACCTTGCCCGCGACCCGCGCTGGGGACGTACCGAGGAGAGTTTCGGAGAAGATGCTTTCCTCACCGCCCAACTCACCATTGCCAGCGTACGCGGCCTGCAAGGCAATCATCCCCGCTACTGGAAAACTGCCTCTCTGATGAAACACTTCCTTGCTAATAGTAACGAGGACGGACGGGACAGCACTTCCTCCGACTTCGACACGCGGCTGTTCCATGAATACTACGCTTATCCTTTCTATAAAGGCATCACCGAGGGAGGCAGCCGCGCCTTCATGGCCGCCTACAACAGTTGGAACGGCATTCCCCATGTCCATCCATCCCTGCCTCAAAGAGATTACCCGAAGCAACTGGGGCAACAACGGTATCATCTGTACGGACGGCGGTGCCCTGAAACTGCTGATTGAAGCGCACAAGAGTTTTCCAAGCTTTGCGGAGGGTGCCGCTGCCGTAGTAAAAGCCACCACAGGACAGTTTCTCGACGTATACGTTCCTTACGTCAAGGAAGCGCTGGAAAAGGGATTGCTGACCGAAGCCGACATTGACAAAGCCATCCGCGGGAACATCTTCGTCGCCCTCAAGCTTGGCTTGCTGGACGGGGACCACTCCCGTAACCCTTATCTCTCCATCGGAAAGGACAGTACGCAGGCACCGCCTTTCATGACAGCAGAAGCCCGCAGGCTGGCACGGGAAGTCACCGCCAAGTCCGTGGTATTATTGAAAAACAAGAATCTCCTGCCACTCGATGCCGGAAAGCTGCGTAAAATAGCCGTTATAGGCCCGTATTCGGACAAAATCGTACAAGACTGGTATAGTGGTACCCCGCCTTACGAAACAACGATTCTGAGTGGCATACGCAATGCTGTGAAAGAAGGAACCGAAATCATCCACGCCGAAGACAACCGCATGGGCCAGGCGGAAAAGGCTGCCGCAGCCGCCGACATCGCCATTGTATGTGTAGGAAACCATCCCTTACGGCACACGTGCGGACTGGAAGTTCTCTCCCGTCCCCAGTGACGGCCGCGAAGCCGTGGACCGCAAATCGCTGATGCTGCCCGATGAAGACTTGGTGAAGCTGGTGCTCAAAGCCAATCCCAATACCATACTGGTGCTCGTCAGCAGTTTCCCCTACACCATCAACTGGAGCCAGGAGCACGTGCCTGCCATCGTTCACATCACCCACTGCAGCCAGGAGCAGGGCAACGGACTGGCCGACGTACTCTTCGGCAAGGTAAATCCAGCCGGACGTACCGTACAGACGTGGGTGAAAGACATCATCGACCTGCCCGACATGATGGACTACGACATCCGCAACGGACGTACGTATATGTACCACCAAGGCCCTGTGCTCTATCCTTTCGGCTATGGTCTGAGCTATTCCGACTTTACGTACGAGAAGATTGAATCCGTCAAGCAAGACAAGAAGAACATCCGCGTGACGGTATCAGTGAAGAATACCAGCGGACGCGACGGAGAAGAAGTCGTACAGCTCTATGCCAGCTATCCGGACTCCAAAGTGGAACGTCCTTCCAAGCAGTTGCGCGCCTTCAAGCGTATCCCCATCAAGGCCGGCGAAACCCGGGAAGTGACGCTTACCGTTCCCAAAGAGGAGCTCGGCTATTGGAACGAAGGAAAGCAGATGTTCGTTGTAGAACCCGGAACGGTGAAGCTGCTGATAGGGGCTTCGTCGGAAGATATACGGTTGGAGGGAAAGATCAGGCTATAAGAATGAAAAAGCCATCCCTTAACATACCGACTATAAAAATTAGCGAGTTATGCCACAACAACGTGGCAAACCCGCTAATTACATATTTGCAAGCATAAATGAAGTACAAGGTCACTTTACAATAAACTCATATCTTCCTGCCGCCAGTTCCACCACCCGTACATTCTCGGCCTTGTCAGGTAAAGTGAGTGTAGCTGTACTGTTAGCGGGCACTGTAACTTCATAATGCACACATTTCCCTTTCCATTCCCAGCGAGAAACAATTTCACCGTAAGGCGACCGATGACGAGCTTCAAACCGTTTCAATCCCTTTATGAAATGGGGACGGAGCAGAATGTTTTGAAAACCAGGTTGCGCGGGATCAGGGAAAATACCTCCCAGCCCCTTGTAGAACCAAGCACCTATTTCACCGAACATCATATGATTGTCCGAGATGTCACGAGTAGCCTGCAAATCCCAGTTCTCGAGCAGCGTAGTGGCACCGTTCACCATCCACCAACCCCATGAAGGATAAGTGTCCTGTACAGCCACCTTATAAGCTGTTTCAGCATAACCATTTTCGCTGAGTGCATTCAGAATAGCTTTAGCTCCTAATACACCCACATCCAAGTGAAAACCGTCCTCCTCTACCTTATGTGCCAAGTTAGCTGCCACTTTTCCTATCAACTTTTCGGGCACAATCTTCCATTGCAAGGGAACACTCAATTCGGTTTGTGAACCTTCGGCATAGATGCCTGTTTCTCGATTCAGGAACTTATCATTGACAGCTTGCTTTATCTCCTCCGACAAGGCATTATAATATTCGTAATCGGCCTGTTTGCCGAAGAGTTTGGCAGCAGCGGCCAAAATCTTGGTATCTACATAAAAGTAGACCGAGGAAGTCAGCTCTTTATTGGATTTTGACTTCACCGGCACCCAGTCTCCGCGCCCCCACGTAGTGAGATGATTGTTAGAGATACGCTCCACATAATCCACATAACGTTTGATGCTCTCGTAACAATCGCTCAAGGGCTTGCTATCACCGTAGAAGAGGTAGATATTCCAAGGGATGATGGCAATAGTACTAGTCCAGTCCAGCCCGTTGTCTGTACCATATCCCCATCCACCAGTTGGAATAATATCGGGCAGCACTCCGTTGGGCTGCTGTTCGTCACGATGGTCGGCCAACCATTTTTCGTAAACGGTAATTCCATCAAAGTTATAAAATGCTGCCTCAATGGCAAAATGACCGTCACCAGTCCAACCGTTCTTCTCGCGCTGAGGGCAATCGGTGGGGTAGCCCATCAGATTGGAAAGGTAAGAGTGATTGGCAGCATGGAGCAGCTTGCCTATCAGTGGACTCGAAGATTCCAAGCTACCTACTGCCGGCACATCACTGTGCATGAAGTAAGCAATCAAGCTGTTTTGGTCAAGCTCAATAGGCTTATCTGCCACTACCTCCACATAACGAAATCCCTTGTAATTAAATCGGGGCATGAACTCATCCTCTTCTCCACTCAGAATGAGAATGTCCGTCTGGAAAAGGGTCTTTCTCCTTATCGCCTCGAAAGTAGACATCAATGTTCGAGAGATCGAGGCGGCCATTTGGATGTAAGCGTTCGCCATGTTTGATTCTGACCTCCGTTCCCCGTTCACCCGAAACATGAATACAAGTCACACCGGACATATTTTGCCCGAAATCATAGATGTATGTTTTCTCGTCCACTTTGCGGAAAGAGACGGCGGGGAAAATCTTTACATTACGGATGGGATGTACTTGCTGGGCAGTGACATTGGAAGAAGGTACACTCCGATAGGCTACTCCGCGCCACTTGGAATCATCGAATTCCGGAGTGCTCCATCCTTTCTGCTCCAGACGTGCATCGTAGTGCTCGCCAGTATAGATACTATTAAAAGTGATTGCACCCGACGCTGTCCGCCAACTGAGATCGGTGGGAATAGTCTCCACGCTTCCATCGGTGTAAGTAATGCGCAAGTCCAGACAGAAAGCGGGACGGTTGCGCCAAGGGGCACGGTCGAAGTCCCACACTGCTTTGGATTGATGGTTATACCAGCCGTTACCCAAAAGTACGCCAATAGCGTTGTCACCATTCTGTAATTGTGAAGTCACATCATAAGCCACATACAAGTTGCGGCGATCAAAGCGGGTATAGAGAGGGGCAAGGCAGTGGTCTCCTACCTTCTCGCCATTGATGTAAAGCTCATATAGTCCAGCAGCGGCAATATAAGCACGCGCTGACTTTACCTTTTTGCCGGTCTTGAACTCTTTTCGGAAGTAAGGGGCAGGCCCATAATGAATATCCTTGCCATCGCCAATCCAAGCACCTTGCCAATGTTGCATCCCCATCATGCCCGTTTCAAAGTAAGAGACAGGAGAAGCTGTCTCCTTATATTCCATGTCGCTGCAGATTACTTTCCAATAATATCTAGTGAAAGGCTGCAGTTTTTTGCCCGCATAGGCCACAAGCTGATTACGGGAATCGTTCTTTCCACTATCCCACATCCTGCCACAGCCATTGACCACATTCAACGAGTCTTCGTCTACCACAATCCGCCAGGAAGTCTGCACAGCTCCCTGCCTACCATCTTCCATCCGCCAAGAAAGGCGTGGAACGGGATTATCCAAACCTATAGGTCTGTCAAGATGTTCGCTCCTCAGATCAACCAAACGAACCGGAGTCTGCCCTTGTACAGTAATGCAAGCAAAGAATGTGAATAGAAGCAGTATATTTCTTTTCATAACTCCATTGTTTATCTATTCCGTAGTAATCACCAGTTCCTTGCCCTCCCTCAGTTGGTCATGGGTGATAAAGTAACCGTCAATCTTTTTACCGTCATAAGTAATGTCAATAATCTTCTTGCCGCTTCCTTTCTTCACAATCGTAAAGGGACGACCATTCAGATTGAACGTCACTTTATCGAACAAGGGAACAGTAACAATATATTCAGGATCGGCAGGCGAATAAGTGTAAAGTCCAATAGCATTGAGCACATACCACGAAGACATCTCGCCGGCATCATCCATCCCTGCATAAGCCAGCTTGTCGGCACCCATGTCATAGTAGTGGTTCATCAGACTGTCAAGAATGCATTGGGCTTTCTCTTGTTTGTCTATGAAATAATAGGTGTAAGGAATGCTGTGTCCCGGCTGGTTTCCGTGGCAATAGTTTCCGATGAATCCGGTCAGGTTGTGGGCCTCGTAACCTCTCCACGGTTCGCTGAATAAGGAATCCAGTTTAGCCTCCACCGCCTCTTTACTGGGATAGAGCTTAATCATGCCTTCGGGGTCGTGGGGGCGAGAAGAGGGCGTTCCATGCATTGGCCTCACGGTACATGTACTGGTAATAGGGATAATACGGATCGAAATCCTGAATCCAGCTACCATCGTCAATCTTACCTCTCCAAAAGCCGGTAGAGGGGTCGAATAGCGTCTTGTAGTTGTTGGAGCGTTCCATCATCAGTTTGTAGTTGGCTTCATCTCCCAGCTCCTTGGCTACCAAGGCTACGGCATAGTCATCGTAAGCATATTCCTGGGTCTTGGTCACAGCCCCTTTGTATTCGTCCCATGTGGGTACATTCACTGTGTCTTTTTCAGCAATCCAACCTCGCTCCATATACTCATCCAAATAGCGACGTCCTCCTTTACCGGGCACCGTAGCATTTTTCAGAATCAACTTATAAGCACGCTCCAGATCGAAATCATGCAAACCACGCAACCAAGAACCAGAAATAAAAGTGGAAGCGTGATCACCATGGAAGAAGGTGGGCATGTAGCCGTCACGCTTCTCACCTTTGTCAATAATAGACCTAATGATGTCAGTAGTCACATCGGGAGAAATCATACCTATGAGTACCAGTTTGTTGCGATAATCGTCCCAAAAAGAAGGGTCAGTGTAATAGTGGAAGCCGTTATTCACTACTTCGCCACGGACATCAGTATATTCATGATTCACATCGCTACGCAAAGCCGGCCATTTAAAAGCATGGAAGAAAGTAGAATAAAACAATCTCTTTTCACGTTCCGTGCCACCTGCAACTTGAATCTTGGAGAGGAGTGCTTCCCAAGCCGCATCAGCTTCTTCTGCCACTTGTGCAAAACTTTTGTTCAACATTTCGGCCTTCAAATTCATTTGAGCATTCTCTATACTCACAAACGAGAAACCAGCCTTCACTTCCAAAGGTTCAACACCTTTGCTGTCGATAAAACGCAGCACAGCCACCTCATGTTTGTCGTCTTTTACCATTTCCACTTGGCCTATTTTATAGTTGGTCTTAGCGTAAAAGTAGATTTTACCATCGCCATCTTGATAACCCGTGAACGTATTATCGTCAACCTTCTCAATCTTCCAATCACGGACATCATTATTAGAACGGCGGATGTCTACCAATAATGACTTATCGTCGCCCTTGCCGAAAGTATATTTATGGTAGGCACAACGCAAGGTACTGGTCAACTCGGCGTTCACTTTATAGCGTTCCAGATAAACTTGGTAATACCCCGGATGCGCAGATTCCTTCTCGTGACTAAACCCGGAGCAATAATTACCCGGAGCGATAGTTCCCACCACTGGCAACATGGGGACATGCAACAAGTTCCAATGCCCTTTAGCAGTATGTGAAAAACCATAAATCACAGTGTCCTCATATTGATAGCCCGCACCGCTACGAAACTGTGTAACGGGGCTGAGCTGCACCATTGCGTTGGGCAAGGTAGCACCCGGATAAGTTTCCGCACCCCATGTACGTGACTTTATTTTGCGCGTATACCCTAAGTCCTCAGGCTCCCACAAAGTAGCCGTACCCAAGAAAGGATTGACATATTCGGTTAATTTCTTCTGCGTACCGCCACAGCCCGTCAGAACAATCAGGGCGAACAGTAGAAATAAATATTGATTCTGTTTCATCTTTTGTGTTTATTTTATATAAAAAACTGTTGTCTCTAAAAACATTATTTCCAAAATAACTGCCAATTAAAACTGGCTCTAAAAAAAAAGTGTGCCGAAACCCAATAACCAGATTGAGTTTCGACACACTTTTAATTGCTAACTTATTTCAGGCTCTTTTCAAAGAGAGCTTTGGCTTCAATCAAAGTACAACCACTTGTCTGCGTAGTCAGATGGTTGTTGCCGCTATTGTTCATTGCCCAGTTAGTATTATACAGCAAATCAAGTTTATTGATTCCCTTTCGCCACAAGATTTCAGCATTATTGTTAAAGAAAGTGATGAATTTCTTCTTATATATGGGGTCCAAATTCGGTTCCATAATCAACTGCACATAATAACGCATGAAAATACCCTTAAACAAACCTCCGTCACCATCGCCTTCATCACGAAGTAAATTATTTCCAGTATCTATCATGCTGCTATTACTGATAGCGAAATTGGCAGCCTTACGAGCATCTTTCAAATAGGACTCTTCTCCTGTGATCTTATACAGTTCGTAAGCAGCACCCAAGAATGTACCTTGGTTATAAGAAAGAGAAAGTGTACTCAACTCACCCGTCTCACCGTTCACATTATCATAGATGGCGCCGGTAGCAGGGTTAAATAAATTTTCACGCTCCCATTTATAAATATTGACAGCCCAATCCAAATCCTCCTGATTCCCGTTAATACGGTAAAGACGAGCAGCAATCAAAGCAGCAGGGCCGTTGGAACAAGCATTTTTGCTCCATAGCTGGTCGTGAGTCCAAGCAATGCCACCACCTGCGTAATCGTTCCAACCGGTCTTGATTTCATTCCACATCTCTTGAGAAGTTTCCAGATACTTGTTTTCATCAGTAACTTCGTACAAGCGAATCATGGTGAGAGCAATCCACTCCATATCATCATAAAAGTTGTTCCAATAACTGCCACCGTTCTTTGCCTTGATACCGACATACCATTTGTCAAACAAGTCGCTGTACTTGCTATCTCCGGTACGATTGTAAGCATCTATCATCACATCCATAGCATGAGCCTGCGGCCAATAATGGAAATCCTTGATTGAACCGTCATTCCCGTAGTTGAAATAATTCTCTTCCGTATTCCAGAAACGATCTATCAGGGTCACAGAACTGCTGTCGGCAGCCGCATCCCAATCTATGGTGTAAAGCCCCTTATCATACATATACTCATCTTCTATCTCGCACGATTGAAGTGCCAAAATGAAGCAGGGGCAGACAAAAAGTAATATTTTTTTTTGCCATAATCTCTCCTTAAATTAGTTGGCCAATTCCACTTTATGAGTATAGTTCTCCACATTGAATATCACACTAATCTTGGTGATGGCACCCGGATTGTGGCCATCGGCCGCACCATCGAATTCATTGTTCAGTTTCCACTTCTGATCCCATTGGTTATCAGGAGTCTCCATAATGTAGAAATAAGGATCTTCGGGAGTAGCCGCACCAGGATTAGAGTCTGTAGTATTCTTGGTTCCCCAATACTGTATACTACCATCAGCATAAGTCATCAAGAACTTATAGCGTTGGTCGCGCCCCCATCCTTCTTGCTTGAACTCAATTTTATCCTGACCGCAGAACACATCCGTTTCCAACATAAGGCAATTCAAAAGTTGCGGCACCACTCGGCAGAAGTAGATTCCATCTTACTTACTTCCCTGACGGTTACAGATGCAATGGAGAAATCCATCTCAATGCGATAAACTCCCGTCTTTTCTACGGTTGTCTCGCCTTCGCCTTCCATAATCTTATTGCCATTGATATAAAACACCTTGGCACCTTCGGCTGCTCTATCTACCAGTTTGTAAGTCTTTCCGCCTTCCAACTTCGTAAAGACTTCGAACTTATCCTTTTCGGGTGAAGCACACGCCACGGCCTTAGAAGCATCCATACCACCTTCAGTAGCACTTCCGGTCAAGTAAAGCTGTGCTGGAATCTCTTCAAATCCCACCAAGCGAGTGATGGTGAGCTTCTTGCTTTCCTTTGCCATTACAGAATTCAAACCTCTGGAAGCCATTACTGTCCAAACAAGTGTACCCGTCTCACCACTGTTCAATCCGGCAGCCGCACCAACCTTGTTCAATGTCTTGTGGCTGATGGTAGCATAGCTCAAAGAACCGCCATTGTCAGAAAGCACTTTGTAAATAGGCTTAGAAAAATCTCCACCTTCTTTATCGAATACCACTTCATAAAGAGGGGCACCGCTATCTTCAGCCTTGGCCGACTCCCATTCAAAGAACAGGCTGGCGCTGGCCGACGATTGCAAGACTACTTCCTTGCCGTCAGTGGGTTCATACAACTGATTTACTGAGGAAACTTTGGAATCCTTGTATTCCATGTCTTCCGTACAAGACGTAGCAAAGAGGACTACCGAAAAAAGAGCTATTGTTGAGAATATTGTTTTCATTGTTCTATTGTTTTTAATGAGTTTAGATACACGTTAATTTCCATATCCCGGATTGTTAGGTGCCAGATTGGGATTCAAATTGATTTCACTGATAGGAACTGCCCAAAGGTAATCTCTTGCCTCTTCGAACTTGCGAGTGTCAAGCTTATTCTCGTCCACGAAGCTTGCACCGCGCACCTTGCCCGACAAGTATTCGTTGCCAGCCTTCCAACGCTTAATATCATACCAGCGCAAACCTTCCATCGCCATTTCTACACGACGTTCGTCGCGAATAATCTGCCTCATCTCTTCCTTGCTCTTTCCGGCAGGAAAGTTCAAGGCTGCATCGGCAGTGAATCCGGCACGTTCGCGGATGGGACGGATGGTCTTGTTCCATACCGCTTCAGTCATACCGCTTGTTTCGTGAACAGCCTCAGCATACATCAGCAAGATGTCAGCATAACGCATAGTGATGATGTTCATACCGGAATTCTGATCACCGGAAGCCTGCGGATTATAATACTTACGAGTGAAATAACCGGTAGAAGTGCCGTTTCCACCACCATCGTAGGCATCGGTTCCCGAACCCGGACGAATGTTGATGACTACGTCTTTACTGCCATCGTCCACATTGCCACTCCAATCATAGCCATCATAAATGATAGTAGCGGTGAGACGTGGGTCACGGTTATCGTAAGGATAAGCAGGGTTATAATCTGTCCCGGCTTCACTGATAGTCTTTCCACTAAGCATCAGATAAGTGTCTACCAACGATTGCTGCGGCACACGGTTCACGGCACGTCCGCCTCTTGACAAAGGAATCATGTCTACCATCTCACCCCAAGTAATCAAATTGGGTACATAAGAACGATCCATGATAATCTCTTCATTATACTCATTGGCTTCATCAAAAAGCCCGGCATAATCAGGAAATAAAGCATAAGTACCATATTCGCCTTGTTTGTTCATCAGATTGTCGCAATAAAGCATCACATTGTTCCAGTCGCTATCCATCAAGTAGACACGAGCCTGCAAAGCACAAACGGCACCTTTAGTAATTTGCCCTTGTCTTCTTCGGGCAATTGGTCGCGAGTGGGAAGCGCATCCTTGATGTCTTCCAATTCTTGGTGAATGAAGCTGATAATGGTTTCGCGGTCTGTACGACTTACACTCCGCGATTCTTCCAGCGTGATGTCCTCCGTAAAGAAAGGTACTGCACCATAAAGGTTAGTCAGACGGAAGTAGAGGCTTGCACGGATATAGCGTATCTCGGCAATCATACGTGCTTTAACAGATGCGTCCATGTTGGGTACCAGATCCACCTTTTCAAGGAACACGTGGCAGGTCTTTATACCTCCGTAAAGGTCTTTCCATTCATTCTTGAAGATGTCGAGCGAGGGAGTGGCCATACCTTTGCGAATGGCACGTTGGTCGTCCACACTGCGACCGTCGTAAGCATTGTCACTCAAACTTTCATCGCTCCACATACGGCCTGCATTGTACATCTGGCTGTAAGCCATATTCACCACATACTGGGCTTTGGTGGTGGAAGTCCAATAAGAGTTATCCGTAAATTTGTTTGTCGGTGCGTTCTCCATCTCGTTGCAACTGCAAAGCATCAGAACAGCCATTCCGGCAAAAGCTATATATTTTTTTAGTTTCATAGTTATCTGTTGTTTTTAGAATTCAATGTCTATACCGAAACCATAGTAACGGAGCGTCGGATAGTTTCTACCAGAATTGGCGCCACTATTACCCATCTTAGAGTCGAACTCAGAAGATTCAGGGTCAATAAACGAGTTATTACTGAAAGTCAGCAAGTTTTGTCCGTTGACATAGATACGTGCCTTTTCCATGCCCACCTTGCGGCTCCATGTTTTGGGGAATGTGTAACCAATCTGCAAGTTCTTCAGACGCAGGTATTTTCCATCCATCAAGAATAGGTCGGAACCTTGTCCGCTTCCGTAGTTGTTTCTGTTGGAAGTAGAACCCGGGGCAGTAAGTCTCGGCCAACGTGCATCGGTGTTGGTAGGAGTCCAGAAATCCAGTTGATGCTTATAGATATTATAAGAGTAATTGGCGTGGAACGGTTCAATCAATTCACCACGAAGCATCATGTCACGCTTGCCCACACCCTGCCAGAACATACCGAAATCGAATCCTTTCCATTCTACATTGTAGTTGAAACCGAAAGTAAGACGAGGGAAGGCATTACCCAAGATAAACTTATCCTTCGAGTCGATGACACCATCTTCGTTACGGTCTACAAACTTCACGTCACCCGGCTGTACCTTTCCACCTACAGGAATAGCCGATGCCTCAATCTCCTCGTAGCTTTGGAAAAAGCCGTCCATCTTGTAACCGTAGTAAGACTCCAACGGACATCCTTCACGGGTGATACGGCTCAACTCCTCTATTTGTGAGATTCTTTCGTGACCAGGGTACTTCAGCACTTCATTCCAAGAGTCACCAAGATTGAAGTTGAAGTTATGATTTGCGGCTCCCGTTTTCAAACGATAGTTGATAGAGAGGTCCCAACCTTGATTCTGCATCTCACCAATGTTGTCCATCGCCATATCCGTACCAAATACCGAAGGCACAAGGGGCTTCATTAAAATGTCGCTCGTACGCTTGTAGAAATAGTCGAACGTCACATTCAAAGCGTTATTGAAGAACGAAGCGTCTACACCCACGTTGAAGGTTTTGGTCTTTTCCCAAGTCAAATTATCCTTACCTAACTTAAAACCTGCGCCCGATACTGTCTGGTTGTTGTATGCGTAAGAGTTGTTGTACAGTTCGTAAACAGTAAAACGGTCATAAGTACCAATAGACTGGTTACCCAAAATACCAAAAGAAGTACGCAGTTTCAAGTCACCCACACGTTCCTTGTAAGACCTGCATAAAGTTCTCCTCGCTCAAACGCCAGCCTAATGAAACAGAAGGGAAGAAACCCCATCGGTAGTCTTTATGAAACTTGGAAGAAGCGTCATAACGGAAGCTGAATTCTGTATAATATCTGTCAGCGTAAGAATACCCCACACGTCCCAACAGAGAAGTCAGACTGGTACGGTTGGATTCATCTACAAATGTTTTTCCTGTGATGTTTCCCACAGTACTATTGGTAATGTCTGTACCAATACCCAAGTCGGGATCTACCCCCTTCTTCTCAATCTCATTGCTAGACGAAGTAAACGATTCATTGGTTACTCCAAAAAGCCCGCTGACATTGTGTTTACCGAATGTCTTGTTGTAATCCAACAAAAGTTGGCTATTAATAAGGTAAGCCGTATGATTCCAGTTACTGGTCCGATAGTCAGTATCTTTCACTGGACGTGGTTCGGTAGCCTCTTCATTCAAGTAATAGGATACGCCCAAATTGCGGGTAGAACGCATGTCGTTTATCACATCCGCACCCAACACTCCACGCAACTTCAATCCGTCAATAAGCCGGAATTCAGCATTGACATTAGCGTTCAGATAATTGTTACGATACTTGTTACGGCCACCAGCTTCCAATGCTCCCAATGGGTTAAATTCAGTCAATACATCATTTAACAAATATCTTCCATCTTCCGATTTCATTTTGTAATAATAATAAGTAGGTACACGGGCGGCATCCACTTCCAAACTCCCACCGGTGGTACTTACACTATTATTACGTGTATAAGCCAAAATAGCATTCAGTTTCAAACGTCCCACTTCCGTGCTAACATTGGTACGAAAATTATAACGCTGCACGCCAAAATCACTGTTGCCCACATAATTACTTTCCTGGTCATAATAACCCATGGACACCATGTAAGTAGTTTTATCACTACCTCCAGATACGCTTAGATTGTAATTCTGCTGTAAGGCTGTGCGGACTATCTGATCAAAAACCAGCTTTCTTCATTTTGATGGGCAGCCAGGTCACGGATTTGATCGGGTGTATACAAAGGAGCCTCTCCAGCATTGGTGGCAGCTAAATTGCGCAAAGTAGCGTTCTGATAGCCTTTCACCGGAGAAAACAAGATATCCGGATTCTGCCATCCCATCATACCACTTAACCGAACTGTCGCACGCTGGTTCTTCTTACCTTTTCTTAGTAGTAACCAAAACTACACCATTGGAAGGAACGTGAACCATAAATAGCAGCTGTACCGGCATCTTTCAAGATGGAAATGTTCTCAATATCATTGGGATTCAATTTATCGAAACTACCGCCATCAGCTACCAATCCGTCTATGACAAAAAGCGGACTATTGTCATTCACAGTGCTGATACCACGAATATTAAAGTTAGTCTTACGATCATTAGGATTGCTACTGCGCTGCTGGATAACCACGTTTGGGCGCAGGCCCCCTTGCAAAGCATCTGTCATGTTAGCCACGGGACGGTCTTCGATCATGGAAGCCTTTACCTGGTCTACAGCACCTACGGCACTCTTGCGGGTAGTAGTACCATAACCGATGACAATAACTTCATCCAGCACCTTGGTATCCTCCTTTAAGACAACATTCAATTGTTTTGATTTTTCACAGCAATTTCCTGAGTGGCATATCCCACATAGGAAAAGACGAGAACATCTTGGGCACTACAAACAATGGAATAGTTTCCGTCCACATCTGTAATGGTACCCACACCTTCTTTACCCTTAACAGTAACACTCACTCCAATCAGGCTTTCACCTGTGGCATCCTTAACGGAACCTCTCACCGTGGCATTGTTTTGCTGCACCACAGTAATAGTCTCCGCATGTGCATAAACCGCAGGAGCCTGCGCCAGCATAGTCACAGCAGGCAAGGCAATAAGCCAGAACTTATAGTTCCCACTCATCCGAGCCAGCAATGAATTTACTGTGTACACTCGATTCTTTTTCATATTCTTTAAGATTAAACATTATAATAAATCACGATAAAAAAGGAAAAGAACACAAATAATACCAACGAACAACCAATTCATGCAATTTG
>ENA-OQBL01000094-OQBL01000094.1-human-gut-metagenome-genome-assembly--contig:-NODE-94-length-52279-cov-4.387521_pt1 | contig 52279 bp, 56 predicted proteins | sample MGYA00242747_ERZ504553 | MGnify/ENA primary metagenome ERZ504553 (study PRJEB26092, sample SAMD00036240) | human gut metagenome | host: Homo sapiens | study: EMG produced TPA metagenomics assembly of...
TTTAGTAATGCCTTCAAGAAGTTCTGCTTGTACAGTAGTTCTTGGAAAACCGTCTAAGATGAAACCTTCTTTAATATCAGGTTGACCTAAACGTTCTTCAACTAATCTAGCAGTAACTTCATCTGGTACCAAATTACCTTTGTCGATGTAGCTTTTAGCTTCAAGACCAACCTTGGTCTTGTTAGCCATTGCTTCCCTAAACATATCTCCAGTTGAGATATGAGTTAAGTGATATTTGTCAACGATTCTCTCTGATGCTGTACCCTTACCAGCACCTGGTAAGCCTAAAAGAATTAAGTTAATCATTTTTTCCGTTCCTATCTGATGAATCCAACATATTCTCTCTTCATTAACAAACCGTTAATTTGACGAGATAACTCAAGAACAACCCCAATTACAATTAAAAGACTTGTTCCTCCTAAACCAATGGAACTTGGGAGATTCCAGAAGTTTGTGGCCAATTGAGGCAATAGAGCAACTAAACCTAAAAATACTGAACCTACAGTTGATAATTTAATCAACATCTTTGAAATATAATTCTGGGTATCTTTTCCTGGCCAAACACTAGGAATGTAAGCACCTTGCTTTTGTAAGTTTTCTGCCAGCTTCTCAGGGTTAACCTGTACGAAAGCGTAGAAGAATGTAAATAAGATAATCAATAAGGTGTAGATGATAACCCCAGGAGTAGTTTGTAAACTAAAGATCTGGTTCATTACTTTAAACCATTGTTGATCGCCTTGGGTTCTTTGAAAGGCCATTAAAATTGTTGCCGGTGTAATGATAAATGAACTGGCGAAAATAACTGGAATAACTCCAGATACATTAACTTTTAATGGTAGAAAACTTTCAGAACCACTAATCGTCGCTCTTCTTGTGTATTGAATAGGAATGCGACGATCAGCTTGTTCAACCCATGTAACTAATTGAGTAACTACAAGGATTGCAACTATAACCGCGATGAAGAACAAAATGCCTTTCCAACGATCACTGGAACTATTGTTAATAATTGATTCTTTGTAGATTTGCCATAAACCACTTGGTAATCTTGCAATGATACCAGCAAAAATAATTACTGATACACCATTACCAAGACCTTTATCGGTGATTTCATCACCCAACCATGTCAATAACATGGTACCAGCGGTCATGATAATAGCAATTTCTACATAAGTTTGAGGGGTTTGGTTTTTAACCAATCCCATTTGAGTCAAGGCATTGAAACCTAACGTAATACCAATACTTTGACAAAAGCAACAACTAATGCTAAATATCTTGTTACTTGATTAGTTTTACGACGACCTACTTCACCTTGTTTTCCCCATTCTACCAATGTCGGTACAATATCCATCTGTAACAGCTGGATTACAATTTGTGCCGTGATGTACGGGGAAACACCCAAAGAAAATATTGAATAGTTATCTAGCCCACCACCAGATACAGTATCTAGCATTGGAACTTAATCCAGTTTGAGCAACCTGTGTGATCGCCTTTGCATTAACACCTGGAACAGTGATATTAGCACCGATCCGGTAGATTAATAGAATAAAGAGAGTGAAATAAATTTTTATTTCTAATTTCTTTATCCTTAAAGGCGTTCTTCAAGGTCGAAAACATTAGATCACCTCAACAGTTCCGCCAGCGGCTTCAACTGCTTTCTTAGCAGCTGCGGAAACTTTATTAACCTTTACAGTTAACTTAACTTTTAATTCTCCGTTACCAAGTAACTTAACGCCTGATAATTCTTTCTTTACCAAGCCGTTTTCCTTAAGAGTTTCAACAGTTACTTCACTGCCATCTTTGAACTTATTTAAGTCATCTAAATTTACGATTGCGTATTCTTTACGGTTGATGTTCTTAAAACCACGCTTTGGCATAGTTCTGAACAATGGCATTTGACCACCTTCAAAACCTAAACGTGTGTGACCGCCTTGACGAGCCAATTGACCCTTTTGACCACGGCCAGAAGTCTTACCGTAACCACTTGAAGTACCACGACCGACACGTTTTCTATCACGACGTGAGCCTTCAGCAGAATGTAATTCATGAAGCTTCATTAAATTGGGCACCTCCTTGATATCCTATTTATTAATCTCTTCAACAGAGATTAAGTGAGCAATTTTCAATAATGCACCACGAGTAGCAGCGTTGTCTGGAAGAACAACAGTACTATCTACTCTACCCAAGCCAAGAGCTTTAACAATCTTTCTTTGTTCAGGTAGACGGTGAGCAGCACTTCTAATTAAAGTAATCTTTAAATCAGTCATCTATGATCTCCCTAATCTAAGCTCTTTCAGGTTGACGAAGTTTTTCTACTTCTTCACTAGTTCTAAGCTTCTTCAAACCATCGATAGTTGCACGAACAACGTTGATTGGAGTATTAGAACCAAGTGATTTTGAAGTTACGTCTGAGATACCAGCCATATCCATAACGATACGTACAGCACCACCAGCAGCAACACCAGAACCAGCTTCGGCAGGCTTCAATAAAATGTTACCTGAACCGTAGTGACCAATAACTTCATGAGGAATAGTAGTACCAACTTTAGGTACATTGATCATTTTCTTCTTACCGTCTTCTACAGCCTTACGGATTGCTTCTGGGACTTCTTGAGCTTTACCAGTACCAAAACCTACACGGCCTTTCTTGTCGCCAACAACAACAAGAGCAGCAAATCTCATGCGACGGCCACCTTTAACAACCTTAGTAATACGGTTGACAGCGACTAATTGATCTTCGATATCGTCTTTGTTTCTACGATTGTTACGAGAATCATTGCGGTTTGCCATGTGTTAATCTCCTTTCCTAGAATTCTAATCCATTTTCACGAGCAGCATCAGCTAATGCTTGAACACGGCCGTGGTATAAGTAACCACTTCTATCAAATACAACGGCAGAAATGTTCTTTGCCTTAGCAGCTTCAGCAATTGCCTTACCTACAGCAGCAGCTTGTTCTACCTTAGTTGCATCTTCTGATACGTTTTCATCCAAAGTTGAGGCGCTTGCAAGCGTAACACCCGCTACGTCATCAATTAATTGAGCGTAGATGTTTTTATTTGAACGAAAAATGCTTAAGCGTGGGCGCTCAGCAGTACCAGAAATCTTACTACGAATACGTTTACGACGCTTTAAGCGTAACTTGTTTTTATCTGGTTTAGAAATCACAATTTCACCTCAAAATAAACTACTTATTACTTACCTGTCTTACCTTCCTTACGACGTACGTATTCGTCAACGTAACGAATACCTTTACCCTTGTAAGGTTCTGGTGGACGTACGGCGCGGATTTCAGCTGCAAATTGACCAACATCTTGCTTTGATACACCTTCAACTTCTACATCAGTTGCTGAAGTTGCCTTTACAGATACACCTTCTGGTGCAGTCAATACAACTGGGTGTGAGTAACCAACATTCAAAGTAATCTTGTTGCCTTGTGCTTGTGCACGGTAACCAACACCGATTAACTTCAAAGTCTTCTTGTAACCATCAACTACACCTTCGATCATTGAAGCTAAGTTAGCTCTTTCAGTACCGTGAAGTGCTTTATCGCTTTCACTTGAACGTGAAAAGTTGATCTTACCATCTTTTTGTTCAAAAGTGATCTTTGGATCGAAGTATCTAGTTAATTCACCTTTAGGACCCTTAACAGTAATGTTGTCGCCTTCTTTGGTAACAGTAACACTGTCAGGGACTTCAATAGTCTTTAAACCGATTCGGCTCATTGATTGTTCTCCTTTCTGTCAGTATTACCAAATGTAGGCAATTACTTCGCCGCCAACGTTCTTTTGTCTTGCTTCCTTGTCGGTAATAACACCAGCAGAAGTAGAAACGATGGCAATGCCCAAACCATTAAGAACTTTAGGTAAGTCTTCAGCGCTTACGTAGTTTCTAAGACCTGGCTTAGAAATACGCTTCAAACCTGAAATGACACGTTCTCCATTTGGACCGTATTTCAAGAATACCTTGATAACGCCTTGCTTGTTGTCATCTGCAACTTCGTAATCACGGATGAAACCTTCGCGCTTCCAAAATTTCTGAAATAGACATTTTTAATGCTTTGATGCAGGAATTTCAACTGAATCGTGCTTTGCCATGTTGGCATTTCTGATTCTAGTCAAGTAATCTGCGATTGGATCTGTCATGACCATTTAAGCTATCCTCCTAACCGTATCCTACCAACTAGCCTTTTTAAGACCAGGGATTTGACCCTTGTGTGCTAATTCCTTTAAGCAAATACGGCATAAACCGAATTTACGGTATACGGAGTGTGGACGACCACATCTCTCGCAACGTGTATATTCACGTGAAGAGAACTTAGCAGGACGACGATTTCTGATTTTTTGTGATGTTTTAGCCATTAATGTCCTCCACTATCTTGCAAACGGCATACCAAATTGAGTCAAAAGTTCACGAGCTTCTTCGTCAGTGTTGGCAGTAGTTACGATAACAATGTCTAAACCTCTAGTGCGGTTAACTTTATCAAAATCGATTTCTGGGAAAATCAATTGTTCCTTGATACCCAAAGTGTAGTTACCACGACCATCAAATGAACGAGTTGATACACCACGGAAGTCACGAACACGTGGAAGAGAAACATTGATCAACTTGTATAAGAAGTCGTACATTCTATCGCCTCTAAGAGTAGCCTTAGCACCGATAGACATACCTTCACGTAAACGGAAGTTAGCGATTGACTTCTTAGCCTTAGTGATTAATGGCTTTTGGCCTGAAATCAAAGTTAATTCTTCAACTGCTTCGTCCAAGTTCTTGGCGTTTGAAACAGCGTCACCAACACCCATGTTTAAAACGATCTTGTCAATCTTAGGAATTTGCATTGATGAAGTGTAGTTGAACTTTTCTTCCAATGCAGGAGCTACTTTTTCTTTGTATTCTTCAGCTAAATAACTTGCCATTTGTGTCCTCCCTTCTACTTATCTTCTTTTTTACTAATTACTTTAACGTTTGATGCGTGAATTGAACCTTCTGATTCAACTACACCACCATTAGCGTTAACTTGTGAAGGCTTTTGGTGCTTCTTAATCTTGTTAACGCCCTTAACAACTACGCGGTTCTTCTTAACGTTAACAGAAAGAACAGTACCTTCTTTACCTTTATCTTTTCCGGCAATAACTTTTACCTTGTCACCAGTTTTAACGAACATCAGTGCACCTCACTATCAATTATAAGACTTCAGGAGCAAGAGAGACGATCTTCATAAAGTCGTGCTCACGTAACTCACGTGCAACTGGCCCAAAGATACGAGTACCACGTGGGCTCTTATCTGCGTTAATAATTACGCCAGCATTTTCGTCGAATTTGATGTATGAACCATCTTCACGACGTGCACCTGATTTGGTTCTAACAATAACTGCTTTTACAACGTCGCCTTTTTTGACAACGCCACCTGGTGTTGCTTGCTTAACAGTACATACTACGATGTCACCGATGTTACCAGTCTTACGCTTTGAACCACCTAAGACTCTAATAACTAAAAGTTCTCTGGCACCAGAGTTATCAGCAACCTTTAAACGGGATTCGTTTTGAATCACTGTGTAATCCTCCCCTCACTAAATCCGCAAATTAAACAGATTTCTTAACAATCTTTACTAAACGGAAGCGCTTCTTACGAGATAATGGACGGGTTTCCATGATACGTACAGTATCGCCAACTTTAGCTTCGTTATTTTCGTCTTGTGCGTAGTACTTCTTTGAATATTTGATACGCTTGTTGTAAACAGGGTGGTTCTTGTAAGTGTCAACAACGACTACGATAGTCTTGTCCATCTTATCAGAAACTACACGACCTTGGTATACGTGACGATAATTTCTTTCGTTTGTTTCGCTCAAGTTAATAGCTCCCTTCCATTAATTGTTTTCTAACGCTTTTTCGCTCAGAATAGTCTTAATTCTGGCGATATTCTTGCGGACTTTGCTCAAGCGAGCGGTATTTTCTAATTGACCCGTTGCTTGTTGGAAACGCAAATTAAAGAGCTCTTCTTTATATTGCTTTTCTTTTTCTAACATTTCATCAGTGGTTAATGCTCTGATATCTTTAGCCTTCATTAGATTCGCCACCTACTTCCGAACTTCTAGTTACAAACTTAGTCTTAATTGGTAACTTAGTTGAAGCAAGACGTAAAGCTTCACGAGCAGTTGCTTCATCAACACCACCAATTTCAAACATAATCTTTTCTCTCTTAACTACAGCTACCCAACCTGCTGGTGCACCTTTACCAGAACCCATACGTACACCAACACCTTTAGCAGTGTATGACTTTTGAGGGAAAATTCTAATCCAAACTTTACCGCCACGCTTCATGTAACGTGTCATAGCAACACGGGCAGCTTCGATTTGACGGTTAGTAATCCAATGTGATTCGAGGGCTTCAAGACCATATTCACCAAAGGCAATATACTTACCACCTTTAGCAGCACCACGCATCTTACCACGGAATTCACGACGGTGTTTTACTCGTTTTGGTACTAAAGGCATTATCTATTTCCTCCCTTCGCTGGCTTTGAAGCTGGCTTATTCTTACGAGTTGGTAAGACTTCACCACGGTTGATCCAAACTTGGACACCAATTTCACCGTAAGTAGTGAATGCATTTACCCAAGCGTAATCAATATCAGCTCTCAAAGTTTGTAATGGAACACGACCTTCTGTGTGCCATTCTCTTCTTGCCATGTCGGCACCGTTCAAACGACCTGAAGTTTGAACCTTAATACCCTTGGCACCAGCACGCATAGCTCTTTGAGTAGCTTGACGCATAGCACGTCTGAAAGCAATACGAGCTTCAAGTTGACGAGCGATACCATCAGCTACTAATTCAGCATCAAGATCTGGTTTCTTAATTTCAACAATATTAATGTGAACTTGCTTACCAGTTAAAGCATTTAATTGTTTTCTTAAAGCTTCAACTTCAGAACCACCTTTACCAATTACCATACCTGGCTTAGCAGTATGAATTGAGATGTTGATTCTGTTAGCTGCACGTTCAATTTCAACAGTAGATACTGAAGCATCCTTCAATTTTTCTGAGATAAATTTTCTGATTCGAAGGTCTTCGTTTAAAGTTTCTTTGTATCCCTTGTCAGCATACCATTTTGATTCCCAATCGCGGATAACACCGAGACGAAAACCGTTTGGGTTAATCTTTTGACCCATTAATATACCTCCCTTAATCGTTCTTTTCTGAAACTACTACAACTACGTGACTGGTTCTCTTGTTAATTGGAGAAGCCATACCCTTAGCACGTGGACGGAATCTCTTCAAGGTTGCACCTTCGTTTACGTAAGCTTCTGATACGTAAAGGTTAGCACTTTCAAGATCGTAGTTGTGTTCTGCGTTAGCAATAGCTGAACGTAAAACTTTTTCAACGATTGGGGAAGCAGCTCTAGGCGTAAATTCTAAGATTGCTAATGCTTCAGCAACGCTCTTGCCACGAATTAAGTCAACGACTAAACGAGCTTTTCTTGGAGCGATGCGAACAGTTCTTGCTTCAGCCTTAGCTGAACTAATTTGTTCTGCCATTTAGATGTTTCTCCTTCCTCTAAGCTTGTGTTGTGGCTTTATCATCAGTGGATCTGTGTCCGTGGAAAGTTCTTGTTGGAACAAATTCACCTAACTTATGACCAACCATGTCTTCAGTAACATATACTGGAACATGTTTTCTACCATCGTAAACAGCTATAGTCAAACCTACAAAGGAAGGGAAAATAGTTGAACGACGTGACCAAGTCTTAATAACTTGTTTCTTATCTGCATCTGCTTGTGCATCAACCTTCTTTAATAAAGATGCATCAGCAAAAGGACCTTTTTTAATACTACGGCTCATTAATTAACCCTCCTTCTATTATTTGCTACCCTTACGGTGACGAATGATTAACTTCTCGCTAGCCTTCTTGATATCTCTAGTCTTGATACCACGAGCCTTCTTACCCCATGGAGTCATAGGTTGTGGACGACCAACAGGAGCCTTACCTTCACCACCACCATGTGGGTGATCGTTAGGGTTCATTACAGAACCACGTGATTGAGGACGCTTGCCTAACCAACGCTTACGACCAGCTTTACCTAATTGGATTAGGGAGTGTTGTTCGTTACCAACCACACCGATAGTAGCACGGCATGATGATAAAATCTTACGAACTTCGCCACTTTGTAATCTAATCAAAGTGTAGTCTCCATCAACACCTAAAACTTGAGCTGAAGCACCAGCACTTCTTACAAGTTGACCACCCTTGCCTGGCTTCAATTCAATGTTGTGAATTGCAGTACCAGTAGGAATGTTCTTCAATGCTAATGCGTTACCTGGCTTAATATCAACTTCGTCGCCTGATTCAACGATGTCGCCAACCTTTAAGCCCTTAGGTGCCAAAATGTAAGCCTTGATACCATCAGTGTAGTGAAGCAAAGCGATGTTAGCAGTTCTGTTTGGATCGTATTCGATTGCCTTTACAACTGCCTTTGCATTGTCTTTGTTACGCTTAAAGTCGATGATACGGTATTTTTGTTTGTGACCACCACCACGGTGTCTTACAGTGATATGACCATATGAGTTACGACCTGCAGTGTGTGATTGTGATTCAAGTAAAGTCTTTTCAGGCTTTGTCTTGGTAATCTCAGCAAAGTCGGAAGAAGTCATATGACGACGACCATTCGTGGTTGGCTTGTAAATCTTAATAGCCAATTGACTGACCTCCTATTACTTGTTGTCTTCTTTATCTTCGTCTTGGAAAATCTTAATACTGTTTGAATCGTCAGTTAAAGCAACAATAGCCTTTCTACGACGAGCAGTCTTACCAGTGTAACGACCTACTCGCTTGTCCTTGCCGCGAACGTTCATAATGTTAACGCTCTTTACTTTAACATCGAAGATTTCTTCAACAGCACTGCGAACTTGTGTCTTGGTTGCAGTTAAAAGCACGTCGAAAGTGTACTTCTTATCATCCATTAAGTTCGTGGACTTTTCAGTAATGACAGGTCTTAAAATGATATCGCGTGCATCCATTAAGCCAAAACCTCCTCGATCTTCTTAACAGCATCTTGAGACAAGATTAACTTGCCGTAGTTAACAGCATCTTCAACATTCAAACCGTTAACTGGAACAGCCTTAACCTTAGCCAAGTTTCTTGCGGAAAGTTGTACGTTGTTATCATCAGTAACAATTAAAACCTTGCCGTCAGCGTTTAAGCTGTTTAACATTGATACTAATTCCTTAGTCTTAGGAGCTGACATAGTCAACTTGTCTAAAACGATTAAATCATTGTCAATCAACTTTTGGGAAAGAACTGACTTAATAGCCAAACGACGTTGCTTTCTTGGCATAGTGTATGCGTATGAACGTGGAGTTGGGCCAAATACTGTACCACCGCCACGCCATTGTGGAGCTCTGATAGAACCTTGACGAGCACGACCAGTACCCTTTTGTCTCCAAGGCTTCTTACCACCGCCGCGAACAGCAGATCTATTCTTAACCTTTGAGGTACCTTGACGCTTGCCGGCTCTTTGTCTAATAATTGCTTCAAAAACGACGTTATCGTTAGGTTCAATACCAAAAACTTTATCGTTTAAAGTAACTTCACCAGAGTCTTTACCGTTTTGATCCATAACTTTTAAATTAGCCATTCTAGTCCTCCTTCCTATTTATCAGCCTTAACAGCTTTAGAAGCAGTCTTAACAACGATTAATGAGTTCTTAGCACCAGGAACATTACCCTTAATCATTAATACGTTCTTATCTGCAACAACTTTTTCCAATTACTAAGTTTTCAATGGTAACTTTCTTTACACCCATGTGACCTGGCAAACGCTTGCCCTTTGGTACACGGTTAATGATGGAACCCATTGAACCAGGAATTCTGTGGTATCTTGAACCGTGGGTTTCTGGTCCTCTTGATTGGCCCCAACGCTTAATGTTACCTTGGTATCCATGACCTCTTGAAGTACCAGTAACGTTTACAACGTCACCTTCCTTGAATGTATCCACAGTAACTTCTGAGCCGACTTCATAGTCCTTAAGCTCAACACCGCGGATTTTCCCGAATGAAGCGCTTAGGCGAAGTCTTTGCTTTATCAGCATGACCTTTTTCTGGTTTGTTGCTCAAAACTTCACGCTTGTCTTGGTAACCTAATTGAACTGCTTCGTAACCGTCTGATTCAACAGTCTTAACTTGCATAACAACGTTAGGAGTTGCTTCTACAACAGTTACAGGAACAAGAACACCATCTTTAGTAAAGATTTGAGTCATACCAACTTTTCTTCCTAAGATTCCTTTGGTCATGTTTACACCTCTTTCTATTATTTAAATTACAGTTTAATTTCGATGTCTACGCCGCTTGGAAGATCAAGCTTCATTAATGAATCAACAGTCTTAGGTGTTGGATTCAAAATGTCGATCAAACGCTTGTGAGTGCGCATTTCAAATTGTTCACGTGAGTCCTTGTTCTTATGTGGTGAACGAAGAACAGTGAATAAAGTTCTTTCTGTTGGAAGAGGAACTGGGCCTGAAATTTCAGCACCAGTTCTCTTTGCAGTAGCTACGATCTTAGCAGCTGATTCATCGAGAATACCATGTTCGTAAGACTTAAGTCTAATACGAATTGTTTGACTTGCCATTAAATTACCTCCTTAACGTCTTCTTTAAAAGATGACTAGCTCGGCAAAAATTCCCCGCACGCCACTGTGGCAATGCAGCCTGGTGTGCCGCAACCTTTTGCGTCAAAGCTTTACAACAATATTCTAGCTTTAGAGCACAATTGCCCCTCAAGCACAAAGACTATTGTACTTTGTCTCCCCTTAAATATCAAGGATTAAGGGCATTTTTCTAAAAATTTTTCAAAAAAAGAGCTATTGAAAAATCTTCAATAACTCTTTTTTGTATGTAATTGTTTTCAATTAAGCTAAAAGCATTTCGGCTTTTTTAACTGAAATTATTCAGCTTCGCCGCCACGCTTCTTGATGATTTCAGCTTGAATTGACTTAGGAGTTGGTGAGTAGTGATCAAATACCATAGTAAATGTACCACGACCTTGAGTTGATGAACGCAAAGTAGTTGCGTAACCAAACATTTCTGAAAGTGGAACAAATGAGTTAATGATCTTAGCACCGGCTCTGTCTTCCATACCTTCCATAGTACCACGACGAGCAGTGATTGAACCCATAACGTCACCTAAGTATTCTTCTGGAGTAGTTACTTGAACCTTCATAATTGGTTCCAAGATAACCGCGCCGGCCTTTGAAGCAGCGTTCTTCAAAGCAAGTGAAGCAGCAACCTTGAAGGCAGCTTCTGATGAGTCGACTTCGTGGTAACTACCATCGTAAAGCTTAGCCTTAACGTCGATCAATGGGTAACCTGCAAGAACACCATTCTTCATAGCTTCTTGTAAACCTTGGTCAACTGAAGGAATAAATTCACGAGGAACAACACCACCAACGATGGCATCTTCGAATTCGTAACCCTTACCTTCTTCGTTAGGAGTAAAGTCAATCCAAACGTCACCGTATTGACCTTTACCACCTGATTGACGAACAAACTTACCTTGTGCCTTAGCTTCCTTGGTGAAGGTTTCACGGTAAGCAACTTGTGGTTCACCGATCTTAGCATCAACGTTAAATTCACGTCTCATACGTTCAACCATGATGTCAAGGTGAAGTTCACCCATACCTGAAATCAAAGTTTGACCAGTTTCTGGGTTAGTTTCAGCACGGAAAGTTGGGTCTTCTTCAGTAAGCTTTTGCAAAGCAACGTCCATCTTATCACGGTCAGCCTTTGACTTAGGTTCAACTGATACTTGGATAACTGGATCTGGAACTTTCAAGCTTTCCAAAATAAGTGGGTGATCTGGGTCAGTTAATGAGTCACCAGTAGTGGTGTTCTTCAAACCGATGGCACCAGCGATATCACCTGAGAATACTTCTGGAATTTCAGTTCTTGAGTTGGCGTGCATTTGAAGCAAACGACCTACACGTTCACGACTGTTCTTTGAAGCGTTCAATACGTATGAACCTGATTCAAGAGAACCGGTGTAAACACGGATGAAAGTCAAACGACCTACGAATGGGTCAGTAGCGATCTTGAATGCAAGAGCTGCAAATGGCTTATTATCGTCAGCCATAAGTTCAACTTCATCACCAGTCTTAGGATCGTGAGCAACGTAAGGCTTAACGTCAAGTGGTGATGGCAAGTAGTCAATAACACCGTCAAGCATCATTTGAACACCCTTGTTCTTGAATGCTGAACCAGCGTAAACTGGGAAGAACTTCAAGTCCAAAGTAGCTTTACGGATAGCTGCCTTTAATTCATCGTTAGAAATTTCTTCACCGCCAAGGAATTTTTCCATGATGCCATCATCAACATCGGCTACGGCTTCAATTAAGTCGTTACGACGTGCTTCAGCTTCTTCCTTGTATTCGTCAGGAACTGGAACAGTATCCCACTTAGAACCAAGCTTGTCTTCATCGTAGATGTCGGCAACCATGTTGATTAAGTCGATAACACCTTCAAAAGTGTCAGCTGAACCAATTGGCATTTGAACAGCATGTGCATTAGCGTTTAAACGTTCGTGCAATGACTTAACTGACTTATCGAAGTCAGCACCGATCTTATCCATCTTGTTAACGAAAACAATACGAGGAACACCGTAAGTTTCAGCTTGACGCCATACGTTTTCAGTTTGTGGTTCAACACCAGCTTGGGCATCAAGAACAGTTACGGCACCATCAAGAACACGAAGTGAACGTTCTACTTCGATAGTGAAGTCAACGTGTCCTGGGGTGTCGATGATGTTAATTCTGTGGTCTTTCCATTGTGCAGTAGTAGCTGCAGAAGTAATGGTGATACCACGTTCCTTTTCTTCATCCATCCAGTCCATTTGTGAATCACCTTCGTGAGTTTCACCAATTTTGTGGATCTTACCAGTGTAGTAAAGGATACGTTCAGTAGTAGTAGTCTTACCCGCATCGATGTGGGCCATAATACCAATGTTACGTGTCTTTGCTAATGGAAATTCACGCTTGTTAGCCATAAATTATTCTCTCCTTAAATTAAAACGAACAAATTAGAAGCGGTAGTGTGCAAATGCACGGTTAGCTTCAGCCATACGGTGAACATCTTCACGCTTCTTAACTGCTGAACCAGTGTTGTTTGAAGCATCGATAATTTCGTTAGCTAAACGTTCATCCATAGTATGTTCGTTACGTAAACGAGCGTATGAAACAAGCCATCTTAAACCTAAAGTAGTTCTTCTTTCAGGACGTACTTCAACTGGGATTTGGTAGTTTGAACCACCGATACGGCGAGCTCTAACTTCCAAAACTGGCATAACGTTGTTCATAGCTTCTTCAAATACATCAAGTGGTTCCTTACCAGTCTTGTCTTGAACAATGTTGAAAGCATCGTAAAGGATTGAAGATGCCTTAGCTCTCTTACCATCAATCATTAAGTGGTTGATTAACTTGGTAACAAGCTTTGAGTTGTAAACTGGATCTGCTAAAACGTCTCTCTTAGTTACGTGACCTTTTCTAGGCATTATTTAACTCCTCCTTTAATCTTTCTTAGCACCGTACTTAGAACGGCTTTGCTTTCTGCCATCAACACCAGCAGTATCGAGGGCACCACGAACGATGTGGTAACGTACACCAGGAAGGTCCTTTACACGACCACCACGGATTAATACAACTGAGTGTTCTTGCAAGTTGTGGCCTTCACCTGGGATGTAGGCAGTAACTTCGATCAAGTTTGAAAGACGAACACGAGCGTACTTACGCAAAGCTGAGTTAGGCTTTCTTGGAGTCATAGTACCAACACGAGTTGCAACACCACGCATTTGTGGAGCTGGGTTGAATACTGATTCCTTCTTCATACTGTTGTAGCTGTAATTCAAAGCAGGTGACTTTGATTTAGTAACCTTTGAATGACGGCCTTTTTTTACCAATTGGTTAATGGTTGGCATTAATTTTTCCTCCTAAAAATTACTATTTTGTTCACACATCCGGGAGTTTCTTTTTTGACTCACGGATAGACTGTTCAAAACATACAAAGACTATTGTACTCGGTTTTAAACAGAAATCAAACTTTTTCAAATAAAAAGAAAATCACCTTTTTGCGTAATAATAATGAGGTGATTTTTTTGAATTCAATATATTATTTTTTTCAATTTATGATTGGTAGTTGCTTGGCATCCCATGCCCTAGTTATTTATGAGCGCTGGCCCGAGCAAAACACTATCTTTTCTCGTTCTCATTGCAGCAATTGCAAATTTGAGCTTTTGCTTTTAGATGAAATACCAAATTTTTTCTTTTTTATCTTAAAAGGTCGTTGTCGATATTGCCAATTCCCTATTCCTGCAGAATTATTTTTATTTGAAATAATTGGCGGCATTGCTTTCACTACAATTGATTTTAGTAATAAAAATTGCATTTTAACATCAATCTTACCTTTTTTCATTACTATTAACTACAATCGCAGATTATAACCAACAAAGTTTTGATTTGCTTTTTCTTGTTCCCGCTGCTGTAATTACTCTCCTATATAATCAATTCGCTAACTACAAGCTAATAGATTGGATTTCTTTTGGCTGCATCACATTTGTTTTAAGTTGGAATATTTTTAAGCAAAAAATGGGATCTGGCGATCTACTCATTTATTTAATAATTGCAAGCTACTTTTCTGTAACTGCAGCTAGCCTTGCTTTACTTGTGGCTTCTTTTCTAGCAATTACCGTTTTTATAATTGAGCAAAACAATAAAAAGCAGAGTTTTCCTTTTTTACCCTATATCTTTATTGGCTTAATCTTCACTCAATTTTTAATATAAAAAAAGCGTTTCTACCAATAAGATAGAAACACTTTTTGTTAGATAAAGCTATTTTTACTTAGCCTTGTCCTTTTCTTTCATTTGTTTTTCGATATCAGCAATTGAGTAAACTGAATCTGGCTTCTTTACATCAGCTTCAGGTTCCATGCTGCGGTATACAGGCATACCAGTACCAGCTGGAATAATCTTACCGATAATAACGTTTTCCTTAAGTCCAAGAAGTGGGTCGTTCTTGCCTCTGATTGAAGCATCAGTAAGCACACGAGTAGTTTCCTGGAACGAAGCAGCTGACAAGAAACTGTTAGTTTCCAAAGCGGCCTTAGTAATACCTAAGATTACGCTTTGTGCAGTTGCTGGAATACCACCAGAAATGATTACTTCCTTGTTGCGGTCTCTAAATTGACCGATATCCATTACTTCACCTGGTAAGATGTCAGTTTCACCTGGGTCAAGTACACGTACCTTTTGAAGCATTTGACGAGTCAATACTTCGACGTGCTTATCAGAAATATCTACACCCTGCATTCTGTAGGCCTTTTGAACTTCAGCTAAGATGTACTTTTCAGTAGTCAAAGTATCAGTTACTTGGATCAATTCCTTAGGGTCAACAGAACCAAGAGTCAACTTATCACCACGGTGAACAGTATCGCCTTCAGCTACGGCAACAGAGGCAGTGTAAGGAACACTGTAACTTCTAGTATCAATCTTGCCCTTAACTGTGATTTCACGAGTATGTTCTGCTGGGTTTTCTTGAATTGAATCAACTACACCATCTACTTCAGAAATGGTTGCACGACCCTTAGGGTTACGTGCTTCGAACAATTCTTGAACACGAGGCAAACCTTGAGTAATATCTTCAGCACCGGCAACACCACCGTTGTGGAAAGTTCTCAAAGTAAGCTGAGTACCTGGTTCACCAATTGATTGTGCGGCAACAGTACCAACTGCTTCACCGACCTCAACTTCTTCACCAGTAGCAAGGTTCATACCGTAACACTTGCGACATACACCGTGAGGAGTATCACAGGTAAGAATTGAACGAATCTTAACGTGAGTTACACCAGCATCACAAATCTTGTGAGCCATAGCTTCGTCCATCATGACATCTTTACCAACGATAGCTTCACCGGTCTTTGGATCCTTAACAGTTTCAGCAGTAAAACGACCAAGTAAACGGTCAAATAATGGTTCGATTAATTCGTCACCTTCCATGATGGCGCTAACTGTAATACCACGATCAGTACCACAATCGTCTTCACGGATAATAACATCCTGAGCAACATCAACCAAACGACGAGTCAAGTAACCTGACTGAGCAGTCTTCAAAGCAGTATCAGTCATACCTTTACGAGCACCGTGAGTGGACATGAACAATTCAAGCACAGACAAACCTTCCTTGAAGTTTGAGGTAACTGGAATTTCGAACAAACCACCGTTTGGAGTAGCCATCAAACCACGCATACCGGCTAACTGAGTAAAGTTAGAAATGTTACCACGAGCACCTGAGTCGGCCATGATTGAAATTGGGTTGCGAGGTGAGTGAATTTGAGCAATTTCGTTTTGGATTTCATCCTTACATGCATTCCAAATACTAATTACTCGATCGTGACGTTCTTGTTCAGTAATTAAACCACGTCTGAATTGCTTAGAAACAATATCAACTTGCTTACGTGCCTTAGCTACCTTTTCATCCTTATCGTGGATTTCAGGAACGTCGTTCATACCAATAGTAATACCTGAAGTAGTTGAACTAGTATAACCTAACTTCTTCAAGTCATCCAAGTATTCTGAAGTTCTTTGAACCTTGTAGTACTTGTAGATAGTAGCAATAGAATCTGATAAGAAGCTACTCTTGAATGGACTAGCAATCAAATAATCGGCAACTTTATCGATTCTGTCCTTAATGTCTTCACCTTCGTCTAAGAAGTACTTAGCATCCAATGGATTGTTCAAATTCTTCTCAGTTGGTTCATTGATGTAGAAGTAGTCATCTGGGAACAATTGGTTGAAGACGATCTTACCATAAGTGGTAATGAAGATACCGTGTTCATGTCCCTTAGGCCATGGCTTCTTAGGCATAGAATCTGCTGACATACCAATAATAGTATGGTAGTGAATGTCACCATTTTCGTAAGCTACAGTTGCTTCTGCTGGTGAACTGAAGATCATGCCTTCACCTTCACGACCACGTTCAGCTTGAGTTAACCAGTAGTTACCCAAAACGATATCCTGTGATGGAGTAACGATTGGCTTACCATCCTTAGGAGCCAAGATGTGGTGAGCTGCAAGCATAAGCAAACGTGATTCAGCAACAGCTTCATCTGAAAGTGGAACGTGGATGGCCATCTGGTCACCATCGAAGTCGGCGTTGTAAGCTTCACAAGCTAATGGGTGAAGTCTGATTGACTTACCTGATACCAAAACTGGTTCAAAGGCTTGGATACTCAAACGGTGAAGAGTAGGGGCACGGTTCAAAAGAACTGGACGTTCCTTAATAACATCTTCAAGTACATCCCAGATATCGTCATCTTCACGATCGATCTTACGCTTAGCATTCTTAATGTTAGAAGCAATACCACGCTTAACCAATTCGTGCATTACAAATGGTTTGAACAATTCCAAAGCCATTGGACGAGGAACACCACATTGATAGAACTTCAATTTTGGTGAAACATCGATAACTGAACGACCTGAGTAGTCTACACGCTTACCAAGCAAGTTTTGACGGAAACGACCTTGCTTACCTTTAAGCATGTGTGAAAGTGACTTAAGTGGACGGTTACCTGGTCCTACAACTGGACGACCACGACGACCGTTGTCAATTAAAGCATCAACAGCTTCTTGAAGCATACGCTTTTCGTTTTGAACGATGATGTTTGGAGCGTTCAAATCAAGCAATCTCTTCAAACGGTTATTACGGTTAATAACACGTCTGTACAAATCGTTCAAATCTGAAGTTGCGAAACGTCCACCTTCAAGTTGAACCATTGGACGAAGATCTGGTGGGATAACTGGAACAGCATCCATAACCATCCATTCAGGCTTGTTGCCTGAGTTCTTGAATGCATCCAAAATATCCAAACGTCTGATTGCACGAGTACGCCTTTTGACCAGTTGCAGTTTGAAGTTCTTTCTTCAAATCCTTAACTTCTTTGTCAAGGTCAACCTTTCTTAAGCAAATCACGGATAGCTTCAGCACCCATTTTAGCTACAAAGCGATTACCGTATTTTGCCTTTTGTTCACGATATTCAGCTTCAGTTAATAATTGCTTAGGTTCAAGATCAGTATCACCTGGGTCAATTACGATGTATGCAGCAAAGTAAATTACTTCTTCAAGCAATCTTGGAGAAATATCCAATACCAAACCCATTCTTGATGGAATACCTTTGAAGTACCAAATATGAGTTACAGGAGCTGCTAATTCGATGTGACCCATACGTTCTCTTCTTACCTTTGAAGAAGTAACTTCAACGCCACAACGATCACAAACTATGCCGCGGTATCTAACACCCTTGTACTTACCACAAGCACATGACCAATCTTTTGTTGGTCCAAAAATTCTTTCATCAAACAAGCCATCTTTTTCAGGCTTTAAAGTACGGTAGTTGATGGTCTCTGGCTTCTTAACTTCACCATATGACCAGCTTCTGATCTTGTTAGGTGATGCAAGACCAATTTGCATACTTTCAAACTTATTTACGTCGATCAAAAGTTTAACCTCCTACTATTTAGAAACTTTACCGTCAGATTTGTCTGCAGGAGCTGCTGGCTTGTCTGCAGTCTTTTCGTCATCTTTTTTATCTTCTGATTTTTCAGTTTCTTCGGCTAACTTCTTCTTTTCTTGTTCTTCTGCCATGCGTGACAATGTATCGATATTCAAGTGTTCACTTGATTCTCCATCCATATCACGAAGTTCAATTTCCTTGTGGTTCATATCAAGAACACGAATGTCCAAACCTAATGATTGAAGTTCCTTAACAAGAACACGGAATGATTCAGGTACACCTGGCTTAGGAATTCTTTCGCCCTTAACGATAGCTTCATATGCTCTTACACGACCAACAACGTCATCTGACTTGTAAGTCAAGATTTCTTGTAATGTGTAAGCAGCACCGTAAGCTTCAAGAGCCCAAACTTCCATTTCACCGAAACGCTGACCACCGAATTGAGCTTTACCACCCAAAGGTTGTTGAGTAACCAATGAGTAAGGCCCGATTGAACGAGCGTGGATCTTGTCGTCAACCATGTGAGTAAGTTTCAAGTAGTGCATGACACCAACTGATACACGGTTGTGGAATGGTTCACCGGTACGACCATCGTAAATAACAGTCTTACCGTCTTTATCAACACCAGCTTGACGAACAGTATCCCAAACATCGTTTTCGTTTGCACCATCAAATACTGGAGTTGCAACGTGAATACCTAATTGACGGGCAGCAGCACCCAAGTGCAATTCAAGAAGCTGTCCAATGTTCATACGTGATGGAACACCCATTGGGTTCAAACAAATGTCTACTGGAGTACCATCTGGAAGGTATGGCATATCTTCTTCTGGAACAACTGCGGCAACAGTACCCTTGTTACCGTGACGACCAGACATCTTGTCACCAACTTGGATCTTTCTCTTTTGGGCAATGTAGACACGAACCATAGTGTTTACACCTGGAGAAAGTTCGTCGCCGGCTTCACGAGTATAAACCTTAACGTCTTGAACGATACCGCCACCACCGTGTGGTACACGAAGTGAAGTATCACGAACTTCACGAGCCTTTTCACCAAAGATAGCGTGAAGTAATCTTTCTTCAGCAGATAATTCGGTTACACCCTTAGGAGTTACCTTACCTACCAAAATGTCGCCATCGTGAACTTCTGCACCGACACGAACGATACCATCGGCATCAAGATCCTTCAATGCATCTTCACCAATGTTAGGCAATTCTCTAGTGATTTCTTCAGGACCAAGCTTAGTATCACGAGCTTCTGATTCGTAGTCTTCGATACTAATTGAAGTGTAGACATCATCCTTAACCAAACGTTCTGAAAGCATGATAGCATCTTCGTAGTTATACATGTTCCAAGTCATAAATGCGATCAATGGGTTTTGACCTAAAGCAAGTTCGCCGTGATCCATAGTTGGACCGTTAGCAATAACATCGCTTACGTCAACGTGATCACCTAATTTAACATTAGGAGTTTGGTTGTATGACTTAGAGTTGTTTGAACGACGGTACTTTTCAAGAGTGTACTTGTCTAAGGTGCCATCTTCACGTCTAATACGGATTTCGTTGGCATCAACGTATTCAACAGTACCTGCAGCCTTAGCAATTAAAGCGGCACCTGAATCGTGAGCTGCACGATATTCCATACCAGTACCAACAAGTGAACCATGTGGGTTGATCAAAGGAGCAGCCTGACGTTGCTGGTTGGCACCCATCAAAGCACGGTTGGAGTCATCGTTTTCAAGGAATGGAATACATGCTGAAGCAACTGAAACAACTTGCTTAGGAATAACGTCCATGTAGTCAATCTTGTCTGGAGTAACTTCGACGTTATCTTCCTTTTGACGAGCCAAAATAATGTTTTCCTTAAATGAACCATCGTCATTCAAAGGAGTGTTAGCACCGGCAATGATGTAGTTATCTTCTTCATCAGCAGTCAAGTAGTCGATCTTGTCAGTTACCTTGTGAGTATCCCAAGAAACACGACGGTATGGAGTTTCAATGAAACCATACTTGTTAATGATTGCATATGAAGCAAGTGAGTTGATCAAACCAATGTTAGGACCTTCAGGTGTTTCAATAGGACACAAACGACCATAGTGAGTATAGTGAACGTCACGAACTTCATATCCGGCACGGTCACGAGTCAAACCACCAGGCCCTAAAGCTGACATACGACGCTTGTGGGTCAATTCACCTAATGGGTTGTGTTGGTCCATGAACTGTGAAAGTTGTGATGAACCGAAGAATTCCTTGATACTTGCAACAATTGGACGAATGTTGATCAATTGTTGTGGAGTAACAGTTGATGGATCTTGGATTGACATTCTTTCACGAACAACACGTTCCATTCTTGCTAAACCAATTCTGAATTGGTTTTGAAGAAGTTCACCAACACGACGAATACGACGGTTACCCAAGTGGTCGATATCATCAGTAGTACCGATCTTGTCTTGCAATGCAAAGAAGTAGTTGATTGAAGCCAAAACATCAGCTGGAGTTAAGTGCTTAACATCTGCAGCAATATGACCGTTAGACATCAACTTAACTTCACGTTCAGGGTCAACCTTTGAGTAAACCTTAATTTCTTGAACAGTAATAGGATCCGGCAATACACCTTCCTTTGAAGGTTGGTAAGTTACCATCTTGAAGTCATCACGATCAAGGTATGGAGCAAGCTTGTCCATTACTTCGTGGTTAACAACAGTATCCTTTTTAGCAATGATTTCACCAGTATCTGGATCAGCCAAAGTTTCAGCTAAAGTTTGACCGTACAAACGGTTCTTAAGTGAAAGCTTCTTGTTGATCTTGTAACGACCAACTGGTGCCAAGTCGTAACGACGTGGATCAAAGAAACGGGCATATAGCAATGAACGTGATGAATCAGTAGTCTTTGGTTCACCTGGACGAAGTCTTTCGTAAATGTCCTTCAAAGCTTCAGCTACACGTGAGTCAGCTGGGTTCTTGTGAACATCCTTGTCCAAAGTAAATTGCAAAGTATCGCTTTGACCAAACATATCAATAATGTCACTGTCAGAGCTAATACCCATTGCTCTAATCAAAACTGTAAGTGGCAACTTACGAGTACGGTCAACACGAACAAATGAAACATCCTTAGCATCAGTTTCATATTCAAGCCAAGCACCACGGTTAGGAATAACAGTAGTACCAAAGATTTGACGACCGTTCTTGTCGTAGTCGCCAGTGTAATATACACCAGGAGATCTTACTAATTGAGAAACGATAACTCTTTCAGCACCATTAACGATGAATGAACCTGATTCAGTCATCAATGGTAAATCGCCAAAGAATACATCTTGAGTCTTAATTTCACCAGTTTCTTGGTTAGTAAGCTTCAAAGTAACGTGCATTGGTGCAGCATAAGTTGCATCGTGATCACGAGCTTCATCAACTGTGTACTTAGGCTTTTGAAGCTTGTAGCCAACATATTCTAATGAAAGCTTACCTGAGAAGTCACTAATAGGCATAATGTCGTCAAAGACTTCTTTAATGCCTTTATCAAGAAACCACTTATATGATTCGGTTTGAACATCGGTCAAGTTTGGCAGCTTCAATACTTCCTTAATTCGGGAAAAACTGCGTCTAGTTCGATGCTTACCGTAGTTCACTACGTGTCCATTTAACAAGGAAAAACATCCTTTCTGTCTAAGAAAGCAAATATTACATTTCTGTTACAAATTCAAAAAATCCGCAATTTTAGGCATAAAAAAGACAAAAACAACGTATGTCGTTTTTGTCAATATCATTTTGCTGGACAATAGATCAGCAAAATCCTGAATCTCAGTTTTTTTGAAATCAGCAAAAATTTATATGTTATTTTCGGTAAACTGTCAAGGTTAAATGCCTATTACTACTTGACTTTTTCCAATTTTTTTAGGTAGCTTTAGCAATTTCAAATTTTAACTTGCCATGTTGACTGCCAATCTTCAAAGTATCACCTTTTTGAACTTCACCAGTTATCAACATTTCAGCCACTTTATCTTCAATGTCATTTTGAATTGCTCTTTTAAGAGGACGTGCTCCGTTTTCTGGATCATAACCATCTTGAACAATCTTGTCCAAAGCAGCACGAGAAAGCTTAAGCGTAATACCCTTCTTTTGCAAACGTTCAACCAATTTGTGAGTAAGCAAAGTAACAATGCTACGCAATTGCTTCTTATCCAATTCATCGAAGACAATTGTTTCATCAATTCTGTTCAAAAATTCTGGACGGAAGAATTGCTTGATTGCTTGTTCAACCTTGCTTTGTCTTTCCTTAGCTTGATCTGCATTGTCAGCATTAAAGCCAACTGCGTTTTGATCAAACAATGAACGTGAACCTAAGTTAGAGGTCATGATGATAATAGTATTTCTAAAGTCGACTTTTCTACCCTTAGAATCGGTCAAAAATCCTTCATCAAGGACTTGTAAAAGCAAGTTAAATACATCTGGGTGGGCTTTTTCTACTTCATCAAGCAAAACTACTGAGTATGGGTGACGACGAACTTGTTCTGAAAGTTGACCACCTTCTTCATAGCCAACGTAGCCAGGAGCCGAACCAATCAACTTGCTTGAAGCAATTTGATCCATATATTCAGACATATCGAGTCTGATCATGTTGTCTTCTGAATCAAACATTGCTGCAGCAACTGACTTAGCAAGTTCAGTTTTACCTACACCTGTTGGTCCTAAGAATAAGAATGAACCAATTGGACGATGTTCATCCTTAATTCCACTTCTACTACGACGAATAGCGCGAGCAACTGCAGAAACAGCCTTGTCTTGGCCGATAACACGCTTGTGCAAGAGGCTCTCCAGGTTAGCCAATTGACGTGTTTCGTTACGCTTCATTTGGGTAACTGGCACACCAGTCCAATCTGAAACAACCTTAGCGATGTCTTCAGGCTCAACGATTGCACTTGCACTTACCTTAGAATGCAAAGTATCGATCAACTTTTCACGTTGTGCTTGCAAGTTATTTTGTTCATCTTGCAATTGAGCAGCCTTAACAAAATTTTGACTTGCAGCAGCTTCATTCTTTTGATCGATCAAATTCTTAATCTTATCGTTGATTTGCACTAATTTGTCATTAGAGCCGACATTATTGCGGATCTTTACTGCTGCACTAGCTTCATCGACTAAGTCAATCGCCTTGTCTGGTAAAAATCTGTCAGAAATGTAACGACTTGATAAATCAACAGCGTCTTCAAGGCTAGCTTCAGGAATAGCTACGTGGTGGAACTTTTCATATTTTGGCTTTAAGCCTTGTAAAATAGCCAATGCTTCTTTTCTTGAAGGTTCGTTAAGACGAACTTGTTGGAAACGACGAGCCAAAGCTTGATCTTTTTCAATGTACTTTTGATATTCATCAAAAGTAGTTGCACCAATCATTTGGATATCACCACGAGCAAGTGATGGCTTCAAAATATTAGAAGCATCGATTGCACCTTCGGCACCACCAGCACCAATCAAGGTATGCATTTCATCAACAAACAAGATGACCTTGCCGTCTTTTGCGATTTCATCCAAGATCTTCTTCATTCGATCTTCGAATTCACCACGGTACTTAGTGCCGGCAACCAAGTTACCCATATTCAGTGCCATGACACGCTTATCAAGTAAATCTTCTGGCACCTTTTTCTTAACGATTTCTGTGGCAATTGCTTCAGCTACGGCAGTCTTACCAACACCTGGTTCACCAACCAAAACTGGGTTGTTCTTAGTACGACGAGAAAGAATTTGAATTACACGTTCAATTTCCTTAGAACGACCGATAACTGGATCGATAGCTCCTTCGCGTGAACGTTGATTCAAGTTAATTGCAATCTTATCCAAGGTAGGTGTTGTACTTGCCTTACGTTTCTTTTGTGCTGGTGCTGAGGATGTATTATTGTTGCCTAACCAGTTAGCTGAATCCGCAAAATCTTGGTCTTGTGCCAAACTATCAATTGCATCTTGACGCAAACGACCAATATCAACATTCAAATTCTTTAAAATTATTGCTGATAAGACTTGTTCACTAGCAGTTATTCCTAGCAAAACATGGTTAGTTTGAATTTCTTTGTATCCACCTTGATCCGCTTGTCTCTTAGCGTAGTCTAGTGCCAAGCTCAAACGAGGTGACATTTCCATATAACTAGCTTTAGGTGCTGAACCGTAACCGGTGTAGCGCTCAATTTCTTCACGCACAGCAGTAGGAGTTAAGCCCCATGAACGAAGTATCTTCCCTGCTTCACCGTCTGTTTCAATTACTAAAGCCAATAAAACGTGTTCTGTTCCGATTAAGCGATGATGGAAATTCTGTGCTTGTTCACGTGCAATTTCCAATACTTGATTAACGCTTTTACTATATGAGTTTTCCATACAAACACCACCCCTTTAAAATACGTTATGGTATTTTACTTTTATTTTGTCAGTAAGTAAAATAATTTAACTTATCTCCGTGATCATTATGATCAAAAACGCGCAATTAATCAAAAATTGCGGCGGCAATTTCAGTTAAATATTTTTGATCTGTTTCATCAAAATTTTTTAGCTTAGTAGAATCAAAATCGAAAACGCCCCATAATTTTTCATCCTTAAAAATAGGCACGACGATTTCAGAATTCGAAGCACTGTCGCAAGCGATGTGACCAGCAAATTCATGGACGTTGGGCACAATTTGCGTTTTTTCTTCCTTAGCTGCTGTTCCGCAAACGCCTTTACCCATTTGAATATGCACACAAGCTGGCATCCCTTGGAATGGGCCTAAAATCAACTCGCCGTTTTCAAAGCGATAAACACCAGCAAAATTAACATTATTAAGCGAATTAAACAAAAGCGCAGATAAATTAGCAGTATTGGCAATCCAGTCATCTTCGCCATCAACTAGTGCCTTTGCCTGCTGCACTAACAATTCATAATTTTCTTTCGTAGTAGCTGTCATTTTCATGTCCCCTATAGTTTTAGTGTGTATTATAGCAAAAAGAAAAAAGCTGTCTATTAAGACAGCTTGAATATAATCGGGAAAACGCGATTTGAACGCGCGACCTCTACGTCCCGAACGTAGCGCTCTACCAAACTGAGCTATTTCCCGAAAAAAAAGACTCACCATTCGGTGAGCCTTCTATCTTGGAGCGGAAGACGGGATTCGAACCCGCGACCCCCACCATGGCAAGGTGATGTTCTACCACTGAACTACTTCCGCAATACAAAAAGTATTATATCAAAGATTACCTACTTTGCAAATACTTTTTTGAGAAAAAAGTTGAATTACTTAGCTTCAAAATAGTAACTATCAAAAGTCAGCTCTAAGTCCAACTTAATATTACCGGTACCGCTCTTAGAATTCTTAGGCACATGAATTTCACCGATGGTATCGCCATCTTTGTCTACTAGATCATAATTTCTGTTCCTTTTACTTGGCTTAAAATTATTGACTCTTACATGTGCTTTAAAATCATATTCGTTAACTGGAAGCTTGCCCTTATGTGAAAGCATTGAGCGATTCCAATTAGTACCACGTCCTTCATTAATCATACTAGGGTTAACAAAAGAAATATTGCTAAATTTAAATTTAGGTTTATTACCTACAAAAGCAGACTTTTTAGCTGACTTTAAAGTTAAATTCTTTAAGAAAATATTCTTAACTTGCTTTACTGAATATGGTGAAGCTGGATCGTGATCATAATCTTTGTGAGATAAAACTTTTAGTCCATCTTTATCACAACGAACCTTAATAACCCAGAAACTATATCCGCTGTCTTTACCAGCCGGAATGTCAACGGAGCCTTGAATATTATCTCGAATTGCCGCATCCGTTCTAGGATTATTAATAGTCGAATAGAAAGTCAATCTTAGGTTTTGGTCACTTGGCTTTTTCCAATTCTTTACATACATTTCATTTGCAATTGTATAAGTACCGTAAGGCATATGATCAAAATCATGATATTGATCATTGTAAATAATAAATGTATCTTCATCCCAAGTCCCAGGTTGCGCCGGATCTAAAATATTTGCTCGAGCACCGTTTTTCAACAATCCACGTTCATTGAAAAATCTATTTATCAATTGCGAAGATGATTCATGGTAATCCTCCTCATCATCTGCTTTAACTGTTTGATTAGTAGTTAATCCTATAGCCACTAAACTAAAAAAGAATAACGCTAAAAACAGAGATCCAATCTTTTTTAATTTCATAAATCTATCCCTCCAAAAATAAAATCATTTGTATTTTATCACCAAAGCACCTTTATGTTAATAGTCCTTGAATAACAAAAATCTCATACCCATGTTTCAAAACACAGATATGAGATTTATTTTTATATCAAAATTTGATATTACTTGTTTTCTTTATTCTTCTTAGCTAAGTCATCCTTAACTTCTGCGTCGATTGAAGGAACAGCTTCAGGACGCATTGTTGGGAACAAAAGAACATCACGAATAGCTGGAGCATCAGTCAAAAGCATTACCAAACGGTCAATACCGATACCCAAACCACCTGTAGGTGGCATACCGTATTCCATAGCACGAAGGTAATCTTCATCGATCATGTCAGCTTCGTCGTTACCTGCTTCACGTTCTTCCATTTGAGCTTCGAAACGTTCACGTTGGTCGTCAGGATCGTTCAATTCTGAGAAGGCGTTACCGTATTCTTCACCCATGATGTAAATTTCGAAACGATCAGTAAATCTTGGATCGTCAGCATTCTTCTTAGCAAGTGGTGAGATTTCTACTGGGTGACCGTAAACGAAGGTTGGGTCAACAATAGTTTCTTCACAGTACTTTTCAAAGAAGGCGTTAATAATGTGACCAACTTTCCAGAACTTTTCAACGTGGATGTCGTGGTCTTCCGCAATCTTAGTTGCTTCTTCAAGAGTCATTGGCTTCCAGAAGTCAACGCCAGTCTTTTCCTTGATCAAGTCAACCATGTGAACGCGACGGAATGGCTTGCCTAAGTCAATGTCAGTACCTTGGTAAGTGATCTTACCGTCATCTGAAACAACCTTAGCTGCAGCACGGATAATACCTTCAGCTTCATCCATAACATCGTGGTAGTCCCAGTATGCTGCGTAACTTTCAAGTTCAGTAAATTCTGGGTTGTGGTGAGTGTCCAAACCTTCGTTTCTGAATACACGGCCGATTTCGTAAACACGTTCCATATCACCAACAATCAAACGCTTAAGTGGAAGTTCCAAAGCAATTCTCATGTAAAGGTTAATATCCAAAGCGTTGTGGTGAGTAATAAATGGACGAGCTTCAGCACCACCAGGAATGTTGTGAAGTACTGGAGTTTCAACCTCCAAGAAGTTTTGACCATTTAAGTAGTCACGAATAGCTTGAATGATTTGAGTACGGTGAACAAAGCGCATGTAGCTGTCACGGTTAGTGATCAAATCAAGGTAACGTTGACGGTAAATTGCTTCAACATCCTTCAAGCCGTGGTACTTGTCTGGTAAAGGACGAAGAGCCTTGGACAAGAATGTTACGTGAAGAGCTCTAATAGTAAGCTCGCCAGTATCGGTTTTCATAACTTCACCATCGATACCTAAGAAGTCACCGATATCTGATTTCTTGAAGATCTTGTAGTTGTCTTCACCAACGATGTCTTTACGTACGTAAATTTGAATCTTGCCAGTACGGTCGTAAAGGTCAGCGAAACCCACCTTACCCTTACCACGCTTAGCAAGCATACGACCAGCAATTTTGGTCTTAGGCATGTCATCGTTTAATTCATCTTTATCTTCTTTGCCATACTTTTCTTCTAAAGTACTTGCTAAATCTTGACGATCAAATTTTCTTTGGCCAAATGGTTCAATTCCATTTTCGCGCATTTCGTCCATCTTTTGGCGACGAACTCTTAATTGGTCGTTCATTTCATTCTTTGCCAATTTATCTTTCCTCCATTTATTTGTTCTTTGTCGCGCGCCGTGCAATACGAGCTTCTTCTCATTTTTTCGTATTCATCTACAAAGTTATCAAGCAAGTCATACACTTCTTGACGCGTCCAGACCTCATTTATTTTAGCACGAGTACGGGCCGAACGGGGAATTCCCTTTAAATAGTATGCAGCTTGTTGACGAAATTCAGGAACTGCCCGCTTTTTCGCCGTGAATTTTAATCAATCCTTCAAGCTGATGCTTAGCTGTTTCAACTTTTTCACGCACAGTTTGTGGTGGCAAAGTTTCACCAGTCTCTAAATAATGTACCATATCCTGCAAAATCCAAGGATTACCTAGTGCGGCACGTCCTACCATCACTGCAGTACAACCAATTTCATCTAGAGCCTTCTTAGCAAGCTCAGGGGTTCTGATATCACCGTTTGCTACGAATGGTACATCCAAAACTTGGGCAACATCATGCAAAACTCCCCAATCAGCTTCACCTTGATACATTTGCTTTCTAGTTCTACCATGCATTGCAATCATGCTGGCACCTGCTTCTTGAGCAGCCAATGCATTTTCTACGGCAAAAATATGCTTGCGATCCCAACCAATTCTCATTTTAACAGAAACTGGTTTTTGCACATTCTGTACCACGGCATGAACCATTTGATAAATCTTGTTAGAATCAAGAAGCCATTTAGATCCTGCATCAGTTTTAGTAACTTTAGGTACAGGACAACCCATGTTGATATCAATGATATCAGCATCAGTATGTTGATCAACGTACTGAGCAGCTTGTAGCAATGTTTCTTCGGTCCCTCCGAAGATTTGAATACTCATTGGGTGTTCTCTTGGGTCAACATCCATCATGCTCAAAGTTTTCTTATTTCGATAAATAATCCCATGATCTGAGATCATTTCGCAGACAACCAGCCCAGCTCCGAATTCCTTACATACAACGCGGAATGCTGAGTTTGAAACTCCCGCCATCGGCGCAACAACAACTCGGTTTGGAATGGTGATATCGCGAATTTTCCAGCTGTTATCCACCAAATCATCCTTTCAAAATACTCTATTATAATATCAAAAAAGCCCCAGAGGATAAAACCTTAGGACTTTTTAATTAAAATTAATAATCTTTGTCGTCTTTTTTCTTGGCTAAAATTTCTTTCAATTCATCTTCAGTGTAGTGATATTTGTTGCCACAGAAGTTGCAAGTAAGTTCAGCACCGTGATCTTCATCGATCATAGCTTTTAATTGTGAGGACTTCAAGGTTTCAAGGATTCCAGCGTACTTTTTCTTTGAACAGTCACAGCTGAATGCGACGTCGTCTTTTTCAAGGATCTTGCAGTCAGTACCTAAAATCTTGTGGGCCAAATCTTCTGGAGTCATTCCGTCTAAGAATGAAGTTGAAAGAGCTGGTAATTCATCGATGCGCTTGATAGTTTGATCAATCAAGGCATCACTTGCACCTGGTAAAGCTTGAAGCATAAATCCGCCGGCTTCACCAATTGAATTATTTGGATTTACAAAAACAGACAAACCAACGGCTGATGGAATTTGTTCTGACTTAGTAAGGTAGTATGCAAAGTCTTCGGCAATTTCACCAGAAACGATTGGCACTTGACCAGTGTAAGGTTCCTTTAAGCCGAGGTCCTTAGTAACTTCAAACCAACCTTGACCAACAGCCTTTTTAACATCAATGTGACCATTCTTCTTAGGTGGCAAAGCAATGTGTGGGTTCTTTACATAGCCCTTAACAGTTAAATCAGACTTAGCAGTTACAATTGTTGGGCCAACTGGACCGTTGCCTAACAATCTAACAGTTAATTCTTCTTTATCAGTAAGTTCGGCACCTGCCAAAAGCAATGAACCTACTAAAGTACGACCAAGTACTGCTGCAGATGCTGACCATAAATCATGACGCTTTTGGGCTTCGCTTACCACACCTTTAGCAGTAATTGTTAGCAAACGTAAATTCTTAGTTTTATCAATTGATTTTACTAAATAATCATTCATCATTTATCCTTCTCTCTAAAAAAATAGAGCCTTTTCAGGCCCTACTTTTTATTTAATTATCTTTGTGCTCATCGTCTTCTGCAGGTGAATCTGTCTTAGTTGAATCAGTGTTTTGATTCTTTTCAGGATTTTCTGCATTGTGTTCTTCAACTTCATGATTCTTTTCTGATGGAGTTTCCAAAGCATCCTTTTCTTGATCAGCTAAAGCTTGATCTGAATCTTTCTTTTCTGCCTTTTCAACTTCACGCTTTTCTGCAGCGGCTTTAGCCTCTTCGTAAGTTGAAGCCTTTGATTCGCTTGGATATTCGCTTTCGTACTTTTCAGGCATCTTACCAGTCTTGTACAAAGACATGATTTGCTTTTCGTCCAAAGTTTCGTATTTAAGCAAAGCTTCCGCAATAATTCTGTGCTTTTCTTTGTTTTCTTTTACGATTTCTAAGGCCTTAGCATGAGCTTCATCCAAGATCTTCTTGACAGCTTCATCAATCTTAGCAGAAGTTGCTTCACTGTATGGCTTGAATCCGTAAGGATTGGTTTCGCCTTCTTTTTCAAGCTCAACCATACCTAAGGAGTCAGTCATACCGTAGTTAACAACCATGCTATGAGCAATTGCTGTAGCTTGTTCAAAGTCGTTTGAAGCACCGGTTGATTTATCACCAATGGTTGCTTCTTCACCAGCACGACCACCCATTAAACCAACAATTTGTTCAAATAATTGTTTCTTAGTCAAAATGAATTGATCGTCTTTTGGAAGCATGATGTTGTAACCACCAGCACGACCACGTGGCACGATAGTTACTTTACGTACAGTTCTTGAATCGCTTAAGACCAAACCACAGATTGAGTGTCCAGCTTCGTGGAAAGCAACTCTACGTCTTTCGGGTTCTGCAATCAAGCGGTCCTTCTTAGCTGGACCAGCGATTACACGGTCTTCAGCTTCATCAATATCTGAAGCAGTAATTTCGGTACCGTTTCTACGAGCAGCTACCAAAGCAGCTTCGTTCAAAACGTTAGCTAAGTCAGCACCTACAAAACCAGGTGTTTGACGAGCAATTTCCTTCAAGTCAACGTCTGGAGCAAGTGGCTTGTTCTTGGCATGTACCTTCAAAATAGCTTCACGACCACGAACGTCAGGACGACCAACCAAAACCTTACGGTCGAAACGACCAGGACGAAGCAAGGCTGGGTCCAAAACGTCTGAACGGTTAGTAGCGGCAATGACGATTACGCCTTCGTCGCCTTCAAAACCATCCATTTCAACCAATAATTGGTTCAAAGTTTGTTCACGTTCATCGTTGCCACCACCGGTGCCGTTACCACGACGACGACCAATGGCATCAATTTCATCGATAAAGATGATACTTGGTGCATTCTTCTTAGCGTTGTTGAACAAGTCACGTACACGACTAGCACCAACACCAACAAACATTTCAACGAAGTCTGAACCTGAGATTGAGTAGAATGGTACGTTAGCTTCACCAGCTACGGCACGAGCAAGCAAAGTTTTACCAGTACCGGGAGGACCCTCAAGTAAAACACCGGATGGGATTCTAGCACCCAATTTAGTGTATTTCGATGGGTCTTTTAAGAATTCAACAACTTCGACCAATTCTTGCTTTTCTTCTTCTTCACCAGCTACGTCAGAGAAACGGACCTTATTCTTAGAAGGATCCTCTGGTTTAACATGTGAGCGACCAAAGTTCATAATTCCGCCGCTGCCACCACGACCAGCACCGCTTTGGTTCATCATCATCCAAAGCATGACGATAAATAAAACAGTTGGCACAAGCATGACAATGGTTGAAATCCAATTGCCTGATTGTGATTCTCCCTGAGTAGTCATCCGAGCATTACTCTTTTGTGCCAAGTTCTGCACATTAGAAACTGTCGAATCATTTTGTAACATGGTAGTAGAGAAGTTAGACACTTTTCTACTTGAGTTATTACTAAAGAAATCAAAACTATTATTTGATTGATTCTTTGTTGTTTGTGCATTCTTGTAACTACCTGTAACAGTGTAGACACCATTAGCAGGTTGAACACTAAAGTTTTTAACTTTGCCTTGGCGTAAATCCTTAACAAATTGGGAGTAGCTGATATTTTCACTACCGCCTCCATTGTTAGAACCGCCGAGTGCCCAGTTGATTCCCCATAGGAGTAGAAGGAACACAACTATATAGAAAAGGCCATTTGAAAGTAGCCTATTCCGGTTATTCTTCATAAAAAACCTCCGCAAAGTCTTCAAGTTATACGTTTAAAATTCTATCACAAAATATGTTGCGACCACTAATATTTTCAACTATTTTGAAGACTTTTTAACATTTATATAAAAAATACTGTTTACCGTTTTCAATCCAATTTTGATTTTGATATGCCACTTCGACAAAAACTGGTTCATCATCTGCATAAATAGTTAGACATAGTGGTCGTAAAGATAATGGAACAGCATGTTCCGCAAATTTTTTCTTTGCTTTGGTTCTTTGACCATCTTGAAGCAAAAGTTTTGCCCCAGGAATCAGTGACCCTGCACTAAAATCCGCTTTTTCTTCAAACCAAAAATCACCTATTTCTGCCTTATCTTTTGCTTTTTGATCAGTTAATACAAATGTCACACCTTGAAAAGCAAACGGAATATTCAATTGAATCGGATAAGGAACTATCATATTTATTTTTGCTTTTTTAGTCAAATAAAAATAGCCCTGATACTCAATTACGGCAAAATTACCTAAAATTTTTATTAACGCGGCGGTGGAATTTTTCCCAGATATTCTTCTGCCAAAAAATATTTCGCTCATTTTCTGGTAAAGCAGTTAATTTTTCACTTTTAATGCGATATGCCTGCCCCAAAAAGGGAGTCAATTGACCAATGTCGTCTACTTTTTGGTCAATAAATTCATCTAAATTAGTCATTTTCTTGCTATAGTTCAAAGCATTCGCAATTAAAGCAGGATTTTCTTTTTTTAGTAGCGGAACAACATGGTGGCGCAGTCGATTGCGCATGGTTTCATCCTCGTTGTTAGTCGAATCCGTGATAAACTCAATGCCATTTTTTCGATCATACTCAAACAGTTCTTGCTTGCTATAAGCCAAAAGTGGCCTAAGTAGGGAAACTCCATGCATTACCCCTACTGCTTGCAAGCTATTCATTTCTTCGGGATTGCCCGAGCGAATAAACTTAAGCAAAATATTCTCTAGCAAATCATCACCATGATGGGCCGTTAACAAATAATCTGCCTTTTCTTTCTTAGCTATTTGAGTCAAAAAAGCATAGCGTGCATCCCTCGCCGCTGCCTCAATCCCTGCAGCCGGCTGCTCATCTTTTGCCCACACTGCCGTAAACAGCGGAATATCGTACTTCTTGCAATACTCCTGCAAAATCTTAGTCTCGTTTTTACTATCGCTGCGCAATTGATGATCAAAATGAGCCGCAATTACCTGCACCTTCATCTTCTGCAACATATCGAGTAAGGCCATCGAATCCGGCCCCGCACTTGCCGCTACCAAGAATTTTTTATTATTCAGCTCGATGCCGTTATCTTCAAAAAAATCATTAATCTTCATAAATTTACCTAACAAAAAATGGCCCACTACAGGCCATTTCCTAATTTTCAGTTAACACTTGCTTTAACTTGGCAATTTCTTTTTTGGCATCTTTAGCCGTCTTATTTAGAACTTGATCAAATTCAGCAGGCTTTACATCTGAAAATTGATTATCATGATCAATTAACTTCGGATCATTCACACGAGTAATCGACAAATTAAATCTGCCCTTATGAATATGAACGACAACTACGCGGACTTCCTGTCCAACCTTGTATTGCCGTCTTTCTCTTGGCCAATTATTGCCAAAATCACCATGGTGAACTAATCCTGAATGCTTATTTGGCAAAGTAACGAAAATTCCTAAGTCAGTAATATTGTTAATTACTCCCGTTACTCGATTGCCAGCTTGGTATCTTTCCATTAATTATCGTTTCCTTCGTGGACGTTATAAATCTTCTCATTATTTTTAGAGTAATAGAACTTATAACGAATTAGCTTTGCAACATAATTTGGATCCTTTAGATCCTGTCTTTTCGTTGTCAACTCGCGATCTTTAGCTTTCACTTGAGCTAAAGTTTGTTTTTCAGCTTCAACTTGGTTATTTATTCGTCCAGTTTGAGAAATCTTAATTGCAATTTGTACACCTAATACAACAAAGATAATTGCAAAAACAGCAATTATTCTGTTCAATCTTACGCGATGCACTTCTTTTTCTCTTTTAGCCTGTTTACGTTTTAAACGCGCCCTTTGCTCTTCTGGACTCATCGAATTATAAATACGTGGACCATGATTCATTTTTGTTAATCCCCTATTGCTTGTTACTGTAAATGCAATTAAGTTAAGTATAACAGCGATTTACTTAAAAGTCATTAATCAACTAATTCGTAAAGTTCGCTTGCTTCAGCCTTTTTAGTAGTCTCACGAATATTCAAAACCTTGGCTTTAATAACTCTAGCACCGTAGCCAATTTCAATAATGTCATCAATTTTAACATCATAACTTGACTTAACGACACGACCATTAACCTTGATTCTGCCTTGGTCTGCCATTTCCTTAGCTACAGTTCTTCTTTTAACTAATCTTGAAACTTTCAAAAATTTATCAATTCTCATTTTTATTCCTCGCAATTATCTTTGTACAATATCGCTTGCTGCCTGCAAGAATGTGGCTAATTCATTGAATAAAACACGATTCTTCATTTCATCAGGCATTTGCAGCAATACTACCATCCGTTTTTCTTGATTCATGCTAATACGGGCTTTCATATTCACGTGTTCAAGTGCCTTGAAGATATTAGGTCCTTCTAATTCACGTGAAGCCGCATTATTGAATTCAACTTTAATTTTATCGCCAGTTTTAAGGACAGTCAGCACTTGCGCCAAATCTGCATCAACCTTTAAACCAGCAACCGCCAACAAGTTCTCTACTGCTGTAGGATAATCACCGAAACGATCAATTAATTCGTCTTCAATTTTATCCAACTCATCTTGATCGGCAACAGCTTTAATCTTCTTATAGAATTCGATCTTTTCTTCCTGATCGCCAATATATGAATCAGGAATATATACTTCAAGCTTAAGATCGATTTCAGCATTCGACTTCTTAACGGCCTTTTTGCCCTTACGTTCTTTAATAGCATCACTCAACATTTGTGAGTACAAGTCATAGCCAACACTATCGATAAAGCCGTGCTGCTGGGCACCTAGCATGTTGCCGGCACCTCTGATTGATAAATCACGCATGGCAATCTTGAAACCTGACCCAAGTTCAGTAAAGTCGCGAATCGCATCTAGCCGCTTTTCACCAACTTCAGTCAAAACCTTATTTGGTCGGTAAAGGAAATAGGCATAAGCCAATCTGGCACTTCTACCAATTCGACCACGCAATTGATACAGCTGACTCAAGCCATAGTGATCGGCATCTTCAATGATCATAGTATTAACGTTAGGCATATCAATACCAGTTTCAATGATCGTGGTCGTTACCAAAATATCAAATTCACGATTCAAAAAACGATACAGAATATCTTCCAGCTGGTTCTGACTCATTCTGCCGTGTGCACTAGCGATCCGGGCATTTGGAATCAACTGCTGCAACTTTTCAACCGTTTCGTCGATGTCGCTAATTCGGTTGTGTAAATAAAAGACTTGACCGCCACGCTTCATTTCTCTTAGACAGGCATCCTTGATTACGCTAGGAATTTGTTCCATGACGTAAGTTTGAATTGGATATCTATTTTGTGGTGGAGTTTCCATAACTGATAAATCACGTACCCCAACCATTGACATGTGCAACGTACGTGGAATTGGCGTAGCCGTCAGCGTCAAAACATCGATATTTGCCTTTAATTGCTTTAACTTTTCCTTGTGTTTAACACCAAAGCGCTGCTCTTCATCAACAATTAACAGACCCAAGTCCTTGAAATGCACATCTTTAGACAAAAGCCGGTGAGTTCCCACAACTATGTCGATTTTGCCATCTTCAAGTCCTTCGATGATCTCTTTTGATTCAGCCGGAGTTTGAAAACGTGACAACATCGCCGTGTTTACTGGGAAATCCTTAAACCGATCCTGAATTGTCTCATAGTGCTGCTGAGCCAAAATAGTCGTAGGTACCAAAAAGGCAACCTGCTTATTATCTTGAATTGCCTTAAAAGCAGCCCGCAAAGCAACTTCAGTTTTACCAAAACCAACGTCCCCAACTAGCAAACGATCCATTGGCTTCGGCTTTTCCATATCTTCTTTAATTTCCTTAATTGAACGCAACTGGTCAGGCGTTTCAGGGTATGGAAAGGCATCATCGAATTGGCGCTGCAAGTCATCATCTGGTGAAAAGGCAAAACCTTTTTCAGATTCACGTTTAGCATAAAGTTCGATCAAATCATCGGCAATATCTTCAACCTTAGATTGAACTTTCCGCTTGGTTTTAGCCCATTCGCTACCACCTAGTTTGTTAATATGTGGCGTCTTGCCCTCTGAACCAACGTATTTTTGAACCAAGCTCAATTGATCCGCTGGCACGAAAAGCTGGTCGCCATGCTGGTAAGTAATGGTGATGTAGTCTCGTTTTACGCCATTATTTTCGAGAGTCTTAATTCCTTCAAAACGGCCAATACCGTGATTGACGTGAACAACGTAGTCGCCAGGTTTAAGTTCGGTATAATTACGCAATCTTTGCGCGTTTTCCAATGTCTTAATTCGTTTTTTACGTTGCGGACGCTTATTAAATAGTTCTCGTTCAGTTAAATAAACTAATTTAACCGTTGGTAAAGAAAAGCCGCTGGCATAGCCACCAACCATGATTTGAGCTCTGCCTTCAACTAATTCGTCTTCACCGACAATTGGCAAATTAAGGCCAAAATCAGCCATTGTTTGATCAATCTGTCTAGCTCTTTTATCATTGTCGGCTTGCAAGACAACCGTTTGACCAGACTTTTGGTAGGATTCAAGTTCTGATTTAATCAACGGCATTTGACTAAAGAATTGTTTCCGGCTCACGCGTTTGCCAGTTGAGCATCTGTCCTAAACGCAAGCGTCCCATGCTTCTTTGGAAAAGTGAGAAGTAAATCCGATGATGCTTATCTTTACTTAAAACATCATCAAAATCAGACCGCAATTCTTGATGTGACAACATTGCGCCAGTTTTTAGTTCATCACTAATAAATGCCGCATTTTGCTTATCCACGTCTTCAACTGCTTGCTTAATCAATGGCAAATCATCCAATAAAATTTCACCATTTTTAGGCAAATATTCTAATAAGCTGCTTGGCTTTTCAATTAAGTAGTCGACCAAAAAGGCGTAATTATCCGGCAACCCGCCATCTTCAAGATTATCGAGCGCTACTGCAAAGTGATCTTTTACAGCCTTAGCTGGTGCAGGTGCATCGACCATATCCTTTTTAATTTTTTCCGCTGCATTAAAAATTGCATCCTTGGCAAAAACGCGGTCTTGCGCAGCAGCCACCGTTACCTGCTCAATTTCTTTTTGACTCCGTTGACTTGCCAAGTCAAATTCCTTGATAGTATCAATTTCATCGCCAAAGAATTCGATTCTGACCGGATTTTCACGATCTAGTGGATAAATATCCAAGATATCACCACGAATGGCAAATTCACCAGGACGGGCTACCAATGCCTCTTTTTTATAGCCAGCACCAACTAACCAATTATTCAGTTCGGTTAATTCATATTCTTTTTCTGGTGCAAATTCTCGCCGTGCCTTGGCAAAATCTGCCGGCGACGACAATTTATACTGCAATCCCTGTGGTGTGGTTACCACAATGCCAGGTTTACCGCTCAATAAAAAATTCAAAGATTGGATTCGGCTGCTTAATTCGTCTGGTGAACTAACCGCAGTTTGCGTAGCAATGGTTGCATCGACTGGAAAATAATGGGCAGCATCGTCTTCCAAAATTGAGTTTAATTCACCATATAGGTTCTGGGCCTTGCTTTCATTTTCTTCAATTAAAATTAAAGGCGCATTTGGCTCAGAAACAATTTGCTTTAAGAGTAGACTAAAAGCACCGGCATTAGCGCCAGTGATTAGTGAGTTTTTTACTTGTTTTGTTTTTGCAATAAAATTATTTAAATCTTGATCTTGTTTAAGTATTTCTGTTAAACGCATTTTAATTATATTTATTCATCAAATATTGACTATCGCGACCTGCAATAAAGTCGTCGATAATCTTTACGCTTGTATCAAATGCATCATCCATCAACTTTTGTTGTTCATCATTAAATGGGGTAAGCACCCATGAAACGACAGTTGCATTCTTAGGGTGACGAATACCGATCTTTAAACGGTTGAACTTTTCAGTTCCTAAATCACGGATAATGCTCTTAATTCCGTTATGACCACCAGATTTACCATTGGCTCTAATTCTAATTTTACCAATTGGCATATCCATATCGTCTTGAATGATCAAAATATCTTCAGGATCAACCTTAAAGAAGTTAGCGACTTGACTAACTGAACGACCCGATTCATTCATATAAGTTTGTGGTTCAAGCAAAATTACATCTTCACCGTTAATTTTTTGCTTGGTCCAAAGTCCTTCAAATTTATCCTTATCTAGTGACAAGCCCTTTTCATCAAGATAATGATCCATTGTCATAAATCCTGTGTTGTGCTTGGTTTTATCGTATTTTTGGCCTGGATTGCCTAAACCTGCAATTATTTTCATTAATATATACCCCTCATTACATAATCCCTCATATAATAGCACAAACAATAAATAATAATTTTATTAATGCTTGCTAACATGGTATAATTTGCTTTGTTAAAATTATCACTAATAAAAAGGAGACTTTATTGTTATGGCAAGAGTTGAAAAACCCCGTAAAGTTATTTTAGTCGGTGACGGTGCCGTAGGTTCTACCTTCGCATTCTCAATGGTACAACAAGGTATCGCTGAAGAATTAGGTATCATCGACATCGCTAAGGAACACGTTCAAGGTGACGCAATCGACTTAGCAGATGCTACTCCATGGACTTACCCAAAGAACATCTACGCAGCTGATTACCCAGACTGCAAGGACGCAGACTTAATCGTTATCACTGCTGGTGCTCCACAAAAGCCAGGTGAAACTCGTCTTGACCTTGTAAACAAGAACTTGAAGATTTTATCATCAATCGTTGAACCAATCGTTGAATCAGGCTTTGATGGTATCTTCTTAGTAGTTGCAAACCCAGTTGACATTTTGACTCACGCAACTTGGAAGATCTCAGGCTTCCCTAAGGATCGTGTTATCGGTTCAGGTACTTCACTTGACACTGGTCGTCTTCAAAAGGTTATCGGTGAAATGGAACACGTTGACCCACGTTCAGTTAACGCATACATGCTTGGTGAACACGGTGATACTGAATTCCCAGCATGGAGCTACAACAATGTTGGTGGCGTAAAGGTTAGTGACTGGGTTAAGGCTCACGGTATGGATGAATCTAAGCTTGAAGACATCCACAAAGAAGTTGCTAACATGGCTTACGACATCATCAACAAGAAGGGTGCTACCTTCTACGGTATCGGTACTGCTTCAGCAATGATCGCTAAGGCTATCTTGAACGACGAACACCGTGTACTCCCACTTTCAGTAGCTATGGATGGTCAATACGGCTTACACGACCTTCACATTGGTACTCCTGCAGTTGTTGGCCGCAAGGGTCTTGAACAAATCATCGAAATGCCATTAAGCGATGATGAACAAGCTAAGATGGAAGCTTCTGCAAAGCAATTGAAGGAAGTTATGGACAAGGCCTTCAAGGAAACTGGCGTTAAGGTTCGTCAATAATCCATTAACTTTAATTAAAAAGCATCTCCGCTAAGAAGATGCTTTTTTATTTGCCTAACTATTGTTAAAATATAGTTGATTATCTTAGCTGGTCTTTAATTAATATTTAATTAACTCATTGATTATGCTATAATTACTTGTAATATTTTACCTTTGGAGGCGAACTCATGCTTATTAAATCTTTAGTTATTAAGAAAAATTATTTAACTACAGTTAATGAAAAAGCCACGTTAGCAGAAGCATTAAAAGTCTTAGAAGATTCAGGTTATAGATGTGTGCCTATTGTAGATGATACTGGTACAATTTTCCGCGGTAACATTTATAAGATGCACATCTATCGTCATAAGTCACAAGGCGGCGATATGAATTTACCTGTAACCTACTTGCTTAAGAACGCAACTAAGACCATCAAGGTTAACTCACCTTTCTTCAAGGTATTCTTTAACATCAAGGACTTACCATACATCGCTGTTTTGGATGAAGAAAATCACTTCTACGGTATTCTTACCCACTCAAGATTGCTTGATATGTTGTCAGATGCTTGGGATATCAAGAACGGTTCCTACGTTTTAACTGTTTTGTCAGACAACGCACGTGGTAACTTGATTAAGATGTCTAAGATCGTGTCTAAGCACACTAACATGTCTAGTGTAATGACACTTGATGCGGCAGCTGGTGAACTTCAAGGCGACTTCGTAAGAAGAACATTATTCACCTTACCTGCTGGCGTTTCAGAAATCACTATGAAGACTATTGTTGATAAGCTGCAGAAAAAAGGTTTTGTCGTTTCAGAAATCGAAGATTTGCAAGCTGGTATGACAATCATGAGTGATGAAAACCCTGGCGTATTTATTGAACGCCCATCACAAGACTAAATGAAAATTTGACCTTAATAAAAAGCTTCTAGAAATTCTAGAAGCTTTTTTGTCTGCCTAATATATTTAAATATTACTTTTCGTAGTAAACACGTGGCAAACGATCATTTAATAAGCAAGCTACTTCGTAGTGAATAGTATCAACGTAGTCAGCTGCAGCCTTAATGTTGTTAGGAGCAGTAGGATCAGCTGAGATGATTTCTACCTTAGTACCTACTGGCATCTTTTCTGGCATTTTTACCATAAATTGATCCATACAAATACGACCAACAATTGTGCAATACTTGTCTCCTACCTTAACCTTGAAGCCTTGGAACTTTCTGATCCAGCCGTCGGCATAACCAACAGGTACAGTACCGATAATCGTATCTTCATCAGCCACAAAAGTTGAACCGTAACTTACACCGTCACCCTTATGAATTGTCTTAACATGAGTCAATTCACTTTCAAATGACAAGGCTGGTTCAAGCTTAAATGCAGGCTTTAAATCAGGGGTATCAGGAGTTGAAGATGGGTTTAAACCATAAATTCCGATACCAAAACGAACTAAATCACTCTTGATGCCACTGTGGAAAATACTTGCGGCAGTGTTGTCAATGTGGATCCACTTTGGCTTAACTGTTAACAAGCTTTCCATATGTCTGAACTTCTTAATTTGACGTTCAAAGTAAGATTCATCGCTACTGTCTGCAGAAGCAAAGTGAGCAAACATGCCCTCTACAAAGAAGTTGTCATTGTTTTCCAAGAACTTGTTGGCAGCAATAAAGTCCTCATCTTCGTTAAAGCCGATTCTGCCCATACCTGAATCAATACCTAAATGAATCTTCAATTGTAAGTTGTCTTTTTCTAGGTACTTTTCAGCTTCTTTAAGCCATTCTAAGTTTGGTACAGTCAATGAAACGCCATTGACAGCGGCAATTGGTGCATATTCAGGTGATACAACACCTAAAACCAAAATTGGCTTAACAATGTCGTTGTGACGCAATTGCAAAGCTTCATCCAAAATAGCAACACAAAAACCAGCTGCACCGACTTCATCAGCTACTTTAGCAACTTCAACTGCACCGTGACCATAAGCGTTGGCCTTAACAACTGCCAGCATCTTTTGACCTGGTTCAAGATGCTTCATTTCATTTTCAAGATTTCTTCTAATCGCACCCAAATTAACTTTTACTACTGCAGGACGATGATAGCCTGGAACCATTATTAATTTTCCTCCAAAACTACAAATGTAATAATTTCATGATTATCATGTGTGATACTTGGGAAAATCTTCCCATCAAACTTGGTTGAGGTCATTACAGGATGACCCAAATCATCCCATAGGGTTTCAACGTCTTGAAAACCGACGTACTTGCCAAGACCTGTCCCCATTGCTTTAGAAAAAGATTCTTTTAGTGAAAAACGACCACCAAGATATTCAACTTTTCTTTTGCCCTTCATCTTTTGATATTGAGCAAATTCGTTTGGAGTCAATACTTTTTTTCAGCAAAGGGCATCACCTTTGTCTACAATTTTCTTTACTCGTTCAACTTCAACTGAGTCGATTCCTACACCTTTAATCATAATTTTCACCTCACACAATGACATCATTATAATACAAAAAATGAAGTTGTCAGAATAACAACTTCTTTTTTAGGATAAAAATTAATCTTTTTTATTCTTGATAATAAATTCATGACCATTGCCACGACCGCGCTTACCACGATTGCCATTATGACGATAGTTGTGGTTGTTGCGACGATGATAATTACCATTGCCATGTCCACGATTGTTGCGTCCCTTGCCGCGACCGCCACGGTGGTGACGACCATCTCCCTTGTATGGAAGTGGCTTTTCTGGGGTGATCTTAACCTTAACGTCAGTAGAATCTTTAGAAAGATTCTTCAAGAAGGCTGCAACCAAATCAAGTGCTGAGTAGTTATCAAGCAGTTCACTAGCTTCTTGCGTGTACTTGCCCAAATCACCATTCATCAAATCTTCGATTTCAGCTTCAGCTTGCTTCAATTGACCACGGAAAGCTTGCGCATCTGTAGGTGGACGAAGTGGTGACATCTTCTTCTGGGTTAATTGTTCGATGGTTCTCATGTAGCCAATTTCATTTGGCGTTACAAAAGTTACTGAAATTCCGTTTTGACCGGCACGACCAGTTCTACCAATACGGTGAACGTAAGAATCTGGATCTTGCGGAATATCGTAGTTATAAACGTGAGTAACACCTGAAATATCAAGTCCACGAGCAGCGACATCAGTGGCTACCAAAATATCAAGCTTACCTTCACGGAATCGCTTCAAGACGGCCATTCTGCGAGCTTGTGACAAGTCACCGTGAATACCGGCTGCATTATAGCCACGAGCTTGCAAGCCACGTGTCAGCTCATCTACGCGGCGTTTAGTACGACCAAAGACCAAAGCCAAGTCTGGACCTTGAACATCGATTAAACGACACATAATGTCGAATTTTTCTGATTCTTTGGCACGAACAAAGTATTGATCGATTAAGTCTGCAGTTAATTCCTTAGCCTTAATTTGAACAATTTTAGGATGGTTCATGAACTTTTCGCCAATACGTAAGATTGGCTTAGGCATCGTTGCACTAAAGAGCAAAGTTTGCTTGCGGTTCTTGGCATACTTCAAAATGCTTTCAATATCTTGAATAAAGCCCATATCAAGCATTTCGTCTGCTTCATCTAGAACAACAGCCTTAACTTTGTCCAAATTGATTGTGCCACGCTTTAAGTGATCCAATAAACGTCCTGGAGTACCTACTAAAATTGATGGTACATGGTGCTTTAAAGAACGAATTTGACGACCAATATCAGCTCCACCATAAACTACTTGTACGTGGGTATGTTCATCACGACCTAGACGGAATAATTCCTCTTGAGTCTGAATAGCCAATTCACGCGTTGGTTCAATAATGATCGCTTGAATTGCTTTTTCTTTTTTATCAATAGTTTGTAAAATTGGCAAACCAAAAGCAGCAGTCTTACCTGTACCAGTTTGCGCTTGACCAATTACATCCTTGCCCGCTAAAGCAAGTGGAATAGTTTGTTCCTGGATTGGAGTTGCTTCTTCAAAGCCTGAGCGTTTAATTGCCTTAAGAAGCGCATCGTTTAATCCTAATTCTGAAAATTTCAAAAAATTTATTCTCCTATCTTAGTCGGGCTAAGACATTTTCAAGGTGCATCCCGTGTGAACCCTTTAATACAACAATGTCGTCCGGCTTAATATCATTTTTAAGATCGTCGATCATACGATCCATTTGATCTTGTGTATAATAATGCAAATGTTCTGGCTTATACTTGTCTTTCAATGCATCGTACAAGTTCTTCATTTCAGGGCCGTACAAATATACTTCATTGATGATTTGTGGATCCAAAGTATCACTTAAACCAGCGTGAAGTGCAGGGGAGTTCTTACCTAATTCAAGCATATCGCCCAAGACGGCAATTCTACAACCGTCGTCTTTAACTTCAACTTGACCAAAGCTAGTAACAACGGCTCTAACAGCAGTTGGGTTAGAGTTATAAACGTCGCTCATAATTGCTTCGCCGGCATCGCCCTTTTCCCACTCCATTCTGTTAGCAGTTGGCTTGAAGTTAGAAAGTGATGAGGCAATTTCTTCATCGCTTTCGCCAAAGTGACGACCAACACTAATTGCAGCCATAGCGTTTGAAACGTTGTGCTTACCAATCATTGGGATTGAGAACTTTTGCTCTGAATCGTTAATAGTGAAAGTAGCATGGTGCATGTAGCTCTTAAAGCCAGTAGCGTGAACTGTATCTTCATCCCTGAAGCCAAAGGTAGCCTTAACTTGATCAAGCTTCTTAGCACGTTCTTGTAACAATGGTTCATCACCGTTGAAGATAAATTCACCGTCTTCACGCAAGAAGTCGGTAATTTCCATCTTGGCATCGGCAATCTTGTCACGTGTACCAAAGAATTCGATGTGAGCTTCACCAATCATAGTGATTACGGCTACATCAGGATGAGTCAATTCACTTAAGTGGTGTAATTGACCAGGTCTGTCCATACCCATTTCAAGTACCAAAATTTCAGTATTTGGCTTCATTTCAAGAATGGTCATTGGCACACCAATCTCGTTATTAAAGTTGGCTTGTGTCTTATGAACGTTAAAACGCTTGGACAAAACGGCAGCTACCATGTCTTTAGTAGTAGTCTTACCATTTGAACCAGTAATACCAACTACAGTTGGGTTAACCTTGCGTAAGTAGTAGCGTGCCAAATCTTGCATTGCGCTAAGTGGATCATCTACTTCGATTACCGCAATATTCTCTGGTTTGTTAGGGTGTCCCTTCTTCCAAAGCGTAGCAGAAGCACCATTACTAATAGCACCAGCTACGAAATCATGTCCGTCACGTTCACCTTCAAGTGGTACAAACAAACCACCATTTGTGATCTTTCTGGAGTCAAAGGCAACAGAAGTAATAACTGTTTGATCGTCGCCTTCACAAGTTGTATTTAAAGCCTTGGCAATTTCCGCCATTTGCATTTTCATTGAATAATTACTCCCATAAAAACAATTTTATACAGACACCATTATACTGTCTTTCAAGTATTCTGCCAAATAATCTATAACAAAAAAGCAGCCCCCAATGGGACTGCTTCCACCAGATAAAGGTTTACTTCTTCAAGCCGTACTTCTTGTTGAACTTTTCGATTCGACCATCTGCTTGAGCAAACTTTTGCTTGCCAGTGTAGAATGGGTGTGAATCTGATGAAACTTCAACACGTACTAATGGGTAAGTCTTACCTTCGTAGTCGATAGTTTCTTCTGGCTTCAAAGTTGAACCAGCTAAGAACTTAGCACCAGTAGCTGAGTCCATGAAAACTACTTTTTGATAATCTGGATGAATACCTTGTTTCATAATTTATTACTCCTTTGCCATGACCGTATTACAGATCATAGATTAATCGATTAACGTAGACTAGAATACCATCTTCAAGTTATTAATTCAAGATAATTTTTTCAATAACTACTACTTAATTATTTTGCAGGCAAAAGCTTCATATGGCTTAAGAGTAATATCGTTTAAATCATTTCTTTCGTCATAGTTAGCAACCAAAACTTGGTCGATCTGATCAGCTGAATTAAACTTCTGCTCCCTACCAGATAAGTTGGCAACTACTAGCCACTTTTCATCACCTAATACGCGGTAGTATGCAAGGACTGCATCCCCTGTATCAGGAATCAATTCGAAATCACCGTTTACCACAACATCATTTTCATGCCGCAACTTAATCAATTTTTGATAAGTGTAAAAAATTGAATCTGGATCAGCCAATGCTTTTTCTACATTAATATCAACATAGTTAGAATTAGTTGCTAGCCATGGCCTACCATCTGAAAAGCCGGCATTCTTATCATCATTCCATTGCATAGGACGACGAGCATTGTCACGGCCCTTAACATTGATGGCATGAATCAGCTCATCTTTGTCATTGCCTTCAGCTAAACGCTCGTTGTACATATTAATGCTTTCGATATCTTCTACTTCACTAATATCTTTTACCGGACAATTAGTCATGCCGATTTCTTCACCATTAAAGATGTATGGTGTGCCGTGCATCATGTGCAAAACGATGGCAAACATCTTAGCACATTGTACGCGATATTCTTTGTCATTGCCCCAGCGAGAAATTACTCGTGGAATATCATGGTTTTCCCAGAATAAACTGTTCCAAGCATGGTCAAAATCAATCTCAGTTTGCCATTTAACTAAAACTTTCTTCAATTCGCCCAGATCGAGCGGACGCAAATCCCACTTTTCTTTACCTGGTTGTTGGTCTAAAGATTGATTTTCAAATTGGAAGACCATCGATAATTCATGACGTGCAGGATCAGAATATTCTTCCGCAATCTTTGGTGTTGCATTCCAAGTTTCACCAACTGTCATCACATCACGCTTGCCAAAAGTATTCTTGTTCATTTCTTGCAAATATGGATGAAGCATTGGGCCATTTTCACGAATCATCTTGTCGGGATCCTTACCGATCAATTCGATCACGTCCATCCGGAAGCCGCCGATACCCTTATTAAGCCAGAAATTCATCATGTCGTAGATCTTATGGCGCAATTCTGGATTCTTCCAATTTAAATCTGGCTGTTGATCAGCAAAAAAATGTGTAAGTAATATTGACCTGTTTTTCCATCAAATTTCCAAGCTGACCCTGAAAAGGCTGACTTTAATTCATTAGGTTCATGACCATCAACTGGATCACGCCAAATATAATAGTCACGATAAGGATTATTTTTACTCTTTCTAGACTCAATAAACCACTTGTGTTGATCTGAAGTATGATTGACTACCAAATCCATAACAATGCGAATATGATGTTCTTTTGCCTTTTTAATCAGTTCATCCATATCAGCCATCGTGCCATATTGCGGATCAATAGCCTCATAATCTGAAATATCATAGCCATTGTCGACGCCAGGTGATTGATAAACTGGTGAAAGCCAAATGGCATCAATCCCTAATTTTCTAAGTAACCTAATCTTGAAATAATTCCTTGCAAATCCCCAATTCCATCGCCATTGCTGTCTTGGAATGACTTAGGATAAACTTGATATACAACTGCTTTTTTCCACCATGGAGTCATATCGTGTTCCTCTAATTCTAAAAATTTACTTTCTTACTATTAAGATAAAAAAGATGTAAGCACTTGCAAGAAAATGGTAAACTGTTAACGGTATCAATTTTTATTTGGAGGATTTTTATGTCAGAGCTCCCTTTTAAAGCCGTCGCAGTAGATGTCGATGGTACTTTTGAAAATGATAATAAGGAATACAATCACGAAATGTTTGGCGAAATCTTATATAGATTACACAAACACGGTGCTCATTTCATTATTGCAAGTGGTCGTCCTGCTGGTCGCCTAAATGATGATTTTGGCGACTTTATCGATTCCGTTGACTTTGTAGCAGATAATGGCGCTGTTCTTGTTCGTGATGGAAAAATCATTCGTACTACCTGTTTTTCTAAAAAATGCATTTTAAATCTGATCGATTATTTCCGTTTACGCTACCCTGGAGCTGTTAAGACTTTATTAGTTAGTGGAGTTAAACACTCCTACTTTCTAAAAAGCACCCCACCACCCTTTAAACGTAGCCATCATTACTTTTATCCTAACAGCATTGAAATTGATGACTTCTCTCAAATCCCATCGGATGACCAATATACTAAAGTTACCGTTGATTATCCTAGCAAGGTACGACATGAACTAGAATATGGTTTTAATAGTCGCAGTATGGAGAAGATTCATGTTACCACTAGTGGCTGGAATTATATGGATATTATCCCTCAAGGCGTTAATAAAGCTACTGGATTAAAAGAATTTCTAGCCTACCTTGATGTACCAAGAAGCGAATTAATTGCTTTCGGTGACGGTGAAAATGACATTGAAATGCTTAAACTGGCTGGTTTTAGCTATGCAATGGAAAACGGCCAAGATAGCGTTAAAAAGATTGCCAAGTTTATTGCTCCAAGCAACAACGACAACGGTGTGTTCAAAGTATTAAATAAATACCTAAATGAAGCCAATAACTAAAAAGAGCTGCTGAGAAAAATCCCAACAACTCTTTATTTTTGCTTATTTTTATTTTGGACGATGTGTTCGGCATATGGATCTAATTGATCACGACCACTCTTAACGCCCCAGTAATAGAATAAAAGTGAAACGACAATGATAACGACAAAGTCAAATGGGTACTTGATCCAGTTTTGACCGCCAAAGCCGTTACTGCCGATATAGGACATAAACGACATAAAAATCAAATAGCCAATCATCCACCAGCAATTATGCAACTGCTTCTTTAAATCTGAATGCTGGTAGCGAATTTCATAATAGAAGTAAATTGGCAAACCTAGCGCAATTACCAAGATAACTTGAATCGTTGTTGGCCACATTGACCAATATATTGCCAAACTAGTTAAGACAAAAGCAATTGGTGCTAGCCATGACATGTAACGTGGCTTAAATGGACGAGCAAGATCTGGACGAATTTTTCTTAAAGTCATTACCGTCACTGGACCAGTTAGGTAGGCAATCAAAGTAGAAGCTGTAATTACAGTAGCCAATAGGTTCCAGTTTCTAAATAAGCTAACCAAGATCACGGCCAAAATCAGATCGGTAGCCATTGCGTAACGTGGAATCATGTACTTTTGATTAATTCGTCCTAACCACTTAGGCAAATGACAAGTATGAGTCATAGCGGCTAATGCTCTTGAAGCAGTAGCTACGAAAGCAACTCCTGTACCAAACGGCGAAACAAAAGCATCAAGATAAAGCAAAATCACCAACCAATTGATGCCCATTAAAATTGCTAAATCCGCAAATGGCGAGGTGAAATCAATACCATGCCAACCTACTTTGGCTAGCATGCTTGGCTCCACAGCCCCGATAAATGTAACCTGCAACATAATATAAATTGCAGCCGTAATCAACATAGAGATAAGCACACCACGCACAATATTTTTGCGTGGATTTTTTAATTCTCCACCCATATTGATGATCGTTTGAAAGGCATCATAAGACATAATAATCCCTGAAACTGATGTAGCCTCAAAGATTGAACGTGAACCATATGGCATAAATTCATGGATATTTGTACCAAAGTTATGTTCATGGAATCCACTACAGATCAACGTCACAATTGTTAAAGTAGGTAACAGAATCTTGAAAATCGAGATTAAATTGGTAAAGTGCGTCATAATTTTTACTGACCAAAAGTTAATCATAGTAAAAATAAGCATAAAGATAAAAACAACGCCGATTCCTTCAAAAGTAATATCGCCATTCTTAATGAAGTTCTTCGTCCAATTAGCCCAACTCCACGGCCATGAACTCATATATTGCACGGCGGCTACGGCTTCCATAGGTACCAATGTAACTAATGAAATCCAGTTAGCCCAAGCAGCAATAAAGCCCAACAGCGGTCCATGACTATATTGCGCGTATCGGCTCATCCCACCACTTTCAGGAAACATTGAACCTAATTCTACATAGGTTAACGCAATCGCAATAATAATTACTGCACCCAAAATCCATGAAAGAATGGCGGCTGGACCAGCAATCTTTGCGGCTGATCCTGAACCAAACAGCCAACCAGAGCCAATCAATGAATTTAGCGCCAGCATAATGGCAGAAAATAACCCTATTTTATGTCGTTTTAGTTTTTCCAAATCATCACTTATCCTATCCTCACCCCAATATCATACATAGCTCTGAATTATAACAAAAAAGCCCCTAGTTTTCTACTAGGGGTTAGCTACTTTATTCAACTGGATGCTTTTGCGTTAAAGCATGTACTTCATCTTTAACATGTTCAATCGTCTTTTCATCTTTTGGATTAGATAAGATTTCGATAATCAATGAAGCCGTCTTCTTAGCATCATCTTCATTAAAACCACGGCTGGTAATTGCTGGTGTACCAATTCTTAAACCACTAGTAACAAAAGGACTACGCTTATCACCCGGAATTGATTCCTTGTTAGTCGTAATGTTAACAGAATCAAGCAAGTTTTGCGCATCCTTACCAGTCAAACCAGTGTCAGTAATATCAATGATCATCAAGTGGTTATCAGTACCACCTGAAACCACCCGAATATTGTCTGATTGAGCAAAAGTTTCGGCCATTGCCTTAGCATTCTTTATTACTTGCTTAATATAATCAGTAAATTGTGGTTGCAAATCCTCATAAAAAGCCTGTGCTTTCCCTGCAATTACATGTTCAAGTGGACCGCCTTGAATGCCTGGGAATAAAGCTGAATTAATTTTTTTACCGATTTTAAGATTATTAGATAAAATCATCCCACCACGTGGACCACGCAAAGTCTTGTGCGTTGTAGTCGTGACCACATCGGCAACCGGAATCGGACTAGGATGTTGACCGGTGGCGACCAAACCAGCAATATGGGCCATATCTACCATAAGATAAGCACCAACTTCATCGGCAATTTCACGGAACTTTTGCCAATCAATAATTCGGCTGTAAGCAGATGCACCAGCTACAATTAATTTTGGCTTAACTTTTAAAGCAGTTTCTCTAATCTGATCAAAATCTAATTCTTCAGTTTTTACATTTAAACCATAGCTATAGGAATGATATTCTTTTCCACTAAAGTTGACTTTAGCTCCATGGGTAAGGTGACCACCGGCATCCATCCCCATACCCAAGATAGTATCGCCTGGTTTTAAAAGTGCCTGATAAACTGCCATATTCGCTTGCGAACCAGAATGAGGTTGAACGTTAGCAAACTTCGCATTGAATAATTTCTTAGCATAATCAATAGCAAGCTGTTCAACCTTATCGATATATTGGCAACCACCATAATAACGTCTACCAGGATAACCTTCGGCATATTTATTGGTTAAAACAGAGCCTTGTGCTTCACGAACGGCATCAGAAACAATATTTTCTGAAGCAATTAGCTCAATGGTATTCTGCTGGCGTTTTTCTTCTTGATGAATTGCATCCCATAATGCGGGTGATTTTTCTGCATATTTCAAGGATTTAGCCCCCTTATTATTTTATTGAAATTATACTATTAATAAGAATGATTTACTATTCTAGCACTGTCATCAGATAAGCTCGATTGCTACGAGGAAACTCTTTTCTAAAAGCTGCTTGTACAGCATGTCGACAAGTAGATATTTCTTTTAATGAATAAATTTTTAGAAAAATGCAAATAACCATTTTCAATTAAAGTTAATTCAGTGCCATTATTTTTAACTGTAATAGAGCGGTCCTTTTTAGCAGTGAGCAGTTTAATTTCACGATATTTACTTTTATCGTTACATATTCTTTTAAGCAAAAGTAGTTGCCTGCTTAAACAGGAATCAAAACGCATATAATTCTTCCTTTCAATTTTTGAAAAAGTACTCTTCAAATCCAATAATGGTTGTCATCTACTATATTTTTTCTTACAATAAAAACCGTCTGTAAAAAAATACAGGCGGCTTTATTGTATTATGGGAACATCATGCTTAGCTTCACGGAAAAGCTAAAGTCATGTTTTTACACGCCAAAATAATAAAGCGCCGTTTTTATAAATTCTATGTGTACTAAATTAAATGAAAAAAAACGTAAAAAAAAGCTAACTTTTTGTTAAAACTTAAAAGGAAAAAT